>Ga0334722_10006139_pt1 | contig 11955 bp, 14 predicted proteins | sample C3_bottom_MG_FD_207210 | JGI IMG/M metagenome (GOLD analysis project Ga0334722, IMG submission 207210) | Sediment microbial communities from Yellowstone Lake, YNP, Wyoming, USA - C3_bottom | ecosystem: Environmental > Aquatic > Freshwater > Lake > Sediment | place: USA: Wyoming | collected...
TCCCAACAGATAACGGCATGAAGCTTCGATCCTCAAGGTTTACTAATTATTCTAATCGCTCGCTACCCGCGCAGCAAGCTGCGGGGACCGCGCTCGCTCCTGGATTCATTGATGGAGCAACTTCACGATCTTCCGCACCATGGCCCGCGGGCCGGTCCGAACGCTGAATGCGACGAGCTTGTTCCGGAGCCCCGGGACAACGATGACCTTGCCGGCCCGGTAGCCGTCATACCCGGCGCGGGCGACCCGTGCCGCGGGCATGGCGCCCATGCGGAATATCATTGTGCCATCCATGTGAGAATCCTCTCCGAATTCGCTTACCGTGGGGCCGGGACAGAGGCAGGTCATGGACACACCGGTGCCCCGCAGTTCCTCCGCGACCCCTTCGGAGAAGTGAAGGACATAGGCCTTCGTGGCGTAATACACGCTCATGAACGGACCGGGCTGGAACGCTGCCGAGGACGCCACGTTCAGGACGCCGCCCTTGCCGCGCTCGAGCATGGCGGGCAGGAACCGCCTGGTGAGCTCGGTCACCACATCCACGTTCACCTGTACCATCTTCATCTGCCGTTCGATCCCGAGTTCCGCGAAGGCGCCGCGGTCGCCGAAACCGGCGTTGTTCACCAGCACATCGATCTGGATCCCGGTGCTCCGGAGCTCCTCCTCGATCTCCCGGCCAGCCGTCGGCAGGCTGAGATCCTTCGGCAGGACGCGCGTCTTCACACCGTACCGGGAGGAAAGCTCCTTGCCGAGCTCACGAAGCCTGTCTTCCCGCCGCGCGATCAGCACGAGGGCGGACCCGCTCCCGGCAAAACATCGGGCAAGCTCCCTGCCGATGCCTGAGGATGCGCCGGTGATCAGTACTGTTTCTTCCGCCATAGTGCGCTCCTTCCCTGCCGATCGTTCAATACTATACCATACATCAACCGCCGCGCCAAGAACAGCCCTTTCCCCGCGATGGCCGGCAAAAAAAGGCGCAGGCATTATGCCTGCGCCTTCGTTCTCAGTTGTTTCTCTATTTTTTGAATATATCCTTGAAGAACTTTTGCATGTCAGCCCACGATCCTTTGTCCGCGGCGGCATTATAAGCCAGCGGCAAGTTGAACTTCTTGCCCGCCTCGGTCGCCTCAGGGTTCGTGAATGCGTGGACTGCGCCGGGGTAGTTCACGAACTTGAAGTTCACCTTCTGGTCGGCCATCTCCTTCTTGAGCGCTTCGATCGCCGCGGCGGGGATGAACTTGTCGTCCGCGCCGTTATAGACCCGGACCGCTGCCTTGATCGGCGTCGGCTGGTCCGGCTTTACGACGGCAAGGCTCCCGTGGAAGCTGGCCACGCCCTTGAGGTCCAGACCCTGGCGCGCCATGTTCAGCACCACGCCGCCGCCGAAGCAGAACCCGATCGCGCCGATCCGCTCGGGGTCAACGGTCGGCTGCTTCTTGAGAACATCCAGGGCGGCGATGAACCGCTCCTTGGCCACCGGGAAGTTCTTCATCAATTCCGACGAGAACTTGCCGGCATCGTCGGGATGGGAAGCCAGCTTTCCGTCACCGTACATATCGAGCGCCAGCGCCGTGTACCCCAGCTCGGCCAGCTTGCGCGCCTTATTGCGGACAAATTCATTCTGCCCCCACCATTCATGGACCACCAGGATGCCGGGTCGTTTTCCCTTCATATTCGCATCATAAGCAATATACCCCTTCAGGGTAACGCCGCCTGCGGTATATTCCACCGGTTTACCCTCGATCTTGGGCGCCGCTAGAGCAAAGCCCGCGCACGCCATAACCAGCGCTATCGCCATCGATCCAACGAGTGCCTTTTTCATGGTTTCCTCCTTAAACAGAAAATAGTGCCGCCAGGGCACACAATAGGTACACCGTGCATTGTTCTATTGTCGTACGAGGGGGTCTTCCGGATGATCTTGTATATAAGTGTAGCAGAAAAATGAGGTCTTGGGGTTTATCGGTTCCGGTCCTTCATGACCCGCTCCACTTCGCGCTTCGATTCCTTTGCCTTGATCGTGTCGCGCTTGTCAAAGGACTTCTTTCCCTTGGCCAGGCCGATGAGCACCTTGGCCTTTCCCCGGACGAAGTAGAGCTTGAGCGGGATGAGCGTGAAGCCCTTCTGGGACATTTTCCACGTAAGCTTGACGATCTCCGCCTTGTGAAGCAGGAGTTTGCGCGTCCGGAGCGGCTCGTGGTTCGCAATGTTGCCGTGGGTATAGGGGCTGATGTTCGCATTGAACAGGAACGCTTCTTCCTTCCTGATCAGGACGTAGCTGTCCGTCAGGTTCGCGAGCCCCGAGCGCAGGGACTTCACCTCCGTGCCCTGGAGCGCGATCCCTGCTTCAACGGTCTCTTCGATGAAGTAGTCGTGATGCGCCTTGCGGTTCGTCGCGACCGTTGTATCTTCTTTTTTCTCAGTCATCGTTGGTGTTCTACGAGAATAGCTCGTCGAGCGTGTACGCGCGGGCTTTCTTAGCCTTCAGCTCCTTGAGACCCTTACGAATATCACGCATGAGCGAACCATCTGAGGCTACAAGTGCAGTCTCCCGGAGACTTTCATATGCCGTATAACCCATCAAAACCGCAGCCGGAGTCCCGCGTTTGGTTATAACAACAGAATACTCGGCCTTTTGCACAACACGAATAATCCTGTGCAGTTTACTTTTTGCCGTTGATATAGCTATTGAATTCGTTGTTCTCATTTTTTAACCTTTTGTCAGCTCCTGCATTAATCCCGACTTCCAGCCTGCATATTTCTCTTCACGGACCTTTTCAAGCACAGCAGATATTGAACCATTCATAGTCTATTCAACATTGTCACGCGCTCTTCCGCTTCGGCTCGTTAGACGATATTTTGCTATTCTTAATAAGTTCTACGAAATTCACGGCAGGCAAAACAAACTTACCGTGGGCTCCATTGGCCGTGGCCTGGGCAACCACACCTCGAGCAACGCCAAATAGCATGACCACGCCATTCAGGCCTATCATCTTCTGCATCGTTTCTTCGTCGGTGTCCTTCGGAAAGCCAAAAAAACCGTTGATCTTCATGTAAACGTAATATGCATTGGCTATGAAAGCTTTCTTCGACTTGTTCAGTTCTATGATCATCGTGATCATAAACAAAGGCTCTTTACCTTTACGCTTCATCTTAAACGCAATGTCGATCTGCCCTTGCTGTTCTTTTGAAGGCTTCTGATATTCCGGGTTTCCTTTGACCGTCAATTCCTCAACAGCATAATCATTTATATTAAGCTGCGCTTGCATTGTTCACCTCGCCGACTACCGGCCGCACCAGCTCCGTGTATTTATCAACCGAGATCTTTTTCGGAACAGAGAACACCCTTCTAATCTCAAATCCCTTAGGACACAGCTCCGCGCTGAATTCACACTCAAGAGCATGGGCGATCGACATCATGGTCTTGATCGTCATATTCGGATTGCCGTTCAGCAGCTTGGTAACGAACGGCTTGGAGACCCCGAGCTTCTGGGCCAGTTCAGCGCGACTCTGGCCATTCCGCTGCATTTTGTCGACGACCTTCTCGGTAAAGTCGAGGATCGCTGCTTCTGTCAGGAAGTCCACGTCATTCCGGAACTTCTGAAGTTTTTCCTTGTACCATGTTTCCAGCTTCATCGTTTTATCTCCTCGCATGATATGCGCTCAGCAGGTCTTTCGCCCTTGCTATCTCACTCGGCGGGCACTTATCTTTTTTCTTGATAAAGCCATGGGTAAGAATAATGACTTTTCGCCCCTCAAGGGAACAGAGTATCCGCACCTGGAAGGATTTGAATTCCCAGATATTGTCTTCGAGCTTCTTGAATTTTTCAGTGTTATTCGGAGGTCCGTGCTCGGCGGCACGTTCGAGCAATGCCATTACTTTTTTCTGGTCCGGGTCTTCAAGACTGTCGATGAAATCCTTCACCAGACAGTTCCCCTGAATGGTTATAGCATAGATGTCGTAACTTCGACCAGATATGAGCTTTTCCGCATCCGCCATAATATTAACCTATAAGTTAACCGATTTCAAGGGCTACGAAAGAATTATTTTACCTCGGCTGACAGCCGGTTTCGGCCCGTTATGCGGGATCGGACCATCAAGGGACGCGAAGTTGTTCGAGAATACTATAACAAGGCGGGAGATGTAAAGCCGAAAACGCCGTCAATGGGACGTGAAGGTCTACTTGTCACATCAGATTCACCGGGTCCACGTCCACGATCACCTGGACCTTCCGGCCGTACTTCTCTTCCACCGCTTTCCGGGCCTCCAGGGCCAGCATACGCAGCGTTTCCCGCTTCGGCGACAACAGGAGCATCTGGAACCGGTGCTTGCCCCGCACTTTCGCGATGGGCGAGGGCGCCGGTCCCAGCAGGACGGTCTCTTTTCCCTTGAGGAGGTAACGGATGCGGTCCCGCGCAGTCATCGCCGCGACCGCCGCTGTCTTCTCCTGGCTGCTCTTCACTTCGATCTTGATGATCCGCCGGACGGGCGGATACCCGAGCTCGCTCCGGTAGGCGATCTCCTCCCGGTAGAATCCCTCGTAGTCGTGGGTCATGCTGTGCCTGAGGGAATAATGGCCTGGGTTCATCGTCTGGATGATCACTTCGCCCGCGACCGCGCCGCGCCCTGCCCTGCCGGCGGCCTGGGTGATGAGCTGAAAGGTCTTTTCGGCGGACCGGAAGTCCGGAAGGTTCAGCCCCACGTCGGCATCCACCGCGCCCACCAGCGTCACGGCGGGAAAATCGTGGCCCTTGGCAATCATCTGCGTGCCCAGGAGGATGTCGATCTCGCCGCGGTCCACCTGGCCGAGCAGACGGTCATGGGCGTCCCGGCCGCGCGTGTTGTCGCTGTCCATCCGGGCGATCCGGGCGCCGGGGAAGAGCGCCGCGACCTCTTCTTCGACCTTCTGCGTTCCCGTGCCGAGGGGCTTGAGGTTGATGCCGTTGCACACGGGGCACATTGAAGGCGGCGGCATATGGAAATCGCAGTAGTGGCATTTGAGCCTGCGCTCGCTCTTGTGGAAGGTGAGCGAAACGCTGCAGCTCGGGCACTGGAGGACCTTGCCGCAGTCGCCGCAGATCAGGACCGACGAGAACCCCCGGCGGTTCAACAGGAGCAGGGTCTGTTCCTTCCGGTCCAGCCGCTGCTGCACGGCGGAAACCAGGTCGGGCGAATAGACCGACTGTTTGGGCAGCTTTTTTACGTCAATGATCTCCACCATCGGCATCGGCCGGTGGTCGACGCGGTTCGTGATGGGTTGATAGCGATACTTGCCGGCCCGTGCGTTGTAGAAACTTTCCAGCGACGGCGTGGCGGAACCGAGGACGCAAACGGCCTTCTGGAACTTCGCGCGCATCACCGCAACGTCGCGGGCATGATAGCGAAGGCCTTCGTCCTGCTTGTAGGAATTTTCGTGCTCCTCGTCCACGACCACGAGACCCAGGCGCGGGAACGGAGCGAACACAGCGGACCGGGCGCCGATCGCCACATCCACGAGGCCCGCGCCGATCCGGCGGTACTCGTCGGCCCGCTCCCGGTCGGTCAGGCCGCTGTGCAGCACGGCCACGCGGCCGCCGAATCGCCTCCGGAACCGTCCCAGCAGTTGGGGGGTCAGCGCGATCTCGGGAACCAGCACAATGGCTCCTTTGCCCGTCCCGGCGAGGCGTGCGATACAGTGAAGATACACTTCGGTCTTGCCGCTTCCCGTTACACCGTGGAGCAGAACAACATCGAACGTTCCCGCCGCGGCCGTTGCGCATATCCCGCGAACCGCCTCTTCCTGCTCGGCCATGAGCGTCGGCGGCCTGTCGGCGGTGAATTCCACGGACCCCGCAGCCTCTTCTGCGGCCTTTTCGACGATCTCCGCCATGCCTTTCTCGCACAGGGCCTTGATGGTCGCGGGAGAGAACGCGCCCAGCTCTTCCCAGGGGATCACCTGGCGCTCGCACAGGAGAAGGAGCAGTTCTGCCTGCTTCGGACCCCGGACCGCGGTGACATCGTGGTCGCCGGAAAGAAGGTGGAGCGATCTTTTCTTTTTGACCTTTGCGGTGCCGAGCGCGCCAGGCACCATGGTCTCGATGGACAGGCCGAGGGGATGAAGGTAGTAGTCCGCCATCCAGCGGGCAAGCGTGATGAGGTCCGGCGAAAGCGCGTCACCGAGGACCTCGATGACCGTCTTCAGGCCTTGTTGGTCGGACCGGGCGGGAAAGCCGACGACCGTTCCGGTCACCCGCCTGCTGCCGAAGGGGACGAGCACGCGCGAACCGACGGCAAGCGAGCTTTTCAATTCTCCCGAGGCGAGATAATGAAAGGTTTTCGGGACGGAAACAGGGACCGCTATGTCGACGATGAATTCAGGCATGAGGGAGAAGAAGGGTCCAGGGTCCAGGGTCAAAAAAAAGAAAAGGGCAGCGGTCGTGAACCTTGACCCCTGCCCCGTGACCCGCAGTTATTTCGTTTTCGGTTGCGGATGCGTTTCCTTCTCGCTCAAGATGTCCTTGAGCTCGCTCATGAACTCGTTGATGTCCTTGAAGGAACGGTAGACCGACGCGAACCGGACATAGGCGACCTCGTCGAGGCTGTGCAGGCGGTTCATCACTTCCTCGCCGATGGCCTTGCTGGGAATCTCCTTGTATCCTTTTTCTTGCAGGGACTTTTCGATGTCGTCAACGGACTTTTCGAGGATCTCGACGCTGATGGGGCGTTTCTCGCACGCCTTGGTGAGCCCGTGAAGGATCTTCAGACGATCATAGGCTTCGCGGCGTCCGTCCTTCTTGATGACCGACGGCAGGATCTCCTCGACGCGTTCGTAGGTGGTGAAGCGGCCCTCGCACTTGAGGCACTCCCTCCGCCGGCGGATGGTCTCGCCTTCCTTCCCCATCCGGGAATCCACCACTTTGTTGTCGACACTGGAGCAGTAGGGGCAGCGCATAGGGTTAGCTCTTGGCTCCTGGCTCGTAGCTCATGGCAACGATGAGCAATCAGCTACGAACTGATCTTTTTCTTGTACTGCACGACCTCAAGCCCCGACTCCTTGATCATCTCCGCCGCAAGGGTGTCGGGGTACCCTTCGTCGAAGATCAGTTTCTTGATGCCCGCGTTGATGATCATCTTGGCGCAGATCCCGCAGGGCTGGTTCGTACAATAGAGGGTCGCGCCGTCGATGTTCGTCCCGTGCTTCGCGGCCTGGATGATGGCGTTCTGCTCGGCGTGGAGACCCCGGCAGATCTCGTGGCGTTCTCCCGAGGGGATCCCCATCTGTTCACGCAGGCACCCGCGCGTGAGACAGTGCTCGATGCCCGACGGCGTGCCGTTGTACCCAGTGGCCAGGATGTTCTTGTCCTTCACGAGCACCGCGCCCACCTGCCGGCGCAGGCACGTGGCGCGCTTCTTCACCAGGTGCGCGATCTCCATGAAGTATTCATCCCAGGCGGGACGCTCGATCTTAGGCATTGGACTTGTCCATGGCGAACATGGGATACTTGGCGCAGAATGCCTTCGTGCGCGCCTTGATGGCCGCGAGCTTCCCGGCGTCGCTGATGTTCGCAAGGGCCTCGCAAATGAGGTCGCCGATGGCCTTCATCTCCGGCTCCTTCATGCCGCGCGTGGTGACCAGCGGTGTGCCCAGCCGTATGCCGCTCGTGGTGACCGGCGGCTGCTGGTCCCAGGGGATGCTGTTCTTGTTCACCGTGATGCCGGCGGCGTCGAGCGCCGTCTCCGCGTCCCGGCCCGTGATGTTCTTAGGCGTCAGGTCCACGAGCATAAGGTGGTTGTCCGTGCCGCCCGAGACGATGCGGAAGCCGTCCTCGGTGAGGCGCTTCGCCAGCGCCTGCGCGTTCTTGATGACCTGGCGCTGATAGTCTTTGAATTCGGGCATGAGCGCTTCTTTGAAGGAGACCGCCTTTGCCGCGATCACGTGCACGAGCGGGCCGCCCTGAATGCCCGGGAAGATGACCTTGTCCACGGCCTTGGCGTATTTCTCCTTGCACATGATCATGCCGCCGCGCGGTCCGCGCAGGGTCTTGTGCGTGGTGGTGGTGACAAAATCGGCATGGGGCACCGGGCTGGGATGCTCGCCCGCGGCCACGAGCCCGGCGATGTGGGCGATGTCGGCCATGAGGTAGGCCCCGACCTTGTCGGCGATCTTCCGGAACCGGGCGAAATCGAGGATCCGCGAATAAGCGCTATATCCGGCCACGATCATCTTGGGCTTGTGCTCCATGGCGAGCCGCTCCACCTCGTCGTAGTCGAGCAGTTCGGTCTTCTTGTCCACGTGGTAGGAAAAGGACTTGTAGAGCTGGCCCGAAAAGCTTACCGACGCTCCGTGGGTCAGGTGGCCGCCGTGGGGAAGCGCCATGCCGAGGATGGTATCGCCCGGCTGGAGCACGCTGAAATAGACCGCCATGTTCGCCGACGAGCCGGAGTGGGGCTGCACGTTCACATGGTCGCAGCCGAAGAGCTGCTTCGCGCGCTCGATGGCCAGTGTCTCGACAGCGTCGGCGAACTGACAACCGCCGTAGTACCGCCGGTTGGGATAGCCCTCGGCATATTTGTTCGTGAAGATCGACCCCTGCGCTTCAAGGACCGCCTTGCTCACACAGTTCTCCGAGGCGATCAGCAGGATCTTCTCGAGCTCGCGCTTTTCCTCGTTCTGGATGGCGTTGTAAACGTCAATGTCCCTATTGCTCAGTTCCGACATTATCTGTTCCTTTTCTCTGCTATTGAAATCTTTTGCCACCGAGGTCACCGAGCACACAGAGAGAACCTTCTGACCTTATGATCATTAGGGATTTGGACCCGCTCTGTGACCTCTGTGTACTCTGTGGCAAATGTCTTTTTAACGGGTCACTTGCTGCTGACTGATTTTCCAATCTGCTCGATCTTGTCGAGCCGCCGCTGATGCCGGCTTCCTTCGAACTCGGTCTCGAGCCAGGCCTTGACGATATCGAGGGCAACGCCCCGGCCGATGACCCGCTCGCCCATCACCAGGACATTTGCGTCATTGTGCAGGCGGCTCATCCGCGCCGTGAAGTTATCATGGCAGAGCGCCGCGCGCACCTTGGGAAAGCGGTTGGCCACGATGGACATGCCGATCCCCGTGCCGCAGATGAGAATGCCCCGGTCCACTGTGCCGTTCGATACGGCTTCGGACACCTTCCTGCCGTAGTCCGGGTAGTCCACCGATTCGGGGCCGGACGTGCCGTAGTCAGAGACCTCGATGTTCCCGATTTTGCTGAGGAAATCAACGATCTCTTTCTTCAATATATAACCGCCGTGATCAGCGCCGATAGCCAGCTTCATGTCGCCAAACGTCCTTTCCCCTGTATGTAGAAGGAGATGATATTAACATTCAAGATGTTGGGGTGTCAATCGATATTTGGGATTATTTGCTGCCTGTTTCATACCCGATCATGGAAAGCACCGCCAGGGCAGCGGTCTCGGTCCGCAGGATGTTCGGACCGAGGCTCACGAGGTGAAACCCCTTGTCTTTGGCCGCGTCGGCTTCGCCCTGCGAGAACCCGCCTTCAGGCCCGATGAGGACAACGATGTGCTTTGCATCACGATGCCCTCGGAGGACGTTCTTGACCGGTTCGGTCCCCTCCTCCCAGGGAAAAAGGAACAAGGTCTGGGGTCCAGGGTCCAGTGAAAATATATAATCGCGAAAGGGCCGGATCGTTTCGACCTTCGGGATGTCCGGCCGACCGCTCTGCATGGCCGCTTCGCGGATGATCTTCTGCCACCGGATGATACGCTTCTCTTCGTCCTTCATTTTTACGATAGTCCGCTCGGTGACGAGCGGCACAATGGACGACACACCCAGCTCCGTGGCCTTCTGGACGATGAGGTCCATTTTGTCGGACTTGGGAAGGCCCTGCCCGAGAGTGATCCTCACCGCCGGCAATTCCCGCATCCGCTGGTCCACGATCTCGGTGTCGATCTTTTCCTTTTCTATCGTCCTTATCCTGACCGTGTACTCCCTCCCCTGCCCGTCAAGCAGCGTCAGCAGATCACCGGGCTGCTTCCGCAAGACCGTACGGATATGGCGCAGGTCGTCACCGGTGACCGTAATGGAAGGATCGCGGACCTGATCGGGGCTTATGAAAAATCGGGGAGGTTTGGACATGAGGGGCACATTCAAAAGTCAAGATTTAAGATTCAAGATTCAACAAGAAACTAACCTTTCACCGCGAAGAACGCGAGGACGTCAACATCCCTGAGGCTCCTGTCTTAGCATTCCTGGCGACCCTTGCGCCTTCGCGGTTCAAGGATTTTTGTTGTGGATCTTCGGATCAGGCTTTCGGTGCTCCCGGCTTCGGCCCTCGTCTCCTCGGCCGCCGCCGTCTGCCGTCCGGCCGTCTGGCCGGCGAGGCGGCCTTTCTCTCCTGCGCCTGTGCAGCCTCTCCCGGCGTGACCGGATGGGACCGGATGAAATCTTTCCACCACGCGCGAAGTTCGAGCCGCTCGCCGGTGAGTTCGCTGGTGAATCGCAGGTACTCGAATGCGTCGGCAAAGCCCGGCCGCCGCAGGAAATAGAGCGGTGCCTTGCCCTGTGTCTTCTCGAAGCGCCCCTGGTTCCAGAGGATCTCCCTCATGGCAAGAGCGACCTTGCGCGGCACCTGCACCCGGGCAACGATCTCGGTGAGGAACTCCGCCACGGCCGCGTCCAGCGCGTCGAGCGGCGCCATGCCTCCCGACCGCAGCCTCGCCGTCTTCTGCTCGACATACTGTCCGAACATGAGACTGAAAAGGATATGAGGCTGGACCTTCCGTCCCGCCTGTACGCACATGTCCACCCATTCCAGGGACTTTCCCACCGACGTATGGGGGAACCCTTCCTCCTCCATGTCGATCCACGCGTTGATATGGGGGAACAGAACGCCGAATATGCCGGTATGGCGCAGCAGCTGGAAGATCTTCTCGCCCTCGCCCAGAAGGAAGAGCTTCTGCACTTCTTCGTACATGCGGGCGGGCGAGGCCAGCGCTATCTTGTCCTTGTGCTCAAGCAGGGCCTCGTAGGTCTTCGCCTCTATCTCGAAGCCCAGCACCGCCGCGAACCGCACGGCGCGCACCATGCGCACCGGGTCCTCGGTGAACCGGACGACGGGGTCGCCGATGAGGCGAATGAGCCCCTTCCGGAGGTCTTCCATCCCGCCCACGTAGTCGATGACAGAGTAATCGGCGATGCCGTAGAACAGGGCGTTCACCGTGAAGTCGCGGCGCACCGCGTCCTGCCCGGGAGTGCCGAAAACGTTGTCCCGCAGTATCATGCCGTCCTCGGTCTTGAGCATGCGCGGCGGACGCGGCCGCTCGAAAGGAACGGGGCCGGGGACCGCAGAGGAGACCGTTGCTTCCCGAAGAACCGCATCGCCCATGATGGTCTCAACGTGAGCGGCAGCATGCACTGCCGCTGATGGGTCGGCCTCGACCTTGCCCGCCGTTTCGACGGCTAGCTCCTCATCGGTGATATTCGAACGAAAGGTCGCCACCTCGATGATCTCGTCGTGGAAGTGGATATGGGCGAGCCGGAACCTCCTGCCGATGAGCCGGCAGTTCCGGAAGATCTTCTTGATCTCGTTCGGCTTGGCGTCGGTGGCAATATCGAAGTCTTTTGGCTCCCGGCCGAGGAGAAGATCGCGGACCCCGCCGCCGACAAGGTACGCCACATGTCCTGACTCCTTGAGACGGTACAATACGCGGATTGCGTTCTGGCTGATCCACTTGCGGGAGATGGGATGGTCTGACCGGGGGATGATGACAGGCTGATCGTTCACGGGGGCATATTAGCACAGACCGGAGGCCAAGGTAAAGAGAGGAAACGCGTCTGGCCGGACAAAAAACCGCTTATTCCTCTACACAAAATTGCAGAAACCTGTTATACTTGCCGCCATGGCTGAAGATTCCTGTATAGACCAAACTGCTGTTCCCCTGTCGGGGGACATCAAACAGATGACCATCCC
>Ga0334722_10006141_pt1 | contig 11954 bp, 11 predicted proteins | sample C3_bottom_MG_FD_207210 | JGI IMG/M metagenome (GOLD analysis project Ga0334722, IMG submission 207210) | Sediment microbial communities from Yellowstone Lake, YNP, Wyoming, USA - C3_bottom | ecosystem: Environmental > Aquatic > Freshwater > Lake > Sediment | place: USA: Wyoming | collected...
GCCTCGCGGCGGCAGCCCTTGCGGTTCGGCTAACGGTTCCCGCCATCAGGGTCCGTAGAGGACTTTCACCTCCGAGTGGGTGCGCCCTGCCGGGCGCACCAAAAAAAACGCCCCGGCGGGGTTCCCCCACGGGGCCTCGGGTTCGTGGTTCCCTTGGGACGCGTCAGTTCAGGAAGCGCGCGGGGTTCACCGGGAGGCCGTTCACGCGGACCTCGTAGTGCAGGTGGGGGCCTGTGGAACGCCCCGTGGAACCGACTTTCCCCAATTCCTCTCCCCGGTTGACGAATGCACCCTCCTCGACGCTGCACGACGCCAGGTGGGCATAGACGGAACGGTACCCCGCGCCGTGGTCGACCACGACGATGTTCCCGTACAGCGCCTCGAAGCCGCTCTTCACCACGATGCCCGAGGCCGACGCCGCCACCGGCGCCCCCGTCCGGGCGACGATGTCCAGGCCGTGGTGGAAGACGGGGGTTTCGGTGAACGGGGAGATGCGCACCCCGAACACGGAGGAGAGGGTTCCGCGCACGGGCCAGCCGGCCGGCACGCTCTCGAGGAGCAGTCTGCGGCCGTCGAGGGTCTCGCCGAGGACGTCGAGGTCGTTCACGTCGACCAGGAGGTCTTTCTTCATCCGGTCGAACTTGAGGTCGAGCAGCTTGTCGAGGCGGTTCGCGACCGACGTCTCGGGGGTCTCCGCCCCGCCGATCCCGCGGGACGATTTCCTCCGGAGGGAGTCGTTCGCCTTCACCAGCGACCGGATCCGGTTGTCCATGGCCCGGAGGCGCTCGACCTCGGCCGAAAGCCCCTCGAACTTGGCGTCGAGATGGTACAGCGCCAGGTTCTGTTCGGACACCCGCTCGCGCAAGGACCGCAACTCGTGCAATTTCGATATGTTGTCACGGATATCGTAGATCCCCTGGGTCAGAAGGACGAACAGGACCCCGAGAACGGAGGCGGCGACCATCGCGGCGGTGCGCCCGACCCGGATTTCCCGGGATCTACCGGCATACCCGACGCGGAATGTGAACAGATGATCCCCGGACAACGCACCCCACCCCCGTTGCGGAAACGAAAAGAGTGGGCAGGGTACCACACCGGGAACGCCGCTGTCAACGAGATGAAAACCGAAACAATATCGACAGGATGCACTATCATTCGCCCACAGCCTTCTTCTTGTTGGGCCCGCGGGCCGGTTCCCGGTTCTTGGAGACGACCGGGTCCACGATCTCGCCGCAGTTCAGGCACCTCCACGAGTAGAACAGGGTCAGCATATCCTGAAAGCGCTCGAACACCATCGCGCCGTCGCAGCGGGGGCACCGCACCCTTTTGTCGTTGGTGACCATTTTCCCTTCCCTCCCTTTCGGCTTACGATGCCCCGGGAGCAGGCCGGTTTCAATTCCGGGTTGCGGATCGTTCCACCCTTATTATAGGATGGCGGTATCCGCGGGAAATCTCCTCCCGCAAGGAGAACCTCGAAAAAATGGCGAAAAAACGGCTGGGGGAACTTCTCCTCGAATCCGGTCTCCTGAACGAGGAGGGGCTCACGAGGGCCCTCGCGGAGCAGCGGTCGAAGCGTGGAAAGCTGGGGGAAGTGATCGTCGGCCTCGGGCTGTCCTCGGAGCTGGAGATCGCCCAGGCCCTCTCCCTGCAGCTCGGCATCCCCACGATCGACCTGAAGAACACCCCCGTGGAACCCCAGGCGATCGAGCTCATCCAGGAAAAAGTCGCACGGAAACACCTCATCATCCCCGTCGCGATCGACCGCCGCGACCTGCACATCGCGATGGCCGACCCGTTGAGCTTCGAGGCGTTCGAGGACGTCCGGTTCGCCTCCGGCTTTACCATCAAGCCGTTCATCGCCCCCCGCTCCGACATCCTCTGGGCCATCGACCAGCACTACCACCTCGGATCGTCTCTCAGCACCATCGTCAAGGACATCGTGGACGAGCGCCAGGTCGAGGTGGTGCACGACAGCCAGGACCAGGAGGGGAAGGACCTCGACGACCTGCGGAAGAAGTCCGAGGCCGCCCCCGTCATCCGGATGGTGAACCTGATCGTCGCCGAGGCGGTCGACCAAGGGGCCTCCGACATCCACGTGGAGCCGACGAAGACGGCCCTCCAGATCCGTCACCGGGTCGACGGGCTCCTGCGCAAGACGATGGACCTTCCGAAATGGGTCCAGGGGGCGGTCGTGTCCCGGATCAAGATCATGGCGAGGATGGACATCGCCGAGAAGCGGCTCCCGCAGGACGGCCGGATCGGCGTCCGCGTGGGGGGGCGCAGCCTCGACCTGCGGGCCTCCACGGTTCCCGCCAATTACGGGGAGAAAGTGGTCATCCGGATCCTCGACTCCGCCAACGCGAACATCCCGCTGGAGTCCATCGGGTTTTCCCCCGGGGAGCTGGCGAAGATGGAGGAGATCATCTCCCGTCCGCAGGGAATCGTCCTCATCACGGGGCCCACCGGATCGGGAAAGACGACCACCCTCTACGGGATCCTGAACCGGATCAAATCCGTCGAGGACAACATCACGACGATCGAAGACCCGATCGAGTACGAACTATCGGGGATCAACCAGGTGGCGGTGCAGGAGAAGATCGGCCTCAACTTCGCCGTCATGCTCCGGGCGATGCTGCGGCAGGATCCCGACATCATCATGGTTGGGGAGATGCGCGACCTGGACACGACCACGATCGCCGTCCAGGCGGCGCTTACGGGGCACCTTGTGCTTTCCACGATCCACACCAACTCCTCCGTTGCGACGATCACCCGGTTGCGCGACCTCGGGGTACCCTCCTACCTGATCGCCTCCACGATCGTCGGAATCGTCGCGCAGCGCCTGGTCCGCAAGATCTGCCCGAAATGCAGGATGAAGACCGACCCCACGGAGCGGGACATCCTGCGGCTGGGGATCTCTTCCGACATCCCCGTCTACCGCGGCGCCGGATGTCCCGAGTGCGGCGGCACGGGGTACAAGGGGCGCACCGGCATCTATGAGATCCTGACGTTCACCCAGCCGATCCGGGACCGGATCGCGGGCAACGCGACGGAGAACGAGATCCGCCAGGCGGCGGTCTCCAGGGGGATGATGACCCTCGGGCGCGCCGCGCTGGAAAAGGTGACCTCCGGCATCACGACGACCGACGAAGTGTACCGGGTGGTGGAGACCGACGCCGACTTCGCCTCCGCCTGTCCCCGGTGCGCCACCTCCATGGAGGGCGACTTCGTCATGTGCCCGTCGTGCGGCTACTCCGCCTCCGCCGCATGTCCGGGATGCAGCCGGATGATCTCTCCCGAGTGGAAATTCTGCCCCTACTGCCGGCAGGACCTGATGAAGGCCGAGGAGCGGCGCCGCTTCGGCTGACGGGATTCCCCGCCCCTCGCTCCACCGCGGGCGATCGTTTCGCCCATTGACCCGCATGCATAAACGATGCATGATGATACATATGAGGACAACGCTGAATATCGGGGACACATTGATCGCGGAAGCGGCCCGGCTCACCGGCGTCACGGAAAAGACCGCCTTGGTCCGGATGGGGCTCGAAGCGCTCATCGCCCGCGAGAGCGCCCGCCGCCTGGCAGATCTCGGAGGGACCGAAAAGAACCTCGACCTGCCTCGCCGAAGACGAGCGCCCCGGGCAGCGTGATCCTGGTCGACACCTCCGTCTGGGTCGACCACCTCCGCCGGGGGAACGAAAGACTCCAGTCGCTGCTCCGTGGCGAACGGGTGCTTGGGCACATATTCGTTCTGGGAGAGTTGGCTTGCGGGAACCTGCGGAACCGGCGGGAGATCCTGGGCCTTCTGGCCGCGTTACCACAAGCCCCCCTTGCCGGACACGGCGAGGCGCTTGATTTTCTCGAGCGCGCGAAACTGCAAGGAAAAGGAATCGGGTGGATCGACATCCATCTGTTGACCTCCGCACGCCTGTCCCACGCTCCCCTATGGACCCTCGACCGGCGTCTGGCACGGGCGGCGGAATCAATTTCCATCGGATTCTGACCGACCCGGAGCGGGCCGAACGCCTCGATCAGCCGAACACCTGCCACCACGGATGACCGGACGTAATCCTCGTACCAGTCGGACCGTGGGGGCCAAGTCCAGGCCGCGCGGGGCGCGGCCTGGACGCGCGGACCCGACCCACCCACGTGGCGTTGTTTCAATCCACGCGCCCGCGCGGGGCGCGACCGGCTGATGAAGAAGTACGCGCCCTGGCTCAACTGTTTCAATCCACGCGCCCGCGCGGGGCGCGACCAAGCGGCGATCGTGCCCGTCGCGACGCGTGTCGCGTTTCAATCCACGCGCCCGCGCGGGGCGCGACGGCGCGCATCCTTCCAAACACGCGCTATTTTGGAGTTTCAATCCACGCGCCCGCGCGGGGCGCGACCGCCTTTCGAAGGCCCGAGCAATGGTCACAATTGGTTTCAATCCACGCGCCCGCGCGGGGCGCGACGACCCGGGAAGCGTGAGCGTGTTGTCGGCCTTGTTGTTTCAATCCACGCGCCCGCGCGGGGCGCGACGCAAATAATTTCAAGAAGCATGTCTTCTTATCTGCTGTTTCAATCCACGCGCCCGCGCGGGGCGCGACGCGAAGGCGATCGCCGACGCGTGCAACGCCCAGATGTTTCAATCCACGCGCCCGCGCGGGGCGCGACGAGGCCGCCAGGTGTGACCCCATCGGGTAGAACCGGTTTCAATCCACGCGCCCGCGCGGGGCGCGACATCGCCGTTCCGCTGGGTGTCTCTGTTCGACAGCGTTTCAATCCACGCGCCCGCGCGGGGCGCGACGACATGGTTATTCCTCGACTTCCGTACCACTTTATGTTTCAATCCACGCGCCCGCGCGGGGCGCGACACCTGTGGGACGTCCTGACGTCCAAGCCCTTCCGGTTTCAATCCACGCGCCCGCGCGGGGCGCGACTTCGCGGACTGCGTGACCGGGTTCGACAGGAGCGAGTTTCAATCCACGCGCCCGCGCGGGGCGCGACAAAAGCGCGACGCATTCGACAACCTGCTCCACCAGTTTCAATCCACGCGCCCGCGCGGGGCGCGACGACAGCGGCCAGCCCACTGGCATCGCCATCACGGGTTTCAATCCACGCGCCCGCGCGGGGCGCGACACCGCCACAGCAAGGATAGCGTTGCACGCCGCCGAGTTTCAATCCACGCGCCCGCGCGGGGCGCGACAGACATGGAAGTTACAGCACAGCACAGTACTCGGTTTCAATCCACGCGCCCGCGCGGGGCGCGACGCTGTGGACCGTATGGGCCTCCTCGATCTTCGTGGTTTCAATCCACGCGCCCGCGCGGGGCGCGACCACAGCACGATACGAGGGGTCGTTCGTACCAAATGTTTCAATCCACGCGCCCGCGCGGGGCGCGACGGCGGATGGAGTACGATAAACCGATTACTCCGATGTTTCAATCCACGCGCCCGCGCGGGGCGCGACCGTGCAAAGTAGCCGATACCGGACCTTTCGCATGTTTCAATCCACGCGCCCGCGCGGGGCGCGACCATTCGATCAAAAAACATTTACGGGAGCATCTGGAGTTTCAATCCACGCGCCCGCGCGGGGCGCGACGGATGTGGGCGGACGGCAAGGACCTGATCCTCGGTTTCAATCCACGCGCCCGCGCGGGGCGCGACCGAAGCCTCGAATCAAAGGGATGCGCAATCTGCGGTTTCAATCCACGCGCCCGCGCGGGGCGCGACATCTTGGGCATTCCGCGACAAAGAAACGGTCAAGGTTTCAATCCACGCGCCCGCGCGGGGCGCGACCAAGGTGTCCAGGGCCGTCGAGGCATGGACCGATGTTTCAATCCACGCGCCCGCGCGGGGCGCGACTTCCACGGTGAAAACCAACCTTGCGAATCAGATTATGTTTCAATCCACGCGCCCGCGCGGGGCGCGACCGAAATGCCGCCCCAAAAAGATTATTCGTTGAAGCGTTTCAATCCACGCGCCCGCGCGGGGCGCGACACCGAAGATTCGCCACATTCCTCCCGCTCCAAAAGTTTCAATCCACGCGCCCGCGCGGGGCGCGACCCGATGCGGGGGGGTTTTCTTTTTGTTTCAAAAGTTTCAATCCACGCGCCCGCGCGGGGCGCGACACGGGATTTTCGTTTCTCGCGGAAAGAAAGATAATAGTTTCAATCCACGCGCCCGCGCGGGGCGCGACCAAGGACGGGGACAAGTTCAGCAAGGTGGCTTAATTTAGTTTCAATCCACGCGCCCGCGCGGGGCGCGACGCACGAGAATCTGATGACTTTTTACGGGGCGCTGAGTTTCAATCCACGCGCCCGCGCGGGGCGCGACCACCTCCTTGGTGTAGTCTTGCTTATTATCATAGGTTTCAATCCACGCGCCCGCGCGGGGCGCGACGGTATCCAACCGAACACGAAAGCCGCGCTCAATGTTTCAATCCACGCGCCCGCGCGGGGCGCGACGCAAGGGGATACCACGTCGGCGGCTCCTTGTACGGGTTTCAATCCACGCGCCCGCGCGGGGCGCGACCATCCCGTGCGCTTGTACGTCTTTATCCACAACAAGTTTCAATCCACGCGCCCGCGCGGGGCGCGACGGATATCATCCAGGCCATGAGCGGAACGGACACAGTTTCAATCCACGCGCCCGCGCGGGGCGCGACGTGGGGGAGGGAGCGACGTTGACCGCTCCCGCCGTTTCAATCCACGCGCCCGCGCGGGGCGCGACGGACGGTCGATTTCAGCAACCGATTTTCCAACTACGTTTCAATCCACGCGCCCGCGCGGGGCGCGACCCGATACGGCGCACCATTCAAGGAAAGGGAATAGGTTTCAATCCACGCGCCCGCGCGGGGCGCGACACCTATACCCTCATGGATGCCCCGCCGATGCAGGGTTTCAATCCACGCGCCCGCGCGGGGCGCGACATCGACAGGTTGGATTCTTGAGCGCAGAATCAAGGTTTCAATCCACGCGCCCGCGCGGGGCGCGACCGGGAGGCACAACATGTCAGAACCTATCGTATTGGTTTCAATCCACGCGCCCGCGCGGGGCGCGACGCAGAAAGCCGCGGCCGGCGTGGTAGATAAAATTATGTTTCAATCCACGCGCCCGCGCGGGGCGCGACGCACGCGAACGAGGGCGTGTTCATCGCAGCGTTGTTTCAATCCACGCGCCCGCGCGGGGCGCGACGTGATGATGGCGACCGGATTTCCGTTGTACCTCAGTTTCAATCCACGCGCCCGCGCGGGGCGCGACTCCCGGGCCGCTGTGATCGATTCCTCCAGGGACTTGTTTCAATCCACGCGCCCGCGCGGGGCGCGACGAAGGTGACCCAGAACTTGAGTCCGCCCTTCTTGTTTCAATCCACGCGCCCGCGCGGGGCGCGACCGACCACTTCAGACGCCCCTTGCGGATCCGCTCGATGTTTCAATCCACGCGCCCGCGCGGGGCGCGACGGATGCAGGCGTCGATCCTCTCCCGCATGGATCGTTTCAATCCACGCGCCCGCGCGGGGCGCGACTCCGGCGCGACTTTCAGACCCGTCACCGGATCCGTGTTTCAATCCACGCGCCCGCGCGGGGCGCGACTTCCGTGGTCGGCCGCGTGCTGACCTCCCTGCGGGTTTCAATCCACGCGCCCGCGCGGGGCGCGACACCAGCGTGTCGTCGCCGCCCGGAAGATCTACCGGGTTTCAATCCACGCGCCCGCGCGGGGCGCGACACAAAGATGAAGATGGGAATTATTTGGTTTATGTAGTTTCAATCCACGCGCCCGCGCGGGGCGCGACTTCGGGGTCGCCGTTATTATGCAAAGATCCCTTGTTTCAATCCACGCGCCCGCGCGGGGCGCGACAGTAGGAATAATAAAGGTCTCTTGCGTTATTGCGGTTTCAATCCACGCGCCCGCGCGGGGCGCGACCGTCTTACTTCAACTACTCGTCCGAAAAGATGTTTCACGCCTACCAGCGCGAACCATGCAATCCGCATTGAGGAATGGAGCGACTTTCACCAACCTCCGTGAAAACTTTCCACCTTTCCTATCCATTACCCTTCCGCGAACCTCCCATGGTTTTCATGTGAACTCCGGGTTCGCGTCAGAACATCAGAGGCCCTTCCTGGTCGATCCCTGCCTTGGCGCCAACATGCTCCACCCGATTCCGCCAGTTGGCACCCAGGAAGTAAAACCGAAGACTGTCCTTCTTTGGATCCATTTCGTCAATCAGGCCGGCTCGAAGGACCGCCCACTGCGCCGGATCCACGATGCACTCGAATACGGAGTATTGAACGCGCTGTCCGAAATTCTGGCATTTTTTCGCGATTCGGCGGAGACGCCTCGCCCCGCTTTTATCCTCCATATTCACGTCATAACTGACCAACACCATCATGGGGCACCCTCACTTCCTGATGTACGCCGGATACCCATCCAGATCTCCGCGAATGTACCGCGCGAGAAGAAGGGCTTGCATGTGCCAAAGGAGGCCGACCGCCATCTTCTCCTTCAGGAACGGGTGCTCTACTTCTTCCTGCTTTCGTTTTTGATAAGCGAGTATCACCTCCTTCCGGGCGTCATCCTCCATCAGTACGGCGCCGGATTCCAATACTCGGAAATCTTTCGATTTCACCTGCCCGAGATTGATCAGCGAAAGAGTCAGGCGGTCCGCGACGACAGACCGGAACTCTTCGAGGATGTCGAGCGCCAGTCCAGGCCTTCCTGGCCGATCACGATGAAGAAACCCGACCGCCGGGTCGAGTCCCGTGCATTCCAGCGCCCCGCGGATATCATGAAGAAGGAGCGTATACAGGAACGACAGAAGGCAATTGACCGGATCGAGCGGAGGACGACGGTTCCTTCCATCGAACCGGAATGCGGCATCTTCCGAAGTGACAAGCGCATCGAAGACCCCGAAATAGAGCGCGCCGCATTCACCCTCGATCCCCCTCAGTTCATCAAGGCTCAACTCCGGACTCTGGATCCGCACCAGACAACGCTCCAGGCGGTCCGCCGCTTTCCTCAGCCGCTCTCCCCGCCCGTCTCCACCATGATCCCTTGCCGCCCGGAGCAGGACATTCCTTGAATTGGCGAGCTTCCCCAGCAACAGGAAACGCGCCATCCTTGAACTGGCTTCCATGGAATCCGCCCACCGGTACTGTTCGCGCCGAAGAAGTACGTTCCCGGAAACCGGCCCGCGGACCTGTGCGATGAACCGACCGTGCTCCGTGAGGAACGAAACGGCAACGTCGTTTTCGGCGCAATGACCGAGCAGTTGCGGGGAACACGAAACCTGGCCGAAGCAAATGACCCCGCCCAAGGTGTGAATCGGGATGCGTGTCTTTTCCGCTCCATCCACCCGGACAAGAACGCATTCTCCTTCTTTCGACAGGTACGTCCCCTGGGTAAGGATATAGAGCGTATTCAGGTGATGTTTCATGGCGCTTCCAGCATTCGGGTGAAATAGTCCTCTACCCGCCTCTTGCTCCCGACATCTTTCGGCAGACATCGGGAAATAAGAGAACAAGCATCGCACTTTGGCATGTAAACCGGCGGAGGAGTGCGCTGGGCCGCCATCAACTCGTGGACCGAGCGGGCCAGTTCCTCCGTTCGTCGACGCAACTCTTCCTCCAGCAATACGACCTCACGGCGCCGTTCTTTCTCGTAGAAAAGCGCCCCCTCCGGGACCGGGATGCCGAGCATCTCCTCCAGGCAGAGAGCTTGGGCGCAAAGCTGAACCCGGTCCCAGTCTTCCTCCTTGCGTCGCCCCCGCTTGTGTTCCACGGGATACGGAACCCATCTCCCATCGGTCTGTAGGTGAAACTCAACGACATCGGCTTTCCCCGTGATCCCGACACGAAGCGATCGGATCGGCAGGCCGAACACCTGCCGAATATCCCGCCGCTTCTCCGATCCCCACGCATCGACCCGCTGGTGTTGAAGCCGCCCCTCGGCAGTAAACCGGTTCTCCTCCCATATCTGCTCCAGGTGGATCAAGGCGCACTGCCGGGGGCAGAACATAAAGTGCTGCAGGGCGGAAAGAGGGATGAGGTCGGATTCGGTGTACATCACAGAATGAGCGCCTCCGGATCGCTCAGGAAGCTCTGGAGGCGGAACACGCCAGCCATGTAGCCAAGGAAGTTAGGATCGTAATCGTGGTTCCAGGCGTAGAGGTCACGGCGCCCCGGAAGTTGTGCAAGGCCGAGCTTGTCGATCTTGGTTGCCCATAGATGAACGCTACCGCGAAGGAGTTCTTGAAAGTCGATGGGTTTCCGCTCGACTAATTGTCTCTTGAGGTGCTCGTCAACCACAACGATGCGTGTATCCGCATTGATGACGCGACCGTGGTTTTTCACGGAAGGATAATCCCTCGCATCTTCGGCCTTCAGCAACGGATCGGCACCAAGGCCGCCCAGGGCGGAGAGCTCTTCGCGCATCGCCAAGGTAACAACGTCGGAGGGATTGCGGCGGTTGAGCTCGTCGGCGGCCATCAGCCTGCGTAGCACGTCGGCAGAGATGGCGGCCCCGCGGTGCTGCGTGACAGTTTTGTCGTCGAGGGCAAAATCGTAGACGACACCGCCGCCATCAGAATCATACTCACCATGGCGGTTAACCCGACCGCCAACTTGAATTGTCGAGGCGGCGGCAAACCTCTCCCGGAACGCGCAGCGGAACGACAGATCCACGCCCGCCTCAACACAACTCGTGGCGGCAAGAGTCCATCGGTCATCTCCATGTGTTGTCAGCCGCCGTATCACATGCTCGAGGATGCGGTCTCGGTCCTGTGGGGTAAGGGCCGTTGAGAGGTGCAGCACATCCTGCCCGGCGTCCCGCATAGCTCTGGCGACCACGGCTGCGTTCTGTACCGTATTGAAGATCGCCAGCCGCGGTCCCGGTGCTCTGCCCACGTGTTCAATCAGCTCATTCAGGCTCAGCACCCGCCCACCAGCCAGAGATACATAACGGACACGATTTCGCTCTGCGGCCAGCACGTCCTTCTCCTGGTCCGAAGGGAGCAGTTCCGGCAGCCTCAGCGGTTCGTCCACAATGTCACCGTCTTCCCAGAACCGTGCGAGCGATCCACTGGCGAAGACGAACCCACAGCTCCACTCATCTGCAAGTTCTCGAAGCCAGCGCCAGTTCTGAGGCCATAGCCGCGTGGGCAGGGCGGCGTGGGCTTCGTCCAGGAAGATCGCGCTGCCCGGTACTTCGTGAAGTTTGCGCAACGACGCGGGATCACAAGCAGCGAGGGTCTCGAAGAAGCTGACGGCGGTGGTAAGGATAATAGGGGCCCGCCACAGCACCGCGAGGTCCCGGTCATTCTTGTGCTCGAAGTCGGCCCGGTGGTGGTGCTCGACAACAACGCTATCAGATCGCTCGCCTGGCAGAACAAGCGCCTTTCGCAAGGTCTTCGCGTTCTGCGCCAGTATGTTGGTGTACGGGGCTACGACAATGAGCCGGCGAAGTTTCTTCTCCTTGGCATAGCGAATGAGAAAGGCGGTGACAGCGGTGGTTTTACCTAGGCCGACCGGACCCTCGCAAGCCACCATCGGCCCCGCAATGCGCGCGTTCAGACAAGCGTCGAAGAACGCGGTCCGGCGGCGGTTACGGGCACGTTCCTCGTCGGTCTTGCCGGCCGGCAGACCTCGGACGTAGCGGCAGAGAGCATCCAGCCGCTCGGCCCAACGCGGTTCGGGTGCTTCAGGTGTCAACCGACCGGTGTCGAAAAACGCCGTGTCGCTGTGGTCGGCATCGACGAGACATGAAAGCGCCAGCCTCATCGCGAGGCCGTGGATAGGCCGTCGGGGTTGCGCCACACGTTGCCCAATTACGGATTCATGGAGTTCGAGGTAGTCTCTAAGATGTGCATCTGTCCGTGCGATCTGCTCTTCGTGGCGCTGCGGATCGCCGTCAACCCGACGTCGGCCGCGCAAGCGCCAGCCGAGGTTATCAGGATTGAAGTGCTCCTGCTTCTCCGGCA
>Ga0334722_10006142_pt1 | contig 11954 bp, 11 predicted proteins | sample C3_bottom_MG_FD_207210 | JGI IMG/M metagenome (GOLD analysis project Ga0334722, IMG submission 207210) | Sediment microbial communities from Yellowstone Lake, YNP, Wyoming, USA - C3_bottom | ecosystem: Environmental > Aquatic > Freshwater > Lake > Sediment | place: USA: Wyoming | collected...
CCAGGTCGACCCAATCCTCCTCGCGTTTCCGGAAGGCGGGGGCCAGGAAGTACGCGCCCCCCGAGCCGCCCAGCACGACGGCGATGATCGCGCCGAGACCTGCGCAGAGCCAGGTCAGAAATCCACGACGGGAGAAAACCGAGCCCTCGTCGACTGCCCCCTCGTTCACGGCCGGCCCCGTCGCGGCTGCTGCTGGCGCTTGAGTTCGAGTTCGGTCTGCGCGGTGCGCACGCGCTTGGTCAGTTCCTGGGAACTCTTGAGCACCTGCGGCATGTTGAAGGTGTGCCAGGCCTCAAGCGCGGCGCGATAGCCTTTCCGCGCTTCGTCGCAGTCCTTCTGCTGGGGGGCAACGTCCAATCGGACGGCCGAGGACTCCTGCAGGGCGGCCTCGAGCTTGCGCAAAGCGCCCGTGAGGTTGTTGAGGGACATCAGAGTGGCATAGGCCTGGGTCGGTCGACGATGGCACAGGGTGCAGGTACGCTCAAGGTCTCGGGGGGCGAGCACGAAGTTGGCCATGGAGCCATGGCAGGTCGCGCAGTTGGGACCCTTGCCCGTGCGCTGGAGTTCCTCATAATGGGCGCTCTTGCGGAAGGCGGCAAGCTCGGAGGAATGACACCGACCGCAGGTCTCGGGGAGGCGAGTGAAATAAACGGAACTTGAGCGGTCCGTCGAGGGCCGCACGCCCGCGTGCGCCCCGGCCTTATCCGTCTTCGCCGGGTCGCCCCCGTGGCAGGCCTCGCAGGAGAGTCCGGCGCGCTGGTGCACCGAATTCTTCCAGTCCATGAAGTTGTGGTCTACGTAGGCGACACCCTCCAAAGTCTGGTGGCAGGCGATGCAGGAGGACCCGGCTGCGGACGCCGGAGCGAGGGCGAGAGTGAGAAAGAGGCTGGCAAATATCATGGTCTCCCCAAGCAAATCATCATGCAATAAAATGCATCTTTTGTCATCAGTCGCGAACCGTGTAATAAAAGCTCTCCTTAGGATACTTCCTCAGACGCTCCTGGACCTTCGCCGCGCGCACAAGTTCGGCGCCGGAGCCGGAGACGAAGCGGTCGACAAGAGCCTGGGCTGACGCCGCCTCGCCGGAGGCCTTGGCGCGCCCGACATCCCGCATCAGGACCTCGACGGCCTCGGGCAGACGCGCGAAGTCGATATGGAAACGCTCGATGCCGTCTGCGCCCGCCCGCCACTGGAGAGCCCCCGCCTCGACGAAACGTCCGATCTGCACGGCGGCGAGCTGGCTGTAGGGTTTGGGGGCCCCGTTTTCGCTCGTCATGCCGTTGGAGATATGGCCGAAACACCAGGCCAGCTCGTGGGTGTAGATCTCACGCGCGCGCTTCTCCGTGACCAGACCCTTGCGGCGCAGAAAGTCCACATACCACAAGGCCGCCGTCTGGGCCTTAAGCTCCTCAAGCACGCCCTCAAGCCTCCCGCCGAAGATCTGGGCGGGAGTCTTTCCCCCCACAAGCCAGCTGCTGTGCGGGCCGAGGTTGTGCGCGGCCTCGTGCAGGATGGTGGCCACAAGACCCGGCTCGCTGTCGGAGGAATAAGTTTCAAGAGCCTCGGCGTCCAACAGCTCCGAAGCCTTCTGCCTTGCCGTCTTCTTGGAGTCGGGGTCCTCATAGAGATTGGTCATGACCACGGTACGCCGGCGGTTCTCCTCGGCGACCTTGCCCCAGTTGGGCAGGGACTGGCCGATGGTGGCCCCCAAGGGCGGGCGAGAATCGCCGCTGTTGAGGACGATCTGGATGAAGTCGGGAAGAGCGAAGGCGACCGTTCTGGCCTTGTAGGCCGGCCCGACGAGCGAGGCGAAGGAATCCTCCATTTCCTGGCGCAGGGGGGAAAGCTTCTCGCGCCAGACCAAGGACGCCGCATCGATCCGGGCCCAGGAAACGTGAAAGCCCGCCTTCTCCTGGCAGGGATCGAACTCGACCTCATCTGGAGCGACGCGGAGATACCATTTGCTGTTGAGGCTGTCCATGCGCGACCAGGCCTCGTCGGCCTTCGACCAGTCCCCGGTCTTAAAGCCCTCGGCGGCGGCGAGCAGATAGGCCTTCAGATGAGCCTCCCCGGGCCCCTGGACCTCGGCGGCCGCACTGAGTTCGGCGGCGATCTTCTGCATCGCTTCGCCGTAAGCCTCAATGAGCGGCACGGCCGAGAGCTTGCCGCCTGTCTTGCGCACGACCGTAAACGGATCGAGAAGGGCCTTGCCGTCCGGACGGGACTTCAATTCCTCGCACATCGTCCCGTCCTGGGAGAGTTCCCGAGGATAAGCGTCGGATTTCCTCTCGGGGAAGGAGGAGACCGCGTTGCAGAAAGGATCGTGATCGGTCAGAGGCGCCTCGCACCACGGCCCGTGGTTGCGTTCAAAGAGGGCCAGGGAGTTTAAGTCCCCCGGCAGGATTTTTTCCCGCCAGGCAAGCCCGCCTTTCTGGCGGGCATAAAGCTCGTCGATGATCCGGCCGGCGGCGACGAGATGTCGGGCCAGGGCGCGATCTGCCGTGGACGCGGAACGGAAGTCGCTTTCGATGAGATTGGGGCGCCCTTGATCGAGTTCTTTGCGCACGGCCTCGCGCCGACGCTCCTCAACAAGGGCTTGATAGGTCTTCTCAAACGCGGGAGTGAAGCGCCCGTTGGAAACATAAGCGGCCAGCGCCGCCGGATCGCCGACGGCGGCCAGATCTTGGGGGCGGATCGCCGCCGTATCGCAGTCGACGGACGTCCAGAACAGCGGCAGACGCGCCCGAGCGGCCAGACGGTTGAAATCGGACCGGGGCAAGGCGGGCGCGGCGAGGGCGAGGGACGGGAGGATGACGCTCAAAGACGCCAAAAGGGCTTTTTTTCTCATGGGGGAACACTTTAGCACTCATTGAGGTTGCCCCGCACGAAGCGGTATGATCTCCTCGTGAAGCCCCCCCGCCTGCGCCCCGCGGACTACGAAGCGCTCCTGCGCGCCGCCCTGCGCGAGGACCTCGGCCGGACCGGGGACCTGACCACGAAGCTGTTCGTTCCCCTGTCGGCCCGTCTTAAGGGAAGGATCGTCAGCCGGGAGGCGGGAGTCGTCTGCGGCCTTCAGGTCGCCGCCGCCGTCTTCAAGGCCTGCCAACCCCGCGCGAGAGTTCGCTTGCTGGCGCGCGAGGGCTCGGTCGTGCGGGCCGGCCGGGCCGTGCTGGAAGTCTCCGGCGGCCGCGGCCTGCTGACGGCGGAGCGCACGGCCCTCAACTTTCTGCAGAGGATGTCGGGCGTGGCAAGCCTCACGCGCCTTTTCGTTGAGCGCGTGCGCGGCACTCGGGCCAAAATCCTCGACACCCGCAAGACCCTCCCCGGCTGGCGCGCCCTGGACAAATACGCCGTCGCCTGCGGCGGCGGGGTCAATCATCGCCGGGGCCTCTATGACGCTGTCATGGTCAAGGATAATCACTATTTCGGCCGAGACCTGGAAAATGGCGTCCGGCGGCTGCGCAAGAATCATCCCGGCGTGCCCCTCATCATCGAGTGCGACACGCCGGCCCAGGTCCGCCGCGCCCTGGCTCTCAAGCCCGACGTCGTCCTCCTCGACAATATGAGCCCGCCGCGCCTGCGCGCCGAGATCAGGCGCATCCGCCGCGACGCGCCGCGCGCAAAGATCGAGATCTCCGGCGGTGTGAGCCTCAAGACCGTCCGCGCTGCGGCCAAATGCGGCTGCGACCGCATCTCCATCGGACGACTGACCCACAGCGCCCCGGCCCTAGACCTAGGTCTCGACCTCCTTTGAATCTTCCCGGGGTCTCTCGGCTCGTCAAAAGAAAAATCCTCTCCTCCACGCAGGATGAAGCGCGCCTCATGGCCAAAGAAGGCGCTGCGGACGGGACGCTGGTCTGGGCCCTCAGGCAGACCTCGGGACGTGGGAGGATGCAGCGTCGCTGGAGTTCCTCCTTGGGGGGATTGTATGTCACCTGGCTTCTGCGCCCGAAGTTCCCCCCGGCGCGTCTGGCGGACTTCTCTCTGGCCTGCGGCGCGGCGGCGGCCGCGGCTTTGCGCGACGTCGCGGGCATTGAGACCGCGATTAAGCCGCCCAACGACGTTCTGGCGCGAGGCAAGGACGGCCGCCTACGAAAGGTCTGCGGAATACTCTGTGAGGCTTCGGGAGGATCCAACTCCTTGGATTGGCTGGCGGTCGGCGTCGGCATCAACGTCAATAACGACCCGCCCTTGAAGCTCTCGACTTCCCTGCGATCCATCACCGGGCGCCGGCTGGGGCTGGCCGTCGTTTTGAACGCCCTGATGGACCGCCTCACCCGTGTCCGACGGAGCGAAGATTTCATATAATCTTCGTCAGAACCGATTTTCCGGAGACCCCATGACAGACACCTACCTCACCCGCGCCGGCTATGAGAAACTTTCTCAGGAGCTCAAGGCGCTCATGAAGCAGAAGACCCAGCTCTCCCAGGATATCGGCGAGGCCCGCGAGAAAGGCGACCTCAAGGAAAACGCCGAGTATCACTCCGCCAAGGAGAAAATGGGCGAAGTCATGGGCCGCATCGGCGTCATCCAAGACAAGCTCCAGAGCGCCAAGATCATCGACGAGATCGACATCCCCAAGGACACCGTCGCCATCGGCACCACGGTCTGCCTCACAGACTCCGAGGGAGACACCGTGGAGTACGCCCTCGTCGGCGAGGACGAGTCCGATCCGGCCGAAGGCAGGATTTCCGTGCAGTCTCCTCTCGGACAGGGCCTGCTCGGCCGCAAATCAAAGGAAACCGTCGAAATCCAGCTTCCCGCCGGCCCCCGCACCTTCAAGATTCTCAAGGTCACCCGAACCTCCTGAAGAGCGCCGAGTTCGCCGCCGCCCTCAAGCGCCGTGCCCTGGAAGGCGGGGCGGATCTGGCGGGCCTGGCCCCCGCCGAGCGCACCTCCCGCCCCGAGGCCTACGAGGCTTGGATCTCGGCCGGGATGCACGGGGGCATGGACTACATGGCCAAAAACGCCCCCTCGCGGCGCGACATCCGCGCCTGGTTTCCGGCCGCGCGATCGGTCCTGATGTGCGGCTTCTCCTGCGGAGATGCGGGCGCAAATGAAAATCCCTCTCCGGGCCAAGGAAGGCTGGCGAGCTACGCCACGCGCCGGGATTACCACCCTCTCCTCAAGGCAAAGATGTCCGAACTCCTCGATTGGACCCGGACCGTGGAGCCCTCGGCCAAAGGAATGCCCTTTTGCGACACGAGCCCGATCCTCGAACGCTCCTACGCCTTGGCCGCGGGTCTGGGCTGGCAGGGAAAGAGCGCCATGCTTATCGCCCCGCGCCTGGGCGGCGGTTTCCTTTTGGCCGGCCTGGCGCTGAACCTGGAACTTCCGTGCGACTCCCCCGTGCCGGACCGATGCGGCTCCTGCCGGCGCTGCCTGGACGCCTGTCCGACGAAAGCCTTCGCCCGCGAACGGGTGCTCGACGCCTCCAAGTGCGTCTCCTACCTCACCATTGAAAACCGCGGCCCGGTGCCGCAATCCCTGCGAGAAGGGGTCGGCGACCGCGTGTTCGGCTGCGATGCCTGTCAAGACGTCTGCCCCTGGAGCCGATTCCGAACCCCCGCCCGTCTTCTCCCCCCGCCCCAGGAGCCGACCTCCCTGCCCCTGGAAGAACTCGCGGGACTCGACGAAGCTGAGTTCCGGCGCCGCTTCCGCGAGCTCCCCGTCTCGCGGGCCAAGAGGAAAGGCCTCCTCAGAAACGTCCTCCTGGCGATGGGCAATTCGCGCCTGAGCCGCTTCCGAGCCACGCTCCTGAGCTTCGCCTCGGGCCCCGAGGAGATTCTCGCCGAGCAGGCGCGCTGGAGCCTGACCCGGTTGCCTCCCTGATTTGAAATGATAGACTTTCCGGCCATGCGACGTCGAACGGCCCTTGCCCTGCTGATGGCTCTTTCGTGCGGAATGGCCCGTGCGGATGAGTCCGACTTGGAGAATATTCCTTCCCGCGAATTCCCGAACGAGGTCCGAAGCGCGCCTCAAGAAGGCTCCACCCCTGGAATCGTCCGCTGGATGATCCGCCCCCTCAAGCGGGGGATGTTCATCCGCCTGCCCATCATCGACACCGACCCCAACCGCGGCATCACGATGGGCGTCATGCCCATCTGGGTGGTTCAGGGCAAGAACGACGACCGCATCAAGCAGATTCACGCGCCCTCCTTGACCTACAACAAAAATTTCAAGGTCATCCCGACCTACCGCTACTACTACTACCCTCAGGAAGACGCCAGCGTCACCTTCCGAACCTCCTGGTCCAAATATGAGCGCGAGGTGATCGCCCAGCACGAGGACGGCAGCATCGCGGGAACCGACTACGACTTCTTCGCGCGCATGCAGTACAACATGGACGCGGGCCAGCGCTTCTACGGCCTCGGCCCCGACACTCCCAAGGAAGGAGAATCCAATTACAAGGAAGAGTACTTCCAATATAAACTCGGGTTAGGCCTGCCCTTTCGCCACGACTCGCCCTGGCGCCTGAGAGCGACCGAACACCTCCAATCGGACCGCATCTTGGACGGCCCCCTGCCCGGCCTGGCGTCCTTCTCGCAGCGCTATCCCCAGCAGATCGCGCGCAGCCGACAGCAGGCCAACGAGAACCGCCTCACGCTTGTCTACGACAGCCGCGACCACGCCGTGACCACCGCGCGGGGGGCCCTTCTGGAGGCCTACGCCGAACGCGCCTTCCACGGATTTGCCAGCGCCTACGACTACGGCCGCTATGGCGCCGAGGGGCGCTGGTTTAAGCCCTGGAGCTCGGACGCCAACAAGGTCCTTGCCGTCCAGGCCCGCTACGAGCAACTCATGGGGCCCACCCCCCCCTTCTGGATCCTGCCCAAGCTCGGCGGCAAGTACAATCTCCGCGCCTACGGCGAGGGCCGCTACAGCGACCGCGGCGCAGCCACCCTCAACATCGAGCAGCGCTTCCGGGTCTTCGAGGAAAAAATGGCGGGCGTGACGACAGAGTTCCAGCTGGCACCCTTCGTCGGCGCGGGCACGGTCTTCGACAATCCCGGCCGCGCCGCCGCCAAGTACGTCCGCCCCGTCGTCGGCGGGGCGGTGCGCGCCGTGGCCAAACCCCAGGTCGTCGGCTCCATCGATTTCGGCGTCGGCCGCGAAGGCGTCGCGGTCTTCATGGACATCAACTATTCCTTCTGATGGCGAAGGCATGAACATCCGGGGAAAAGTCGTCCTGATCACCGGCGGCGCCGGGGGAATTGGAAAATCTCTGGCCCGGCGATTCCTCTCCGGCGGAGCCGTCGTCGTCCTCTGGGACATCAACCCCGAGGCTCTGGCCGCGGCCAAAAAGGAATTGACCTCAGGGGGCGGGAAGGTCTTCACGGACGCACTCGACATCTCGGACCGAGCCGCCGTCGACGAGGCCGCCCAGCGCGTGCGCTCCGGGATCGGAGACGTCGATATCCTCGACAACAACGCCGGCATCGTCGCCGGGGGCGACTTCCTCACAGTCTCGGAGGACTCGCTGGCCCGGACGATCGCCGTCAACGTCAACGCCGTCATGTGGTGCACTCGGGCCTTTCTTCCCTCCATGGTGGCGAAAGGCTCCGGGCACATCATTATGATGGCCTCCGCCGCAGGCCTGCTGGGAGTGCCCGGGATGGCGGCCTACTCCGCCAGCAAGCACGCCGTCATCGGATTGGCGGAGTCCTTGCGGCTTGAACTGCGCAAGAAGGGTGCCGACGGCGTCAAGATGACCATCGTCTGCCCGAGCTTCGTCAACACCGGCATGTTCGACGGAGTGGCGCCCCCCCTGCTGACGCCGTGGCTTGAGCCTGAGGAACTCGCCGGCAAGATCTACGAGGCCGTGCTCGCCGGCCGGCTCTACGTGAGGGAGCCGTTCATGGTCAAGCTCGTGCCGGCGCTCAGGGGACTTCCGAGTTCGACCCTTGTCGACTGGCTGGGTCGAGTCCTCGGGATGGATTCCGCCATGGACCATTGGACGGGACGCCGCTGAAACCATGACCCCGCCCCGCCTGGCCGTGGTCATGCCGCTCTACAACGAAAATGAGAGCATCGCCTCCGTTCTGGCAGGGCTGCTCCGGGCCCTGCAGGGAGCATGCCTCTCGGGCCTCGACGTCATCCTCGTCGACGACGCCTCCACCGACGATTCCGTCGAGGCCGCCCGGGCGTCCTGGCGGATGCTCGCTGCCGGCGGCGCCGCCGCCCGGCTTCACGTCGTGCGCCTGGCCGTCAACGTCGGGCACCAGCGCGCGCTGGCCGCGGGCTTCCGCCGCGCGCGCGAACTCGACGCCGACCTGATCTTCTCGATGGACTCCGACGGCCAGGACGATCCCGCCGCCCTGCCCGGGATGATCGAACTTCTCTCCCGATTCGAGATCGTCTTCGCCGAGCGCTCCAAGCGCAGCGAATCCCTGCCGTGGCTCCTCGGCTATTTCGTCTATCAAGCCGTCTTCCGCGCGTTTCTGGGCGCGCGCCTGCCCTACGGGAACTTCCTGGGCTTCCGAAAAGAAGTCCTGTCTCTCCTCTTGGAGGGACGGACCTTCCGCCACCTGGCGGCGACGCTCTCGCTGGCGCCCTGCCGCAAAACGAGCGTCAAAGTCGCCCGACTGCCGCGCACGGCGGGCGCGGCGAAAATGCACGTCGCCGACCTGGCCGACTATGCCGTCGCAGCACTCACATCCCACCCCGACGCCTGGGTGAGGCTCTTCTCCCGCGTAGCCCTTCTGACCGCCGTTTCAGCCAGCCTCGGAGGGATGAGCGTCGTCACGATCAAGCTTGCGACCCCCTACGCGATCCCGGGCTGGGCGAGCGTGATGACGCTGATCCTCGCCCTGATCGCCTTCCAAGCCGTCGGCTTCCTGGTTCTCAGCGCCTTCCTCAGCAGCCAGACGGCCCTCCCGCCCCCGAAGGAGCTTGGGACCTCGGTCGACGAGGCGAGGAGATGACGCCCGGGGGCCTGGGCGAGCATCTTCAGTCGCTCAAGCTCCTGCCGCCGGACTACTTCTGGCACCGGCACCGCTACCGCCTGGCTCTGGAGTTCGTCCCTCCGCACGCGCGGACCCTTCTTGATTACGGCTGCGGCGACGGGAGATTTGTCCGAACCTTAGTCCAGGCCTTCAAGGGTTCCGGACGGACCATTCTCGCCTGCGACACCTTCCCTCTCGCCTACGAGGCCCTTCAGGAAGAGATCGCCTCTCAACAGGCGCGCTGGCTCGCAAACCCCGCCGAAGTCCAAGGCTCCTGCGACTTCGTCTCCGCGCTCGATGTGATCGAACACTGTGAAGACGACCGCGCGGAAGTCTTCGCGCTGGCGCGCCTCCTGCGTCCGGGCGGAGTGCTGTTCATCTCCGTTCCGGCCTTCCCGGAATTATGGTCCGACTGGGACGCCGGACTCGGCCATTTCCGCCGCTACCGCCCGGAAGGCCTCGCCGAACTCCTGGCCGCCGCCGGCCTTCGCGTCCAAAAGTGCTCCTGCTTCTTCTCCTATCTCGCCGTTCCGGCCTGGCTGCGCGCCCGCAGGCGCGGGGGTGAACGGCCGGCGCAATTCCCCATTCTCTCGGGTCCGGCCAACGGCCTCCTCAACGCCCTGGGATTTCTGGAACGACGCTGGCTCCAGACGTGGGACATCCCCTTCGGCTCTTCCGTTTTTGCGGCCGCGACGGCCCCGACCTAAACGCATGGCCACACTCTGGAACGCTGGACGGTCCTGGAACGCCGTCAGCCTGCCCGGCGATTGGGATTATTTCGTCAGTCACGCGGCCTCCCTAAGATCTCACCTCGTTGAGCACGGGACCATCCCTCAGTGGAACTTCCAGTTCTGCGGCGGAACCCCCGAACTGGCCAACCCGCAGAGCTGGGCCTACGCCTGGCCGAGTCTCTTTGCCTACGCCCTGCCTCCGGTGATCGCCCTTCTGGCCCTCTGGGCGGCGATGACGGCGCTCGGCGCCTTCAGCCTCTGGGCCTGGCTCAGGCGCAGCGGATACTCGCGCCCGGCGGCCGCGGCCGCCGTCGCGACCTACGCCTTCAGCGGGTTCTTCGCCGCTCAGTTCAACCAAGGACACGCCACTTTCGCCTTCTTTCACTTAATCCCCCCGCTCCTGCTGACGGCCGACTCCTTCCTGGATGCGCGAGAGTCCGCCGGCGCCTCCGCGAAAGCTCCCGCCGTCTTCTTCGTGCTCACCGGCCTTCTCCTCTTCTCCGGCGGCCTGCCCCACGCCCTCTTCTACGCCTACCCGGCCCTGCCCCTCTTTCTGCTGGTCCGATCCCTCTCTCGCGCGCCGAAGCCGAAGGCCCTTGCCGAACTCGCGGCTCTTCACGCCGCGTCCATCGGCCTAGCGGCCTACAAGCTCTGGCCCGTGATCCTGTGGGAGATGAGGCACCCCCGCCTCGGAGTCCAGATCGAAACGACTCCGCTGACCTCCATCCTCGTTTCCTTGGGCACGGCCAGACGGTCCTTCTTCCCGCGCGAGATCTTCTTTCCCGGACAAACCTGGGGCTCCTGGGAGCATGACGCTTACATCGGCCCCGCCGCGCTCCTGGCGGCGATGATCGCAACGGCCCTGATTTTCCGGCGCGGCGCCGGCCGTCGCGCCGTGACCGCCCAGGCCGCGGCCGCCTTTGCGGGCGTCGGACTCCTCCTGGCCCTCGGCAACGGACATCCCCTCTCGCCCGCACGCTTTTTCGGCTTTCTGCCGCTTCTGCGCGGCGTGAGGGTCTTTGCGCGCTATCAGTTTCTCGTCGTGCTCGGGGCCTCGATCCTGACGGCCCACGGCCTGGATTTTCTCTTGGAATCCCTCGCCGTCAAGCGCGCCACGCGCCCCGCGGCCCTCCTCGCCTGGGGACTCTCGGCCCTGATCGCCGCCCCCGTCCTCCGGCAAGCGGCGTTCCTGATCCGGGACATCCCGATTCTTGACGACGCCGAACTCGACCGCTCGTATGAACTTGATCCCCACGACGGAACGCCGAAAGCCGCCTGGCAAACGGCCGACGCCGCGACGGAGTTCCTGTCTCACCAAAGCTTCCTTCTCAGGCGCGGCGCCTCCGTGATCAACTGCTACGAACCTCTCGGAGGCCTGATTCGCGACGTGCCCAAAGATCTTCTGGACCGAAACGCCGCAGGAGGGCCGCCATGGGTGCCGCTCTCGCAGCCGACCACGGAAAGCGTCGCGCGCTTCGCACGGTCCATCGCGATCCGCTTTGGCTCCGCGCGCCGCCCTGATGCACCCGTCGTCTTGAACTATCCTCCCTTAAGAGGCCTCTCCATCTCAGTCCCTGCGGACATAACGCTCAGCAGTCCTCCCCAGGACCCGGAGGACGGCGACGAAAAAAATAAAATGATCCGGCAAGTCGTTCGATTTGACCGCCTCCCGGGAGAGACGCTGCGCGTGCGCGCCGACCGGGATTGGGGCGCGACGGCCGGCGCGGCAGTGAGCGCGATCGCCCTGCTCCTGGCCGCCGCCGCGCTCCGCCGTCGGCGTGTTTTCGGATAATCGGTATAATGCCCCATGCCATCGACCCCCGGGCCCGAGCCTCTCCGATTCGTCGCCCGCCTCGGCGTATGGCTTTGCCTGGCCGGAGGCCTGCTGGCCTTCGCCCCCGGCCTGCCCCTGCCTTACGCAACCTCCAAGGCTTTCGCCTGCGCCGCGGGGCTGGCGCTGTGCGCCGTCACCGTCCGGCGCGGGGCGCGCGGCGCGCTTGACCTGCCCATCGCAGCACTCCTCGCCGCCGCCTGCGCCTCGGCTTTCCTCTCGCTGGACCCGCCGCAGGCCCTCTACGGAGATGAATACCAGCCGTTCTACGGCCTGCTTCAGCTTGCGCTCTACGCGAGCGTCTATTGGACGGCGGCCTGCCTCGACGACGAGCTTCTCGACTCGGGGCTCAACGCGCTCACGGCCGCCTGCGCAATCATGGCGGCCTTTGCCTTCGTTCAGGGCGCGGGACTCCTCCCGCCGCCCTGGGGCATGAGGGCCGGGCGG
>Ga0334722_10006143_pt1 | contig 11949 bp, 7 predicted proteins | sample C3_bottom_MG_FD_207210 | JGI IMG/M metagenome (GOLD analysis project Ga0334722, IMG submission 207210) | Sediment microbial communities from Yellowstone Lake, YNP, Wyoming, USA - C3_bottom | ecosystem: Environmental > Aquatic > Freshwater > Lake > Sediment | place: USA: Wyoming | collected...
CGATTGCAGCCAGAAAGCACCACATCGATGGCGCCATCGAAGCAAGCTGCCTCAGGAGGGAACTGAGAAACAGCTCATTATTATTCTTTTTCATATGCTTCTATAATCTTGCGCACCAATGGACTTCGCACAACATCACGCGCATCGAGTCTGCTCACGAATACTTCATCGATATGCTCAAGCAGGGTAACAGCATGGACAAGGCCAGATTCGTTTTTCTTCGGCAGATCTATCTGCGTAATGTCCCCTGTCACGATCGCTTTGGTATGGTTGCCGAGTCTGGTCAGAAACATCTTCATCTGTTCCTTTGTCGTATTCTGTCCCTCATCCAATATCACAATGCAATTGGTAAGGCTGCGACCGCGCATGTATGCAAGCGGTGCGACTTCAATCGCCCTGCTCTCTTCGAGACGGCGAATGGTTTCATATGGAACAAGCGCTTCCATGGCATCATAGAGGGGTCTGAGATAAGGATTGATTTTCTGCTCCAGGTCACCTGGAAGATAGCCAAGGCTTTCGCCCGCCTCTACGACGGGGCGGGTCAGAATGAGCTTCCTTCTTGTTTTTGCCAGAAGTTCCCGCAGCGCATACGCCATGGCGAGGTAGGTTTTGCCCGTTCCTGCAGGGCCAATCGCAAATACCAAATCATGCATCGCAATACCCTGGAGATACAAGCTCTGTCCGGAGGAACGAGGGAAAACCTTGCCAAACCCGTTCGGAATCTGGATGCAGGTATCGAGAAACTTCGAAATACCGCTTTCGTTCTCCGGAAGAGAGGCTTGGGTTCCTCTGTCGTCAGGCTGTTTCCCTTCGGGGGTCAGCTCTGCATGGAGGGCAATGATGAGTTCAGGCGTGGCAGGAACTCCATCTTCAATCGAGGTCCCGATTGCACTGACAAGCTGCGAGAACAGGTCTACAACTTCGTCATTCTCGCTTTCGATGAAAAGCTCGTTCCCCCTGCTCAGCACCCGCGCGCCAAGAAGGCTGCTCAACACAGAAAGATTGTAGTCGTTTGCACCACAGAGTTCCGCGAGAAGGCGTGTATCTTCAAGTACTATATGTGAAGGACTCAATCGCTCTCCTGATTCATGAAAAAATGCGCTATTGCTTTTAATATACTACGATATACTTACTCTTTCCAGTCATCGCGCTGCTTGCGGAGCGCGTATTATTCGCTGAAGGCGCCTTCGCTGTAATTGATCGAGCTCTTGATCGCGGATATATCTTTCCAGGTAACAGCTATGCTGAACGACACGTCCATCTGGTAGTAAGGCCGTCCTGTATCCGGCGTGATCAGTGTCGGCCCCGCAGCGATACTTCCAGCAAGATCCCAGTCGTGGGCATCGACCGCAAGTGTGAGCGAAAGCTTCTGCAGCTTGAAGAGTGTCCGCTGAAGACGTGCGCTGTCCCAAATCGAAAGGCTGTCGATCAAGTCATTGAAAAAGTCTCTCTTATACATTCCGGGATCGAGATCACCTGCTACAGGGAGCAGCCCCGCGTAATACCGCCAGAAAGATTTATTGATCGATGAGACCGAAAGATCGAGGGACAAGCCGCCCGAATTCTTGAGGGAAATGCGAAAATCAGAACCAAATATGGCATTTGTGTATTGAATGAGATTTTGACTGAGCGAAAGAGCGCTTCCGAATTCGAAATACCACACCAGCTTGTCGCTGATATCCTGCGGCGGCTTCGTCCTGAGTACCGGCTTCCAGGAGAGCGAAGCAGCAGAAGGTCTGAAATATTGCGTCCCGTCCTGGATCCATGAGCCACTTTTAAATGTATAGCCATTGGCTTTCTGCGCGGTGAAGCGAGCATTGAAGGACCAGGCTGTGGCATCGGCACTCACGCTGAGTGGCGCATCCGCATCAAAATCCCAGGCTGCATTTGCTGCAAATCGCAGCTGTTTCAATGGCTGCAACGAGGCATTTCCGGTAAGCGAAGCTGACTTGAGGTCAGCCAGCGAAGATTCACGCGAAATGACATATGCCGCGCCGAAACTGGCAATTCCTGCGGCAGAAGATAGAGAGAATGTGTAATTCTCGAGGAGAGGAGGCAAGGCGATTTTGAAACTCAAGCGTTCCGATGTCGAGCCGATTTTTGCTGCGAGCTCGGCGAGTATGGAGTGATCGCGTATCATGGTATCGTCCCATGAAAGCCAATTCAATTTGTATACAGGATTTGCATTGACACCGTTGCCGTCGAGGCCTTCATAGCTCACCATTGCAATTTTGCCGGACAATGAGTACTGGAGCTTTGAAGCAGCGAGCATATCGATATTTCGCAGAGGCGACCACATGATGCTCGTTCCGGCATTCCAGCTCGCTGTGTTGTAACCATAGTCAGCGAGCTTGAATGGATGCACGCTAGTGGGTGCAAGGCGCTCGTCATACAAATAAGGACGATACTGTACCTGCCCGCTTACTCCGCTCGAAAATTGAAAATCGAGAGCAGCTTTCTCGACAGAAAGCTGAGAATTCAGGCTGGCATTATTGCGGCTGCCTAGAAGCCAATACCAGCTTTTAAAGTCGATATCCTGCGGTTTCTGCCAGGCAAAGCTGTAGAATCGATCTTCGGTATACATCGCATTGGAATTGGTCCACCCCAATGAAGCAGTATTGTTTCGCGCGATGATGCCGGAAGCAGAGAATGTCGTATCTACCACGCGCGCACTTTCTGGATAGAAAAAATGCCGTTGCGGATTGACCGCATTGAGACGAAGCCGTGCGGCTGTCATTCCGCTTGTCGATGCATATTTGCTCTTCCAGCTGAGCGATGAAGAGAGATTGCTCAGATTGAATGTCAGAGGTTTCTGAGTGTCTTTCGCTCTCCACGACCATGAAAGGCTGGCTTTCTGGACAAATACAGTGCGTTCGCTCACCGAACTGCTTGCGCCTCCGAATATCGAGAAGAAATCGTAGGACTCCTTGCGATCCAGAAAATCCTGATCGATGAACGGATCGGAATAGAAAGGCAGACTCACCTTCCAGCTCAGCCCCGAAGCATTCCGCCTGGAAGAAGCTTCAAAACTGGTCACAATCCTCACCGGCAGAGCAATTGAGCCAAATTTCCAGTCATTCCATACCGACTTGTAGTTTCCTGCCCAGTCGTATGGCGAGTAGTAGCCGGTCGACTCAAGAAAAACAGAACGCGACAGCCCTGCGCCGACAAGCCAGCTGAGATTGACAGGCAAGCGAGATGCGCTTTTTCCGCGCAAGCCCACAAAGGCGCCAAGAGAAGAATATGCATCGACAAGCACGGCAAGCGATGACGTATCGCTTTGTTCTGTGGTTGTTTGCGTCCTCGAGACATATGTGCCGAATGAGCCTGCAGCGCCTTGCTGAAGCGAAAATGCAGACGACTGGCGAGCTTCCGCGCCCTGGGTTCCCGCTACATAGGTTGTTGTCTGAACAAAGCCGCCCTGGCGCGATCGGAACCCGACTACGGGGTGAAACATGGACGCTTTTGAAGGATAATAGAAAAACGGCAGCCACAATACCGGAATACTGCCGACATACAAAGTCGCATTGACTACTGCCCAATCGCCCGAACCAAACAGCCATATTTTTTTTGCGCGCAGAATGTAATGTGGATCAATCGCATCGCAAGCGGTAAGCGACCCATTCGCGAGCGAAACCACCTCTTCGGATCTGGAAATCAGTGTGCCAAAATGGACTATCAGTGTGCGGCTTTCCGTTCCGGTCGGTTCCATATTGAACGAGCCATCGACAAACACGCCAGAGGATTCATCGAGATTCACGGCAATCGATTGGCCTTTGTACACATCGGTTCTGGTTTTCGTCTCCCTTGTGTACTCGACATTGCCGGTCGCCTGTACTTCGTTTGTATCCCTGTTGAATACAAGATACTGCGCCGATATCCGGTGAATCGTTCCTTGCGAGTCTGCAAAGCGAATCTCTAAGGGGCCATTGACGCGTATTTCCTTGGTGCCATTTTCGATTGTAAAGTATTGAACATTTCCGGCCTTTTCGATAGTCATGGAAACATCGCCCTTGACTTTCGGAATTGGCTCGAATCCAAAATGGGCAAAAAGGCGAGCTCTGAGCTCATCGGCTGTTCCGTCTGCAGGAAGCCCATATTCTGCTGCGATATCCCGAAGCTCGTAGATCGTCGCTGCCGCGATTCTGAAACGCAAAGTTTTGCGGGCGAGATCTTCAGGAACCGGAGAAGCGGAAATCGCTGTGAGGACGGATTGTGTATCTGTTTGCTGCGCCGTAGGCTCTTCGACGAGAGACGATTCATTTGCAGCCTCTTGTGACGGCAAGAATATGATCAAAATGAACAGCAAGCCAAAAATGCAGAGTATGCGACGCATCGCCTGGTATCGTACATGGAAGAGGATTGGAAAGGCAAGAATCAGCTCAGCGAGGTCCCGATATTTCGAGCATGGGCTTCAGATATTGCCCCGTGTAGGATTGTTTACACCGCGCAATATCTTCGGGCGTACCTTCTGCCATGATCATGCCGCCTCGATCCCCGCCTTCCGGCCCGAGGTCGATGACCCAGTCAGCCTGTTTGATGATATCGAGATTATGCTCGATCATAACGACTGTGTTGCCGCTGTCCACAAGGCGATGAATGACTTCCAGCAATTGGCGAACATCAGCAAAATGTAGGCCTGTCGTAGGCTCATCCAGAAAATAGAGGGTACGCCCTGTCGCCCGCCGCGCCAGCTCGAGGGAAAGCTTGACTCGCTGGGCTTCGCCGCCGGAGAGAGTCAGCGCTGACTGCCCCAGGCGAATGTATCCCATGCCCACATCGAGCATTGTCTTCAGCCTGTGGGCAATCGAAGGGATATGCGCAAAAAAGCCGCTTGCCTCTTCCACGGTCATATTGAGCACATCCGCGATATTCTTCCCTTTGAAGCGCACATCGAGCGTATCGGCATTGAAACGCTTCCCATGGCAGACTTCGCAGGTGATATAGACATCCGGCAGAAAATTCATTTCGATTTTGATGGTGCCGTCGCCCTGGCAGTGCTCGCAGCGCCCTCCTTTCACATTGAAGCTGAAACGTCCTGGCTTCCATCCACGGGCTCGCGATTCCGGCAGGCTTGCAAAGAGCTCACGGATGGGCGTGAACACGCCGACATAGGTCGCAGGATTCGAGCGCGGCGTACGGCCAATAGGGCTCTGGTCGATGTTGATGATTTTGTCGATGTGCTCGAGCCCATGAATTGAATCGAAAGCTCCTATGCGATGTGAAGAACGCATGACGCGGTTGGAAATGGCAGGATACAGCACATCGGAGAGCAGCGTGCTCTTGCCCGAGCCCGATACGCCCGTGATGCAGACAAATTTCCCTAACGGGATTTTCACATCGATATGCTTGAGGTTGTGCTCGCTGGCGCCCTTCACCGTGATATAGGCCCCATTGCCCTGGCGCCTTACCTTCGGCACATCGATTTTGAGCGTTCCAGCCAGATATTGTCCGGTAAGGCTCTCGGGGTGAGCGATGACTTCAGGGACTGTCCCCTGCGCAACAACATAGCCGCCATGCTCGCCGGCACCAGGGCCAAGGTCGACGAGATAATCAGCTGTCCTGAGTGTCTGCTCGTCGTGTTCGACTACTATGAGCGTATTGCCAAGGTCGCGCAGGTAGGTAAGCGTATCGATAAGGCGCTGGTTATCCCGCTGATGAAGGCCGATCGATGGCTCATCGAGGATATAGAGAACGCCGACAAGCGAGCTTCCGATCTGCGTCGCAAGGCGAATGCGCTGGGCTTCTCCGCCAGAGAGCGTTGCTGCCTTGCGTTCGAGTGTCAGGTAATCGAGTCCGACATTGCGCAAAAATCCAAGCCTCGCCACAATCTCTTTCAGAATGAGCTTCGAGATCTGCGCTTCGGTCGGTTTGAGCTTGAGCGATTCGAAGAATTGCACAGCCTCGCCGACGGGCATGCAGGTAATATCGTAAATATTTTTGCCACCAATAGTTACTGCGAGCGCCTCAGAGCGGAGCCGCTTCCCGTGGCAGACCTCGCATTCCTTTTCGATCATAAAGGATTCGAGCCAGTCCTTGATTTCATCGCTCGTCGATTCCATGTAGCGCCGGCGCAAATCAGCCAGAATACCAGGAAATTTCGACTGGTATTCAAAGTGCCCCGTGCGGTCTCTGTTGTCGTATCGAACATGGATATCTTCGTCGCTGCCATAGAGGATGGCGTGCTTCACTTTTTCGGGAAGCCCTTCAAAGGGCGTATCGAGGCTGAAATGGTAATGATGCGCGAGCGCTTCGAAACGCGAGCGATTCCATGCGGATGTTGGATTGTAGGGAATACATCCGCCTTCGTTGAAAGAAAGGCTTTTGTCAGGGATTATGAGGTCGGGGTCGAACTCCATGTTCATGCCGAGCCCACCGCAGGCCGGGCAGGCTCCCTGTGGCGCATTGAACGAAAAGAGACGGGGTTCCATTTCGGGCAACGAAATGCCGCAAACCGGGCAGGCGCCTTTCTGGCTGAAAAATTCTTCTTTGAGCTGGCCTTCTTGCGCTCCGCCGCTCCCTTCGCGAATGACAGTGATGATACCGTCAGCGAGGCCAAGAGCTGTCTCGGCAGCTTCGGCAACCCGCCTCCTGCTTTCTTCAGAAAGCCGAATTCTGTCGACGACTAATTCGATTGTGTGCTTTTTTTGCTTTTCAAGCGCTGGGGGCGCCTCGAGCTCGATGAACTGCCCATCAACGCGTGCCCGCAAGAAGCCCTGCTTGAGTGCATCTTCAAGTACCTTGCGGTGCTCGCCTTTCTGAGCGCGGATAACTGGAGCCAGAATCTGCAATTTGGTCTCGCTGGGCCATGACAATATGACATCGAGAATCTGGTCGACACTCTGCTCACGGATTTCCCTCCCGCAGGATGGGCAGTGCGGCACACCAATGCGCGCAAAAAGCAGGCGCAAGTAATCGTAGATTTCGGTGACGGTCCCCACGGTTGACCGAGGATTCCTGGTGGTTGTCTTTTGTTCTATGGAAATAGCCGGTGAAAGGCCTTCGATATAATCGACATCGGGCTTGTCCATGCGTCCCAGGAACTGGCGCGCATAGGCCGAAAGCGATTCGACATAGCGCCTCTGGCCTTCGGCAAAAATAGTATCGAACGCCAGCGAACTCTTCCCCGAGCCGGAAAGGCCCGAGATAACTATGAGCTTGTTGCGCGGCAATTCAAGGTCGATATTTTTCAGGTTATGTTCGCGTGCGCCCTTGATGATGAGCTTGTCCATTGCGGTGAAAGGATACTGCGGCGAGGGGATTCGAGGCAAGTATGCTTGACATATGTATAGCTGTTCGGAATGTGAAAAAATACCGCAGAAAAGGACTCAGGCCAATCACGCGCCTAGGAATTCGAACCAGATATGCTGCTTGTCTATGCTGGACCGGAAGCTGCGCGACGGCACAGGGCTGGTGGATGGCAAGTACATGATGCTGCGCATCTGGCCACCTATTTCGATGCTGATTCTGCCGCCGGCCATGCGCAGGGCCTTTCTTGCAAGCAGACGATCTTCCGGCAATACTGCATGGCGCATAAAAAGAGAGGCAGCAAGCGCTCCGTTGAGGCCTATCCGCTTTATAGAAGGATATTGCCCAAGCAGATCCCGGATATCATTGAGCGCGACGATTTCAAGCTCACCATCAGCGCTTGTTTGTCTGCGGCACGATTGCACCATGTCCCAAATAAGAAGCTTCAGACTGCATGCAAGCGCAATCTTTGTGGAATAATCATCGAGCGCGCCGGAGGGCAGCATAATTCTTTTTTCCATCGCAAAGGCAGCCAGAATCGGCCAGAAATGGTTGCGGGGGTGCCCATAGTATTCGCCCTTTTCTTTGGACCGGATTGACGGGAAGGAGCCAAGCACCAACGAGCCAGGTTCTTTACTGGCACCTGCAGGGGGAAAGCCCTGCTCTGTGCTGCCCTGCTCAACAGGCTTCATTTTCTTCAAAGGCTCAGACATTGAACTTGAAAAACATGATATCGCCATCTTGGACGACATATTCACGCCCTTCCTGACGCATTTTCCCTGCAGCGCGGACAGCGGCTTCCGAGCCATACTGGATGAGGTCTTCGTAGTGGTAGACCTCAGCTTTGATGAACCCTTTCTCAAAATCGGTATGAATGACCCCGGCAGCAGCGGGAGCCTTGTCCCCTGCAAGAATTGTCCAGGCGCGGCACTCATCCTCACCTGCGGTAAAAAAGGTGCGCAATCCAAGGAGCCGATACGCAGCATGCGCCAGCGATGTAAGCCCTGGCTCTTCGAGCCCTATTCCAGCAAGGAACTCGGCGCGTTCCGCAGGATTTTCTATGTCTGCAAGCTCAGCTTCGAATTTACCGCATATGACCACTGCCTCGGAACCTTGCTTCTCTGCAATTGCTTTCACTATATCGATATATCTATTTCCGTGCACTCCCGATTCGTCGACATTGCAGACAAAGAGCTCCTTTTTCATGGTCATAAGAAAGCTGCGACGCGCAAATTCGATTTCTTCAGGCTCAAGGTGAACCGTGAATGCTGGCTTGCCCTCCTGGAGTGCCGGCCTGATTTTCTGCAGTACAGCAATCTCCTTTTCGGTATCTTTTTTCAGGTTGGGATCCTGTACTTTGAGCTGACGATTCAATTTATCGAGCCTGCGATCGATGCTGTCGAGATCGGCAAGCGCCAGCTCGGTATGGATCACATCGATATCATCAGCAGGATCCACTTTGCCTGCCACATGGATGATATCAGGATCATCGAAACACCGCACAACATGCGCGATCATGCCCACTTCCCGGATATGGGAGAGAAACTGGTTTCCGAGCCCCTCGCCTTTCGAAGCACCGCGAACAAGTCCTGCAATATCCACAAACTCCACAACTGCAGGTACTTTTCGTCTGGGCTTGAAAATTTCGCACAGCCGATCCAGGCGCTTGTCCGGCAGAGGCACAATGCCTACATTCGGATCGATTGTACAGAAAGGATAATTGGCGGCTTCCGCTTTTGCGCTCGTAAGCGCCGAGAAAATCGTCGATTTTCCTACATTGGGCAGACCGACTATTCCACAGTTCAATGGCATGGTATATACACCTTTATCATATTGCTTGCGTTGTTGCGAACAGACAATAACAGTATACTACAAGCCAGTACACGGCAAGAGCAAAGCCTTGCATTTCACATATTGAAACAGCTGTTCGAAATTTCGAAATTCCATATTTACGGCCTGGAAAAACTAGGGTAGGATAACCGCAGACATCAAATCATCGAGGAGGATCGATTGATGCAGGATCTTTCGAAGTATCTATCTGCCAATGCGAATAATATGAAAAAATCCGTTATCAGGGAGCTGCTCAAACTCACGAATCAGCCTGATATCATATCTTTTGCCGGCGGGCTCCCCGCTCCTGAGACATTTCCTGTCGAAGAATTGAGAGAAGCAAGCGATCGCGTCTTCAGAAAATATGGAGACAAGGTTCTGCAATATGGCACCACTGAAGGCGACAATGATCTCAAATCACAGCTTGTTGCCTACGAATCGGCGCAGGGCATCAATCTCGGCCCTGAAAACATGCTCATCACCTCCGCGAGCCAGCAGGCTCTCGATATGCTGCCCAAGCTATTCCTGGATCCGGGTGACTATGTAATCGCAGGCCGCCCCACCTATGTCGGCGCCATCCAGGCAATCCAGTCATATCAGGGCAACGTGCTCGGCATTCCATTCAGTACAGCTGATGACGGATTCGATATGGTAGAGCTCGAAAAACGCTACGAACGAGCAATCAGCACAAAGAAACACATTAAATACATCTATGTCATTCCTGATTTCCAGAACCCCTCCGGAATATGCTGGAGCCTCGAAAAAAGAAAAGCGCTCCTCGATTTCGCCTATCGCGAAGGCCTTTTTATTGTAGAAGATGCTCCATATCGAGAAATACGTTTCATGGGAAATCCAGTACCCTCCATTTTCCAGATCGATCAGCAGACCAGGAATCTCGGCATTGTCATCAATCTCAAAACATTCTCGAAGATTCTCGCGCCTGGTACACGTATCGGATGGGTTATTGCCCGCGAGGATGTCATTCAGAAAATGGTAGTTGCGAAACAGGCCATGGACCTTTGCACCAGCGTGCTCACTCAGAAAATGATTGCAGAGTTTATGGCGACAGGGAAGCTCAAGGATATTGTCGCGCGGACCTGCGGCATCTATCGCAACAAGCGCAATTTCATGCTCGAAATGTTCGAGAAATATATGCCCAAACGTTTCGATCTTGCATGGACAAAGCCGGAAGGCGGGCTTTTCCTCTGGCTCTCGCTGCCACGCTACATCGACACGGACAAGATGTTCTACAAAGCTGTCGAAAAGAAAGTGGCCTATGTGGTCGGAAGCGCCTTCTATTTCGATGAGCCGGAAACCAACTCGATGCGCATCAATTTCTCATACTCGAGCTTTGAGCAGATCGAAGAAGGATCCAAGCGGCTCGCCAAAGTGATCAGCGAAGAAATACAGGCACATGAATCAGGCCCGCGCGGGCAGACTTCGCCTGAGGGAACATAAAAGTCTCTTTTAGGCGGCCGCTTTTCCCCGGCCGCTTCTTTCGCGATACCTAAGCGCTCTTTAATATTAAACTTTATTAAATATCATTTTTTGTTTGCGAATTCTGTTGCCGCGCCCGGACTAAATCGCTATTTTCTCAAGAAGGAAATGAAATTTTCAGTTCTGGAGCTGTATCATGCAAATTATCGAGTTGCGCAATGCAAAAAAAGACTATCTTCTGGGCAAAGTAACCGTGCCGGCAATCAAGGGAGTATCCTTTGCAATCGAGAGAGGAGATTTTGTGTCGATTGCGGGACCTTCGGGCTCAGGCAAGACAACCATTCTCAATATGATCGGCCTCATCGATATTCCTACTTCGGGGGAAGTCATCATCGATGGCAAGAACACTTCGGGGCTTTCGGATCAGGAGCTTACCCGCTTTCGCCATGAAGTGCTCGGATTCATTTTCCAATCATTCAATCTTATTCCGGTGCTCAATGTATGGGAAAATATCGAGTTCCCTCTCCTTCTTGGAAAGACGCGCGTTCCCAAGAATGAATGGAAGAATTGGATCGATTTTCTCATCGAGGAAGTCGGGCTTGGCGACTGGAGAGACCATAAGCCGAACGAGCTTTCGGGAGGCCAGCGCCAGCGTGTCGCCATCGCGCGTGCGCTCGTGACCAAGCCTTCCATAGTGCTCGCAGATGAGCCCACAGCCAACCTCGATTCCGCTACTGGTGAGCAGATCATTGATCTTATGAAAAAAATCAACCGCGAAATTCAAACCACATTCATATTTTCGACGCATGACGCCACGATTGTCAGTATTGCCGATCATGTCATCCGCTTGCGGGATGGAACTATCACCGAGAACAGGCGCAATGGCGAAGACATAAACGGCTCGGGCGCCGTTGGCGCTCCAGCGGAGGATTGAGTATGGCAGTCATTCTCAGAATGGCGTTCCGCAACATCAGGGAACACAAATCGAAGAGCCTTGTCATCGGCATTCTTCTCGCGCTCGGAGCCTTGATTCTGGTCGTCGGAACCGCTTTCATCGATGCTTCACAGGCTGGCATCCGCTCGACATTTTCCGATGTCTATACAGGCGATATTTTTATCTCCGGCATAAGCTCCGAAGGTCCGGTATCGCTGTTCGGCGTTTCCTCTCCCGGGGGCCTCGCAGCGACGCCGACAATCCCGAATTACGAAAAAGTCCTTTCCATCGTAAAATCGACGCCTCATATTGGCGGCCATTCTTCGCTGGCAACGGGCTTTGCCCAGCTGACACGCGAGGACACAGGGGCTGCGCAAACCAATACGCTTAAGAAAACAATTCAGATGCAGGATCGCTTCTTGTTTCTCTTTGGTGTGGATGCTGCTTCGTACTGGAATCTTTTCAATCAGGTGGAAATCGTTCAGGGTGAGCGTCTTGGA
>Ga0334722_10006144_pt1 | contig 11949 bp, 10 predicted proteins | sample C3_bottom_MG_FD_207210 | JGI IMG/M metagenome (GOLD analysis project Ga0334722, IMG submission 207210) | Sediment microbial communities from Yellowstone Lake, YNP, Wyoming, USA - C3_bottom | ecosystem: Environmental > Aquatic > Freshwater > Lake > Sediment | place: USA: Wyoming | collected...
CAGGCTGTTGAAGGACGGGGCAAGTTTCGTTTACAGGTTGCCGGTATCGGGGTCTTTCCGAACGAAAAGAATCCCCGCGTTGTCTGGGTCGGGGTTTCGGGAGAGCTTGATAAACTGATGGGACTTCAGCTTCGCGTGGAAGAACAGATGGTCCGTCTGGGGTTCCCGCAGGAGGACCGGAGGTTCACGCCGCACCTGACGCTCGGCAGGGTCAAGCATCTCCTGTTGCGCCGATCGTGGGGGCGAGCACTGGAAAGTGTCAGGGACGTCGATCTTCCCGGGTTCGAGGTGGCGTCGGTCAGTCTGATGAAAAGCGAGCTTCAGCCGACCGGTGCAGTCTATACGGAGATAGGAAAAGCAGAATTACATTAATATACAATATACAAACGAATTAAAAGTGTTATTCCCTGTAGCCTCCCCCTTGATGGGGGAGGTTGGTGGGGGTGAGTGGCATGCTGGACAGTTCACCCTCCCCAACCCCTCCCATCAAGGGAGGGGTGACTATAAATAATCGATACCCCGTAGCTTGCTGCGGGGAGGTTCATCTTGGAACGTCCACCTATCCTCTCCCTGCTGGAGAGAGGATAAAGGCACAATGGTCAGAGGTCAGAGAAAGATATGCTTGATCCCGGTGCAGCGCAAACAGCAGCGTTGTCGTAATTAAACATCCGAAGGACCTACTAAAAGGAGATTCACATGGCAGATAAAGACAAAATGAAAGCGCTGGAACTGGCGGTGACCCAGATCGAAAAGGCGTTCGGCAAGGGCTCCATCATGCGGCTGGGCAGGGAAGAGATGCCGGCCGGCATCCCGGCGATCTCCACCGGCTCCCTCGGTCTCGACATCGCCCTTGGTGTGGGCGGCGTTCCGCGCGGCAGGATCATCGAGATCTACGGCCCCGAGTCGTCGGGCAAGACCACGCTGGCGCTCCATATCATTGCCGAGGCGCAGAAGGCCGGCGGCCAGGCTGCATTCATCGACGCCGAGCATGCCCTGGACGTCACCTACGCGCGCAAGCTCGGCGTGCGCACCGACGACCTGCTGATCTCGCAGCCCGACACGGGCGAGCAGGCGCTGGAGATCACGGAAACGCTCGTCCGGAGCGGCGCCATCGACGTGATCATCGTGGACTCCGTGGCAGCGCTCACGCCGCGCGCCGAGATCGAGGGCGAGATGGGCGACGCGCACATGGGGCTTCAGGCGCGGCTCATGAGCCAGGCACTCAGGAAACTGACCGGCGCGATCAGCAAATCCAACACCACGCTCATCTTCATCAACCAGATCCGCATGAAGATCGGCGTAATGTTCGGCAACCCCGAGACCACCACGGGCGGCAACGCGCTCAAGTTCTATGCGTCCGTGCGGCTCGACATCCGCAAGATCTCGGCGGTCAAGGACGGCGAAGAAGTGACCGGCGGCCGGGTGCGGGTGAAGGTGGTGAAGAACAAGATCGCGCCGCCCTTCCGGTCTGCGGAATTTGATATCATGTTCAACGAGGGTGTTTCGAAGATCGGCGAGATCATCGACATGGGCGTTGAAAAGAACATCGTTGAAAAGAGCGGCGCCTGGTTCTCGTACAGCGGCACGCGCATCGGCCAGGGGCGGGAGAACGTGAAGGTCTTCCTGGCGGAGCATCCGGAAATGGCGGCAGAGATCGAACTGAAAGTGCGACAGGCGGCGGGACTGCCCGCGGGAAGCGTTCCTGCCGGAGACAATGGTTCAGGGGCGAAGGAAGCTGCTCCGCAGGCTGAGCGCGCGGGAAAACCCTCAAAAGGACAAAAAGCGGAAAAGCACGCGGAGGAATAAAGAGATGAACCTGAATGATCTGCTCAAAATGACCTTTGAAAAGAAAGCGTCTGACCTGCATCTCAAGGTCGGCGTGCCGCCGATCCTGCGGATCGACGGGCGGCTGACGCCGCTGGAGAACGAAAAACGGCTGACGCAGGAGGATGCCGCGGCGATCTCCTCGGGCATCATGAATGCCGTGCAGAAGGCGAAGTTCAAGGAGCGGAACGAGCTGGACATGGCCTATGCCGTGCCGGGTCTCGGCCGCTTTCGCGTGAACGTCTTCCAGCAGCGCGGTAGCGTGGGCATGGTCTTCCGCATGGTCCCGGGGAAGATCCTGAACTTCGAGGACCTCATGCTTCCGTCGGTGCTGACGAAAGTGGCACTGGAGCCGCGGGGACTTATCCTGGTCACCGGCACGACCGGGAGCGGAAAGTCCACGACCCTGGCAGCAATGATCGATTACATCAACACGTCGCGGACCGCCAACATCGTGACGATCGAGGACCCTATCGAATTCCTGCACCGCGACAAGAAGAGCATCGTGAACCAGCGCGAGATCGGGTCGGACACCCTCTCCTTCGGCGACGCCCTGCGGAGTGCGCTCCGGCAGGACCCCGATGTGATCCTCGTCGGCGAAATGCGCGATTTCGAGACCATCTCCATCGCGCTGACCGCGGCCGAAACCGGCCATCTGGTGCTCTCGACCCTGCATACGGTCGATGCGGCCGAGACGATCAACCGCGTCATCAGCGTGTTCCCGCCGTACCAGCAGAAGCAGGTCCGGATGCAGTTCGCTGCGGTGATCAAGGGCATCGTGTCGCAGCGCCTCGTGTCCAAGGCGGACGGCAGCGGCCGCGTGCCGGCAGCCGAAGTGATGCTCGGGACGCTTTCGATCCGCGAGGCCATCATCGATGAGACCAAGACGCGGACGATCCCCTCGATCATCGCCGCGGGCACGAGCCATTACGGCATGCAGACCTTCGACCAGTCGCTGCTTGTGCATTACAAGAAGGGGCTGATCACCTACGAGGAGGCGCTCCTTTCGGCGAGCAACCCCGACGACTTCGCGCTCAAGGTCAAAGGCATCCAGTCAACGAGCGACATGTCCCTGGAAGCGGACGAACAGCGAAAGAGCCCTTTCGGCGCCAAAACCGCCGGAGCGCCGCAGAAACCGGGCGAGGCCAAGGAGTACAAACCGGCGCCCACCAGCAGTGAGTTCAAGATCGACCGGTTCGGAGACAAATAAACCATTGCGGATTTCGGATTGCGGATTGCGGATTTGACGGAAAAGGAGCTGACACGGGCTAAGAACACAGCCTACCGGTTTCTTTCCTATCGTCCGCGCAGCAGGGCGGAGATCGAAGCAAAGCTGCGGGACAAGGAATTCGACGAATCGATCGTAGCGGCAGTCATTGTTGACCTGGCGCGGCTGGGGTATGTGAATGACGAACAGTTCGCGCGTGCGTGGGCGAGGGGACGGATCAGGCTCCGCGGGTTCGGCAGGCGAAGGATCGATCAGGAGTTGAAGGCGAAGGGCGTTGCCGCGGAGATCATCCGGGAGGCCGTCGCCGAAGTTTTTGGCGAAACGAACGAGACCGAGACGGCGATGCACGTTGCCGAGAAGAAACTCAGAACGATGCAGCATGTCGGTCCTGAGGTGCGGATGCGGCGTTTGGCAGGGCTCCTGGAGCGCAAAGGGTACGCATTTGCGGTGATAGGGGAAGTGCTGAACAAGATCAGAAAAAGAAAGTAAGCGAAGCGGGTATCGACCCCGTTAATGCTCACCAGCGATTAAATCACTATTGTGGTAATTAAGGAGCAGGCTTTGAAGGCAAACGATCTACGGAAAATGTTCCTCGACTATTTCGCGGCAAAGGGCCACACGATCGTGCCGAGTTCAGCGCTCGTTCCCCGGAACGACCCGACGCTGCTCTATACGAACGCGGGCATGGTGCAGTTTAAAGGATTGTTCCTGGGAGAGGAAACGCGGAGCTACAAACGGGCCGTGACCGCCCAGAAATGCGTGCGCGCCGGCGGGAAGCACAATGACCTCGAGAACGTGGGCCACACCGCGCGTCACCACACCTTCTTCGAGATGCTCGGGAACTTCTCCTTCGGAGATTATTTCAAGAAAGAGGCCATCGAGTTCGCCTGGGAATTCCTCACCACCGTGGTCAAGCTCCCGGCTGACAAGCTCTGGGTCACGGTCTACAAGGACGATGACGAGGCCTTCGAGCTCTGGCGGACCGTGATCGGCATTCCCGCTGATCGCATCGTGCGTCTCGGCGAAAAGGACAACTTCTGGTCCATGGGAGACACGGGCCCCTGCGGCCCCTGCTCCGAGATCCTCATCGATCAAGGTCGTGAGATGTCCTGCGGCAAGCCCGGCTGCGCCGTGGGCTGCGACTGCGACCGGTACCTCGAGATCTGGAACCTCGTGTTCATGCAGTACAACCGTGACGAGACCGGCAAGCTCACGCCGCTCCCGAAGCCGAGCATCGATACCGGCATGGGCCTCGAACGTCTTTCAGCGGTCTGCCAGAAGGTGAAGAGCAACTTCGAGACCGACCTGTTCCAGCCCATCATCAGGGAGATCGCGTCCCTGGCCGGCGTCCCGTACCACAAGGACCAGCAGACCGACATCTCCTACCAGGTCTGCGCCGACCACCTCCGGGCCATGACGTTCCTGATCTCAGACGGCGTGCTGCCGGCGAACGAGGGCAGGGGATACGTGCTTCGGAGGATCCTGCGCAGGGCAAGCCGGTACGGCAGACTGATCGGCATTGTCAAACCGTTCCTGTACAAGCTCACTGGCGTGGTGGTGGATGAGATGCGCGATGCCTACCCCGATCTTGTTGACAGCCGCGAGCATGTTGCCAAGGTGGTGCTGCTCGAAGAGGAGCGCTTCGCCACAACGCTCGAGTCAGGTCTTGCGCTCCTGAACGAGACCGTGGACAAGCTTAAGGCGACGGGCAAGGTGATGATCCCCGGCGACGTGCTGTTCAAGCTCTACGACACCTTCGGGTTCCCCCTGGACCTGGTAACGGACATGGCCAGGGACATGCATCTGGAGCTTGACGAAGAAGGCTACCGCAAGGCCATGCAGGAGCAGCGCGACAAGGCGCGGGCCGCCTGGGCCGGATCAGGTGAGGAAAAGATCAGGCCCGTGTACAAGGAGGCCGCTGCCTCGGCGCCAAAGCCGGTCTTTATCGGGTACGATACGCTCGAAGGGAGCGCGCAGTTATTGACTATCATCAAAGGCGACAAGATCGTGACCGAGGCCCGGGAAGGCGATGACGTGGAGCTCATCCTTGACCAGACGCCTTTTTACGCGGCATCGGGCGGACAGGTCGGCGACAAGGGAGAGGTCCTGGGCGAAGCATCGAAGTTCCAGGTCATGGACACGTTGCGGCCCGTAGAAGGGCTGATCGTGCACAAGGGTAAGGTTAAAAAAGGGACCTTCAAGACCGGAAACGCCGTGCTGGCGAAGGTGGAAGCCGAAGAACGGCTTGCCACTGCCCGTCACCATACCGTGACCCATATCCTGCATGCAACGCTGCGCTCGGTGCTCGGCGACCATGTGAAGCAGGCAGGTTCGCTCGTGAGCCCGGAGCGGCTTCGCTTCGATTTCACGCACTACACCTCGCTGACTGCCCGCGAGCGCGACCGGATCGAAGAACTTATCAATGAGCGGGTGATCGAGAACCATCCGGTCGAGACCGTGGTCATGGACATCGACCAGGCCGTTGCATCCGGGGCCATGGCCCTGTTCGACGAGAAGTACGGCGACAAGGTGCGCGTGGTCACGGTCAGGGACGTGAGCAAGGAGCTCTGCGGCGGCACGCATACCCGGGCGAGCGGCGACATCGGCGCTTTCAAGATCGTTTCCGAGATGGGCATCGCAGCCGGGGTGCGCAGGATCGAGGCGGTGGCAGGCAAACGGGCCTATCAGGTCTTCAAACGCGAAGAGCAGGACCTTCAGGAGGTGGCGCAGCTGCTCAAGACGACCGAGCTCGATGTCGTCCCGCGCGTGGAAAAGCTCGTTGCGCAGATCAAGGGCATGGAAAAGGAGCTCGACCAGTTCAAGCACAAGCTCCAGTCTTCCCAGGCAGGCGATGTGATCGGCGAGGCGCGGACCATCAACAATGTGCGGGTGCTCGTAAAGCGCACGGACAACATGGACGCCAAGGATCTCAGGGATTTCGGCGACAAGCTGCGGGACAAGCTGGGATCGGGCGTGCTGGCGCTGGGTTCGGTGAAGGATGAAAAGGTGAACCTCATCGTTATGGTCTCTAAAGACCTTACCTCCCGGCTCCATGCCGGCAATATTATCAAGGAGATAGCACCCATTCTGGGAGGGACCGGCGGCGGCAAGCCCGATATGGCCCAGTCGGGAGGAAAAGACCCGGGGAAGCTGGACGCGGCGCTTGAAGCATTGTATACTATAGTACAAAAGAGTTAATGTTCCGGCACCTTTGCTCTCGGGAAAAATCATAGGAGGACGCCATGACGGTTGCGGACGTGATCAAGAAAGCAATGCTTGCAGGGCTCGGCGCACAGGAAAAGGCCAAGGAATTCGTGGATGAGCTGGTGAAGACCGGCGAGCTCTCGAAAGGCGAGGCCTCATCGCTCGTCAAGGAGTGGGTCTCCAAGGCAGAGGACAGCAGGAAAGAGATGGACCACAAGATCAAGGAAGCCCTGGGGACCACCCTTGAAAAACTGAATATCCCGTCGCGCGATGATATGGAAAAACTGGAGAAGAAGGTCCAGCACCTCACCGCACGAATAGCGAAGCTCGAAAGCGGCGAAGGGAAAGGCGGGGCGTAGCGTAAGCCTCACGGCGCCCATGTCTCTGCTCGGATTCTGGAGAAGACATTACCGGGACATCCCGAGGATCAGGCAGATCATCATGGTGGCCACCCGGCACGGGTTCGGTCACCTGGTCGAGCAGCTTGGCCTGAAGCGGTTCGTTTCGCTCGGCAGGCGCGCGATAACGTTCCGGACCAGGTCCTTTCCCGAGCACCGCAGGAGCGCGCCGGTGCGGCTGCGGATCATGTTCGAAGAGCTTGGCCCCTCGTTCATCAAGCTCGGTCAGGTCATGGCCTGCAGGCCCGATCTGCTGCCCCTCGAATACGCACAGGAACTCTGCAAACTTACCGATTCCGTCCCGCCCTTTCCCTTTCCTGAAGCACGTGAGATCGTCGAACGCGAGCTTGGCGCCCCCCTGGCGCAGGTCTTTTCCTCCTTCGATCCCGAGCCGATCGCAGCAGCGTCCATCGCCCAGGTCCATGAAGCGCGGCTTCTCGACAATACCGAGGTGATGGTCAAGGTGCAGCGCCCGCATATCGAGCAGATCATCGATCGGGATATCAGCATTCTCCGGGGCATTGCCGAACTGATCGAGATCTATGTGCCTGACATGGCCGTATACAACCCGCGCGGGATCGTTGACGAGTTCGCCCGGACGATCAGCAGGGAACTCGATTTCTTTATTGAAGCATCGAATGCCGGCCGCCTCCGGGAGAACTTTCTGACCAGCGGCATCCTCTATGTCCCCCGGGTCTTTCCCGAGGTCTCCAGCAAGCATGTGCTGGTCATCGAACGGATCCGGGGTCTGCGCATCGACGATTTTGCGCAGATCGACCGGGCAGGTTTCGACCGCAAGGAGATCTCGCGGAACGGCGCTGCTGCTTTTTTTCAAATGGTCTTTCAGGACGGATTTTTCCATGCCGATCCCCATCCGGGGAACATCTTTGTGCTCGCTGACGGAAAAATCGGGCTCGTTGATTTCGGCATCATGGGCCGCGTCACGGAAGAGAACATGCAGTACTATGCCGACACCATCGTGGCGCTGGTGGAGCACGATTTCGACAAGCTGGTGCAGGAATATATGAACATGGGGTTCGTGCCCGACGATGTGGTGGATATCGACCGGTTCCAGCGGGAGCTCAAGGAAGATCTGGCGGAGCTTTTGGAGCCCTACTACGGCATGAAGGTCAAGCAGATCGACTTCGGGATGTATGTGGACCGGCTGACGAAGATATCCATCAGGCACGGCCTGGTCATGCCGCAGAACCTTTACCTCGTGAACAAGACACTGGTGACCCTTGAGGGGATCCTGCGGCAGCTGGATCCGGACTTTGATTTTATCGAGATCGCCCGGCCCCATGTGGCGCGCCTGCTCCTGAAACGGAGAGACCCGCTCAGGGTGCTGCGCTTTGCCCGGAAGAATGCGGCCGACCTCTACGAGGTCTTCACCGTTTTCCCGAAGCAGCTGCACCGGACCTTCCGGAAGCTCTTGCGGGGCGATATTCGCGTCAAGGTCCAGCATGAAGAGCTTCAGCATCTGATCCGCGATGTGGACAAGGCGAGCAACCGGCTCTCCTTCAGCATCATCACCGCAGCCATCATCGTGGCGTCATCCATCATTATCCATGCAGGGCAGGGGCGGATGGTGTTCGGCATGCCGGTCTTCGGCCTGATCGGCTATCTGCTGGCTGCCGTGCTCGGATTCTGGATCCTGATCGGCATTCTCCGGTCGGGACAACTGTAGGAAGGGATCTACCATGAAAAAAGAAGCATTCGGCAGCGCACCGCGTCCGTTGTTGAAAAAGATGAAGGCCTGGATCAGGCAGCACTCTGCACTGACCTTTCTCATGGCAACGGTGGCGTTGTTGATCATCGTCCATTTCTATACGGCCCTCTTTGTTCCGCCTGCAAAGGAATCGGTCTGGAAAGAAGTGGAGGTGACCGACGGCATGAGCTTCAAGGCGATCTCCGCAACGCTCCAGAAAGAGGGGATCATCCGCTACCGCGGTTATTTCGAGATCATCGGTCGCCTGCAGGGCATCAGCCGGAAGGTCCGTACCGGGTTCTACGGGCTGAACACGAACATGAATATGTGGGAAGTGCTCGAAGCGATGCGCAAGGGCAAGATCATCGAGTACGAGGTAGTGATCCCCGAGGGGTACAACCTCTACCAGATCGGCTGGACGCTCTCCGGTACGCCGCTCATCGCCGATCCGCAGCAGTTCATAACCCTGGTGAAGAACAAGGAGTACGTCCGTTCTTTGGGTGTGGAGGCCGATACGCTGGAAGGATATTTATTCCCCGATACGTACTATCTGCCGAAAGGGATCAAGCTCGAAGATATTCCGAAGAAGATGGTGCAGCGCTATAAAGCGGTCTTCGATAGCAGCTACCGCGATCGCGCCAGGATGCTTGGTTTTACCGAAGGCCAGATACTGACGCTTGCATCGATCGTTGAAAAGGAAGCAAAGGTAGATTCAGAACAAAAGCTCGTATCCGCGGTATACCACAACCGGTTAAAGCTCGGCATGAAGCTCCAGGCCGACCCTACCGCGGTCTATGGCACCAAGGCATGGATCACCAAGGTCTCCCGAGAGGACCTGAAAAGAAAATCGCCCTACAATACCTATCTCCACAAGGGTCTCCCTCCCGGCCCCATTGCGAACCCCGGACGCGGCGCGATCCTTGCCGCACTGTATCCGGAGAACGTCGACTATCTGTTCTTTGTCGCCCAGGGCGACGGCAGCCATTTTTTCTCGAAGGATTTCGGCTCCCATGAGAAGGCAATTGGCAGGTACCGGTCGAACAAAAGGAAGGCGAAGGCCAGGCAGGTGAAGCAGCAGTAAGGGGCAGGAGTCAGGCTCTTCCTCCTATTCGATGGCGATCGTATAGCCGGAGAATTCCGGGAGAGCAGTCAGAGTTTCCTTCAGCCCCGTTACGTCGAATTTTCCATAGGCCATCGAGTCGTCGTACAGCTTGATGGCCTTTTTATTTGTGTCCCGCTCGAACTTACCCCCGCCGACGATCTTCCACTCGTGGTCGATGATCGTGAACTTCTCCCGCTTCACGTCGTATCTTCCCTCGATGCTCTTGTCCATGCAGAACCGTTCGGCAATATTTGCATGGTATTTCGTGAATTCCTTGGGCGAGAGAATAAGATACAGCGTATTCCCGTTCCTGATCTGGACGAACTTGCCGGTGACGACCGTTGGTGACGGAGTTCCGGCGAGAGTAGTATAGTAGAAGGACGTGTAGTCGAGAAGGATAGTGGGCATGATGTAACGCTTTGGCCTGCAAACGGGCAATTGCAGGCAGAAGTAAGAAGTATCTGTGGTTGAATACGGAAGGTACTATGCCGTTTAGTCGCCTTCTCTCCGTCACGCAGTTCAGGATATATCCACTACTCCCGCTGGCGCGGATCAAGCGCATCCCTGATCCCCTCACCTAATAAATTGTAGCCCAGTACGGTAATGAGAATGGCAAATCCTGGAAACGCAGAGAGCCACCAGGCGATCTCGATGTTGTCCTTGCCCGCCGAGAGCAGGCTGCCCCAGCTCGGGGTCGGGGGCTGGACGCCGAGGCCGAGAAAGCTCAGGCCCGACTCGATGAGTATGGCGCCGCCGACGCCCATGGTGGCGGAGACGAGGATGGGAGAGAGGCCGTTGGGCAGAACATGCTTCATGATGATGCGGCTGTCCGTGGCGCCGATGGCATGGGCAGCGATCACGAATTCGCGCTCCTTGAGCGTGATGAACTCGGCACGGATGAGCCGGGCGGGTTCCATCCAGCTGGTAAGGCCGATGATGATCATGATGTTGATGATGCTCGGTTCGAGTATGGCGATCACGGCGAGGATGAGGAAGATCGTCGGGATGCTCAGCATGATGTCCACGGCGCGCATGATCATGCTGTCGATCCAGCCGCCGTAGAAACCCGCGAGCGCGCCGAGGATGATGCCGATGATCGTGGCGATGCCGACGGCGACGAAGCCGACCTCGAGCGATATCCTGCCGCCCCAGAGCATGCGTGAGAGCACGTCCCTGCCGAGGTCGTCGGTACCGAGCCAGTGCGAAAAACCGGGTCCCACCAGGACGTTCTTGATGTCGATGGTGGAAGGGTTGTAGGGAGCAATGAGCGGCGCAAAGATAGACAGGATAAAGACAAGCGCCACGAGCGTTCCGCCGATGACAGCAAGACGGTTTTTCATGAGGTAATACAGCATTTGGGCGGTGAAGGATTCAGTCTTAGACATGTTTGCCCTGGCTTTTTCTTTTAATCCGCAATCCGCATTCCGAATTCCGCATTATTTCATCCTCACCCGCGGGTCCGCAAAAGCATACCCGATGTCCGCAAGGAAATTACCGAGCATGGTGAGGAATGCCGCGGGCACAAGGATGCCCATGACGAGATTGTAATCCCGCGACATCACGGACTGGAACATGAGCTGTCCCATGCCCGGGATGCCGAAGACCTGTTCCATGATCACACTGCCGCCTATGATGCCGGGAAGGGACAGCCCGAGGATGGTGATGACCGGCATGAGAGCGTTCCTGAGCGCATGTTTGTAGATAACGACGGATTCAGGCAGTCCTTTTGCCCGGGCCGTTCGGATGTAGTCCTGACGCATCACCTCGAGCATATTGTTCCGCACGTAGCGCGAGAACCCTGCCAGGCCGCCGAAAGCCGAGACGAAGATCGGAAGAACCAGGTGCACTCCCCAGTCGGAGAGCCTGCCCCAGAGGGTGAGCCCTGTCGTATCAAGGCTCTGGATGCCGGAGACCGGCAGGATACCCCATTGCACGCCGAACAGGTATATGAGCAGCAAGGCAAGCCAGAACGAAGGCGTGGAGAACCCGATGAAAACGAAGATCGTCGTGAACCGGTCGAGCAGGGAGTATTGCCGCGTAGCCGACAATACTCCGATCGGGATGGCGATGAGCAGCACCAGTCCCAGCGAGAGCAGGTTGATCGCGAGCGTGATCGGCAGGCGTTCGAGGATCTTGTCCTTGACCTTGCGGCCGTCGGCAAAGGCCGTTCCGAAATCGAGGGTCACGAACTTGTGGAGCCAGGTTGCGTACTGTTTGTAGAAGGGCTGGTCCGCTCCGTACAGCTTCCGGAGCCGTTCCCTCGCCTCTGCCGAGGCCTTGGCCGAGAACTCCATCTGCGCCTCGGCAGGTCCGCCCGGAGCAAGCCGCATGATGCCGAAGCTCAGCACGGTGATGCCGATCAGGATGGGGACCATCAGAAGGAGACGTTTTATGATATAGGCAAGCATATCAGGAAGGTTCAGCCCGTTACCTTGTAGACGAGGTCAAAGGGCTTTGCAGGCTGGGAGAGCTTGACCCCGGTGAA
>Ga0334722_10006147_pt1 | contig 11946 bp, 10 predicted proteins | sample C3_bottom_MG_FD_207210 | JGI IMG/M metagenome (GOLD analysis project Ga0334722, IMG submission 207210) | Sediment microbial communities from Yellowstone Lake, YNP, Wyoming, USA - C3_bottom | ecosystem: Environmental > Aquatic > Freshwater > Lake > Sediment | place: USA: Wyoming | collected...
GTATCTGGTCCTGTCCCAGGACCCGGTTTTCCTGGATACCCTCTCTGAATTCGCTGATACCGCTTACGACCGCGGACGCACTCTTGTCGTCCGGCTTACCGTCGACTACGCCTCTCTGCCCCCCGATATACAGGGCAGGCTCAGGGCGGTCAGTATGGATGAGGTGTATAACGCCCCCTCCGGTTTTAAAATAAAAGAGACGTCGAAACCCGAAGTTCAGGCCCTTATCGCCAAGGTCAGCGGCATTCAGCTGAAGAATTATACCGAAACCCTCGTCTATTCCGGCAAGCGCAGCGCCGCCCAGCTGGACGTTAAGAACGGTTCCGGCAATAAGCTGGCGATGGACTCTGTCGCGAACGCTTTCAAGGGCCTCGGTCTGACCGTGGAAAGGCATTGTTATAAGGACAGAAAATTCGACAAAGAATGCAATATAATCGGACGCAGGGCCGGTCCTTCGCCCGACTCCAGGATCATCCTTGTCATAGGCCATATGGATTCGGTCGGCTACGAGAACGCGGGGGCCGACGACAACGCCAGCGGAGCCGCCGGGGTTCTCGAGATGGCCAGGGTCCTTTCCGGCTATAGCTCGGACCATGCTTTTATTTTTGTCGCCGCCAATGGCGAGGAGAACGGGATCGACGGAGGGTATGCCTGCGCTGACGAGTTCAAGAAGAACGGGACGATGGCCAGGCTCGCCTGGGCGATCAACATGGACATGATCTCCTGGAACAAGGACGGAGTGGTCGAATTGGAGACGAATAAAGAATATCTCGGCTACGCGGAATGGGTCAGCGCCCTGGCGAGAACTTACACCAGCCTGGATCCGCATATCGCCACTCCCGCCTGGGGCAGCGACCACGTTCCTTTCCTTGAGGCCGGTATCCCCACCTATCTTTCTATAGAGCATTGGGAAGCCCACAACCCGTGCTACCATAAAGCCTGCGATAAACTGGACTCGTTGTCCTGGGATTACGCGTCGGAAATAGTGAAACTTAACCTGGCCGTAGTCGCCGGTAAAGCCAGGCTGACCCCTGTCAAATAGCTTCAAGGCCCGCGGGCCGTCCTTCTGTTCCTTCGGGACCGCATATATTCGAACTATGGCCATAGAATTCGGTAAGGTGCCGTTGGAACGCGCGCTGTCCAAACTGGGCCTGGCTTCCCGCAGCCAGACCCGCGATTGGGCGCTTTCTGGCCGGATCCAGGTGAACGGCAGGACCATACGGGACCCCATGTTCCAGGTCACGCCGGAAAAAGATAAGTTCACGGTGGACGGCAAGCCGATGCTCAAGGACGAGTGGCAGGCCATACTGCTGAACAAGCCCAGAGGCGTGGTCACCACGGCCAGCGACGAGAAAGGCCGGCGCACGGTATTCGACCTGCTCCCTCCCGAGTTCAAGACCCTGCACCCCGTAGGCCGCCTGGACATGGCCTCCACCGGCCTGCTGATCCTGACCAACGATACCCGGCTTTCAGCCTACCTTACCGATCCCGCGAACGCCATACCGCGCATCTACATCGTTACGGTCACCGGCAATTTCACCGGCGAAGATCTCCTCAAAGCTTCGGCCGGGGTCATGGACGAAGGCGAACTGCTGAAACCCTCCCGCATAACCCTGCGTAAGGCCAGCCGCAGGGAATCGCATTTGACGGTGGAACTTACCGAGGGCAAGAACCGGGAACTGCGCAGGCTTTTTAAAGCCCTCGGACATGAGGTGACCCAGCTCAAACGCGTGGCGTTCGGCCCCCTCGAACTGGGCGGGCTTCAGCCGGGCCTCTTCCGGCGCCTGACACGGGAAGAGCTCCGTGTAAAGTGATCAGGTCCGGCCGGACCGGCAAAACGATCCATCTTTTCCGCCGCGGGGCGGATATTTTTTTGATACACTATGCGGTATGGACGGGGTTAAAAAACTCGATGAAATAACGGCCGGGAACGTCGTGCGCTACATGGGCGTGGAATGGGGCGTTTCCGACAAAAGCGTTTGCAGGGAATCTTCCGAATACTGCGAGATAGAGTGGACGCTCCACGCTTTCATTCAGGGCGATGCCTACCTGCTCAAGAGCGAGGAGAAAAAAGCTTCGGGGCTTGAAGAAATATGGGTCTTTACCCGGGCGACCGCTCTTTCATCGGTATTGTACGAAGAGCCCCCCGGCCAGTGGCGCTCTTTCGGCGAACTGGACATGCCGTCCGAGCCTCCTAAATCGGTGAAATTTTACAACGAGTCGTTCGCCTTCGAAGGCGTGACCTCCGGCCGGGCCGTGGACGACGAAGGCGATACCGTCACGAAAGTGACGTGGGATTATTATTCCCCCGACAGGTCGCGGAACCTGGCCATTGAGATCTGGAAGGAACCCGACAGGGATTACCCCGAAGCCTACGACGGCAAGATAGTGACCCCTTCCGCTTTCGAGATCCTGGATAAAAAGGTCTCCGTTTCGCGCCGGACTTCTTCCTCCGGAGACGCGTCCGACCTAACACAGGCCCCGGGAGCAATTCTCTTTTTCGCTTTCATACTGGTATCCTCGGGCGTGCCGATGGATTATATGTGCGCTTTCGGCATGCCGCTCCTTGTCATCGCCGTCATGGTCACGGGGCAGCTTCCGCTATGGCTCTGGGCGTCTTCGGTCTGTATGTGGACGGGTATCGGCGCGCTTGCGTGGCAGACGGGTTTTGGACTTTCTTTCTGGTGGATAACGGCTATCTGCGCGGCCCTCTCCCTGCTGGTGACGAAGCTGATCGCACCCGGTCTGGGCGGCGACGGCCGGTACGGCAGGGTCTCCATTTACGGTATTTTCCCGGCGCTCTGGGTCTACAGTTTCCTGGAATATTTCATCTACGCTCCAGGCCCGCGCGGCGCCCATCACTTCGTCGCGGCCTGTATCCTGCCCGCGGTCGCGGCGGGTTTCTGCTACCTGCTGAACGGTATTCTGGAGCGATCAAATGTCTGAACTGAAGGTCCGTAAACACAAAGGCGGGCTGGCTTTTTATATCGACGGGAACCTGCAATTCGATACCCGCGACGAAAAGATCTATCACGAATCGCTGGTCCTGCCGGCCGCATTGCTGGCCCAAAGGCGTTTCAGAAGACCGGTGACGGCCCTTGTGCTGGGCGGCGGCGACGGCCTGGCCCTGCGTGAACTCTTAAAATTCGGCGAAGTGGCCAAAGCCGACCTTGTGGATCACGACCCCGAAGTCCTGGCCCTCGGCCGCGGGGTTTTTGCCCGGTATAATAAGGGATCGCTTTCTGATCCCAGGGCCACGATCAACTGTTCCGACGCCCGGGAGTATTTGCGGACCGTGCCGCTGAAGTACGATATAGTACTGGCCGATTTCACTTTCCCCGACGATCTGGCGGGCTGCTCTCTTTTTACGGAGGATTTTTTCAGGCGCGTAGGCGCGGTCCTTTCAAGGCGCGGACTGTTCGCTATGAACGCGGTTTCCCCCGAGAAGTTCTCCCCCGGTTATTGGGCTATATATAAGACCCTGCGGGCGGCCGGACTTTACCCGCGGCCTCTTTCAGCCGATATCCCCTCTTTCTCTTCCCACGGCTACGGTAAATGGGGCTTTTTCTTCTCCTCTCCGCGCGCGATAACCGGCCGAGAACTGGCGGAGCTGCGGCTCCCGGCTTCAGCCGCCTTCCTTACCGGGGAAAGACTGCGCGCGAATATGAAGTTCGAGAAAGGTCCGGCTCTGTTCGGCGCCGGTATTTCGAGACCGGTCGCCGATCCGTCCGAACTTCTCGCGCTGCTCAATTTACCCGAACCGGCGGTACGCGGGAGCGGCGACCTGCTGGATTTCTTCAGCCGTACCAATCGAAGCCTCTCCGGCGGCGGTTTTCCCGGCGACCCCGCTCTGTGGAGCGGGGAGACCCTCGCGGCCTGGGAAGACAGGATAAATATCATCCTGAGTTCCTTCGACTGGGAACAGCTTCTCGCCGACGCGGACAGGCTGTCCGGCAGAGTTTCCGAAAAACTCAGGACCGAGCTGGAAGAGCTTAAAGCCGAATATTCGCCCGTATTCTCCGGCGCCGGCGATAAAGCCGAGAGGATCTACCGCGTGCTTGCGGTGCTCGCTATCCTCCTTATAATGATCAACATGGCCTATCCCGACAACGCATTCGCCAAAGGATATTCCTCCCATAGCGGCGGCTCCTCCGACGTCGACGTCGTATTCATTTCCAATAAGGCGCCTTCGCCGTATCACGGCATCGCTTTCCAGCTGATGTCCCGTCCCACGGGAGTCGTTCCCGACAGCGCGGGCTACCCGCATCCGAAAAAGAGCGTCACGTTCTCCGAAGACTACGCCGCGGTAAAGCCCGGAGTTTCGTCCGCCGCCGAACCGCTTTATTATTCCGTCACCGACAATGTCCAGATAACCGCCTCGGGAAATGTTTTCATGGTCCTTTTCCCGCTCCCTTATGTCCTGAAGATCGAACCCGGAAGGTTTGTGCTCCTCAAGGAGGGCAGCCCCGAGCCGCTTTTTTCGTTCAACCCGGATCCGTCCCTGGTCCACAGTCTCTCCCTGAATGTCACGGGGCAGATAAGCGCCGTGGAAAAAGCCCTGTCGGACCACCGGAAGTGGCTGGCCTGGGCGGGCCCTTCCGGCCTGATCCTTCCACCGATAAAGGCGGAATCGGAAGAGGCCCGGAATCTGGCCGTCCTCAAGCTGGCGCTCCAAAAAGCTTCCGTAAAACTGGCGGGTCCCGGATCGGATAAGTTATCCGTAGCGGATGACCTTTCCAGGCTTACGGCGGAAGGCGATAACCGGGAGATCATAGATACCGCTAAAAAATTAGGTTTTACAAGGTCCCAGGGAGCGCCCACCCGGCTCATTCCGGGTCTTTATCTTACCGATGAAGGCGCGCTGATCCTGACGCGCGAGGACGGTTCTCCCGTGAGTTACCCTATGCCCGGCCTGCGGCCGGCCGACGATACGGTGATAATGCGGCCCAATAACGAGCTCACCGCTTTTATGCGGCGCCTGCTGGTGAGCAAGGCCGCCTCTTTGCCGCCGGATAACCCGGGACGCCGGTTGGGTGAAATGAGCGACGATGCGTATAACGAAATTATCAATAAACGATAAAAGCGCGTGGGAGAAGCTTGTAAAAAGCTCCCCCGAAAGCGGCTTTATGCAGTCCTGGGCCTGGTCGGATTTTAAGACCGCCCAGGGGCAGACCGTGACGCGTCTGGGCATTTTTAACGGCGAAGAACTGGCCGGCGGCGCGCTGGTGTATTCGGTGGGGGCCGCGCTTTCCCCCCTGCACCTGCCCCACGGGCCGGTGCTTCCGTGGAAAGAGCCGGTTAAAGCCGGGGCATGTCTGGAGCTGCTCAGATCGGGACTTTCCGAAATTGCCGTAAAGACCGGAGCGCCGCTTGCCAGACTGGAACCGCTATTGGAAGGAGAGCTGCCCGCCTGCTTCGGACCGTTTCCGCGCGCGCCGCTCGACCTTGTCCCGACCCCGACCCTGCTGGTGGATATTTCCGGGACGGACGAAGAACTGCTCGCCGCCATGCAGGCCAAGGGGCGGTATAATGTCAGGCTTGCCATGAGAAAAGGAGTAGAAACGGATTCCGCGCCCGGCGGCGGCGTGAAGGATTTTTACGGACTGTTCGAGCTTACCTGCTCCCGTCACGGTTTCCAGGGAGAACCTCTTTCCTTCTTTACGGACCTTGTGAACGTTCTCGGTCCTTCAGGCTCCGCCAGGCTTTATTTTGCCAGATATAAAGGCATGCTGCTCTCCGCCGCCATCGTGATATTCTACGGCGATAAGGCCACGTATCTCTACGGGGCGAGCGCCCCTTTCATGCGTTCCGCGATGGCGCCTTACGCCATGCACTGGAAGATAATGAGGGACGCGCGCGCTATGGGCTGCCGCACGTACGACTTCTACGGCATAGCTCCCGAAGGCGCTCCGGCGCACGCCTATTCCAGGTTCACCCCTTTCAAGTTGAGGTTCGGAGGCCGGCGCTTCGTTTCCTGCGGCGCGCGCGACCTGTATTTTTATCCCCAGCTTGCCCGGCATCTGCTGAGCACGCTTGCCAGAACGGAAAAAGGAGCCTGTAATGTCTGATTTTATGCACGCCGTGGTTAGATCCGCGGCATATATTCTGCTCGGTATAGCCCTGTGTTACGCGGGGAAGAGGATAAGAGGCCTCTTCTCCCAATGGAAGCGTACGGACCAGGGAATAATTTCCGGCCGGAACGGCGCTCTTGCCGTGAGCACAGGGGCTTATTATCTCGCGGTCCTGCTGAGCCTGGGCGGTCCCATATCCTGGGCTTCGGATACGCTGAAGACCGGTTTTACCGAAGCGCTGGTATTCGGACTGATGGCCGTGCTTCTCCTGAACATTTCGATGCTTATCGCCGAGAAGACGTACCTGAATGCCTGGAAGCTGGCCGAGGGCCTTAAACGCGGAGACCTGTGTTCCGGACTCGTAGAGGGCGCGCACTATATCTGTTTCGGTCTTATGATAATGGGCGCTTCGTGGGGAGATTCCGGCGGCCCGCTGGTCATGTTCTATTTCTGGTGCCTGGGCCAGGTCATGCTCGCCGCAGCCGTCAAAGCCTACTTCGCGGTTTCCCGGTTCAATATCCGGGAGCAGGTCCTGAAAGGCAATTTCCCGGCGGCGTTGAGCCTGGCAGGAGCCGTAATAGCTTTTGGCAACATCGTGCGCGCTTCGGTCTCCGGCCCTTTCCTGGGCTGGACGCGCAGTACGCTTGAGAGCGCGGGCTATTTCGTGTTCGGATCCGTCGCCCTGCTGGGGGCGCGGTATCTGGCGGACGCGTGGCTGTTCCCCAGGACCACATTTAACGACGAGATCTTCAAACATACCCCCCCGAACCAGGCCGCAGGGATCCTTGACGCCCTGCTTCTCATCGGAGTTTCCACTCTTCTGGGCTGGGCGCTGGGGTAGCGGCAAACTCCGGGGTTCTTCTTTCCCGCTTCCCCGATTTATTAGTCTTTTTTGAAAAGGCGCGCGGCCTTGTCGTTGGAGGTCACTATCCCGGTTATCATCGCCGAACTGAAGCCGTGGTGCTCCATTTCGTTAAGGCCCTCTATGGTGCAGCCGCAGGGCGTGGTAACCTTATCTATCTCGCTTTCCGGGTGGCTTTTAGCGCTCAAGAGGAGCGATGCGGCCCCCCGCGCCGTCTGAGCCGACATAAGCAGGGCTTCGTCCGAATGGAAGCCTATCTGGGTCCCGCCTTGGGAAGCCGCGCGTATCGCGCGCAGGAAGAAAGCCACGCCGCAGCCGGTCAAAGCCGTGGCCGAGAGCATGAGTTCCTCCCTTATTATCAGAGTTTTCCCCAGAGCGTCAAAGATCTCTTTGGCCTCGTTGAGGGCGGACCGGTCCGCCGGACCGGCGCAGAGACACGTCATGGCCTCGCGTATCGCTATGGCGGTATTGGTCATGGCGCGCACTATCTTTACATTTTCCGCCGCCCAGCCGGCTATCTGCTGCGTGGTCACGCCGGAAACTATCGAGAGCAGTATGTGCCTGTCGGACTCCAGCGAAGGACGGATCTCCTTGACCAGGCCCTCTACCTGTTGAGGGCCGACCGCGAGAATTATTATGTCGGCGGTCTTCGCCGCGGCGCGGTTATCGGACATCACCTGGAATTTTTCTTTTTTAAAATCTTCAAGCAGTTCGGTCCGGCGGCGGGTCAGGATGATGTCCTGCGGGCGGTGCAGGCCCGAGGCGGCCAGGCCGCGCGCGATAGAGGAACCTATATTGCCGGTTCCCAGTATGGCTATCCTTTTGACGATATCCCGCCTGGAATTCTTGTTTTTCATGGCATCTCCTGGTTGTCTTTAAAAACGCTGCGGCGCTTCCGGCCGAAAAGATCAATCGTACGGCCGCTTAAGCTCCCCGGTGGGATGGACGGTCTCCATGGAGTCGAACTTTATCCCGTACAGATTGGTGCCGGCTTCTTTGCGGCTCCAGACCACGTGCGCCAAAATGTCCAGTACGCCTTTTTCCAGGAGCCGCAGGCGCGCGCGGACCTTGTCGCCGGTGACCAGAATAAGTTCGGCGCGAAAAGAGGCTCCCGTCATGGAAAAATCCACCAGTTTCCCTATGGCGATAAGTTTTTTAAACTCATCGAAGAGCTCGATGGCCGAATCGTGCTGGTCGCGTTGGGCGCGGCGGTTGTCGTTGTTGCGCATAGGATCCTATTTCTTCCTGCTCCAGAGAAAGGTCCATTGAGCGGGCCGGGCCGGTTTGGAGGCTAAAGTCGAGCCGAGCGCCGCGGCATTGTACGCTCCGACTATAAGGAAGCCGGCGGCGACAAGCGGAGCCAGGGGCTGGAAAAGAGCGGCTATCGCAAGGCCCACGCTCAGGGATCGCCCCACGACCTGCACTCCTTTTGATTCCGCCGCGTAGCTCTTGTCGCTTCCGATGTATAAAGGCGCTATCTTTCCGGGCGCGCGCGCCTGGAGACCGGCCTGGTAAATGGGAAGGTCCAGCTTGGAATAAAAATCCAGTCTCCTGGGAGCGGCGGAAACCGGTACCTGGAGGAAAATAAGCGCGGCGGCAAAAAGCGCGGAAATTTTCATGGTTACGTAATTATATCTCTTTTACCGGACTTGCGGTCCGCGGCCGGTTCCCGTCAGCGCGGCGGCCTCCAGCGGCGGTATCTTAACTGTCAGTCTGCCCGCTTTGCAGTTAAAAACGGCGCGGCCCGCCAATAGCCGCGGTCCTTTCAGCCCCGCGCATCGCACCGCGATCTCCCTTGGGGTTTCCCCCGCGTTGAAAACGCAGACCGCTGTCTGCGCGCCCAGTCTTCGTTCAAAAACAAAAAGATGTCCGCCGGGTTCCGCGTAGAGGGTCTTGTAGGAGCCCTTGCGTATTGCCGCGCAGGTTTTGCGCGCCGCCAGGAACTTCCTGTAGTGCGCGAAGAGGCCGGCCTCCGGGCGGTTGGGCTCCTTTTCAGCCCCGGGTTCCGGACTCAGGGATTCCCGGGAGTACGCGATATCCGGCCAGAGCATGGGTTTGCGGCAGTCCGGATCGTTCGCGCCCGTCATGCCGTATTCGTCACCGTAATAGATCATGGGCGCGCCTATATAGAGAGCCTGGAACGCCGCGATAAGCCGATGGACCTTGCGCTCCCTTTCGCCTCCCCTGCCCGCGGCATAGGCCGGGTTATGCTCCATTTTGGTCTTACGGTGGTACTCGTGATGCGAGGCCATAGCCAGGTCCGGGTTGCGGATAATGCTTCTCAGGCGTGGCGTATCGTGAGAGGAAAGGAGGTTCTGCATGGCGTGGGTCACGTCTTCCGGGTAGGCCGCCCGCAGTTCCGCCAGAGAGAGGTCGAATTCCTCCGAGGAGATCTTCGACTTGCGGTCGGCGAAGAATTCCGTTACGGCGTACGCGAAAGGATAATTCATCATCGCGTGAAATTCGTCTCCGCTGACAAAAGCGGGCTTTATATCGGCCACCTCGGCGGTCAGGTAGGCCTCCGGATCTATGGCCCGCACCTCCTTGCGCCATTCCTTCCAGAAGCCGTGCGGCACGCAGGCGGCCACATCCAGCCTGAAGCCGTCGGCCCCGGCCGAAACTTTGCCACCCGGGGCCAGCCAGCGCCGCGTTATATTGAAAAGATATCTCTTATATCCCGCATTAAAGGTGTCCCGCGAGCGGGCGAATTCGGGGAGACCGCTTATCCCCCACCAGCCGCGGTAAATAAATCCGTCCGGCCCGGCGGCGTCCCATTTGGTCACACGATACCAATCCTTGTACCGTGAATCCCGGCCTTTGGCCAGCAGATCTTTGAACGCGAAAAAGCCGCGCCCGGAATGGTTGAATACTCCGTCCAGGATCACTCTCATTCCGCGCTTATGGACCCGGCGCACCAGTTCGAGGAAAAGTTTATCCGCCTTCGTCCAGACCCAGGTCGCCGGCTCTTCCGTTTCTTCCGCTGCGGCGACGAGGCGTTTATCTCCTTCCGGGTCCGGGCCGAAATGAGGGTCGATATGGTGGAAACTTTTCCCGTCATATTTATGGTGCGACGGGGAAGTGAAGACGGGATTAAGATAGATCGCGTTCGCGCCAAGACGCTCGATGTGGTCCAGCCTGTCGATTATGCCCTGTATATCGCCGCCGTACCTGCGGTGGATGACCGAGCGGAAGAAAGAGCCGAAATTTTTTTTCTCCCACGGAGCCAGCGAGTACCAGTCCGCTCCCCAGGGCGTTATCTTCCAGCCGGGAGGCGCCGGTATCTCAAGGGTGTCAGGTCCGGGGTCGTTGGAGATATCGCCGTTGGCGAAACGTTCCGGGAAGACCTGATACCAGACGGCGCCTTTCGCCCATTCGGGTACGCCGGTGTTCTTTTTCATGTCCAGAGTCCTTTGTGAATTTTTTGGCCGGAGAAATAGTTTATGCGCCGAATTTATTTTATCATAATTTCTTCGTTCCCCGGCTGAAGGCCGCCGGATCCGAGACGGAGAAACATGTCAGTTCCGTTTTTTTACGGAAGCCGGGATAATAACCCATGTATGGGTCTAAGGGCCTATTGAGGCATAGGTCCTTTGGCCCTTACTGGTTTGACCGATATCAACTAACCTATGATTACCATGTAATCCTCGGAATAGGCCGGGGAGCATCCACCTCCAGACCGAAATCTGGATTCACCATGGCGAAGCACGAGCGTAAGGCACGGGTAAACAGGTGGATGCATCATGGAACTTGGAACACGGACCACTGTGACGACCAGAACTTTTAAAGCCCTGATTGCCGCCGCATTCTTTATTGCCACGGTCGCGCTGACGCGCGCCGTTCCCGCCTACGCCGGCGCTTTTGAAACCCTCAAAGAAGCCGCCCCCCTGGTCGAGGCCCCCTCGCTCCCCCAGCCCGTCCAGACTCCGGCGACCGACCCGATGCGGGCCGTGCGCCCCCTGAAAGTATATTTCCTCAATGTCGGACAGGGCGACTCCGCCTATTTAGAGCTGCCCAATGGAAACAACGTTCTGATAGACGGCGGCCCTTCCAAATCAAAGACCGGTTACCTGGCCACTTTCCTGTCCGAGCATAATGTGACCAAAATAGAGAATGTCGTTCTGACCCACCCCCACGCCGACCATTACACCGGCCTCCAGTACGTGTTCACCACTATCCCGGTAACCAATTTTTACGACACGCAGGCGGATAATACGGGGACCTCCGTAGATGAGGCCGTGCGCGCGAACGCACAGGCCGATGGCGCGAAGATCGTGCACCCTTCAGCCGGCGACATGCTGGATTGGGACGCCGGCGAGGTCCAGGTAAAGGTTCTGAACGCCTGCTCCAGCCCGGTCATGAGCGGCTCCGGCCAGTTCGTGAACGATTGTTCCATAGTTTTAAAGATCACTTACCAGAACACCTCCCTGCTTTTTACCGGCGACATGCAGGAGGATGTGGAGGCCGACCTTGTTGCAGCGTACGGCGCCGAACTCAAGTCGGATGTCCTGAAGGTCGGGCACCACGGCAGCCAGTATTCTTCCAGCGACGCTTTTTTGGCCATGGTAAAACCTCATGACGCCGTTATCTCAGTAGGTAAGAACAATTACGGGCATCCTACCCCCGAATGCCGCGCGCGCCTTGCGGCCGCGGGCGCCCTCCTGCACCGCACCGACCAGGACGGCACCATAGAATATACTATCGGCGCCAATTCAGCCTCCTTTAACGCCCTGGACAGCCTCGCTTCGCTGAAGTACTGAACCATACGTTCCCGCTCCTTATCTCCGCTTCCTCCCGGTCCGCAGCCCATAACTGCGGACCGGAAAGCGGTAACTGCTGATATAGTGTAGAACATCAACCCGACAGCGTACTGTCGGGTTCGTTTTTGGGATCTTGCGGAGATCGTGACGCCATGGAGTGGGCGCGCGTTTCCGTAAATTAAAAAGCCCGGGAGCGTCTCGGACGCGCCCGGGCTTCTAAACTTCGGTCCCGTTATTTTGCGAAGTACGGGTGCTG
>Ga0334722_10006148_pt1 | contig 11945 bp, 11 predicted proteins | sample C3_bottom_MG_FD_207210 | JGI IMG/M metagenome (GOLD analysis project Ga0334722, IMG submission 207210) | Sediment microbial communities from Yellowstone Lake, YNP, Wyoming, USA - C3_bottom | ecosystem: Environmental > Aquatic > Freshwater > Lake > Sediment | place: USA: Wyoming | collected...
CTACAAGGCAGCAATCTACTTCCACTGCGGTGGTCTTGACCTTTATCCAAGAGCGGCAACGACATGAAGCTGGCTAGGCCTCAGACCACAACATCTTGGGGTTTGCCACACTGAAGCCTGAAGCGGCGCTAAATGAAAGCCAGAGGGTTTCTTTGTTGAAGCAACAGCTGCCCGATCTAGAAGCACTGCAAATCAAGATCGAAACAGAAAGGCTGGCGGAAGATAAGCGCCAGGAAGAACTACTTCGGAAGGCTGAAGCTGCCAGACTACAGGAGCAAGCCATCCAGGAGGTTCTATGTCGACAGGTCGAAGCCGAAAGACTGCGGGAGGAAGCAAGCAAAGAAGCACTAAGTCGTGAGATTGAAGCAAAACGAGCCGAATTATTCATCGCCCTTCAAAATACCTTTAAAGAAGATTTTTTACGAGCAGACTCATTCTTCGAATCAGTTTGCAAAAAATATATTTCTGCCGAAGAGTACGAAAAAGAAAAAATATTCTTCATTCGAAATTGCGTAAAAAACAATAATACCGAACTAGACAACGAACAGGCCGCAGCAGTTGCATGTGTTCACGGGCACATTCAAGTGGTTGCACGCGCTGGCAGTGGCAAGACGACTACAATTGTCAGTCGTGCATTATTTTTACACAAACACTGTGGCGTGGCAGTTGGCGAGATGTTACTCCTAGCTTTTAATACCAAGGCTGCAAACGAAATGGAAGAACGGCTTGAGAAATTGTGTGGGCGGTCTATTCCCCACGTCATGACATTCCATGCACTCGCCCGAGCCATTGTTCAGCCGACGCAAGAGATGATCAAAAACGACTCCACTGAGGAAAACCTAGGCCTTGATAACGTATTCTCGGATGTTATTAGAGATCGCTTGTCTGATGATTGTTTCATGGCACGAGTGCGCACTCTCATGCTTGCTCAATTCAAGATAGACTGGGAAGCAATTGTTGCAGGTGGGTTTGATTTATCTCCGTCTGAACTGCTACGTTTCCGCCGAAATCTCGCACGCGAAACCTTGCGTGGTGAATATGTTAAATCGCATGGCGAGAAAGTTATCGCGAATTATCTTTTTGAGCATGGTATCCCGTACAGTTATGAAAAGGTGCATTATTGGAAAGGACAGGTATATAAGCCTGACTTCACCCTGCCATCGAGTTCGGAACATGAGAAGGGAATCATCATTGAATATTTCGGACTTGCCGATACCGATCCCGAATATGACAAACAGATTAAGGAAAAACGAAAATACTGGGCGGCAAAAAACGACAAGTATGAGTTGGTTGAATTAACGCCAAAGGATTTCATTGGTGGAGAAAAAGCATTTGGAGCTATTCTTAGGCTCAATTTGGAAACTGCCGGTATTAAGCTCAACCGTCTTTCTGAGGAAGAAATATGGCTAAACGTTAAGCCGCGAGCCATTAAGCGCTTTAGCAGCGCCATGTCTGGCTTTATTGGTCGGTGCCGCAAAGCATGGATACTTCCGGATAAATTGAAGCTAATGATAGCAGAGCATGAGTCGATTGCGGACGTAGAAGACTGGTTTCTTGAATTGGCAGTAATCTTATATACCGATTACCTAGAACGCTTGGAGGCGAATAATCAGCAGGATTTTGATGGCCTGATGCAAACTGCCGCGAGCATAGTCGAATTAGGAAAAACAACTTTTGAACGCAAAAACAAGCCAGGCAACCTCGCTACGTTACGTTACATTTTTATTGATGAATATCAGGATTTTTCTGAACTTTTTCACAGGCTGATGCAAGCTATTCGCTTTCATAACCCGGAGGCTGATTTTTATTGTGTTGGTGATGACTGGCAGGCCATAAACGGTTTTGCTGGATCCAATCTGACATTTTTTGACAACTTCAAATCATATTTCCTGCCATCAAGGCAGCAGTATATAGCCACAAACTACCGATCTGTATCATCGGTGGTAACTGTCGGCAATGCGCTGATGTCAGGACGCGGCAAACAGGCAATCGCATATAATAGGTCTGAAGGTATTGTCAGGATTGCCAACCTTTCAAACATCTCCCTAACTCTTATGGAAAAAGAAAAATACAAGAACGGCACGCTGACACCTGCTATACTTCGCCTGGCTAACAAGGCTCTAGCGGAGAAAAAATCCGTTGCCTTGTTGAGTCGCCGCAAAGACTTGTTTATCCCGTCTGGCGGCTCTATCACGATTGATAAGTATCTGGACATACTTCGCAAGGAAATTCCCAAAGAGTGGCGCGACCAAATAATTATATCAACGGCTCACAGCTTCAAAGGCAGACAGAGTGATGTTGTGATTGTTATGGATGCATATGAACGAAGTTATCCACTGATCCATCCGAACTGGGTATTCGCAAGGATTCTCGGGGAGAGTTTGCAGCAAATAGATGATGAAAACCGTCGCTTGTTTTACGTTGCATTGACGCGTGCAAAAGAGAATTTGTTCATCATCACCGAAAATGAAAGGATATCTCCATATCTGGATGATATCGGGAAACATGTCACAATACCCCAAATTGATTGGGATAAATATCCTGCGGCCGCAGTATCAACAGATGTTCTAATTGTTAGAATAAGCGGTTCTTTTTTTGAGTTTACCGATGAATTAGGGGCCGATGGTTACATATTCGATCGGTACAAAGAGAAACCCATCAGACAAAAAAAATACAAGAAGGAAGGTTTTACAATTCTGAAAATACAAAATACGCCGTGGGCTAAAAAAGCGCTAGCCATGCCGGAATGCAAGTTTGAGGTTTGTGTGTTGGAAGGCAACAACGTGGTTGTAACGTCTTATTCTGTGTTTGGCGGTGTTTGGACAACACGCCGAGAGCCAATTGTTGATTTTGAGGACACTTCCACCATAGTGGTGAGGTCGCCCACGCGATCTTGGTTGGATTGAAGAGTCCCGATTCTAGCTTGCAGCAAGCATATTCGGGATGTTGTTACTTACGTTGCAAAACACTTGACAGTGCTTTTGAAAAAAAAGAGTGAGCCACTACGCAACGTAAGTAACAACGCGTAAGTATGATTTGCAGAAGTATAACAGTCGCTGGGAGAGGTCTCCCTCGGCGGATAGTAGGAAAACGTCAAAATGGAATTGAAAGTTTACATCACGGGAAGAGGGACCACATAGGGTCAGACTTGATTAGTTGAGTTGTTGTTCTCTCCCCGCCGTCACAGAGTCTTTTGATCCGGGTCATTCCACGATTACAGTGGGATTTTGTTTTACCCGTAGCTTTGCAGCATTCTGAATATCCCCTGAAATTACCCGGACTATTGGGGTCACGGACTATTGGGGTCAGACTTTAGAATTGACATTTGGAACCGTTGATGCAGACTTGATTCTGTAGCTATTTACAGGGAGCCTATGTGGGTGACTGCAATGAGTGGAAGCCCATAATTGTAACGGGCGATGATCTCTCATCGCCCGTGATCTGTTTCCGGCTTATCGTAAGTGTTTTTCTGGCCGTTTTACGACTTCACTGCAACCGCCTGTTTCTCACGCATTGCCGCAGGTGCTGATACCACGAACCCGGCCGCGGTGCCGAGCAGGCCGCCTACCACGATGCTGACCGTGGCTGCGCAGGCGATCCCGACGCCGATGCCCATGACGATGGCCGCCCGCACGAAGAGCGTCGGCTCCACTGCGCCGCCCATGATCTTCTGGAGCAGGATCAGGGTCCCGAAGCTGCCGAAGTAGAATCCCGGCACGATCCCCGCTACCAAAAACACCAGCCCGCCGATTGTTGCACCGATCTTCATTCCCGATTTTACTGTTTCGTTCTTCATGGTCGTATCTCCTTTGTAAAGAAATTTAGCTAATGGATAGTATCGTTATTTGATGCCAACCGCTTCCGTCTTTTCCGATGCCTCGCCCTCAAGGAGCGAACCTGCGAGCCAGCCCATGGTGGCCGTGGCGGTCACGATCGTTACTCCCGAGACCATGACACCCGTCAGCATGGACACCAGTACGATCAACCGTGATATGATCCCCGATTCCAGGGGAAGGCCGAAGAGCATCCCGGCTAATTTGATCCCTGCTGCGCCGCCCAAAAGGCTGCCGGGAAGAAGTCCAAAGATTGCGAAGAGCACCATTCCCGCGCCTGCCCCGATGTATGCTGTTTTTCTTGAAAGTGTGGTATTCATTTTGTTGTCCTCCTTTTCGTTCAGTCTTGCTCTGTATATTGCAGGTGGCGTGCCAAAACATAACTGATTGAATTTGCGGTGAACAGGGTGGCGTGGGCTTTGGCAGGAATGAGAAAAGGGGAGATCGTGTTGTTTGTTTTGCAAATCAATATTGTTGCTAAGGCGGCATGAGAAGAATATCTCTCCGGCTTTTACTGTTATAATTACAGTGAGGACGCTGCATACAACAGCGAAAGGGGGTGGGGACATGCGAAAACTCACGGTATTCAACCTGATGACGTTGGACGGATATATTGCGGGACAGGGGGGCGACATCTCCTGGCATAACGTGGATGAAGAGTTCCAGGAACTGGCAAATGCGGCCTCGAACTCCGGCAACACGCTCTTGTTCGGCCGCGTCACCTACGAACTCATGGCAAGCTACTGGCCGACCCCGGAGGCGATCAGTACCGATCCTATTGTGGCCGCGGGCATGAACAAGTCCGAGAAGATCGTTTTCTCCCGCACCCTGCACAAGACCGACTGGAACAATACGAGGCTGGTGAAGGACGATATGCTCGCGGAGGTCAGGAGTCTGAAGCAGGGAACCGGAAAGGACCTGACGGTGCTCGGAAGCGGCAGCATCGTTGCGCAGCTTGCAGAGGAGGGCTTGATCGATGAGTATCAGGTCCTGCTGAACCCGGTCATTATCGGCAAGGGGAAGACGATGTTCGAAGGGTTGAAGAACAGGCTTGCATTGAAGCTGGTCCGCACGCGAACGTTCGGAAACGGGAACGTTCTCCTGACCTACGTGCCGAGTACGAGGTGACATTCTTGCACTCGTTCCGTTGCGCGTTTTCTCTCGTCATCCGGACTTGACAACGGCGCCATTGGTGCTAGTCTTAAACCAGAGACGTTCATAGAGGAGGCATCGTATGGCGAAGATAGAAAAAAAATGCAAAGAGGTCCTGGATAAAGCTGAATGGATCGCCATCGCAACAGTCGGAGCTGACGGACCCCATCTGGCGGGCACCTGGGGGGAATATGTCAAGGCCCTCGGCATGGTCAATGACGACACGCTTTTTGTGCCTATCGGCGGATACCTGAAGACCGAGGATAATCTCGAAATGAACAGCAGGATAGAACTGCTCTGCGGCACCCGGCAGGTCCAGGGAAATCACGGTCCGGGCAAAGGGTGCAGGATCAGGGGGACGGGGCAGATCCAAAAGTACGGGGAGAAATTCGAGGCAGTAAAGAAACTGTTTCCCTGGGCGAGGGGAGTCCTGGTCATTAAAGCCGAAGAGGTCTACGAACAGCTTTAAACTCAGCGGTGCAGATGGTCTTGAAATAGGTTGCCCTATAGACGCTACAGTAACTCACGACCCCATGATGTTTTGATATGCCAGAAAGGCATTCTCGCATGTTGAGTCGATCCATCGAACCGCCTGAGAGGTCGTCCTTATCGGGGAGTTTGATCATCTGCATCTCCCTTGTTGCCTTCTTTGTTGCCGTGGTAACGCCGGGAGAGAGCATTTGGACAGCAGGTTTCTTTGTTCTTTTGATGCTCGTTTCATTTTTTGGCGGCAGCTCGCAGGCAGTTAATCTTTCCCTCTTCTTCTTCGCAGTAACGGCAGCGCCGCTCGTCTCTTCTCTGTTCCGCGGCTGGCCCTTCAGTCTTCTCGTCCCGCTCATCGTCTATTTTATGATCGCGCTCTCCGTCCCGAAGCTCCGCCTGTCCCTCTCGTGGCTGCGGCCCGGTTATTTCGGAAAGGACATCCTGGTCCTTGTCGCGGCAACAGCAGCAATATCGGGCATAGCCCTGTACCTCTGGAATTATGCGCTCCGTCCTGATCTCTCTCGCCATCTCGCGTATATTCCCCCTGTCCCGTTCTGGTCCTATCCCTTCCTGGGTCTGGGATTCGCCGTCCTGAACGCTGCCATGGAAGAGGCGGCCTTTCGCGGCATTGTGATGCAGTCTACCGACAGTGCCTTTGGTCCCGGCGTGTTCTCGCTGCTCTCCCAGGCAGGCCTGTTCGGCGCTCTGCACTTTCTTCAGGGGTTCCCGAGAGGCGCATGGGGCTTTGGCATGGCCTTCATCTACGGCATCATGCTCGGCCATATCCGCCGCAAAAGCCGCGGCATGCTTGCTCCCTGGTTCGCGCATGTGTGCGCGGACCTGGTCATCTTTGCGATCCTCGCGGGCATCATGCTCGGGAAGGCTCACCTTCAAAACCTTGTTCAGAACCATTAACGAGAGCTTGAATAAAAAGCGGAGCATCAGCCCGGATATGGCGCTTCGCCTTGCCCGCTATTTCGGGACGACGCCCGATGTCTGGATCGGTTTCCAGGCGGATTACGACCTGTACCGGGCAGGAATGAAATCAAAGAAGACGATCGAAGAGATCAGACCGTATATGAAGAGCAAGGCCGCTTAATCACTGGAGCCTAAAGAGCTTAACGCTGCGGGAGGAACAAAGAATGCAATCGGCAAAAAATATCACGTACCCGCGGCTCATCATCATAACGGTATTTGCACTCCAGGCCTGTGCCGGCAAGGTTCATCTCGAACTTGCAGGAAAAGACATCCCCTATACGGCAGACGCTTTTGTCGATGCGGTGAAAAACAAGAACCGTGAAGTTGTCCTGTTATTTATCAACAACGGTTTTGACGTCAATGCCTGCAAAAAGGCCAAATCCGGCTCTGAAGACAACGAGACCGCCCTGTATGCCGCGGTCTGGAACGGCGCCCTGCAGACGGCCAAATTGCTTCTCGAGCACGGATATAAGGTCAAGGGAAAGACGTGCACGATGAAAACACCTCCGCTGCATTTGTCTGCAATGCGCGGGCTTGTTGACATGGCGGGCCTTTTAATCGAAAACGGTGACGATGTCAACAGGAAGGACAGCTTTGGCATGACGCCTTTAATGTTGGCGCAGCAAATGCGCCGTGCGGACATGGTGGGTTTTTTAAAATCAAAGGGCGCAAAATAACATCGCTTCGGATCCGTTTTATGCTGCTGATTTCGCCAAGGGCTTAGAGCTTTCCTCTAAGCCTTTTGTTGTTTTGCAGGGAACCTTGAGGGCACCCATTTAAAGGGCATTGTCAAGCAAGAAAAGCGATAGCTTTTGCTTGGCAATTAACGTTCGAGATGTTGACATCGCCCCGGAGGTCTGATAACCTAAATGCACGAGCTGGTGATGCTTCAGTCCGCTGAAAGGGAAAGAAGCTTTCGTTATTGGCAACGAGGGGAACGTGCTTCTACTCATTCATGAATCGGCTGCCGTCGGAGAAGTGCCTCGGCAAGGATCCTTTGCGGCGATGGTATCAAAAATTCATCGGGTTGCCGAGTGGTTTTTCGCCCGGAGGCCATTGACCGGGCTGACCATAGCGGGGAAGATGTTCGTCGGGTATTCGGTGCTGGTCGCGCTCACGCTTGGCGTCGTATTGTACGTCGTGGTAAGCCTCTACCGGATCAGCAGCTTGAGCCATCTCATATTGACGGTGGATGTTCCGACGAAGGACGCGGTGGACAAGATGAGCGATGCCGTCCTTGCCCAGAACACCTATGAAAGACGCTACCTGGTCCTTCGCAGAAAGGACCTCCGTCATCTGTTCTGGGAGCGGGCAAGGGAATTTGACGCGCTGTTCGCGGAGCTGAAACGATTGAGACCGGACGACCGTCATTCCCTGTCCTTGCTCGAACGGTTGCATGTCCGTTATGGAGATCTTTTCTTGCGCATGGCCGGAGAGGTCCGCGCGGGAAAGGGCAAAGCCGCAGAAGTCATTTCGAAGGGCGCTATGCATGATGCCGTCAGGGACATGCAGGAATTGCTCCGGACGGTTTCCCTGCAAGCCGCAGTGTCTCGGGACGCTCATATGAGGATGGTCGACATCTCGATCCGCTCCGCCTTCAAGACCACCATTGCGCTCTGTTCGATCAGCATAATCTTCAGCATCCTGGCGGGTCTTTTGGTGACCACGTATATATCATCCTCGCTCCGCAGGCTCATGACCGCCGCCGGCCATGTGGCCGAGGGCCGTTTCGACTACGCTTCGGAGATACGAACAGAGGATGAGCTCGGCGACCTGGCAAGCTCGTTCGGTGAAATGAAAACCCGGCTGAAAAAACTGGAGGAGATGTATCGTGATGCCAGCCCGCTGACCCGCCTTCCCGGCGGGATGGTAATCGAGCGCGAGCTCCGGAAGCGCCTGGACCGGGCGGAACTCATGGCGCTGTGCGTGATGGATATCGATAATTTCAAGTCTTTCAACGACCGCTACGGATACGCTCACGGCAATGTGGTCATCAAGGAGACGGCGACGATCGTGGAGCAGGCAACTCGAACGCACGGCAGGCCGGCGGATTTCGTCGGTCATATCGGCGGAGATGACTTTGTCGTGATCACCACTCCCGATCGCATAGAGGCGGTATGTACCGAGATCATCAGTCAGTTCGACCAAAGAATCCCCCATTTCTATAACGACAAGGACCGGGGAAAAGGGTATTTCGTCGGAAAGAACCGACAGGGCGCGGTCACAAAATTCCCGCTGATGACAATCAGCATAGCAGTTGTCACGAACAGGCGTCGCACCTTTATCAATCCGCTTCAAGTTTCCGAGGTGGCCGCCGAACTTAAGGACTACGCAAAAACATTTCCCCGAAGCCTCTATATCGTCGATAAAAGGCGGGTGGGGAGCGCATAAGGACGGCAGCGTGAACGTGATCGTGTGAATACCCTGTTTATGATACGAGGACGAGTGAAAAAAATTCTGATAACCCTCGCAGTCTTGTCGGTCGCAGGATGTGCCGCCTTGGTTCAGACGCCCCGGACAGAGGCCCAGCCTGTTACGCCTTTCGCCGAAGCGGAACGCCTGGCCGAACAACGAAATTACGAGGGGGCCCGCAGGGTGTATCAGCGGCTTGCCGGGGCCGAAGCCGGATCATCGGTAGCGGAGGAGGCGCTCTATCGGTCCGCTCGTGTCCTTCTCGTCTCCGAGAACCCGGCAAAGAACTATATTCTGGCGGCCCGGGAACTCGAGGCGCTCCTGCAACTGTACCCCTCGGGAAGGTTTGCTCGTGATGCGGCTGACTGGCTTGCAGCGCTGAATGCCATACCAGAGACGAAGGTGAAGGCCCTTCTCGAACAAATCGACGAATATGAAAAGAAGGCCATAGCTTCAGGGAACGAACTGCGGAAGGCCGAGGCCGGACGGGACAAGGCGATCACCGATAACGATGCTCTTGCGGCCGAACGTGACGAGCTCAAAGGCCGTATTGACAGCCTGGTCCGTGAACGGGACCAGCTGCTGCTGAACGCGTCAGCGCTCCGTCAGGAACAGAGCGGTCTGGTGAAAGACAAGGGAACGCTGGCAAAGAAGGTGGAGGTTCTTATGAAAGAAAAGGAGAAGCTTCTTGCGGCGAAGGCAAAGCTCGAAAAGCGCCTGCGCGATATTACGGAGGTTGATATTAAGATGGAAAGGGAACGAAAAAAGATGAAATAGCCGGAGTCTCACCGGACCATAACGTGTCCTCCAGCACGAGAAAATGGCAGTTGAAGAATTTTCGCTCCTATGCTATCTTCTGCATGATTATTTTTCGAATATTGCACAGGGAGCGGGGACAATGCGAAGAACAGTTTTTACTGCTGTAGTGCTTTTCCTGACATTGACGTTCGGTTGCGGCGGCGGTTCCTCCGATCCGGTGAACAGCATAAAGATCAAGAGCGTTACTCCTGCCTCTGTCGTGAGTGGAGTAACCACAACCTTTACCATCACCGTATCCTATGATCTGCAGACCGCGGATAACGCGGTCATAGACCATTGTTACGCAGTACCCTTCAGCGATAGAGGGGGGGGATGTCCGGCGACGATTACTGACGGCAGTGTCGGTATTCCGGTAAACGGTGTCACGGTGAGAAGGGGTAAGGGGACAATAACGATTATCGACGCGGAAACCTTCACGGCAACAACCATTTTGTATATGAGCCTTGTGCCAAATCAGGATTATACTTCCGCGGTTGGTGTGGCAAGCGACGAATATATGATTAATATATGATTATGGTCCCGTGAACTGGACACGTGGGGGGGGGCAGTACTTCAAACGAAACGGTTAGGCAACGGCGCGTTGCCTGTGCTTCCCGACAAATACTCTCAACTCGTTCGCAGAAAGGAGTCTTCCAATGAAACTACCCAGGAATCTCGGCACGTTCCTGCTGGGTATCTGGCTCATCTTAACGGGGCTGATACCGCTGCTGCATCTCAGTTTTTCGGGACTCGGTACGCTCATGGCCGGTCTCGCAATCGCTGCAGGCGTTTTGCTCGTTGTGGGACGATAGGCTGCATACACTGCTATCTGCTGCTTACTATGTTCTTGTAAGATGAGCGGTAAGACATGATGAGGAACGCCTAAGCATTGACCGGAGCATGGGTTTTCGGTCTGGTGTCGAGTATCCGCCGTATGGCCGAAAGAAGCTTGGTGGATTCAAAGGGCTTCTGGAGGAAACCTGCTATTTCCCGGATATCCTCTTTTCCCGCAACGAAGTTCATGTATCCGGAGACAGCGAGGATCTTCAGTTCCGGATCGATCGCGTGCAACTGCCGGATGAGCTCCTTGCCGTCGATCTCCGGCATGACCATGTCCGTTATCACCAGTGCGATCTCGTGTTGTTTTTCTTTAAACAGCTCCAGCGCCCGAGCGGGGTCGCTGGCAGTCAGCGCTTTGTAGCCCTGCTTCGTCAATATCTCCCTGACCGCGCTGAGGGTCTCCTCCTGGTCGTCCACGTACAGAATGACTTCATTCCCTTTCAGCAGCAGGACCTCGGTCTTTTCGGCCCGGGAAGCGACCGCATGGCGGACCGGCAGGTAGATGGTAAACGTACTGCCGCGGCCCGCCTGGCTCTGGACAATGATATATCCTCCATGCTCCTTGACGGTCCCATAGACCATGGAAAGCCCAAGCCCCGTTCCCTTGCCCCGTGGTTTGGTCGTGAAAAACGGTTCAAAAACCTTCTGGACAACATGGTCGGGCATTCCCGTGCCCGTATCCGTCACCGTGAGCTGCACGTAATTTCCCGGCAGCACATAGGACGGCACGTCCGTCACCCCGCTCGCGAGCTCCCGGTAGCGGGTCGCAATGTCGAGACGGCCCCCCTCCGGCATGGCATCCCGCGCATTGACAATGAGATTCATCATGACCTGTTCGAGCTGATTGATATCGCCGTGGATGACGGGCAGCCAGTCATCGAGCTCGACCGTCAACTTGATTTTCGCATCGACCATCCGTTCGAGCAGCTTGAGGGTGTCGATAATGACCTCATTGATGTTGAGCGGCAGCATTTCATAGGCGCTCTTCCGGGCGAAACCCAGGAGCTTTGAGATCATCCCGCTCGCCTTGAGCGAGACGTCCTCGATCACCTGCAGGCTGCGGAGCGACTTGCTGTCCAGGGACTTGTCGAATCGGACGACTTCCGTATGGCCGATGATCGCGGTCAGAATATTGTTGAAGTCGTGGGCGAGCCCGCCCGCGAGCATGCCGATGGACTCCATTTTCTGCGACTGGAAGAGATGTTCCCGAAGCTTTTTCTTTTCAGTAATATCGCGGTAAAAGGACTGGATATAGAGCTCGTTATCGATGGCGATCGCTTTCGAGCTTATTTCCAGATGGAGCGGCGATCCGTCTTTCCTGGTATGGGTGGTCTCGAAGACAAGGGCTTCCCCCGCGAGGATCCGGAGCATTCTTTCGCCCATCTTTTCCCGCTGCTCGTCGCTTTCCAGGAGCGTTATGTGCGCACCCAGCAGGTCCTCCTTGGAGTA
>Ga0334722_10006149_pt1 | contig 11943 bp, 8 predicted proteins | sample C3_bottom_MG_FD_207210 | JGI IMG/M metagenome (GOLD analysis project Ga0334722, IMG submission 207210) | Sediment microbial communities from Yellowstone Lake, YNP, Wyoming, USA - C3_bottom | ecosystem: Environmental > Aquatic > Freshwater > Lake > Sediment | place: USA: Wyoming | collected...
TCCCCGGAAATATCGATCGCACTCGTCCCCTCGATCACCACTCCCCGACACCCCTCGAACAGACTTTCCATCCGATCCCAGGTCCGTCCTACCTCGTCCCGGGGAGCAACGATCCTGGCCACCTTTACCGCCCCGTTGCTGACATAGAGGGCAGTATCCTTCCCCGGCTCTCCGGCACCCCACTCGACACGGTTCTCCCCCTCCCGCGGCGAAATCTTTATCGCCCCGAGTCCTGAGACGGCCCGCAGGATGGCGCAGACGACAGTCGTCTTGCCGCAACCGCTTCCGGAACCGACAACGGCGATGATTTTCACCGCCACCTCCTCGCAATGCCACATTTCCGAGTCCAGGCTCGGATTGCCTGCCGGCCGGTCCTCCGCTTGCGCCGTGGAGACCTCGCCGGAACCGCTCTTCCGCGTGCCGCGATCGATCGACGCGAATTCCTGCGGATCTGCCCCATGCGCACTTCATGATACTATGGCGCCAGCACCGCGTGTTCCACCGCGCGAACCACGATGCGGTAATCCCGGAGGGTCGCATGTCAGCCCGCTTTGCCGATATTGCCCTGCGCCTGGCACTTCCTGGTGCGTTGCAGTTCGGTATCCCCGAGAGTTTTCCGGACGGCCTGCGCCTCGGCCAGAGAGTCGTCGTCCCCTTGCGAGGCGGCCGCGAGATCGGCTACGTGGTCGGCCTCTCGGATACACCGAAGGTTCGCGGCATCCGCCCGATCGAGCGGCTGCTCGATGTCGAGCCCCACGTGCCGCCGGACCTGCTCGAACTCATGCTGTGGATTTCGCACCGCTACCTTGCCCCTATCGGGATGGTTCTGCGTGCGGCGGTACCGCAGGCAATTCACTACGAAGGGACGAGCAAGGCCGTTGCCCACGAACGCCACGTCCTCACCGCCGCCGCAGCGATCCCCGCGGCGGAAGCCGAGGCGCTGCTCCCCGATCTGGCACGCCGGTCCCCCGCGCAGGCTGAGGTGTTGGCGGCACTCTGCCGCGCGCAGGGTCGCCCGGTCCAGGTGTCCGCTTTAAATCGTGCCGCCCTGCTGGGTTTGCAGAAGAAGGGCCTCGTGACCCTGGGCAGCGAGGGGCTGCTCCGCGGCGTTCTCGCCCAACCCGAGACCAGCGTTGAACCCGCGCCGCTGACCCCGGCGCAAGCTGAGGTCTTCTCGCGGATCCTGCCGGCCCTCGCCGGCGCGGCGAAGCCGCTCCTGCTGCAGGGCGTCACCGGCAGCGGCAAGACCGAGCTCTACCTGCGGGCGATTCGCGCCCTGCAGCCCGACCGGCAGGCCTTGCTCCTGGTCCCGGAGGTTTCCCTGACGATCCAGCTCATCCGCCACCTGCGCGAGCGCCTGCCTTTCCCGATCGCGGTCTGGCATCACCAGCTCTCGGACGGTGAAAAGTTCGATCTCTGGCGCGCGATCCGCCGCGGCGAGGTGCGCACGGTGGTCGGCACGCGCTCGGCGCTCTTCGCGCCGCTGCCCCGGCTCGGCCTCATCGTGGTCGACGAGGAGCAGGAGGCGTCGTTCAAGCAGGAGGAAACCCCTTGCTACAACGCCCGTGATGCGGCGATCGTCCGCGCGTCGCACTGCGGTGCCGCCGCGATTCTCGGTTCGGCGACCCCCAGCCTCGAGAGCCGGCATCAGGCCGAGGAAGGTGCATTCACGTTACTGCGCCTGCCCGAACGGTACACCGGGTTGCCACTGCCCGCGGTCGAGATCATCGATCTGAGAGCTTTCGCCGCCCCGGGTCGGCGTTCGATCGGGGCGCGCGGCGAAGAGCCGCGGCTGATCGCGCCCCCCTTGCTCGAGGCGGCCCGCGTGGCGCTCGAGCGTGGCGACCAGGTGCTCTTTTTCCTCAACCGCCGCGGCTTTGCGCCCCACACCCAGTGCCGGGCCTGCGGCGCGCGGATCAGCTGTCCGAATTGCCGCGTCTCGCTGGTCTTCCACGCCCCCGATCACTCCCATCTCTGCCACTACTGCGGGTACCGCACCAACGCGCCGGAGACATGTCCCGGATGCGGCGCCGCGGAGTTGCGCCTCTGCGGTTCGGGGACCCAGCGTCTGGAGCTGGAGATCCGCAAGGCCTTCCCCGGCCGCGAGGTCCTGCGCCTGGACCGCGACACCGCTGCGCGCAAGGGCGCCGGCGCGCGGCTGGTCGCGGATTTTGAAAGCGGCCGCGCGGACATTCTCGTCGGGACACAGTTGGTCGCCAAGGGACTGCACTTCCCGCGGCTGACGCTCGTCGGTGTGATCTCCACCGACCTGCTGCTGAACCTCCCGGACTTCCGCGCCGCCGAGCGCGCCTTTTCGCTCGTCGCCCAGGTCGCCGGCCGCGCCGGTCGCGCCGAGCGGGCCGGTCGCGTGCTGGTGCAGACCTGGCAGCCCGAGCACTACGCGCTCGAGGCGGCGCGCACCCACGACTACGACTCCTTCTACGTCAAGGAGACCGCCTTTCGCCGTGAGCTGGACTACCCGCCGTTCTTCGATCTGGTCGCGCTGCGACTCGACGGCGCCAACCTCGCACGGCTCAACGAGGCCGCCGACGAGATCGGCTCACGTCTGCGCGAACTGCTCGGTCCGGCCGAGGAGGAGGGCTCCTGCCGCGTCCTCGGGCCGGTTCCCGCGCCGCTGGAGAAAATCCGCAACCGCTGGCGCTCGCTGATCCTGGTCAAGGCGCGCCCGCTCGAAGCCGCAACCGGGCCGCTGCGCACCGGGGCGGGACGACTGCACGAAGCCGCCCGCCGCGCCGGCATCCACCTGCTGATCGACGTCAGCCCGCTGAACCTGATGTGACAGGCCGCTGTCCTGATTTTCCAGCAGGCCTCACCAACGAAAGTGATTTAAGTCGTTGACAGACAATCGCCAACTTTCGTACATTCCCCAACCATGTCACTCTTGCCGCTGTCCCGGCCCGGCGAAGGCCGCGTCATCCGTCTTTGGCGGTGGGGGCGCAACGTCGCCCTTTCGAGTATCTGCGTCGCGCTGCTGGCCGCGGCTCGGGGCGCCTTGCCGCTTCGCCCGACCGACGGGGGTCGGAGCGCACAACCGGCCACCGACGCAGCCGCCGGACGGGACGCCGGCCCACCCGCAAACGCCCGGACTCTCCGCGGCGTGATTCGCGCGGGTGTCGGCTTCGCCGAGAACCTCGCCCTCGCGGGACTCGATCCCGAGATTATTCCGCATATCGTCGCTCGCCTCGCCCCGGCACTGGACTTCCGGCGCCTGCGGGTCGGCGACCGTTTCACCGTCGTACTCGACCCCGGCGGCGACCTGCTGAGCCTGACCTACGAAAAAAGTCCGCTGGAAGCCCTTGTCCTGCGCTCGACTCCCGGCGGCTGGGAGACCGAACTGGCGGCGCTCCCCGCGGAAAATCGCGTCGTCGAAGTCCGGGGGAACATCCGCAGTTCGCTGTTCGAGGCGATGGACCGCGCCGGAGAGAGCGACGCGCTGACCCTGGCCTTCGCGGAGTTGTTCGCCTGGGACATCGACTTCGCACATGAACTGCAGCCCGGGGACTCGTTCCGGGTCGTCGTCGAAAAAGTCTACCGCGACCGGCGCTTCGTGCAGTACGGGCGCATCCTCGCCGCCGAGTACCGCCAGGGCGACGGTACGCACCAAGCCTACTTCTTCCCCTGGCCGGACGCGCGCGGCGAGTACTACACCGCCGAAGGACGTTCGGTGCACGCCTCCTTCCTGCGCTCGCCGATCTCCTACACCCGGATCAGCAGCGGCTTTTCGGGCGCACGCCTCCATCCGATCCTCAACAGGGTCCGGGCCCATCTCGGCGTGGATTTCGCCGCACCCGAGGGCACCCCGGTCTGGGCGCCCGCGGATGGCGTTGTCATCGCACGCGGTCGGGACGAAGAGGGCGGCAACCGGATTGCGCTGCGCCACGGCAGCGGCTACGAGACCCACTACCTGCACCTCTCGCGTTTCGCCTCCGGACTCGCGGTCGGCGACCGGGTGCGCCAGAAGGAAGTGATCGGTTACGTTGGTTCGACCGGGTTGGCGACCGGGCCGCACCTGGACTACCGCGTGCGCCGCGGCGGCGCGTGGGTCAATCCCGTGAAGGAAGTTTTTCCGCGCGCCGAGCGGCTGCCGGACCAGTATGCGGCGAGCTTCGCGGAGTACCGCACCTGGCTCGATGGGCAGGCCTACACCCCGTTCGACGGCGGCACAAACCTGGCTGCGTCACGCTAGCGACGCAAAGCGTAACGCCGCGGCCGCGAGCCGGCTACGTACCGTATCTTGTCCGGATGTATTCGTACAAGGGGCTGAGCGCGACGATCGCCCCCGGCCGCGAATTCATCGAGATGAGCGCAAATCCCGAATCCCCTGAGTCGGCGAGGTCGTAGAAATACAGGCGATCGGTCTCGAGCACCGCGGAGGTGTGCGTCATCGTGTTCGACCACCAGTCCACGTGGCTTGCGGGATCGGAAATACCGGTTTCCGTGATCAGGAACGGCTTGGTGGTCCCCGCGAGATACAAATCGGCGGTTTCGCCATAGACGTGCGCCGCGCGGACATCACACCAACTGTCGGCGCCCGCGTCGGTCATCTGGTAGAAGTAGAGCCGTCCCCCCGACGTGCCGCTCGGTGCGGCCGCGGCCACCTGATAGGACGGGTTGATGCCCTTGATGATCTCGTAAGCCGGCCGCAGGTACTGCTCGACGTAGACCGCCGGGGTGAGGTCGGTCGGCTCGTTGAGAATTTCATAGCAATAGAGCCCCGGCGCCCGCTCGACGGCCCGCCGCACCAGACCGGGCCAGGCGGCCGCGGCGGGGATCGTAGTGCTGTAGTCGTTGACGAGGCCGACATATTCCGCACCACTGTAACCCTGCAGGTACGGCCCCGCCAGGTCGTCTTCCAGGCCGAGGGTCATGCGGATCCGACGAATGCCCAACAACCGTAAGACTTCGATTTGCGCGCTGCCGATTTCGCCGGAGAAGGGGTGCACGTTCATCCCCCAGAGCTGTTCCGTCCCCGTATTGAACAGGTTGAGCAGGTTGTCGTTGCACCCTGCCAGCATCGTGCCGGCGGCCGCGACCGCCGCCTTTTTCAGAAACGCTCTGCGATTCACGGATGACATCCTAGCCGCCTGGCGGACCTTGTCAATGTGACGCAGGTCACCCACATCCGCGCGGAACACGCCGCGAAGCATCTCCCTCTTGAGGGCACCGCATTTCGCTCCCCAGCGCACGCGCAGGAAATCAAGCCTCGTCGCCATGCGCCGCCTACGGTTGCGCGCGTACGTGCGCAGCGGGGAATCACCGCGGGTTGACAGCGCCGGCGCCCCCGGTGCAGGGTACGCGCATGGAAGGGGACGGCGGCACGCACGAGCACCGGCATTGCAGCCACTCCCCCGCCGGGCAGCGGCACGGCACCCCGGAGCAGCAACTGCGGCTGGCGATCCCCCTGACGATCGCGGTCTTCGTCCTGGAGTTGGCCGGCGGCCTCTGGTCCTCCTCGCTGGCGCTGCTTTCGGATTCGCTCCACGTCCTGTTCGACGCAACCGCCCTCGGACTCTCGTACGCGGCGCTCGTGCTCGCGGCGCGCCCGGCCAGCGACCGCCATTCCTACGGCCTGCACCGCGGCGAGATCCTCGCGGCACTGGCCAACGGGCTCACCGTCGGCCTGGTTGCGCTCTGGATCTTCTTCGAGGCCTGGGAGCGGATCTCCCACCCGCGCGAGATCCGCGTCGGCGGGATGATGGTCGTGGCCGCGGCCGGACTGGTCGCGAACGCCGTCGTCGCGCGACTTTTGCACGGTCACCACCACGATGACCTCAACGTGCGCGGCGCTTATCTGCACGTGATCGGCGACCTGCTGGCCTCGGTGGCGGTGATCGGCGGCGGCGTGGTGATCTGGACCACCGGCTGGACGCTTGTCGACCCGATCCTCGGTTTCGCGATCGGCCTGCTGCTGCTCTGGGGCGCCGGCAGACTGGTGCGCGAGTCGCTGCACGTGCTGATGGAGGGCGTGCCCGCAGGCCTCACCGTCGAGAGCGTCACCGCCGCCGTGCTCGAGTTGCCGGGGGTCGCGGACATGCACCGCGTGCACATCTGGAGCCTCTGCTCGCATATCCGGGCGCTGTCGGCACACCTGGTTGTCGATGCAACCGGCGGCCGCACGGCGCAAGCCGTGCTCGACGATGTGAACGCGCTGCTCCACGAGCGCTTCGGCATCACGCACACGACCCTGCAGTCCGAATGCCGCGGCTGCGCGGCGGACAGCCCCTACTGCACTCCGGTGCATCCGGAGGAGACGCGCGTCGCGCGCATGTAGGCGCATCCCGGATAACCCGAACCTGGACTCCCCCGCGACGCCTCGCATCACGGCCGCTTGCGGCGTCAGGTCGGGGTCGCCCCCCCGCCGGCGATCGCGCTGATCACTCGACGGGAAGCAGGGCACCCAGCGCGGCCTCGAGTTCCGCGTGCTGGTTGATTGCCGCGTCCGGGCGTTCGCCGGTGCCGTTGCCGGAGGCCCGAAAGAGGATACAGCTCATCCCCGCGCGGCGCGCGCCGACCAGATCGCGCGCGGGATTGTCGCCGACATAGAGCGCATGCGTCGGGGCGACGCGCAGCGCGCCGAGCGCCTTGGCAAAAAGACGCGGGTCGGGCTTCTTGTAGCCGAAGCGCGATGAGAGCACCCGCACCTCGAAGAGATCGCGCAAACCGCAGATCGCCAGTTCGGGTTCGGTAAAAACCCATTGAGCGTCGCTCACAAGCCCGATCGCGTAGCGCTCGCGCAGACGGCGCAGCACCGCCGCCGCCTCGGGGAACAGGCCGAACTGACGGCGCGAGAGCGAGCGGAAGAGCATCGCGGCGGCGATGATGTTCTCGCGCGAGACCTTGACCCGCCCGTAGGCCGCGAAGATGTCGCGAAAGACCGCGAACACATCGACTTCGGCATGCCGCTCGGGGCTCGAAGCGATCTGGAACTCGACCCGCTTCAGGTACTGCGAGCGCAACTGCTCCGGGGCGACGTTGACGCCGAGGTAGCCGAGGTACTGCGCGAGCGCCCCCCAGACCGCCGGGTCGCTCTCGTCGGTGCGGATGTCGATCAGCGTGCCGTAGAGATCGAAAAGAACGGCGCGCCGGGGCGCGGCTCCCTTGAACTCACCCCGCCCGCCGCTCATTTCAACCCCCACTCCAGGCAGGCCTCGGCCTCGCGCACCAGCCGCAGGCGGTGAGACCAGCAGAGCCATTCGTTGCGGGCGATGCGCAGTTCGGTCAGCGCCATGAAAAACGGCAGACGACGGGTCACGGCGCGAAAGGTCCCCTTGCGGTCGGGGAACGCGGCGGCATAGCGCTCGAGGAAACCGCGGATGAACGGTTCTGCGGCCCAGGGATTGCCGGTCCGCCACAGGAAGGCGTGCTTGAGTTCGCCACAAACCATCCCGAGATCCCACACCGGATCGGCATGCTTCATGCGCTCGAGATCGATGGCCACGACACCGCCCCCGTCGACGAACAGGAAGTTCGTCGGCGTGGCATCCCCGTGGACGATCGCCTCGACGGCGCGCATCCGCGAACGCCCGCACCAGCGGTCATGCAGCCGCGCGATCCGGCTGGCCGTCCCGGCATCGAGCGCCGTCTGGCGCCGCAGCTTGTCGATGAGCCGGTCGGCATACCAGGCGGCGTGACCGAGGTCGGCCACGCGTCCGGTGGCCGTCGCGCGATGCAGCGAGGCCAGAAAGGCGGCCAGGCCGCGCAGGGCCCTCCGCAGCGGCTCGCGATCGCCGGCGGCGGCGAGGCGCAGAAAGTGGTCGAGGTCACGGCCGCGCACGTTCTCCTCGACCACCGCCAGGCCGATGGACTCCTCCCGCCCGAGCGGACGGACGACCTGGTGCGGGCGGTCGGCGAACCCCATCTCCCGCAGGGTGACGAGGTTGCCGTATTCGCCGAGAATCCGCGCGCGCTTGGCGGCATCGGGCTCGTCGAGACCCACGAATTTACCGACTACCGACAACCGACTGCGCTCTTCGTGGTAGCGATAGACCCGGTGACGGTTCGAAATCGACTCGACGTGGAAGACCGGGTCGTGCACCCCGGCAAAGACACGCGTGCGCAGCACATCCTGGAGCGGGTCGTGCCAGGGCAGGGTGCCCAGGTAGCGGGCGTACATGGCGGCATCATACAGGAGGTTTCTTGGGGAGACCACCGGCCCGGACGGGGTGGCATGCGCCAGGCGCCGCGGCGCCGACGCGGAAACTCCGCTATACTCTCCTCCCATGGCACGAGCAACATCGCCGCCCCTCGCGGGCGTGGTCAGCCTGGGCTGCGCGAAGAATCTCGTCGACACCGAGTATCTCGTCGGCGGGCTCGGGGCCGGCGGCTGGGGACTCGTCCCCGACCGCGAGCGCGCCGACCTGCTGCTCGTGAACACCTGCGCCTTCATCGGACCGGCGATCGCGGAATCGCACGAAGCGATCGCGGAAGCCGTCCACTGGAAAACCAAACGCGCCGGGCGGATCATCGTCGTCGCCGGCTGCATGGTCAACCGCTTCGCCGGCGAACTTGCGACGCGCTATCCCACGGTCGACCTGCTGCTCGCACCGCGGCAGATCCCGCGCCTCGCCGAATGGCTCGCGCTCGCGCCGCCGCGACCGCGACGACTGAGCCTGCCCGGGCGGGCGTTTTTACCGGACGGCAACCTCGACCGCGCGCTGACGACCGGACCGTGGGCCTATCTGAAGATCGCCGACGGCTGCAGCAACTGCTGCCACTACTGCCTGATCCCGTCGATCCGCGGCCCGCATGCCAGCCGCTCGCGCGCCGCGGTCCTCGAGGAGGCCCGCGCGCTGATCGACGCCGGCGTGCGCGAGATCAACCTCGTCGGCCAGGACATCACGCGCTTCGGCGAGGGCCGACGCGGCGGCGGACTCACCGCGCTCGTGCGGGCCGTGGCGGCGCTGGAGGGGGACTTTCGCGTGCGCCTGCTCTACCTGCACCCCGAGAGGGTCGACGAGGAAATCATCCGGCTCTTCCGTGAGACGCCGAAGCTCTGCGCCTATCTCGATATCCCGATCCAGCACGCGAGCGGCCGCATCCTGCGCCGCATGAACCGCCACTATTCCCGGTCCGACCTGGAACGACTCTTCGCGAGGCTGCGCGAACGCATCCCCGGAGTCGCGCTGCGCACTACGGTCATGGTCGGCTACCCGGGCGAAGGGCAGCGCGAATTCGACGAACTGCTGGTTTTTTTACGCTCGCACCCCTGCGAGAACCTCGGCGCGTTCGTCTTTTCGCCGCAGCCGGGGACGAAGGCGGCGACCATGTCCGGCGCCGTTCCCCGCGACGAGGCCGAGGCGCGCTACCACGAGGTGATGGCGCTGCAGGCCGAGCTGGCGTCCGCACTCTGGGCGCAGCGGGTCGGCCGGGCGACCGAGGCCCTCCTGCTCGGCCCGGAGCCCGGCCGCACGACCATCTGGAACGGACGGACCCCCTGGCAGGCGCCGGAGGTCGACGGGCGGATCCGCGTGCGCGGCCGCGGTCAGCCTGGCACCTGGGCGGCGGTGCGGGTCACCGGGGCCGGGACCTACGACCTGGAAGGGAAAACGATTTGATCGCCGCCAGTCCGACGCTGCCGCAGTTCGGGACTTCCCGGGACTCCGCGCCAACCCGGCGGTTGCATCGTTCCGTTCCCGCCCGCTAAGGACAGCTGCGCCCGTGTCGCACGCCGCCGATCGCCTCTTCTACGGAGCGCTGCTGCTTTTTGGCGTCAGCCTCGGGTTGTCGAAAAGCGCGAGCAATGTCCTGCTGGGCTTGTTAGGGCTGACGACGGTTGTCGGGGCGCTGCAGAACGCCGATTTCCGGGCCGCTTTCGTCCGCAACCGCAAGCAGCCCCTGACGGCGGCCTTGATCAGCCTGTATCTCGTCGCGCTCTTCGGGGTCTTGTTCACCGAGAACTACGCCGAGGGCCTGAACGTCGCCAACAAATTTCTGGGCTTGCTCGCCATCTATTATTTTGTGTCCTTCTTTCTCCAGTCCGAACCGCGGGAAGAGGTCAGAAGCAAGCGGGCCGAACACCTGCTCATGGCCTTTCTCGCCGGCCTCGGCCTGCTGAATGCATTGGGGTTGCTGATCTTTATCGGTGCGATCGGGAGCGCGGGTTTCACGCTCCCGCTCGTGCCGTTGAACCTGCATCACATCTGGTACTCGAACATCAACGCGCTCGGCCTCTACACCGTCATGGCGCTGCTGTTGTTTTCACCTCGCGCCGCGGCCACGAGAGCCAAGGTGTACCTCTCCTTGTTCCTGCTGCTCAGCGTCGCCTGCATCCTGCTCTCCACGTCCCGGACGGCGTGGTTCAGCATGGCGTTGACCTTGGCGGCACTGACGTTCGTCGTGATCCGGCGCGTGAAGGTCATCGTCTGCGTCGCGGCCGTTTCGGCGCTGGCGGCTGCCGGCGCCTATTATTTCCTCCCCGTTGTTCACGAGCGGGTGCAGCTGGCGGCGGCGGAAATTGCCCTCTTCTCCGCCGGCGAGGCGTATACCTCCATCGGCAGTAGATTTTTACTCTGGAAATCCGCGCTACGGATGTTCCTGTCTCATCCGCTGTTGGGAATCGGCACCGGGAATTATGTTCGCGCGCTGACGGCCGACATCGAGTCGGGTCTCCTGCCCGATTTCCTGCGGGAATTCAACCAGCCGCACAACATCTACCTCTTTGCGCTGGCCACGAACGGCATTTTCGGTTTCGCGGCGCTGCTCGCCGTATTTTACCGGAGCCTGCGTTTCGCGCTGCCGCGCCTGCGCGCGGAAAACACGGAAAAGCTTTTCCCGTTCCTGGCAATGGCGACCGCGGTGCATTTCATGATCGCGGGTTTCATGGATTCGTTTTTCAACATTCAAATCCTGCGCTTTTCTTTCGCGTTTCTCATGGGCGTCTGCGTCCGTGGTTCATTGAATCGGCTCGCCGCGCCTGACCTGGGAGCCGCGCCGCGACGTGCCCCAAACGATCACCGGACCGTCGCGAATCAACTCTGAACCGGCAATTTGCGACAAAACGCCGTGCTCTCACACGAATGAAGAGCGTGCGAATCGCGGCACGCGAATCCGGGCCGTCGGGACGGTCGGCGCTGGCCGATGTTGTTCCAGCCGTGGTTGTCGGACTGCCGCTCTTGTGGGTCAGCGGCATTCATGTCAACGATCTGGCCCGCATACTTGTTCCGCTCCTTCTGGTTCTGGGCCTGGTGCACCGGCAGGTGCGAAAGGTGCCGTTCCCCGAGGGCAAAATCGTTCGCTCGCTGCTTTCGCTTTTTGTTTTGGCTTTTGTGTTTTTCACGGCGTCACAGCCCATTCTTGAAGCGTATTTGGGGCGGCCGAGCATCGATTTTGCCATTTTCTCTCAAGTCGTGGACAGCATCAGCCGTCGCGGAGCACCAATGACGTCGCTGATCGGCATGGAGTGGCGCAATTTCCTTTCCCACCACTTCGCTCCTTTCCTCTATGTTCCCGGCCTGCTCAGCTCTCTCGGCATTCCCGCCCCGGTCTCGGTCAGCCTGGTGCATTGTGCGTCGGTCGCGTTGAGCGGTTTGGCGCTCGGCCTGACCGCGAGGCGCGTGTTCCATTTTTCGACCACATTCTCCTGGCTTGCCGTAACGCTCCTGTACGCCAATCCGACGTTCCGTCACGGCGTGCTCTTCGGGGTCCACGACGAACTGTACGCGCTGCCGTTCATCGGCTTCGCCTATCTTTCATGGCTGCAAGACAGACCGAGACTCGCGGCGGTGTTGCTGCTCGGGGCCACGCTCTGTAAAGAAAACCTGTTTCTGGTCGTCGCGGCTTTTGGAGCGATGGCGACGCTCGACCTGCGTGCCCGGCAAACATCCGGGCGCGGTGGCGGTGCCCAAGCCGCACCAACCGCGGGCATCAAGGACCAATTGCTCTACGGCGCGATGGTCGCTTATGGCCTCGCCGGTTTTTTCTCCT
>Ga0334722_10006150_pt1 | contig 11943 bp, 6 predicted proteins | sample C3_bottom_MG_FD_207210 | JGI IMG/M metagenome (GOLD analysis project Ga0334722, IMG submission 207210) | Sediment microbial communities from Yellowstone Lake, YNP, Wyoming, USA - C3_bottom | ecosystem: Environmental > Aquatic > Freshwater > Lake > Sediment | place: USA: Wyoming | collected...
CGCTGTCCTTATCGACCACCTGCATGCCGATCCGCTCCGCTCCGACCAAGATCCCGTCCACCCGCAGCTCTGCCTTGAGCCGGGAGTCAAAGAGCACCGGCAGGGCCTGGATGCGGGTGGCGATGCGCTGGCCTTCGGCGATGGTGACGATGCCGTCGGCCTGGGGGGCTGGGCTGGACGAGGTGGACTTGGTGGACGGTGTGGACACGGCTGGGGTGGCTGCGGTCTCTGTTGGTTTTTCCGGTGGCAACTCCTGCTCTTGCCGGGGTTTTTCGTAGCGCAGGAAGGCTTTGCTGGTGTAGTCGCGGCCCTGCTGGTCGTCGCTGATCTCGGCCTTAAAGGTGACCTCTTCCTGCCAGGGCTCGCGGTCGCGGTCGCCCAGGGCGAAGAGCAGTCCTTCTTGGCTATTCACCGGATCAGCCAGGGGGCGGTCACCCAGAAGGGCAGTGCCCGCCTGATAGCGCAACCCTTCCGGCAGGGCCACGTAGAGGTGGCGCTGCACCATGGCCATGCGGTTGCCGGTCAACTCCACCTTGAGGTTGAGCTGGGGCAAATCGCCGTCGCGGTTGGTGGTTAGCTGCAAGCTTACCGCCCCCCGGGGTTTAACCAACGGGGTCTTGCCCCGGGCGTAGAAATCGGCCCGCCACATGGCGCCGGGTTGCAGCTCCACGAAGGTCGAGTGGGGCACTCCAGCGAAGCGGCTATTTTCCTCGCACTGGATAATCTCCAAGTCACTGGGCAGGCTGTCCAGGTCCACCTGGACCACGTGGCTGCCAGGCTCCAATCCCTCGAAATGGTAGAGGCCTTTGGGGTCGGTCTCGACGTAGCGGCCATCTTCCATGAACAGCCGGACCTTGGCGAGACCGGGGCTGTCCAGACCGATACCCGCCTCAGCATAGCCGGTGGCGATGCCCGTGCTGAGGCTGCGTTTTTCACCACTGTTGCCTTTGCTTACCACCAGGGTGGCGATGCGGCCCGCCGTCGTCGGGTCTACGATCTGGAATTGGTTGGCGGCGCTGGGGGTGCTTAACGGTGCGCCTTCCGGGCGGGCCAGGGCTTCAGGGTCGGCAAATTCGAGGTGGGCTTGGGTGGTGTATTCGCCTGCCACCGGGGAGTCGGGATAGGCAGCAAAGGTCAGAGTCGGGTTGTTTTCGGCCGCCACCTCGCCCAGCTGGAAGCGCAGAGTGGTGCCGGTAATCTCCGGATCGGTCAGGGGTTGGCCGCCCCAGCTGGTGCTGCCTGGATGATAGCGGAGAACTTCGGGCAGTTCCACGACCAGCTCCAGCTTTTCCACCGGGATCTTGGCGACCTTGATTGCCGCGTTATAGACAAAATGGTTGGCCTCAACCCGGCTGGTTAGCCGCACTCCCACCGAGCCCACCGGCGGCGGCAGGGGCGGACAGTTGCCGAGCATCACCCGCCCCAGCACCAGGCTGCGGCTATCAAAGAGGTCGGCAACCATCCGGACCTGGGCTTGGGCCAGATTGGAGCGGATGTTGCCGGTGGCGCTGGCAACCGCGCTGTTGGTGGCGATACCGCTGGGGGTTCCGATCCCAACCCCGGCCACATAGCGCAATTCCCGATTGGCGGCGGCGGGCAGAACGCCCAGCGCGAAGGTCAGGCTGCGACCATCGGCTGAAACCAGGGGCTCGGCAAGATTTTTGCCGTCGAGGCGGGCGGAACCAGCCTGGTAACGAAAACCCACTGGCAAGCGATCAGCAACGTTCACCCCAAGCAGCCCGCCCACCAGACTGGTGTTGCTGACCGCGAGGCTGTACTGAATAAATTCGCCCACCGCCACCTGCTCTTGCAAGGCCTTCTTGCTGATGAACAGGCTGCCGCCCTGTAAATCCACGGGCAGATCAAGGTGGACAGCCGGACCGGCGTAGACGTTGAAATTTTCCCCGCGTGAGCCGATCCCCAGCGCGAAGGGATGGCCGGGCAATCCCTGGACGACCTCGGTTGGTACCGCCGAAGGGGTGGTATAGCCCAAGGGCGGCGTGATCCGCAGCTGATAGGCGCCAGGGAAGACAAAGGGGAAACGGAAGCCCCCGGCGGGAAAACTCCAGGCCGGGTCGCCGGTGGTCACCGTGGCTGGGTAACCGGGGGAGAGGTCATCGTGGTAAACTGCGGCCGGAGCGTTGGCGTTGACATCCCAGAGGGTGACGCTGGCGCCGCTGACCGGGGCGCCGTTGCTGGTGCTGAAGACCAGGCCGTAGGGATCGACCATGACCTCCAGGCGGCTGGTGTCGCTGGCATTGGTGCTGTCGCTGTAGCTGGCCTGCAGGTGGTCATTGATGGCCACCGATAGCCGCCGGTCATGGGCCACCGCTGGAGCGCTGGTGGACTGCACTGCGCCGACAAAGATGCCGGTGTCCGGCCCGGTTTCGCTGAGCCGCAGGAGGATGGTGTCACCTGTTAGCTGGCTGGTTACCCGCAGTAGCACGCTTTCTTGGCTCAAGGGGTCAAGATTCTGGTCAAGATCAGTAAGGCTGACAAAGATCGGCTCGCCGTCCTTGTAAGCGCTGGCCGGTAACAGGTCCAGGGTGGCGGGTAGTGTCAGGGCCGCATTGGTCACGGTAGTGAGCGGCCCGGTGGTGGCGAAGGAACCGGTCGGGGTACCATCGCTGCTGTAGCCGGTAACCGGCACCGGTACCGGGGTGGCTCCAGGGGCGCCCACCCCATACTGCAGAAACTCCACCTTGGAAGGGGTGCGGATGAGGGTAATGACGTAGGCGGAAGCGCTGGCCTCACCAAAGTTGGAAGTGAACCGGGCGGTGTTGCTTATCAGCAGGGCCCAGCTACGGCCCGGCAGGATGGTCAATAGGCCCATCCCCAGCAGCACTATGAAAATATTTCGAGTAGCAATGTGCCGATTCCAGGCCCCATCGCCTTTGGCCACTCGTTGCGGGAAATGGCCAAAGGCGATGGCCGACGGGCGACGTCCCGTCGGCATCGTTTTAGGCACTGCTCCCTGCCGGCGCACAACGGCAGCAGCTGCCGCAGCCCGGAGGCCGCGGCAGCAAAGCCGTGGTATGCAAGAGAAGAGCAGATTCATGATTTACTGAATAGTTACCCGGAAGATGACCGTGGCAACCCCGGCTGGGGCGATTATGCCGGTGGCTGCAACGCCTGCCCCACGACTACCGTTGGCATCAACCGCCAGTCCGGCGCTGAGCGGCGAAGTTGCTCCGTCGCCAGCAACGGTGATGCTATTCAACAAGGTGGAGTTGGCCACGTAGGTGGTGTAGACCGGTACCGCGTCGGTAAGGGCGGCGGTGGTGGCATTTGACAGGCCGTTGTTGGTCATGGTGATCCGGTATTCCAGGACATCTGCCGTTACACCGGTGGCGGTTGCAGCAAAAGAGCCGCTGGCGGTGACATTCCTGACCTCCTTAAGAATTGACAGATTGGGGGCCAGGAAGGTGGTCACTGTATCATCAGGTGTAGCTACGCCCACCGTCGTGTTAACTGTGCCGGTACCGGTGCCAGCTAGGTTGGTGGTGGCAGTGACCGCGACGGTGAAGGTTTGCCGCTCACCGGCGACGCTGCCGATTAAGCCAGCGGCGAATGCTGGCGTGGTGTTGCTGCCGGCAGCATTGGCGATAACGGTGATGATTCTCCCGATTTCGTTCGTGGTGGTTCCATCGGTGCTGCTGGTGCCGGAGGTGGTGTGCGAGGGGATGGTGCCTGCAGTTATCGCACTGATCGCGAAGTCTGTTCCACCAATAACAATGATATCGCCGACCACCAGATTGGTCCCGGACCCGGCGGGAATTGTCACCTGGTCAGCAGCTGGAACGGCGGTAATCACCGAAGCGCCGAGGGTGACGCTGGCAACGGAAGGCACGGCGGTTTGCGCACCATTCAGGTTGGTGGTGCCGGTAAAGGCTGAGCCTATGGCGTATGCCGCCGAACCGTTGGCGGTGGCGGTGGCCTGGTAGGTGTAGGTGGCGGTGGCTCCGGAGTTAACAGTCTGGTCGCCAGGGGCGCTCACCGTTGGTGTCGAAGGCACCAGGTTCACGGTGGTGGTGGCCGAGGAGGTGGCCGCGTAGCTGCCGGCGCCAGAGGCATCCTTGTAGGTAAGCCGGGCGACGTTAAGGATTACGGAACCGGCGCCTAAGTTGGCTGAGGCGGGGTTGGCAAAGAGAGACATGCCCAGGCCGATGGCCAGAGCCGCAACCGTTGCCCGGTTAGTCAGGCAATGCGCGATGCTTGTAAGCTTTTTCATGATGTTTACCTCTAGTTTTGTTTTTACTGCGCTTATTTGCTCTATTTGGGCGGGGCGGCGGGATGTCCCTCCGTCGCTGGCCGCGGCATCTTGATCAGACTGGCTGGGATCTCCCCGGCCCGCTGGGCGGCCTCGACCCCGAGGTGGCGGACCCGCTCGGGAAAAGCCGAATCGCCACCCCCTTTTTCGGTGGCGGCCTGAGCCATCACGGTTTCTGGTGTCCTTGGCTTGGATAACTAACCTTGCTGGCGGCAAATATGATGCGGCGGTGTTGTTCATGATTGCGCTCCTATTTAACTTTAACCTGGAAACTGACTTCCCCTTTCTGGCCAGGAGCGATGGCGCTGAACAGCCACTGGATATCGGTGTACTCTTCCGGGGTGGCGGTCTTCTTGACGGACTTGCCGCCAGGCGCGGTTATTTCGTAGGTCAGCAGGGTCGGTTTCTTGAAACTCTTCCCGCCGTCGATGGAGAAGGTGATCTCGCTGCCGACCCCGGTGGCGGTACCGACCAGGTAGACGGTGTCCTTGTGGATGGGATTACTGATCAAGGCGTTGGTGGCCGTCTCGTCTCCGTCGTTGCGATATTTCAGGGTGTAGATCAGGGTCTGGCCCGGGTCGATCTTCACCGCTGGGACGATTTTGCGGAGCTCCTTACCATCACTTGTCTCCACCACCTCCCGGGCGGTGGTTATCTCTAAGACCACTGAAGGCTTGGCCCAGGTGGAAAAGGGAACAGCCAGAAAAAGCGTAAGTGCGACCACGGATGACAGTACTCTGCGCATAACTTTGCTCCTTAGCAGAAAGTGGGTTGAACCCCTGAGGGGTGATTTATGCCGACTTGATGTTGTTTCTCCCCCATCGGCACTGAATATATGGGCATTATCCACTTTTTATTGTCTCAGAAATGGCGCTTATTCCAAAGAGTTATTATTAGGGATAATCCCTAGGGACTGGGGGGATTTCCCTACCGCAGAGAGGGGGGGAAGAGTGTCAACTGTTAGGCGCTGTTGAAATAACTAGCTAAGGCAGTGGAGGGAAGCGTCAAACGGGATGTCTGCGGCGGAGTCCAGGGCAGAAGATTTGTGCTTGCTTAATGAAACGGGATGTTGTTAGGCCTCGTGCAAAAATCATTAATGGCGGTTTTTCCCGTCATTAATGCGCAACCTGCCAATCACACCTTGGGAATGACGGAATGGAACTTTTGCAAGAGGCTCGGTCAGTGGAAAAGGTAGTTAAAGGGAATGGCCATGGTGAAGGTGGTGATGGTTTATAGCGGTGCAAGGGAAGAGCTGGAGGCGAATTGGAGGCGAACTGTCGTGCCGCCTTGCATGTATCCTTGGCTGGGGCTCTCATAAAATGAGGCTGGGCACGGTATTTTAACTGTGCCCAGCCTAACACCAGTTCAATTGGCCCTTATTTGAGCCGAATCCCGACATCATTTACGTCGACCGTGTCGGCATTAGCGGCGGTATTAAAGACCCCGTCTGCCCCTGCCGACAGAAGCAGCGCCGGTTCGCCGGTTGTTTCAATACTCAGGGTGCTGAGAATGTAGGGATTGCCCCAGGGGTCGAGATCAACACTGGCGAGGTATGGTCCCTTCCAGTTGTTGTAACAGCCGTTGCCGGGATCATCAGTCAGTTGGGAGGAAAAGGCCTTCACCCCGTTGACGTCGTACTGCAGGGCCTGGAGAGCAGCACCCAGCGCTGCGGTTAACCCCGGACCATCGGAGATCAGCATGGTGGAATTACAGGCCGCATCCGCAGTATTTTTGGGCCAGGCGCTAACATTGGTACGAAAGGCGTAAATTGCCGTGCCAAGGGATTTGAGGTCTGCCTTGGCCCGGGAGACTTTGGCTTCATCGATCTGATTGAAGAGCATCGGCACCAGGATTCCGGCCAAAATTGAGATGATTGCCGCTACGACCATAACTTCGACCAGGGTAAAGCCCTGCTGGTTTTTATGCGCCATGATTGGTCCTGTGAAGCTGGTTTGTCTGGAAGAATGATGTGCTCTGTTTATCACCGCTCGCCCAAGCCAAGCATCATTTGATTCGCATGCCGATATCGTCACCGGTGACAGTACTGGAATTACCGGCGGTGTTAAACGCCCCATCCGGTCCCGCCGACAATATCAGGGCAAACTCGCCATTTACGTCAATACTCAGGGTACTGAGCACGTATGGGTTACCCCAGGGGTCGATATCGACACTGCCGAAATATGGTCCCTTCCAGTTGTTGTAACAACCATTACCGGGATCACTCATCAGCTGGGATGAGAAGGTTTTTACATCGTTGACGTTGTACTGCAAGCCCTGCAGGGCAGCACTTATTCCGGCGGTTAATCCCGGCCCATCGGAGATCAGCAGTGAGGAATCGCAAGCAGCATTGCTGGTGCTTTTGGGCCATTGGCCAACATCCTTGCGGAAGGCATAAATCGCGGCGCTGAGGGATTTGATGTCTCCCCTGGCCCGGGAAATTTTAGCTTGATCGATCTGGCTGAAGATCATCGGCACCAGGATCCCGGCCAGAATGGCAATGATTGCCGCCACCACAATAACCTCCACCAGCGTAAAGCCTTTTTCGTTCTTGTGTGTCATGGTTTCCCCGCAGATCTAGTTTGTATTTGAGAATGCTGAACTCGATGACCTGATAGCCCAATGATCATATTATTAAACTGAATCATAATTCAAGCTGTTGGCGGGTAAATCCTCAGAAATCTGGAATTACTGGACCTGGACGGATAGATAAACGTTTCCCGAGGAGCTAGCATCAAGGGTGCCGGCCAGGGTCCAAGTCACGGTTCCGGTTGCTCCCACGGTGGGCGCCGCAATCGCGCAGGAGGTGAGGGTCGCCGGCAACGGCCCGCAGGAGGCGCTGAGATAGGTGGTGAAAGGCGGCAAGGGATCGGTGATGACCACATTCTGAAAAGGAGTGGTCGCATTGATATTGCTGTAGCCGATCGAATAGTTGATGGTGCCGCCGGGATTTACTGTAGCACCGCTGGAGGAGACCTTGGTCAACTGAAGGGGCAAGCGGTTGATGGTGAGGGTGGCGGTATTGCTGACCGCTCCGGCCGTTCCTCCGGTCTCGGTGGCGGTTACCCCGCTGGTCGTGTTGTTGTATGGACCACCGGGCGCGGAGCCAGTCACCGGAATGGTGATGGTGCAGCCCCCCGGCGGCAGGCTCGGCACGGACAGGTTCAGGGCGGTGGCCCCGGCTACCAGGACTGGCGCGTTGCTTACGCCGACGCAAGTCCCGCCGATGGTGGCGCTACGCACATAGAAGCCGCTCAGGGTGTCGGTGAAGTTGGCGTTGTTCAGAGTGATGCTGTTGGCATTGTCCAGGGTGAAGGTCATGAGCGATGGTTGGTAAACATCGATGGTGCCGGGGGCAAAACCCTTGGCGATGGTCGCCTTGGCGAGGGGGTTGACCACCAGGGAGGCGTTGACGCTGTTGGTCATGCCGGCAGAGATGGAGGTGATCTTCGCGGCGTCGTTGACGTAGGTAGCGGCCAAGCTGGCGGTGACATTGACTGCCACCGTGCAGGAGGCCTGGCCAAGGGCGAGGCTCCCGCCCGTTAGACCGATGGAGCCCCCCCCCACGGCGGCGATTGTTGTGCCGTTGCATTGGGAGACGACAGGGGGCGAAGCGATGGTCAGACCGGCTGGCAGGGTGTCGGTGAAGGCCAGGCCGCTCTGATAGGGATTGCCGACACCGTTGGTGATGGTGAAGGTCAGGGTCGAGGTGCTATAGGCATTAATGGTCGAGGGGGCAAAGGCCTTGGTCAGGGTGGTGCCGCGGACGTTCAAGGTGTCATTGACGTTGGCGGTCAGGCTACCCTGTAGCAAGGCGGGGGGGATATTGGAGTTGCTGTTCAGGTAGCTGCCCGGGGTAGCGCTGGTGACATTGACGGAGACGGTACAGGTGGCGCGTCCAGAAAGATCGACGCCGGCCACGGCGATGGTTGAGCTGCCGGCAGTAGCGGTGATCAAATAAGGCGGGGCGGTGCTGGTACAAGTGGAGACAACACCCGGCACGCTTGCCACCACATAGGTGGGCAGGTTATCGGTGAAGCCCATGTCGGCGGTGGCGCTGGCTTTGTTGGTGATCCTGAAGGTGAGGGTGGCATTCTGATTCACCCCCACCGGATCAGGCGAGCTCACCATGGTTAGCACTGGTGCACCGGGATCGGAGATGGTCAGGGTGGCGCTGGCGGTTCCCCCTGTCCCGCCGTTAGCAGAGCTGATCGGACCAGTTGTATTGTTGTTGGCCCCCCGGATGGTGGCGACCACATCCACCTTTATGGTACAAACGCCGCCGATGGCCAACGGGCCGCCGCCGCTCAAGCTGAGCGAGGTATCTCCCTGGTTATTGCCTGAGGTAACTGTGACGCTACCACAACTGGGGCTGATGTTCAAAGCGGGGGTGGCTGCCACCCACATGCCGGGCGGGAATAAATCGGTAACTGCCAGACCAGTCAAGGCCCGGTCGTTGCCGGCCGGATTGGTGATGGTCAAGGTCAGGGTGCTGGTGTCGCCGGGATAAACTAAAGGCGAGACGCCGTTGGGTGAGAATGATTTGGCGATTAGTGGCAAGAGGGCGTGGACATTGGTGGGATCGCTGGCGTTATTGTTGTTGCGGTTGCCAAGTGGCTCGTTGCCACCGGAAACGGAAACCGTGTTGATACCGCCCGGGACCGCCGGGGCATTGACACTGACGGTGATAGGCAGAGCGTCGCTGGAGGCATCGGCGTTAAGCACCGTGGTGTTGGTACAGGTCACCACCTGCCCGACAGCGCTGCAGGACCAGTTGGCGCCAGCTTCGGATACGTAGCCCAAACCGGTCGGCAGGGTATCAGTGACGGTGATGGTGCCGCTGGTGTCCTGGGCGCCGATATTATGGACGGTGATGGTGTACACCCCGTTGGTGCCGACAGTAAAATCGCCGTTATGACTCTTGGTGACGATCAGATCGGGGGCATCCACCGGTGTGGTAACCGAGGCAGTGTTGTTGCCGGTGTAAGCCGACGCTTCATCGGGATGGCTGACACTGATATTGTTAACCGCCGTGGGTGCGGCCAGGGCCCCAACGGTCACATTCAAAGTGATGGCGGGGGCCGAGGCGCCGACAGCGATGGAGACAGTTCTGGTGCAGGTAACCACCTGTCCGACGGCGCCGCAGGCCCAGTTTGTGCCGCTGAAAGAAGAATAGGTCAGGCCTGTGGGCAGGGTGTCGATGACGGTGTAGGTGGTTGCTGGGGTAGCCCTGCCGCCGATATTGCTGACCGTGATAGTGTAGGAGCCGGTGGTGGAGGTGGCCGGGGGGACGGGTACGGCGAAGTTGCCAGCCGGCGTGGCCTTGACCTTGGTGACGGTCAGATCGAAATCGTTCACCGGGATGGTCAGGGTGGTGGAGTTGTTGCCGGTGGCCCCGCTTGGCTCGCCGCCGCCGCTGATGCTGGCGATATTAACCGCGCTCGGCACCGCGTTGTTGGTAACCGCCACGGTGACGCTGATGCTGTTGGGATTGGTCCCGCCAGCGGCGATTACGGTGTTGCTGCTGCAGACCACCCGGGTACCACCGACGACATTGTCGGGCGCGTTGGGGGTACAGGTCCAGCCCGTACCACTGGGCACTGTGGCAATGGTCATCCCGTTGGGAAGAGGGTCGGTTATGGTATAGGCAGCCACAGTCGCATACCCGCCAGTGTTCTTGGCGCTCAAGACGTAGGTTCCGTTGACTGGGACCGTGAAGCTGGCCGGTCCGCTTTTGACGAGCTGCAGATCGGGACAGCCGGTGCCGTTCGCGCAAACTGCGGTGGTGATGGTGCTACTGTTATTGCTGCTGTTGGCGACTGGCTCGCCGCCGCCGCTAACTGCCGCGGAGTTGTTGACGCTGGGTGAGGCTCCAGCCAAAGGTAGAACTGTGACGGTGATGGCGCTGGCGCTACCCCCGACAACAATCGCCGTGCTGTTGGTACAGGTCAACAGCGGGCTGGAAAAACCACAGGTCCAACCGGTGCCGGTGGCGGAGACGTAGGTCAGATTTGCATTCAAGGTGTCGGTAACGGTGTAGGTGCCCGCGGTGGCGGCGCTGCCCTGGGCGTTGTTGACCGTCAGGGAATAGGTGGCGTTGTTACCCACCGAGAATAGCGAGGTTGCCGTCTTGACGATTTGCAGATCGACGCTGGGGGTAACCGTGACGCTGGCCTGGTCGTCTTCGCCGGCCACCGAGTTGTTGGGGGTTGAGTCAGGGTCGGCCATATCCGAATAGGAGATCTGGGCGGTGTTGGTCTTGGCGCCGGTACTGGTGACATTGGCGTTGATGGTCAGGGTGACGCTGGCTCCGCTGGCCAGGGCGCCAATCTGCCAGATGCCGGTGCCGGAGGTATAGGTTCCCTGGCTGGCCGAAGAAGAAACAAAGGTCAAGCCAGCGGGCCAGGTATCCTTTACCCGAACATCGAAGGATTTATCCGGCCCGTCGTTGGTGACGGTGATGGTGAAACTCACCGTATTGCCCGGGGTCAGACTGGAGGCGCTCTGGGAGAGGCGCAGATCGGCGCTGCGGTTGGGGGCGGTACTCAGATCGCCGAAGGCGAATCCCGTTCCCGGGGTGCTGCTCAGGGCCGTGGCCGCTCCGGTAAGAGTATTGACCTGATAAAGGGCGGTCGTAGATGTGCTGGCGTTGACCGAGACCACCAGGCGGTTCCTCCCGTCAAAGGCGCAACCGGTAAAGCCGCCACCGGCCGCCCCGGTGATGGTCGCCACCTTGGTGGTCACCCCGGTAGCCGGGATGATGGAATAAAGACTGGTGTCATCCACCACATACACTGTGCCGGTGGCGGGTTGCAGACAGAGATCGCCACGGCCCGCAGTGGTGGTGGCGCCGCTGAGCGTCTTGACGGAGATAATGGCGGCGTTGTTCTGATCAAGTACCCACAGGGAACCACCGGCCCCGCCGTTGCTGGCGTAGAGGATGTTGTTACCGTCAAACCCCAGACGGATGACGTTGGTGGTGGTGGCGCCGGGGGTGCCCACCAGTACCGGTGGCAAGCTGGGGTTGTTGGGATCCCACCGCCAGAGATTGGGGTTGGCACCCATACTGTCCAGCCAGAAGAGCATGTTGTCGCTGGGCCGGGTCGCCAGGGTGACGCCGGAAGTCCCACCCATGTCCGGAACAATGTCCAGGACCATGGTGGCTGGCCCCCCACTGATGGTGTCGACACTGTAGATGGCGGTGCCACCGATATCCATGCCGTAAAAGACTTCGGCTTGCACCGTCTTGGCCGGGAAAAGGCAAAGCAGACCCAGCAGACAGGTCAACACCAGCGGGAACAAACGTGTCCTATTCATCATGGGGGCAAACCTGAATAACATGCTTATTTCTCCCACCAGGCCAGTAACTGCCGGGCCGTATTTTGATCGAACTTGGCGCGGCATTTCATATAGACCCCTTTCGCCGTGTAATCGGCGCCAGTGAAGTCGTCATCCCGGAAGCCGCTGACATTGTAGCCCAGCGACAGCCAGATGTTCTTGGCGATGCTGTGGCCCACCGAAACCCCGCCGGAATACCTGGCGTTGCTGCCGACGCTGGTGAGATGGGCGGCGGATTGCACCCCCAAGTCCCACTCTTTATTGAGATCGTGGCGATACTCGACGGCCAGGAACTGGGTAATCCCGTGGTACTCGGCCCCGTCAAAATTGTCGATGAC
>Ga0334722_10006151_pt1 | contig 11942 bp, 11 predicted proteins | sample C3_bottom_MG_FD_207210 | JGI IMG/M metagenome (GOLD analysis project Ga0334722, IMG submission 207210) | Sediment microbial communities from Yellowstone Lake, YNP, Wyoming, USA - C3_bottom | ecosystem: Environmental > Aquatic > Freshwater > Lake > Sediment | place: USA: Wyoming | collected...
CGGGGCTCTCGCAGCCCTACCTCTTCCGGCTCTTCGGGACCAAGAAGGAGCTGTTCCTCGCGTCGGTGGGCCGATGCTTCGACGACACGCACGAGCGGTTCACCGCGGCGTCCGCCGGCCTGCGGGGAGAGGAGGCGCTTCGCGCGATGGGCCGCAGCTACACCGAGATGATCTCGAACGACCCGCGCCGCCTGCTGGCCCAGCTGCAGGCCTACGCAGCCTGCGACGACCCCGACGTACGGGACGCCGTCAGGGCCGGCTACGGGCGCCTCGTCGAGCACGTCGAGTCCCTCGGTGTCCCGTCGGAGGAGGTGACCGGCTTCTTCGCCCGGGGCATGCTGGTCAACGTCCTGGCCGCGATGGGCCTTCCTTCCGCCGATGTGGCATGGGGCGAGCGGCTCCTGGTCGGCTGCCGTAGCCACGGCTGACAACCCCCCTTTTTTTTCACCACAATTTGAGTGATCACTCACTAGCAATGATGGAGGAGACGCAGATGAACACGAAGACGAGGTCCACGACGATCTGGACGTTCGTGGTCACGTCGATCGCGCTCGTGATGGTGACCCTGGACAACCTCGTCGTGACCACCGCGCTGCCGGTGATCAAGGACGAGTTGAACGCCTCGCTCGAATCGCTCGAGTGGACGGTCAACGCGTACACGCTGACGTTCGCGGTGCTGCTCCTGACGGGCGCGGCGCTCGGCGACCGGTTCGGCAGGCGCAGGATGTTCGTCCTGGGGATCGGCATCTTCACGGCGGCCTCGGCGGCCGCGGCGCTCGCGCCGAACGTCGAGTTCCTGATCGGCGCCCGCGCCCTTCAGGGGATGGGCGGCGCGATCGTGACCCCCCTCACGCTGACGCTGCTGTCGGCGGCGGTGCCGGCTGAGAAGCGCGGCCTCGCGCTCGGCGCCTGGGGCGGCATGGGCGGGCTCGCCGTCGCGCTCGGCCCGCTGGTGGGCGGCGCGGTGGTGGAGGGCCTCTCCTGGCAGTGGATCTTCTGGCTGAACGTGCCGATCGGGATCGTGCTGATGCCGTTCGCGTGGCGGAAGCTCTCCGAGAGCCGCGGGCCGAGCCAGCGCTTCGACCTGCCGGGCGTCGCCCTCGTCAGCGTCGGGCTTTTCGGCATCGTGTGGGGGCTCGTGCGGGGCAACGCGGCGGGCTGGACGAGCCCGGAGATCGTCGCGGCCCTCACCCTCGGCGCGGCGCTGGTGGGGGCGTTCGTCGCGTGGGAGATGCGCGCCCCGGCCCCGATGCTCCCGATGCGGTTCTTCAGGAACGCGACGTTCAGCATGGCGAACGCCGCGTCGCTCCTCATGTTCTTCGGGATGTTCGGAGCGATCTTCCTGCTCGCCCAGTTCTTCCAGGTGGTCCAGGGCTACTCCCCGCTGGGCAGCGGACTGCGAATCCTGCCGTGGACGGCGATGCCTGTGATCATCGCCCCGATCGCCGGCGCGCTCTCGGACAGGATCCCGGGCCCCAGGATCATGGGCGTCGGGCTCGCGCTGCAGGCGATCGGCCTCGGCTGGCTGGCCGCGGTGTCGACGCCGACGGTGCCCTACAGCCAGCTCGTCGTGCCGTTCATCGTCTCGGGCACCGGGATGGCCCTGTTCTTCGCGCCGGTCGCGAACGTGATCCTCGGTTCGGTCCGGCCGATCGAGGAGGGCCAGGCATCGGGCGCCAACAACGCGATTCGTGAGCTGGGCGGCGTCTTCGGCGTTTCGGTGCTCGCCTCGATCTTCGCGGCCTCCGAGGGCTACGGGTCGCCGGCGTCGTTCACCGTCGGGATGACCACCGCGGTGTGGGTCGGCGCCGCGGCGGTCGCGGTCGGCGCGGTGATCGCGCTGCTGATCCCGACCCGCCGCAGGGCCGCCGGCCCGGCTCGCGAGGCCGCCCTCGAGGCGGCGTAGTGGCGACGAGTCGCGCTCCCGCCCCGGGTGTCCGGGGCGGGAGCGGCGGCCTACTGCCGGTCCTCCTCCAGGAGTCCGCCGGCCAGCGCGTGGTGGACCATCTCCGCGCGCGAGGAGGCGCGGAGTTTCGTCATGATGTGGGCGCGGTGGCTCTCCACGGTGCGGACGCTGACGTACAGCTCGTGGGCGATCTCCTGGTTGGTGTGGCCCAGCGCCAGCAGCCGCAGCACCTCGCGCTCACGCGGCGAGAGATCGTCGACGGCGCCGCGCGACTGCGGCGGCCTGGCGAGGGCGGCCCCGAGCGAGGGGTGCAGGTAACGCTCCCCCTGCGATACGGCTCGGATCGCCCGGATGAGCTCGTCGGCGGCGGTCTTCAGCACGTAGCCGCTGGCGCCGGCCTCGAACGCCCTGCGGACGTCGTCGGCCTCGCCGTGCATCGACAGGACCAGCACCGGAATCTCCGGGTGAATTTCCTGGAGGCGACGCACGCCCGCGAGGCCACCCATCCCCGGCATCTCGATGTCCATCAGCACCAGCGTCGGCTGCAGTCGTTCGACGGCGCGGACGGCGTCCTCGGCGGTGGGCGCCTCCCCCACCACCTCCAGCCCCTCCTCTCGTTCGATCACCAGGCGCAGTCCGCTGCGCAGCACCGCGTGGTCGTCGACGATCATGATTCGCACCGGTTCATCCATGGGCGACCTCCAGCTCGAAGATGACGGTCGTGCCTGCACGGCGGGCAGATTCGACGCGCACGTCCCCGCCGATCAGATCCATCCGTTCCCGCATCCCGGCCAGTCCCAGCCGGTCGGTGGGCACCGCCGGGTCGAAGCCCAGCCCGTCGTCCTCGACGACCACCCTGAGGCGGTCGTGCAAGACGCTGGCGGTGACGCTCGCGTGTCGGGCGCCGCTGTGACGTGCGATGTTCGTGAGGGCCTCCTGGACGACGCGGAAAAGCGCGATCTCGACCGGCTCCGGAAGGCTATCCGGTATCGCGTCCAGCGCGACGGCCACCGAGATCCCGCTGCTCTCCCGAAGCCTGGCCGCCTGCCGCTCGATGGCGCTCGCAAGACCATGCTCTTTCAACCCTGACGGGCGCAACTCGAGCGCCAGCGCGCGCAGGTTCGCGGCCGTCCTCGCGAGGGTCTGGCGTGCCGTCGCGAGGCCCGCCCGGCCCCGCTCGTCGGTCACGTGGTCGTCCATCGCGCGAAGCTGCAGGGCGAGGGCCGTGAGTTCCTGGCCGGCCTCGTCGTGCAACTCCCGGGCGATGCGGGCCCGCTCGGCCTCCTGTGCCCCGATCGCCCGCCGCAGACCCTCCTCCGCAGCATGCTCACGCTCATGGGCCGCACGGAGGGCCGCGAGCTGCTGGTGGCCGAAGCGCCTCGCGTTCGCGATCGCGACGGCCGCCTGCGCAGCCAGCGTCAGGGCGACGAACTCGTCCTCCTCGGTGAACGCCCCGTCGAGCTTGTCGGTGACGTAGAGGTTGCCGAACACCTCGGTCCCGACCCGGATCGGGACGCCGAGGAACGTGGTCATCGGCGGGTGGTTCGGCGGGAAGCCCGCGGACCTGGGGTCTCCCGCGATCGAGTCGATCCTGATGGGCCGCTGGTTCGTGAACAGCATGCCCAGGAGGCCGCGCCCGACCGGCGGCGGGCCGATCGACCGTCGCTCCCGCTCCGTCAGCCCGGTCGTGACGAACCGCTCGAGGCGGGCGCCGTCGGTGTCGAGCACCCCGAGCGCCGCGTACCGCGCGCCGAGGACCTCGCAAGCGGTCTCGACGAGCCGCTGCAGGACGTCGTCGAGGTTCAGGTCCGCCGACAGCACCATGCCCGCGGCGACGAGGTTCGCGGCGCGGGACCGGGTGGCCGCGACGGCGTGGTCCTGCAGCCGTGCGCGGCTCAGCGCGGCGGTTGCGAGCACGGCGAGGGTCTGGATCGCGACGACCGCGGTCTCGTGGTGATCCGGATGGCCCAGGCCCAGCGCGGCGAGGATGCGCGGTTCCGCCGGGTCCGCCGAGATCCTGATCGCCAGGCCGTTCGTGGCTCCGGGCTCGCCGGCGGCGATGCCCGGCAGATCCTCGAAGTGGGTGACCTCGTCGCCGGAGAGCTCCGCTGCGATCGCCGAGAGCGTCTCGGCGGGAAGCTCGGCTGCGTCGGGGGTCGCGGCCTCCACGAACCACCGGTGGCGCTGGTCGAGGGCGAGCAGGAACCCCGCCTTCGCCCCGGCGATCGTGCAGAGCCCCGTCGCGATGGCCCTGGCGAGGCCGCTCGAGTCCATACGCCGATCGGGCGTGCCGGGGTTCGCTGCTGGTTCGTCGTGGGTGCTCATGCGGTGGGGTGGGTGCGGCCGCCCTCGCCTGCGCGGAATTGCTCGCGTCGGCTCGGAGCGGATCTTGCCACTCGCGGGCGGGACGCGACGCTGCCGCGGGACGGCGACGTCCCAGGGGTCTCGGCGCACGTCACGGGCCGCGGCGTGAACGAAGCGATCCGGAGCATGGGGCGGATCGTCACGCCGCGAGGGACGGTCGGCATCCGGGACAAGCACCGCGCCGGGGAACGGGAAAACCGCAGCCGGGTTTCGGCCCCGCGCACGGTGAGGGCCGCCGGGCCGGCGGCCGGTGGGGATCACGGCGCCGCTCCCTGCCCAGCCGGGCCTACTGCCCCGCCTGAAGGCCCCCGTGGAGGCTCGTCAATGGCGGCAAGGACGGTGCCTTCTCCCCGGACCGGTACCCAGGCCCGACGGACAGGTTCACCATCGCTCCGCCCCCCTCCGCCGGCGCCCGGGAATACCCGGATCGAGCCTCGGTGGTTGTCACGGTCAGGCGCCCGCGAAACGCAGCGGGATCCGCACCTGGTTGATGCGGCACCCGTCACTGGCGGAGACCTCGTACATGGCCAGCGTCCCGCGGTTGGACGGCGGCCGGCTCGGGATCGTCTGCTGGACCCGGCAGCTGCACCCGGTGCGGCACGACGCCATCGTCGTGCCGCGAGCGAGCGCCCGCCCCGCCGCGTTCGGGTTCTGCGCGATCTGCGGTGGCGGTCAGACCAGCCCGAGGATGGCCCGGAGCACGTGCATATCCGAGGTGATGAAACCGCCGACCCCGGCGCCGCGGAGCTCCCGCATCCGCTCCAGGTCAGCCACGCCCCAGGCGAGGACGAGGGGGGCCAGCCCCGGAATCCCGGCGAGCGCAGGCCGCGTGAGCAGCCGATGGTCGATCGAGACGACCTCCGCGTCCCGCGCGACTCGGGGAAACGCGCGGAGCCTGCCCGCGGAGGCCACCGTATGCGCGATGCGGACCCCGGGCACGCCGCGGAACGGGCTCAGGAGCCGCCAGTTGCGTGCGCAGACGGTGACGCGGCGCCCCCGGCACTCGGCCATGACGATGTCGCGCGTCGCGCGCGCCAGCTCGATGCGCGGGCCCTTCAGGTCGAGCAGAAGCTCCGTGCCGGGTGCGGCGGCGGCGATCAGATGACGCAGCGTCATGCGCGGGGTGAACGGGCTCGCGATCCACCACCGATCCCACAGGATCGGCAGGGGGCCGACGGTCTTCAGGTGCCGCACCTCGATGCGCCCGCCGAACAGGTGGAGGTCGGCCTCCACCATGTCGGCGCCGAGCGCCTCCGCGCCCCGAAGCGCGCCGAGGTCGTTGCCGGCCCGATGCGCGACGGCGAGCGGCCGGTCCGTCACCGCGCCCGCCGTGCCGCGGCGGCGCGCTGCGCCCGGTGGAGCACAGGGACGAGCGCCAGGCCGGTGAGGGCGACGATCCCGCCGGCCGGGACGTCGAGGACGAAGTGGTTCGCCGTGACGACCACGGCGAGGCCCATCGCCACCGGGACGGCGACGGCAAGGACCTTGAGCGCCCTGTGCCGCGCCATGCGGAAGATGGCGATGCCGACCAGGAGGTTCCACCCGAAGTGGAGGCTCGGCATCGCCGCGTACTTGTTCAGCAGGCCGGGCGGCTGCAGCGCGCGATATGAGGAGGAGCGCTCCGTCACGGTGTCGATGAGCCCGAGTTCGACGAGCCGGGGGGGCGCCGTTGGGAACGCCATGAAGATCACAAGCCCGATGGCGCCTGAGATGAACATCGCGTCGCGCAGGGTCGGGTATTCGAGCGGGTGGCGGAGGAACAACCAGACGAGGGTGCCGATGACGACGGGCCAGTGCCCGTAGATGTACACCCAGTTCGCCGCCGTCACGAGCGCCCCGTGGTCGAGCAGGCCCCGCTGCAGCCCCTGTTCCCACCGGATCCCCAGCCAATGCTCGGCGCCGACGATACGACGGGCGTTCGCGAACGCGAGGCCGATGCTGCCCTGGGTCAGTCCGCGGACGCCGAAATACGCGAGCGCGGCGAGCGACACGAGGAGGATCTGCCCCAGCAGGCGGCGGGAGAACGACGAGCGGCGATCCAGTCCGCCAAGCACCGGGGCGACACGCGTGGGTGTCGACCGAACGACCATCACCACTACCGTCGCGGATCGAGGGCCGGTCGGCCATCCGAGCGCGCCCCCAGCGACGCTACGGGAAGGCCGTACGCAGGCCGCCGCTTCTGTGGTGGTGGACGCCCGCGACCAGCCCCCCGGCGATCGCGACCACAGCGAGGGTGGCCTGGAGCCCCAGCGCGAACGCGAGCGCGGTCGGGGGGGTGACGCCGTACATCGCCCCGAGCGGTGCGACGAGCGCGGCCTGGTTGAGCCCGGCGCCACCCGGCGCGCCGGGAACCGCCCCGGCGATTCCGACCAGCGCGATGATCAGCAGCGGTGCGGTGATCGGCGCGGACACGGCGAACCCGCGAAGGAGGAACTCCATCATCGCGAATTGGCCTGCGATCGCCACGAGGTGCAGGCCCAGCGCCCCCGCGGACTGGCGACCGGGGCGCAGCAGCCCGGCGCCCTGGACCGCGCTTCGGAAGTTGCGGCGGATCGCGCCCCCGTCACCGGCGCCGGCGGGACGGCGCCTCCGGACGGCCGCCGCCGCCGCGACCACCACCGCGAGCCCGCCGACCACCGCGGGCGCGGCCCAGCGGCCACCGGGAACCGCCGACGGTATCGGCAGGACGACCGTGGTCACGGTGATGACGACGAGCGTCGCAACGATGTTGAGGACCCGCTGCGCCAGGACGCTGCCGACGATGCGGCTCACCTGCCGCCGGTCCGGTGCGATGTGCCCCCGGATGACCGCGATCCGTGCGACCTCGCCGACCTTGCCGGGCAGGAGTTGGTTCACCGCTTTGCCGATCCAGGTCGCCGCCACCGCGTGGCGGGTGCGGACGTCGCCCATCCCGCCGGCCCGGATGCCGATCTTCCACGCCTGTCCCTGGGCGACGATGTTGACGGCGTTGGCGGCGGCCGCCGCGGCGACCCACCACCACTGCACGTGCGAGAACGCGGCCCGGAGCCCGGCCATGTCGACCCCGCGCGCGGCGATCAGCAGCGCGGCCGCGCCGATCAGGATCCCCAGCGCGCCCCCGGCGAGCCTCCTGGTGCGCTGCGACAGCCCCGTCACGGAGCGGTGGAGGCGGGCGAGGCTTGATGAGGTCGGGTCTACGACTGCTGGGCTCCCGGCGCCGGGGGTCGGGGGTCGGGGCATCGATCTTCATCGTGGCTGGTCCCGCCACCGCGGACCGGCGGGGATGTTCCGGCGCGACATGCGGCCCGCCGCTGCGGATTCCCCGCGGCGCGATGTGGCCGCACGCGGATGCGATTCGCCCCGTCGATCTCCAAGCTCGAAAGCGTGGACACCGAGCGACAGGCCGAGCGGATCGACCGCCTCCTCGCCGAAGCCGAGCGGCGCGGCCATCTGGACCTCTCCGAGGTCGTGCGCGTCAGCGGAGAGTTGCGGCTCGACGAGACCGCGATCGAGGAGATCTCGGCGCTCGCGGCGCTCCGCGGGATCGGCCTGCGCGACGACTGCGGCCACGCCGAGATCACCGCGAGATACGAGAACCGCGAGCTGTCGGCATCGACCACCGACGCGCTCCAGCTGTTCCTGAACGAGATCCGCCGCTACCCGCTGCTGACCGCGCGGGAGGAGCAGGCCCTCGCGAAGCGCATCGAGGAGGGCGACTCCGCCGCCAAGGACCGCATGGTGCAGTGCAACCTCCGTCTGGTGGTGGCGATCGCGAAGCGCTACCAGGGGCAGGGTCTCTCCCTGCTCGACCTGATCCAGGAGGGCGTGATCGGGCTGATCAGGGCCGTCGAGAAGTTCGACTGGCGCCGCGGCTTCAAGTTCTCGACATACGCGACGTGGTGGATCCGCCAGGCGGTGACCCGCGGGGTCGCCAACCAGGGGCGCGAGATCCGCCTGCCGGTGCACGTCGTCGACGAGGAGCGCCGCATCTCCAGAGCGTCGAACGCCCTGACGGCGCGGCTGGGCCGGGAGCCGACGATCACTGAGCTGGCGGACGAGGCCGAGATGGACCCCGCCAGGGTGCGGGACATCGTCGAGGCGCCGCGGGTCGTGACGAGCCTCGACCGCCCCCTCGGCGAGGACGACGACGGGAGCCTGACCGCGCTCATCGGGACCGACGGCGACGAGCCGTTGGAGGCGATCCAGTTGAACCTCCGCGAGGAGCGGCTGCGCAGGACGCTCAAGCAGCTCCCCGACCGCCACCGCGAGATCGTCGCAATGCGCTACGGGCTGGACGGGCGGCCGCCGATGACGTTGAAGGCCCTCGGCGAGCGCTACGGGGTGACGCCTGAGCGCGTCCGTCAGATCGAGGTCGAGGCGCTCGAGATGCTGGCGATGGATCGGGAACTCCAGGCGGTCAGCGACGCCGCCTGATGCCGCTCGACGCGGACCTGCGTGCGGGCATCGCGCTCGCGCTCAGCTTCGACACCTGGCGGGCGCTCACCGCGGAAGAGGGTTTCAGCGACGAGCGCGCCGTGGATCTCTGGCTCCGGCTCACACGTGAGTGCGGGCCGGGAGATCGCTGGCGACCCCGGGCGCCGCGGGAAACGCTTGAGCGGAATTCCAGTTCCGGTTATTGTTCTCCCAGCGGCCGCCGTCCGGTGCCCGCGGACGAAAGCGTAGCCCGAGTAGATCGAAGCGCCGTCCCGGCCGAGTTGACGCAGGCGAGCGGCCGCGGAGGCGCGGGTCGGCGGCGCCCCGCGGCGGGAAGGAGCGACTGATGCGCCTGGAGCCGCTGTACGTCGCTCGCTTTGCCTACCCGGAGGGGTGGGGCATGAAGCTGGAGGGTCCACACGGGAGCGAGGGCAACTACTTCTTCATCGCGGAGGGGATGGTCGAGGGCGCGATCTCAGGCAGGCTGCGCGGGGTGAACCATCCGCGATCGCGCGTGGACGGCGCGGCGCTCCCCGACCTGCACGGGGCCATCGAGACCGGTGACGGCGCGGTCGTCCTTTTCGACTGGCGGGGCTTCGCCCGTCCGTACCCCGAGGGACGCCGGCAGATCGTCGTCAGCGCGACGCACCTGAGCGAGGATCCGCGTTTCGCCTCGCTGAACGACTCGGTCTGCGTCGGGACGGGAGAGATTCGGCCGGTCACCGGCGGCGGGCCGAGGGACGTGGTCGGCCACAGCGTGAAGTTCGTCATCGAGTTCGCCCTGCTGGTGTGGGAAGAGCTCTCTCTCTGAGGAGGCAGCCGTGTTCGTGCTGATCGCGAGATACCTGCGCCCCGCGGAGGAGGTGGACCGCCATCTCGACGGGCACCGGGAGTGGATCGTCCGGAACTTCGCGGAGGGCCGGTTCCTGCTGACCGCCCGCCAGGTGCCGCTGACCGGCGGCCTGATCCTCGCACGCGCCGCCGACGAGGCGGAGCTTCGCGCCGAAATCGGCCTGGACCCATTCGTCGTCAACGGCTTGGCCGAGTACGACATCCTGGAGTTCTCGCCGGTGCGTGCGGCGCCCGGCCTGGAGTCGCTCCTGCCCGAGGCCGGCTGATCGCCGGCATCCCGGGTCTCCCTCCCGCCCGGTGCGACGGCGCTCGCAGCCCTGGGGCGCCGCGGGCGCCGTCGTGTCCGCACACGGAAGCGGCAGCCGCATGGCGGAGCCCGCGCAACCGCGCGGTGGCCGCCGTCACCAGTGGCGCGGGCCTCGGCACGCTTCTGATCGGCCTCCCTCGGCGCCCACGAGGCAGCCGCCGGATCCTCGGGACCGGGTAGTTCGTGGGGGTGGCCGGCCCCGGGTACTCGCTACGCCGGTTCCCGCCGGGCGATCTCGTCGCGCCCGACCAGGTGGGCGAGCGCGCGGATCTCCTCGCGGAGGGTCTCGACCTCACGCTCCATCGCCTGGACGTGGTCCTCGAGCCGCGACACCCGGAGATCCATTTCCTCAGTCGGTTGCATCGCGAACCTCCAGGTCCGGGGGGAATTGGCGGCCCGAGCCCCCGCGGGGGCGGCGGAGGACGTCCGGTTGCCCATCCGCGCCCTGATCCGTGAGGCTCGGGCCCGTGGCCTGCACTTGCAGACCACTCCCCTCGAACGCTGGACCACGGCCCCTCGTGCGCCATCCGCAGTATCTGCGGATCACGGTCGCGAAAAGCCGCAGCTGCCGTCAGGCGCGCGAGCGCGACGGGCCGGCGACGCCGCGCGCCTCGATGACGCGCATCACGTCGCTGACCGACAGCAGCCCGGCGAGCCGCCCCTCCTCGTCGATGACGAGCGCCCTCCCCGCAGCCGTGCCGGCCAGCGCGTCGAGCGCGTCCGGCGCGGCGTCCCACGGCCCGACCACAGCGACCTCGTCCATGCCCAGCATCTGCTCGGAGACGCGATGCGAGTCCCATTCCGCCCTCGGCACCGCCACGACGTCCCGGAAGCGCAGCAGCCCGACGACCGCCCCCGCGTCGAGGACCGGGTAGGTCGTGAAGCGGCTGCGCCACGCGACGCCGTCCATGAACTCGCCGAGGGTCGCGTCCCGTTCGACGGTCACCGGATCGGGCGTCATCAGGTTCGCGACGCGCAGCCCGGTAAGCGCCTCCCTCACGAGGAACGCCCGGGCCTCTCCGCGTGCGGCGTTCAGGAGGAACCAGCCGAGGAACGCGAGCCACGCACCCCCGAACGCGCCGAGCGTGACGAACATCGCGAGGCCCCCGAGGATCATGAGGTACCCGAGCGCCTCGCCGGCGTGCGCCGCGATGCGGGTGGCGGCGGCGAGGTCGCCCCTGATCTTCCAAAGGGCCGAGTGCAGCACCCGCCCCCCGTCGAGCGGCTGGGCGGGCAGCAGGTTGAACACCGCGAGGACGATGTTGATGTAGCCGAGCCACGACGCGACGCCGTCCACCGGTCGCGAGGGGTGCGTCGCCCAGGCCACCGCGACGAAAAGACCACCGAGGCCCACCGACACGAGCGGCCCCGCGATCGCGATGCGGAACTCCGCCCCGGCGGTCGGGAACGCGCCGCGGAATCGCGCGACCCCGCCGAAGAGCCACAGCGTGATCCCGTCGATCTGCATCCCCTCGCGACGCGCGATCAGCGCGTGGCCCATCTCGTGCATGAACAGCGACGCGAAGAACAGCAGCGCGGCGACCGCGGCCATCGCGAGGTACGTGCCGTCCGCGAGGCCGGGGTTCTCCGCGGGGAAGATCCCGGCGGCAAGGGTCCACAGGATCAGCACGAGGATGATCAGCCAGCTCCAGTTGATGCCGACCTCGATGCCGGCGATGCGCCCGAGCCTGATCGAGTCGCGCATCGTCACGCCCCCCGGCGGTCCGCGCGGCCGCTCACAGGTGCTTCGCGATCACTGCCGACCCGTCGGTCGCGAACAGGATCGCCCAGTCCATGGCGAGCCAGAACGCCCGGGCGGCGGCGGCACGCTCGCGGGTGGCCCCCGGGTGCTTCCAGCAGTTCACCCCGATCGCGGCGCTGTACCCCGCGGCGCGGGTCTCGGCCTCCATGGCCTCGACGAGCCGGCGACCGAGGCCGACCCGCCGCATCGTCGATGCGACGAGGCTGTTGCGCCATTCGAGGATGTCCGGGCTGAAACGGCGGCTGTAGATGAACCCGACGACCTCGTCCGCCACGGTCGCGACCACGCTGGGAAAGGAGGCGAGGTAGCCGCCGATCTCGTCGACGTCCGCGGGACGG
>Ga0334722_10006153_pt1 | contig 11937 bp, 8 predicted proteins | sample C3_bottom_MG_FD_207210 | JGI IMG/M metagenome (GOLD analysis project Ga0334722, IMG submission 207210) | Sediment microbial communities from Yellowstone Lake, YNP, Wyoming, USA - C3_bottom | ecosystem: Environmental > Aquatic > Freshwater > Lake > Sediment | place: USA: Wyoming | collected...
GGTCGCAACCGCTTCGCTCACGAGCTGCGCCTCGGCGAACGAGTACGACGCGTCGTCCGAGACGAGCCAGTGGCGCGACCCGTGTTGACGCGCGGCATCGTCGACGAGCTCGGGGATCGTGCGCATCGTCAGTGCTCGTCGAGACGCGGACGGTTGCGCGCGAGGTGCGCCCCGAAGTCGGCGAGGACGAGCTGTCCCGTGACACCGACGCCGAGATCCGACGCGAGCGCGACCACGAGGCGGGCGAGGTCGTCGGGCTCGTTCAACCGCCCGAGGGGGATCGACGCCACGAGCTGCTCGACGTAATCGTCGGGCAGGCCGGCGCGGACCACCGGCGTCAGCGTCGTCCCGGGCGCGACCGCGACGACGCGGATCCCGTGCGGTCCGAGCTCGACCGCGAGCGTCTGGGTCAGGTGGTTGATCGCCGCCTTCGCCGCGCCATACGGCGCGAGCGCGAGCGCCGGTCGCACGCTCTCCCCCGAGCTCACATTGACGATCACGCCACCCGATCCTTGCTCGATCAGCCGGCGGGCCTCGGCACGGCAGCACGCCGCGGTCAGCAGCAGGTTCTGCTCCACGATGTCGCGGAACACGTCGTCGTCGGAGTCGACGAAGCGGGCGCGGTCGTGCCCGGCGAGCATCCCGACGTTGTTGACCGCGACGTCGATGCCGCCCAGCGCGTCGACCACTTTCCGCACGAGCTCGTCGGCTGCCCCCGCACGTCGCAGGTCGATCTCGACGCCTACCGCCCGTCGACCGGTCGCGACGACTGCCGATACGGCTTCGGCGAGCCCGGCCGCGTCCTTGTCCGCGATGACGACGTCGCACCCCGCGCGCGCCATCCACACCGCGCTCGCACGACCGATGCCTCCACCACCACCGGTCACGAGCGCGCGGCGATCGTCGAGTCCGAGGGTCACGACCATCCGCCGGAGTGTAGGGAGCACCGCCAGGAAGGCGCAGCGAAAGGAGGGCGCGCCGAAAGTAGGGTGCGCCGCGTGGGTCGGTTCGAAGGGAGGCACGCCGTGGTCACCGGCGCGAGCCGCGGCATCGGCGCGGCCATCGCCGAGCGGCTCGCCGCCGAGGGCGCGGACGTCGTCATCACGGCGCGCACCGTCGACCGGCACGTCCACCTCGCCGGGAGCCTCAACGAGACGCTCACTCGCTGCCGCCGCCATGGCACGGCAGTCGATGCCGTCGCTGCGGACCTCGCCGACGCCGACAGCCGCGCCACGATCGTGCCGGCCGCGCTCGAGCTGCTCGGCGGTCGGATCGACATCCTCGTCAACAACGCGGCAGCAGCGATCTACCAGTCGACGCTGGAGTACCCGTTGCGTCGCCGGCGGGTCATGTTCGAGGTGAACCTCCACGCGCCGATAGATCTCGCTCAGGCCGTGATCCCCCCGATGCGCGAGCGCGGTGAGGGCTGGATCGTCAACCTCTCGAGTGCGACCGCGCGCCCGGCCCCCGGCCCTCCGTACCGCACCGAGGGCGTCGCGACGACCATCGGGATGTACGGCGCGACGAAGGCCGCGCTCAACCGCATCACGAACGCGTTCGCCGTCGAGCTCCAGGGGAGCGGGATCCGCATCAACACGGTCGAGCCCCGCGCCGCGGTGATGAGCGAAGGCGCGGAGGCGCTCGTGGGAGACATCGTCACGGAGTCGATGATCGAGCCGATGGAGACGATGGTCGAGAGTGCCGTCACGCTCTGCGACTGCCGACCCGACCGCACCGGGGGCACCTACGTGAGCCTGGAGCTCATCGCCGAGACCGGCGCAACCGTCATGACGATCGACGGGGCGAGCCCGTACGCCCCGCCCTGAAACTGACCTGCGTCTCCCTACTGCACCGGAAGCCCGAGCGCGCGGCTGATCACCAGCCGCTGGATCTCGCTCGTGCCCTCCCCGATCTCGAGGATCTTGGCGTCGCGGTAGAAGCGGCTGACGGGCGTCTCGTCGATGTAGCCGTAGCCACCGAAGATCTGGGTCGCGTGCCGCGCGGCCTCCACCGCGGCTTCGGTGGCGAAGAGCTTTGCCATCGCGGCAGCCTGCCGGACGGGCCGACCGGTGTCCTTGCACCACGCGGCCTTGTACGTGAGAAGCCGCGCGCTCTCGACGAGCACGGCGAGGTCGGCGCATCGGAACGCGACGGCCTGATTCGCTCCGATCGGACGACCGAACGCGATCCGCTCACCCGCGTACCGCACGCTGTGCTCGAGGCAACCCTGCGCGAGACCGACAGCGAGCGCGGCGATCGCGATGCGCCCGTCGTCGAGGATCGCGAGGAACTGGTGCAACCCTTTGCCACGTTCGCCGAGCGTGTTCCCCATCGGCACGCGACAACCATCGAGGCGCACGGGATGCGTGTCCGAGCCGTGCCACCCCATCTTGCGGTACGCCGGCCCGACCTCGAGGCCTGGAGTCCCGGCCGGGACGATGATCGAGGTGATCTCGTCATCCGCTCCGGTCCGCGCCGTGACGATGACGAGGCTCGTGATCGGCGTCCCCGAGTTCGTGATGAACTCCTTGGCGCCGTCGATCACCCATTCCTCACCGTCGAGCGCGGCGCGTGTGCGGGTGGCACCGGCATCGCTGCCGCCGTCGGGTTCGGTCAGGCCGAACGCGGCGAGCGCGCGACCCGCGCAGAGATCGGGGAGCCATCGCGCGCGCTGCTCTTGGCTTCCGAAGCGCGCGATCGGCGCCGCGCCCAGGCCAACACCGGCTTCCAACGTGATGGCGACGGACGAATCGACGCGCGCGAGCTCCTCGATCGCCACGCACAACGTGGTGAAGTCGGCCTCGGAGCCACCGTAGGTGCCGGGAAACGGGAGGCCGAAGAGACCCAGCTCACCCATCCGGAGCACGACATCGGTCGGGAACTCGTGCGTCCGGTCCCACTCCTCGGCGCGAGGTGCCACCTCGCGCTCGGCGAAGTCGCGCACCACGCGCCGGAACGCCTCGTGCTCGTCGGTCAGCTCGAAGTCCACGGTCGCGGTGACAGTACCGGAATAGGGCGCGAGGGGTAGACGTTGGACACGCGCAACCTACGCTCGCGCATCGATCCTGGAGGCCACTCATGGCCATCAATCGTCTCAACCACGCCGTGCTCTACGTCCGCGACGCCGATCGGTCCGCGACGTTCTACGAGGACGCGCTCGGGTTCCGGCGACTCCCCGGCGTCGAGCTTCCCGGCGCGGTGTTCCTGCGGGCGGAGGGGTCGACCAACGACCACGATCTCGGGCTGTTCTCGGTCGGCGATGCCGCGGCCGCGTCGCCTGCCGGCCGGAATGCGGTCGGCCTGTACCACCTCGCGTGGGAGGTCGACACGCTGGGGGACCTCGAGCGGCTCTCGAAGAGCCTGGCGGCCGCCGGCGCGCTCGTCGGCGCGACGGACCACGGCACGACCCGCGCCGTCTACGGCAAGGACCCCGACGGGCTCGAGTTCGAGCTCACCTGGATCATCCCGGCCGCGCTGCTCACGGTCGACGACTCGCCAACGGTGATGCGGCCGCTCGATCTCACCCGCGACATCGCGCGCTTCGGCGCCGACACCCTGGGTGGCGTCGGGATCTCGCGACCGGGGCCGTCACCGATCGGTACGAGCGGCTGAGAGCCGGCCTCAGCTCCCGACTGTCGCGCGGAGCCGCGACGCCGCGTCGACGACGACGGGATCGAGGCCTTCCGAACCCGTGTCGACGAGCGCGAGCAGATGCGCGCGCATGTGGGGCTCCCAAAACATGCGGAGATGGTGTGCGACCGCTTCTGCGGCCGCGTCCGGCCCGTGGAGCGGGAACTGGTCGGCGATCTGATTCGCCATGCGGACGAGGTCTGCGTTCGGATCACGTCCGGCGTGCCTGGATGTCTCGTCATGACCGTTCCCGGCGGGCGCATGCACCGGTGCGACCTCGACGGCGGTGACCTTGTACTCCGGACAGTTGGTCGCCCAGTCGGAGTGCTCGGTCGTGACGACGTTGGCGCCGGTCACCGGGTAGTGGAACGTCGTGTACACGACCCCCTGTGGGATCCGGTCGGAAAGACGCGCGTGAAGGGTCGTCTCGCCGACGCGGCTGCGCAGTGAAACGCGGTCGCCGTCACGGATGCCGCGCTCCTCGGCGTCGGCCGGATGGACGTCGAGGACGTCCTCGCGGTACCACTCCACGTTCCGCGTCCGACGAGTCTGCGACCCGACGTTGTACTGGCTGAGGGTGCGGCCCGTGGTGAGGAGAAGTGGATAGCGGCGAGTGGCGCGCTCGTCGGTCGGGACGAACGGCGTCTCGACGAAGAGGCCCTTCCCGCGCACGAACTCTCCGATGTGCATGATCGGCGTCCCGAGGGGCGCGGCGTCGTTGCACGGCCACTGCACGCTGCCGACCTCGTCGAGCTTCGCGAACGAGACACCGGCGAACGTCGGGGTGAGCACCGCGACCTCGTCCATGATCTCGGCCGCGTTCGCGTACCGCATCGGGTGGCCCATCGCCGTCGCCAGCTCGCAGACGACCTCCCACTCCTGCTTCCCGGTTCTGGCCGCGGTCACCGGTCGCACCCGGTTGATCCGACGCTCCGCGTTCGTGAACGTCCCGTCCTTCTCGAGGAAGGAGGTGCCGGGGAGGAACACGTGTGCGTACTTCGCGGTCTCGTTGAGGAACAGATCCTGTACGACGACACACTCCATCGCCGAGAGCGCGGCCACAACGTGATCGATGTTGGGATCGGACTGCGCGAGGTCCTCGCCCTGGACGAACAGCCCCTTGAACTCGCCACCGATCGCGGCACTGAACATGTTGGGGATGCGCAACCCCGGCTCGGGGTCGACGGTCGTGCCCCAGCGCGCGTCGAACAGGGCACGCGTCGCGTCGTCGGACACGTGGCGGTAGCCCGAGAGCTCGTGCGGGAACGAGCCCATGTCGCACGACCCCTGGACGTTGTTCTGGCCGCGGAGCGGGTTCACGCCGACGCCGTCGCGGCCGATGTTGCCCGTCGCCATCGCGAGGTTCGCCATCCCCATGACCATCGTCGATCCCTGGCTGTGCTCCGTCACGCCGAGCCCGTAGTAGATCGCCGCGTTGGCGGCGCCGGCATAGAGGCGGGCGGCCGCGCGGACGTCGGCCGCGGGCACGCCTGTGTACTGCTCGTTCGCCTCGGGGCTGTGCTCGCTCGAGGAGATGAAGTCGCGCCAGCGCGCGTACTCACCGGGGTCGCACCGGTCGGCGACGAACCGCTCGTCGACGAGGCCCTCGGTGACCACGACGTACGCGAGCGAGTTGACGAGCGCGACGTTGGTGCCCGGTAGCAACGGGAGATGGAAGGCGGCTTCGACGTGCGGGGAGCGGACGAGATCGATACGACGGGGGTCGACGACGATGAGCTGCGCGCCCTGACGCAACCGACGCTTCATCCGCGAGGCGAACACCGGATGCGCATCGGTCGGGTTCGCGCCGATGAGCAGGATCACGTCGGCGTGCTCGACGGAGCGGAAGTCCTGGGTTCCGACCGAGGCCCCGAAGGTCTGCTTGAGACCGAAGCCGGTCGGTGAGTGACACACGCGGGCGCAGGTGTCGACGTTGTTGTTGCGAAACGCCGTTCGGATCATCTTCTGGACTGCGAAGATCTCTTCGTTCGTGCATCGCGACGAGGTGATGCCCCCGATCGCGTCCACACCGAATCGCTCCTGGATGGAGAGGAAACGCTCTGCCGTGCGGCGGATCGCCTCTTCCCACGACGCCTCCTGCCACGGATCAGTGGTCCGCTCGCGCAGGAGTGGCGTGAGCACGCGGTCGGCGTGGTTGGCGTAGCCCCACGCGAAGCGCCCCTTGACGCACGAGTGCCCGGCGTTGGCTCCGCCGTCCTTCGTCGGCACCATCCGGACGACCTCGTCGCCGCGGAGCTCGGCGCGGAAGCTGCAGCCCACACCGCAGTACGCGCACGTGGTGAGCACGCTGCGATCGGGCTCCCCGAGCTCGAGCACCGCCTTCTCGACGAGCGCGTCAGTGGGACACACCTGCACGCATGCACCGCAGGAGACGCACTCCGAGTCCATGAACTTGTCGTCCGCGCTCGCCACCACCAACGAGTCGAACCCGCGACCCTGGATCGTGAGGGCGATCGTGCCCTGGATCTCGTCGCATGCTCGTACGCATCGCGAGCAGACGATGCACGCGGTCGGATCGAAGGTGAAATACGGATTGCTCTCGTCGGCGGTGAGGTCGAGATGGGTCTCGCCTCCGTCGCCGTAGCGGTCGCCGCGGGCGCCGACGAGCGCCGCGAGGTCGTGGATCTCGCACTCGCCGTTGCCGTGGCCGACGACGCAGTCGCGTCGGTGGTCGGAGAGGTACAGCTCCATGACCCCCCGCCGCAGCCGCGCGAGGTGATCGGTTGCGGTCGAGACCAACATGCCGGCCTCGACCGGCGTCGTGCAGGAGGCCGGTGTGCCCGTGCGGCCCTCGATCTCGACCAGGCAGACTCGGCACGAGCCGAACGCGTCCAGACGGTCGGTGGCACAGAGCTTGGGGACGTCGATCCCCGCGAGCGCCGCGGCTCGCAGGACGGAGGTGCCCTCCGGCACCGTGATCTCGCGACCGTCGACCTCGATCGCGACCGTCGGCTCCCCCCCGACCGGCTTCGTCCCGAGGTCACGCTCGGCGGTGATCATCGTCGTGCTCGTCACCGATCCCCTTGTCGCGATGCTCCGGTCACGGATCGTCTCCCTCGGAGACAACGCTATCGCCCGCACGATCGAAGTCATCGCGGAAGTGCCGGAGCGCGCTGCGCACCGGAAGCGGGGTCAGTCCGCCCATCGCGCACAACGATCCGTCGGTCATCACCTCGCAGAGATCTTCCAGCAGGCCGAGGTTCGCGCGCACGTCATCACCGGCGAGCACGCGGTCCATCAGCTCGACGCCCCGGACCGCTCCGACTCGGCACGGCGTGCACTTCCCACACGACTCCTCGGCACAGAACTCCATCGCGAACCGGGCCTGCCTGGCGAAGTCGACGGAGTCGTCGAACACGACGACTCCGCCGTGCCCGACGAGGCCATCGGCCGCGGCGAGCTCCTCGTAGTCCATCGCGAGGTCGAAGCTGCTCTCGGGGAAGTACGCCCCGAGCGGGCCACCAACCTGCGCGGCGCGCACCGGACGCCCGGATCGTGTCCCACCGCCGCAGTCGTCGACCAGCTCCGCGATGGTCACGCCGAACGGGAGCTCCATGACGCCACCGCGCGCGACGTTTCCCGCGAGCTGGAACACCTGGGTGCCGCGCGAGCGTCCGACGCCGAACGCTCGGTAGGCGGCCGCACCGCCCGCGATGATCGGGGGCACGGTCGCCAGCGTCAGCACGTTGTTCACGATCGTCGGACGTCCGAAGAGTCCCTCGATGGCGGGCAGCGGTGGCTTGGCGCGCACGACGCCTCGCTTGCCCTCGAGGCTCTCGAGCATCGCGGTCTCCTCGCCGCAGACGTACGAGCCGGCGCCGACGCGGATCGTGATGTCGAACGAGAGCTCGGTCCCGAGCACGGAGTCGCCGAGCCAGCCGCATGCACGCGCCACTTCGAGCGCCTGGCCGAGTGTCGCCAACGCGTCGGGATACTCGGACCGGAGGTAGACGAACCCCTGGCGTGCGCCGATGGTGTGGGCGGCGATGAGCATCCCCTCGATCAGCAGGAACGGATCACCCTCCATCAACATGCGATCGGCGAACGTGCCGCTGTCACCCTCGTCGGCGTTGCAGCAGACGAACCGCTCGCCGGGCGGCGCGTCCACGACCGTCTGCCACTTGATCCCGGCCGGGAACCCGGCGCCGCCGCGCCCGCGCAGGCCCGACTCGACCAGCTCGTCGCAGATGTCGCCGGGCATCATCGTGAGCGCGCGCCGAATCCCCTCGAGCCCGCCGGTGGCTTCGTACTCTTCGGCGGAGACCGGGTCGATCACCCCGACGCGAGCGAAGGTGATCCGCTGCTGCCGGGCGAGCGCCGGGATCTGGTCGGTCGGCCCGAGCGCGAGCGGGTGCGCCCCGCCGTCGACGAAGCCTGCCGCGAACAGCGATGCGACATCGTCCGGTGTGACCGGTCCGTACGCGACTCGGCCATCAGTCGTGGCGACCTCGACGAGCGGCTCGAGCCACAGCATCCCTCGGGTTCCGTTGCGCACGATCGTGACCGACACACTGCGCTTTCGAGCCTCGGCCTCGATCTCGACCGCGACGGCATCGGCGCCGACCGCACGCGCCGCCGAGTCGCGTGGCACGTACACGACGACACCGTCGGGATCAGACCCGCGGACGGGACGAGCGGGCGCCGACTCGGCGAGCAACGCATCGAGTCGCGGAGGATCGACGCGCCCCTGCACGATCCCGTCGACCATCACCGAGGGACCGAGCGCGCAGTTCCCCAGGCAGAAGACCTGGTCGAGCGACACGGCACCGTCGGCGGTGGACTGGCCGAACCCGATCCCGAGGCGTTCCTGGACGTGCGAGACCAGGCGATCGGCCCCGACCGACTGGCACGCCTCGGCGCGGCACACCTTGACGACCCGACGGCCGAGCGGTTCGGACCGGAAGTCGCGGTAGAAGGTCACGACACCGTGGACCTCGGCGCGCGAGAGGTTCAGCACGTCGGCGACGACGGGCACCGCACGCGGATCGACGTAGCCGAACTCCCGTTGCAGCGCGTGCAGCACAGGAAGCAGCGCACCTCGCTCGCCCGCGTGCGCAACGGCTGTGGCCCGGGCCCGCTCCGTTGACCATCCTGGGTGCTGGCTCACGGCGCGGACTCCATCGCGGCCGACGAGGGTACCGATTCGTCGAGACCCGGGAACCGATCGACTCGGCGCAGTGCCGGGAACAAGAACGCCCAGCTGACGGCGATGACCAGCGTCCCGACCCCACCGAGCACGATGGCGGCCGCCGGTCCGAGCAGCTGACCGGCGACGCCGGACTCGAAGGCACCCAGCTCGTTCGAGGCACCGATGAACACCATCTCGAACGCGAGCACCCGACCGCGCATTCGCACCGGTGTGACGAGCGGAACGAGCGTGCCCCGGATGAAGACGCTGATCGCGTCGGCGGCCGAGAGCGCCACGAGGGCAGCGAACGCGATCGCAAAGCTGGTCGTGACGCCGAGCACGATCGTCCCGATCCCGAACGCGGCAACGGCGACGAAGAGCGTTCGGCCGACCCTCCGACGCAGCGGTCGCCATGCGAGCCAGAGCGTCATCGCCGCAGCACCGATCCCGATCGCGGCCCGCAGCCAGCCGAGGCCGACGGCACCGACGCCCAGTCGTTCCTCCGCGATCGCGGGCAGCAACGCTACGGCTCCACCGAACAGCACCGCGAACAGATCGAGCGTGATCGCACCGAGCAGCAGCGGCTCGTGCCGGATGAAGACGAATCCGGCGACGGCCTCCTTCACGCGAGAGCCCGCCGGCGTGGAGACGGCCGACTCGCCGTCGGCCGCCTCGGTTGCGACCTCGAGCGTCGCGTCGGCGACGATCTGCTCGTCGGAGGGCGGCGCACCGCGCTCGTCCGTCGCCGGACGCACGTGGACCAAGGTCATCACCACGGCCCCCGCCAGGAGCAGCACCGCGACCGCGACGTACGGAAGCGCCACGCCGGCGGCGTACAGGAAGCCACCCATCACCGGCCCGACGATCATGGCGGCCTGGAAGGCCGCGCTGGAGCGGACGGTCAGCCAGGGGATGCGGGCGCGCTCGACGACATCCGGCGGGAGCGCTCGCAACGCCGGCCAGCCGAAGGCGCGCGCGATGCCGAAGAGCACGACGAGGGCGAAGATCGGTACCGCTGATGTCGGGTCGGATGCGGCGTACCACGCCATCGCCGCGACGACGAGCGCCTGTCCGATCATCGAGAAGGTCACGATCCTGCGTCGGTCGTAGCGGTCGGCGAACGTCCCGGTGATCAGCACGAGCAGTGCGTTCGGCGCGAACTCGGCGAGCCCCAGCAGCCCGAGCGCGAGCTCGCTGCCCGTAAGGTCGTAGATCTGCTTGCCCAGGGCAGTGGTGAGCGCGACGACCGCGCTGGCCGATGCGAACATCGCAGTGAGCAGGGCGACGATCGAGCGGCGCTCGGTTGAGGGCATCGCCCAGATCCTCGCGCCGACCAGAAGCCGGAACGGAGAGCTTTGAAGCGCAGGCTCTTGCAGCTCACGCACGAGACGTTCCGTGCCTTCGAGGTGCGGAACTTCCGCCTCTTCTTCGTCGGTCAGGGAACCTCCCAGGTGGGGAACTGGCTGACGCTCGTCGCGCAGTCGCTGCTGGTCCTCAAGCTGACCGACGACGGAGTGGCAGTCGGCGTTCTCACCGCGTGCCAGTTCGCGCCGGTCCTCGTGCTCGGTGCGTGGGCCGGACTCGTCGCCGACCGGTCCGACAAGCGGAAGCTGCTGCTCATCGTCCAGGTGTTCGCGGCGGCTCAGTCGTTCGCGATGGCGAGCCTCGCGTTCATGGATCACCCACCGCTAGTAGGGATCTACGCCGTCGCGCTCGTCGGCGGAGTCGCCTTCGCGTTCGACAACCCGACCCGTCGCGCGTTCGTCGTCGAGATGGTGCCCGAGGAGATGGTCCACAACGCCGTGAGCCTGAACAGCGCCATGATGACGACCGCGCGGATCTTCGGCCCGGCGCTCGCCGGGCTCCTCATCACGACGGTCGGATACGGCTGGTGCTTCACGGTCGACGGCTTCTCGTACATCGCGCCGTTCGTCGCCCTGCTGCTGATCCGTCCCGTCGAGCTGCGCCTCATCCCCGTGGCGAGACGCGCGGCCGGCCAGGTGCGTGAGGGGCTCCGCTACGTACGCGGCGTGCCCGAGCTGCTCATCCCGCTCGTGATGGCTGGGATGATCGGGATCTTCACGTTCAACTTCCAGGTCGTGTTCCCGCTGATGGTGACGCGGACGTTCGGCGCGAGCGAAGCGACCTTCACCGTGCTGTTCTCCGTCATCAGCATCGGCTCGCTCGCCGGCGCCCTCTATACCGCGCGGCGCCGAACGATCGATCTCCACGACGTCGTCGCGTCGGCCGTGTTCTTCGGGATCGCGATGGTGCTGTTCGCGGGGGCTCCGGATCTGTCCTGGGCCTTCCCGCTCGGGCTGCTCGTCGGTGTGGGGAGCATCGCGTTCCTCACGTCGTCGACCGCCATCGTGCAGGTGAACGCGGCTCCCGAGATGCGCGGGCGTGTGCTCGCGCTCCAGGCGATCGTGTTCCTGGGGAGCACTCCGATCGGCGGCCCGATCCTCGGGTGGATCGCAGACACGTTCGGGCCACGTGTCGCCGTGCTCGTCGGCGGACTCGCCGCGTGCGCTGCGGCGGGCTGGGGCGTGCTCGCGTTCCGTCGGCGCCGCGGCTCGATGGCGGCCGATCAGCCCCGTCCCGAGCCCGATGACGTGCAGATCCCCGAGCCCGCCTGACCGCGATCAGGAGTCTCGGGCGGCTCCGAGCGTGTCGCGCGCACGGCGGACCATCGGCTCGTCGACCATCTGACCTTCGAACGCGATCGCCGCCTCACCGCGCTCCGTTGCGGCGTCGTAGGCCGCGACGAGACGCCGCGCGTGATCGATCTCGTCGTCCGACGGCGAGAAGACCTCGTTCGCGAGCGGAACCTGCGATGGATGGACGCAGAGCTTGCCGCCGTAGCCGATCGCGCGGCCCGAGCGCGCGTCCGCTACGAAGCGTTCGTCGTCGTCGAACCGGGCGACGATCTGGTCGATGGCGTGCACACCCGCGAGACGCGCCGCGAGTGCGACCCGGGAGCGTGCGTAGAGCACCTCAGCGCTCGACTCGGTCCGAACACCCCCCATGTCGGTGATGAAGTCCTCCGCGCCGAAGTACGCAGCTATGACGGGCGCGCGGAGCAGGTTCTCGACGCGTGCGACCCCCGCCGCCGTCTCGATCCCCGCCACCAGCGCGAGGTGCGACAGCCGAACCCTGCC
>Ga0334722_10006154_pt1 | contig 11937 bp, 13 predicted proteins | sample C3_bottom_MG_FD_207210 | JGI IMG/M metagenome (GOLD analysis project Ga0334722, IMG submission 207210) | Sediment microbial communities from Yellowstone Lake, YNP, Wyoming, USA - C3_bottom | ecosystem: Environmental > Aquatic > Freshwater > Lake > Sediment | place: USA: Wyoming | collected...
TCTTGGCAGGTGCTGGCGCCTTCTTGGGTGCGGCCTTTATTGGTGCCGCCGCCTTTGGCTTTGCCGGGACTGCTTTGGCCGGTGCTTTCTTGGCGGTTATCGTAGTCTTGGCGGCCCCTGCCTTGGCCTTGGCCGCTACGGTGGTCTTGGCTGTTTTGGCAGCGCCGCTAGAGGGGGTTGCTTTTTTCCCAGCCTTGCCGATGGCAAGTTTTCCTTTCGCCATCGGCTTCTTACAGCACAAAACTTCGGCCGTGGCGCAGCCGCAAGCTTCATCTACCACTACTACGAGACCACATACTGTACAACTGAGCTTATCTCCTTTTTTTGCCTTGCCATGCTTCTCCCTCCGTTAGTTGTTGTACTTGTTGTCAACACTACGCTTATAGTTCAACAATTATATACAAAAACAGTTAACTTTCAAGCTTTTATCATGGAAAAATAAAAAAATATCAATAATCTTTCTGGAAGCTGTTGAGGGTCAAAAAATGTCGGCGCTGTTTTATTTAAGGGTAACTTTTTTCGTGACATCTCCCCCCAGGCCAATCATGGGCAAGGCACCTCCACCCGTTACCTGGGGCAGGATGCCGTTCCATTTTTCTATCGCCTTCATATTGGCTTCGATTTTTCTCAACTCTATCATATCGGGAGAAATGTTAGCTCGCTGCAAGCGTAGCGATTCAGCCTCTGCCCGGGCGGCGGTAATTTTCTGTTCCGCTTCTATCCTGATCCTGTCCAGATCACGTTTGGCTTTTAGGGCCAACTGTTCTGCTGCCTGCTTGGATTCGATAACTTCCGTGAAGGATTTGGAAAAACTGAAATTAACAATAGAAAAGGCGTCAACAGCAATATTATACACGGCCAGTCTCTCCATCAGGGAGGCGCGGATTGCCTCGCTGACGGCTGGTCTCTTGGTGATCAGTTCTTCTGCGGTGTATCGGGCCGTAACTGCCTTTACTACCTCCAAGATGGCAGGGTCGATAATGCGCTCCTTAAACTGGATGCCTATCTTTTGGTAGACGATGTTTGCCCGGTCGGGAATCACGTGATAGTTGAGGGCCACTTTCGAACTGACGTCCTGCAGGTCCGCCGAAGAAGCTTCCGCATCGGTCAGCGCCTTCTGCACCCTCACATCCATTACCACGATTTCCTGCATCACTGGTATCCGGAAATGCAGCCCCTCTGCCAGCACCAGCGCTTGCACCGCGCCGAAATTAAGGACGATGCCCCTTTCGCCAGCGCCTACCTGCACCCAGGGCCTTAATAAAAAAAGGACGACGAGCACTGCCCCCACAATGATCATGGCTCCGGAAGGTCCTTTTCTGATCATGGCCTGCATGGCCTCTTTGGCGCGATCCGTTTCTTTTTCGTACATGGTTTGTCCCTCTCTCGCCCGACGTTGCGGGCCTGATGAATGTTAAATTATCCTTCTTCCCGGGTGGGAATAAAAACTGTGGCATTTTTACCGTAAATTTAGTAGAAAAGATACTGTAATTACAAAGCAGCTGGTTTAGCTGCGATGCGGATTTCTAATAATAAAGGCCCGCGGTGGGCCTTTTTCGTTAACGTGCTTATCCCGCTCGGCGGGACTAGGGGGTTTTACGTATGAATCAAGAGAACAAGCTTAATAAATTTGAAGGTGCGGAGCGGTATGTCCTGGATGAGGAATTGGCCAAAATAGTTAATGTATCAATAGCGTTGGAGATGCCACTTTTGCTCAAGGGGGAACCGGGCACAGGTAAAACCATGCTGGCCCATGCCATCGCCGAGAATTTACAGATGCCGCTGATCGTCCTTAACGTTAAATCCAGCATGAAACTGCTGGAAGCTCTTTATCAGTACGACACATTGACCCGTCTGAATGACAGCCGCTTCGGCGATTCCTGCCGCGATGTGAGTAATATTGAAGAGTATATCAAAATGGGGAAAATCGGTCAGGCCTTTATGGCCGATGTGCGCACCGTTTTGCTGATTGACGAGATTGACAAGGCTGATACGGACTTCCAGGATGATATGCTCGATGTACTGGATCAGATGCAGTTTGATATTATGGAAATTGATAAAACTATCAAGGCGAAACACCGGCCCGTGATGATCATCACTTCTAACGCCAAAAAGGATCTGTCAGATCCATTCCTGGGTCGGTGCAATTTCCATCATATCGCTTTTCCTGAGCCTGACGCAATGAGGCTCATTATCGGTGTGCATTTCCCCGGGTTGAACAACGACTTGATGGAAGCCTGCCTTACCACTTTTTATCGTCTCCGGGAATTGCGCGGTGTGGAAAAGAAGCCGGCTACCAGGGAGTTGATTAATTGGATCAGGGCGCTGAAAGCGGATCCTGATTTCAAACTAAAGAAACTCAATCAGGGCGATGCTCCTTATCTCGGTATCCTGTTTAAGAAAAGCAGTGACCTCGATATCGCCGTCCGGCAGACGGCGCGCCAGCGGATATAAGGGGGAGCAATCTTGTTTGTAGGATTTTTTTATGCCTTGAGAGCCAAGGGCGTTCCCGTGACGCCCACCTCTTTTCTGAAGTTACAGCAGGCCATTGGGATGGGGCTGGTTAACTCTTTGGAGGATTTTTACACGACAGCCCGTTCCATCCTGATCAAAAGTGAACGTTACTTCGATACCTATGACAAAGTATTTGCAAATATTTTCAAGGGGGTGGCCATCACGGAACCCGACGAGCTGGAGCTGAACGAGATTGCCCGCTCCCTTCTCCAGGAGTGGCTTCATAATCCCGGTGCCATAGCCCGCGCCCTAGGGCTAGATGAGAAAGAGTTGGAGAAGTATTCCCCCGAAGAACTGCTGAAATATTTTATGGACAAGCTCAAGGAGCAGACGGGTCAGCATCACGGCGGGGGCAAATGGATTGGTACAGGGGGGACTTCGCCGGTAGGTCACTCGGGGTATCATCCCGGCGGGATGCGGATCGGGGGAGAATCGCGCAACAAATCCGCCATCAAGGTGGCCATGGACAGGCGTTACAAAGACTATGCCCAGGACGGCCCCTTGACGGAAGCGCAAATAGGCGAGGCCTTGAAACGACTCCGCATGATGGTACCTTCCGGTCCCAAAGATGTGGTCAATATTGAGAAAACCATTTATGAAACCATGCGCAATGCCGGCGAGGTGGAAATCATTTTTGATCGTCGGCTGACCGATCGTCTCAAGGTGATATTGATGATCGATAACGGCGGCTGGTCAATGGATCCCTACATCGAGGTTATCAAGACCCTCTTTAATTACGCCCGCTCTCAGTTCAAAGACCTCCATATCTGCTATTTCCATAACACTATCTACGACCAGGTCTGGTTTGATCCGCAGCGCCTTTACCGGCCCGAACCGGTAGAGGACTTGATCCGCCGCGATCCGGAAACCAGGATTATTATCGTAGGTGATGCCAGTATGGCGCCCTACGAACTGACCCACCCCCAAGGCGCCATCTACATTAATCAGCGACAAGCCTTGCCCAGTATCGAGCGGTTAAAATTTTTGGCCAAGACCTTTCGTCATGCCGTCTGGCTCAATCCCCAGGCTGAAAACATCTGGGGCTATACTTGGACCATCGCCGCCATCGGGCAAGTTTTTCCCATGTTTGAACTTTCTCTGGATGGTTTGGAGAAGGCTATTCTGCATCTTATGGCTAAAAATTAGTCAGTTAGAAATTATTTTCTGCTTTTTTTCGGTAGCAATTGATGTCATTAACCTAGACGTACTATCCAGTTATCTTGGTAATAACTTTCTAATAAAGGAGTAATGCAATATGGTGAAGAAGAGTAGTCTTGTTGCCATCATCGCCTTTTGCCTGATCATCCTCGTTAATCCTATCGACGCCGTCACGAGCGAGATGGCCCCCTTTGCCAGTGTCAACCAAAGTCCGCTGGTGAGCATCTTTGGCCTGCCCGGTGCGGGGAATTTTTTGCTCATGGAGCCGGGAAAGACGGAGTTGGGCCTTAATGCGGTATTGTCAAGTAATTACACGAAAAATAATAATGCCCGGGAGTCGATCATTATCGACGGAGAGACGACCAGGTTTACTTTGACGGCACGGCGAGGCCTTGCCCCGCGTTTCGAGGTAGGCGTGAAGCTACCCTATATCGTCCAGGGTGGCGGTTTTCTGGACAGTGCTATCGAGAGCTATCATAGTGCCTTTGGCTTTCCGCAAGGCGGCAGAGATCTGGCGCCGCGCAATCGTCTGTTCTATAACTATCGGCGTGACGGCGTTGACCGTTTGCGCATCGATAATTCCGGTTCCGGTGTGGGCGACCTAGCGTTAACCGGCGCTTGGCAATTTTACCAGTCAGGAGGCAGTGAAAAAGAGGGGTTGGCTTTAAATGTTAGTCTCAAACTGCCTACGGGAGACAGCGATCAGCTCCTGGGCAGCGGCAGTACTGACATCGCCTTGTGGCTGACAGGAGGTTCGGAAGCTAAGTTTGAATTCGGCAAATGGACTACTTACGGTGCGGCGGGAATGCTCTATTTAACGGAGGGCAAAGTCCTTGCAGTTCAACAAAAAAATTGGGCCGGTTTCGGTACCCTTGGGTTAGGGTGGCAGACCCCTCTTGCCTGGCTGGCGCTGAAGGTGCAGGCGGACGCCCATACGCCTTTTTATCGCGATAGTGAGTTGAAAGAAATGGGCGCTAATTCGGTGCAACTGATAGCAGGCGGGACGATTTATTTATCTGGAAAGACATCCCTCGACATAGGCGTGGGAGAAGATCTGGTTGTTAATTCCGCGCCGGACGTCAGCTTTTATCTAACCCTGCGGAACCGCTTTTAGTAAGGCATAATCTCTTTCTGCCCTTTTCCGGCAGGAAATAATTTTGTAAACTTGATTGTCTCACTGATATCTGAAAATCATTGGTAACTATTCTTGCTGTTGAATCTGCCATCATCCCAGATGGAAGTCTTTACTTTTTGAAGGCTTTAAGCCCTCTAACAGCCGCCATGCGTTGAAGTTTATCTTTTATCGCCACGTTACTCTCAGTTTCTATCTTCTCTGCGGCATCGCTCTGATACAACTTGTTTGCGCAGTCATCTTTAACTTTTAGCATAGTACCCGCAGGGTGCCCATGCCACACTTGCTTCAGTCTAACTACTTCCATCCTGTTACCTTACCTTCTCTATTTCTTCTGGGGCAGAGCTCTCAGTTCCGTCGTCCGAAGTTTCAGGTTTTTCGTGTGCCTTCTTCTTTTGCGATCCAGTTCCGTTTCCCTTCCGCTTCTGTGCTGGCTCATAATACCTCGATATAGTTCCCTAATCTCATTAAAATCATAACCTCCTATCCTAAATTTTATTTAGAGATTCAATTCCTGTGACACATGCGCTTGAGACACCGGAACTGGCCTCTTTTTGCCCAGGCATTTTATCCCAGCCACCTTTTTCAATGAATTCGGAACGCTGGTAGCTCTCGATCTTCCCGAATTCTTTGAGTTTTTCTTGACCATTCGGTTGCTTAGTGAATTGTGCCACACAAATCGCCGACTGGCTAGCCAAGACTGCCTCACCGCTCATCTTCTGGGTAGCGCTGGAAGTTGACCATCCACCCCAGTTGAAGCCGATGACCATGGCGATAGCTGCACCACCCATAAGGCCCGCAATGCCTATCTTGATTTTCTCTACTGCTTCTGGTTCCACTGAAAATAATTTCTTGACTTGTGATGCTACCTCGCTAAATTTATTCATCGCTGTCCCCCCCTCGGTTGTATGTTCTGTTTCTATCCCTGTCGCTCCTGGCTTCCGTAAACAAGAAACCCCGTCGCATCGTAATGGACAGGGTTTGAAGATCCAAGCTTCCACTTCCCTATTTGGGAAAGGATAATATTCAATTTTTTAAGTCAATCAGTATGTTGTTCGCAGAATATGCTCATTCCCTACGAAGTCAAGCTTTATTATTTTGCTGAAATGGGGAACCGTGATGATTGTCAGGTACAATGTTCGATTGAATCTCATCAGTTTCTCTGCGACCTTTAATTCGAGTAGCTCGGTTTCTTCGAAATTCATGAGCAACTTATTGCGTAATCTCAATGTTCCGAGGATTTTTTCCTCATCAGACCGGAAAGCAATGGATAAGCGATCATGATGACGGATGCCGCCAGCAAGGTTGCCCCGATCGGTCTTTCGAAAAAGATGTGGAAATCGCCGCGGGAAAAGATCAATGTCTGCCGTACGGCTTCTTCCAGCTTTTCTCCCAGCACGAAGGCCAGCACGAGAGGGGCCGGTTCGTATTCGAATTTTCGCATCAAGTAGCCGATTGCCCCGAAGACCGCCATGACCACAATATCCATAATGTTGTTGTTGACGCTATAGATGCCGATAATGCAGAAAAGAAAGATCAGGGGAAACATCAGGTAATAGGGGATTTTCAGCAGCTTGACCCATAAAGGGATCAGGGGCAGGTTAAGAATCAGGAGCATCACGTTGCCCATGTACATGCTCGTGATGATGCCCCAGAACACGTCCGGATTTTCCACCATCAACAGCGGCCCGGGCCGCAATCCATGGATCATCAGCGCCCCCATCAGGAGGGCCATCGTGGTGTTGGGGGGGATCCCCAGGGCCAAAAGCGGGATCATGGTGCCGCCGGAGGCTGCATTGTTGGCTGCTTCCGGGCCTGCCACCCCTTCAATAGCTCCATGGCCGAACCGCTCTGGCGTCTTCGAGATCTTTTTTTCCAAGGCATAGGAAAGAAAAGTGGGTACAATGGCGCCGCAGCCGGGCAGGATGCCGGCAAAAAATCCCAGGACCGTTCCTCTGCCGATCGGTCCCACGGAGGCGCGCCATTCCTGGCGATTGGGGAGCAGTCCCTTCAGCTTGGTGGTGAAGATGTCTCTCTGCTCGAGTTCCTTTTCCAGGTTCATCAAAACTTCCGACATGCCGAAAAGCCCCATGGCGATGGCGGGTAACTCAAAACCGCCGAGGAGCGTTATCGAGCCGAAGCTGAAGCGCGGCGTCCCCGCCACCGGATCCAGGCCCACCGTACCCAGGAGCAGGCCGATAATGGCCATGGCCATGGCCTTCAGTCGGGAGCCGCTGGCCAGATAGGTTACCAGCGTCAATCCCAGAATAAAAAGGCCCGCATAGTCCGGAGCATCGAACTTGACGGCCAGCTTTCCCAGTAGCGGGGCCAAGAGCATAATGCCGATGACACTGATCGTACCGGCAATGAAGGAGGCGAATGCGGAAATGCCGAGGGCCGCCCCTGCCTTGCCTTGCCGCGCCATCTGATAGCCATCCAGGCAGGTTACCACGGAGGTGGATTCACCGGGAATATTCACCAGAATCGAGGTGGTGGAGCCGCCATACTGAGCGCCGTAGAAGATGCCTGCCAGCATGATAACCGAAGGCACCGCCCCCATTTTGAAGGTAATAGGCAAGAGCAGCGACATGGCCGCTACCGTTCCCAGTCCGGGAATCACTCCGACAGCGGTGCCCAGGAGTACGCCGATAAAGCAGGCAAACAGATTCGCCGGCATCAGGCTTACCGAAAAACCGTAAATAACGTTATGCAGCATGTCCATTTCAGAACCCCATTAATCCGGCCGGCAGCAGAACCTGCAGCCAGACTTTGAAAATAATGTAAGAAAACAAGGAAATTGCGATGGATAGGGACGGGGCAAACCACCAGGCTCTTGTTAGCATCATGCGGATGCAAAGCAGCATCAGCAAAAAGGTAGTCAAAAGATAACCCAGCGGTTCCAGAAGGAAGGGGTAAATAAAAATGGCTGCCAGCGCCACTGCCACCCGCATCTTCCGGGGCGCCGCCTCTTCTTCTTCCGGTTTCTCGCGCAGCCCCTGAATGAAAATGGCAATTCCCGCTATGATCAGGAGCAGACTTAAATAAAAAGGGAAAAAACCGGGGCCCGGTGCGTGATAATCGCCCACGGAAAGTTTCTGCGCCTGCCAGGCGACTAACGAACCGATAACAATCAGGCAAAGCGAACTGCCGATATCTGCTTGTTTCATACATAACCTCTACTGGTATGTCGGTAATCTTGGTAAACCGTTATTTAGGGTGCTGCATGGCCTTGGACAGTTCCATTACCTGCTTGTAATCCTCTTCAATCTCCTTGGCAAAAGCCTTGGCCGGCTGGTATTCCAATGCCATTTCCCCTGCCGCCTCCAATTTTTTATCCAAACCCGGCGCTTGCAATGTCTTTTCCAGGGCCTTCTCCAAAGTCTCCCGAACATTTTTCGATACCCCACGGGGAACAAAAAAACCGGTATAGAGAGTCAGGACAGATTCACGAAAGCCTCTTTCCTTTAACGTGGGTATCTGCGGTAGGTTCGCCATCCGCTGCGGGGCGACGACAAAAAGCGCCCGCAGGGCTCCTGCTTTCAGCTGGCCGGCCACCGGGGCCACAGCACTGACACCAATATCAAGATTGCCACCGAGGACACGGGTAATGGTTTGTCCGACCGCCTGCAGCGGGATATGCATCATGCTGATGCCGGCCGTCTTTTGCAAGCCTTCCATGAGAAAGTGAGAAACACTATGAGTTGTGGCTGCGTAAGTTATCTTGCCTGGCCGCTTTTTGGCGTCGGCAATCAGGTCTTCCAGCGATTTCCAGGGTGCATCGGCTTTGCAGAATACTACGGTAGGACTATTGATAAACTTGCAAAGTGGTTCCAAGTCGTTATATTTAAAGGGTACCTCCGGAATGGTGGCCGGTACGAGCACTGCATCCTTAGAGGAAAGGGAACCAAAGGTATATCCGTCGGGTTTGGATTTGACCAGATAATGGGTACCCGTCACCCCGCCTGCTCCCGGTCTGTTGTTGACTACGATGGGCACGCCCAGGTTTTTTGATAGACTGTCATTAATCATCCGCACGGCGATATCGACCACGCCTCCCGGTGGCTGCGTCGTGACGAGCTGGATGTCCCGGCCGGGATATTTCTCTGCGGCCTGGATGCTGCTCCAGGGTGTGACCGCTAAAACTATCGCGGTGAACATAAAGCGGCATAATTTTTTTCCACGCATATTCATGTCTCCTTTTATTAATTTCAGCTATAATATAGATATGCATTCTGTTTTAATTGTCGCCGGTTGTCAAGTAATTTGCCTTCACTTTAGGGAGCAAGCGTGGAAAGGATAATTTTATTTTACATTGAGATCCTGCTTAAACAATGGTATACTTAAAACATTATATGCAGAGGCTCTGCATCGGTTTCCTGAAAACAGGAAAATCGCTTTTCGACTTTTTAATTAAGTAAGGAGGTAAAACCCATGTCTGATAAAAGTGGCGAATTTTTGAAGGGTTTGTTGATCGGGGGCGTGGCCGGCGCTATTTTAGGGATCCTTTACGCGCCCAAAAGTGGCCGTGAAACACGAGAAGAGATTGCCCGCAAGACAGAAGATTTGCTGGCCAAAGCCAAAGAGGACTATGAAAAAGCCTTAGAGAAAAGTAAAACAACCTACGAATCAGCCCTAAAAAGGCTCAAGGCTCTGGAGTTAGCGGCCAAAGAAAAGGTTGAGCACCTGGAGGGAGAGGCAGCGGAAATCGCCGAGCGGGGCAAGGAGGTCTTGCAGGACGGTAAAAGCCGTTTTAAACGAGCCCTTGATGCCGGCGTGGAAGCTTTTAAAGAGGAAAAATCAGAGTAACGATTATTTAACGTACTTCTCCCGTTTATGGCGAATCAGAAGAGGCGGACCCTATGCTGGAAACCAAAGCCGTGATTTTGAGTGTGGCGTTTTTCTTTGTCTTCCTCTTTCTTATCCTGTTCCTTGGGCAGATGTGGCGTACCGCAAAAAACATGGCCACTGCCCTGGAGGCGCTCAACAGAACCTTGCCCGAGATCTTGGCCAACCTCGAGGCAATCACTGCCAACATCAACAGCGCCACTTACATGCTGAAGCATGAGGCAGAGGAGTTTGTTGTGATTAGCGGGAAAGTGCGAGCTTTTCTGGGCTTGGTAACTGATGTGGAGGAAATTTTACTGCAGGGCGTCAAGCTTCCCCTTGCAGAGACGCTGAAAACGACGCGCGGCTTGCTGAAAGGGGCCAAGGTCTTTTTTAACGTATTCACGGCACAAGATGAAGCTTGCCGGAGAAAGAGAAGGTCGTGAACAAGGTTAGTTATGGAAGCAGAATGGGGCGTATCCACTCCACCGTTACCAAGGATGGGAGTCAGAATACCAAATCTGCTGAAGACGTGGTGCGGGAGATAAAGCAGGCGCAGCTCAAGCAGCCCTCCTCCGCTACCTATCGTGAAAAGGCTCTCGCAATGTATGGTTTGATTTGTGCGCGTTGCGGGCGGGAGTTCGAGAACGACAACCGTCAACTTCTCACGATACACCACAAAGACGGCAATCATCTCAACAATCCGCCCGACGGGAGCAACTGGGAACCGCTCTGCGCATACTGCCATGAAGACGTGCACAGCAGAGGGATCCTTGGCGATTACATGGATGGCGCCAGTGGCGGCGGCAGGGAAAGCAGCCTTGTCTATCAGGACCAGGAACAAAGGGTGGGTGGTACGCTGGGAGATAAGCTACAAAAAGTCTTGGCCGATAAGGCGAAATCTCGACCCTGACGGGCCTCAGCAAAATTTAATCTTACGAACTCCGTAACTCTTTTTCGTACAGTGCTTTCATAATGCCGTGAGTTTGCATGATGCGGAAAACATAATTTTTTGTTTCACTGAATGGTATGTCTTCGGTGAACTCTTCTTCATCCAGGTAACCCATGGTCAGCCATCTTTCCACGTTGAGCGGTCCCGCATTGTACGCGGCGACGGCATACGCTGATACCTTGAACTGCATCAGCAACTTGGAAAAATAATTTGTTCCCGCCCTGATGTTTTTTTCCGCATCGAATAGCTCTTCGTTATATTTTATGTTGCTCATACTCCGCGCTGTGGCCGGCATAAGCTGCATGAGGCCAAGTGCTCCAGCACCGGATACGGCATCGCGCTGGAAGCGGCTTTCCTCTCTCATGATGGCCATAATAAGAAAGGGGTCAATCTTTTGGGTCTGCGTGCACTTGGCTACGATATCACCAAAGGCGAGGGGATATTTCCATGCAAGGTAGTTGGATCGGGTGCCCAGCCTGACGAGGGAAAGATAATCTTCTATGGTTGACAAAAGCTGGGCGTAGGCGGAAATATACGGATCAGCAATATAACTCATCATCAGGCGAGCTTCCGTCCGCGCTTCCGTGGTCATTGCCAGCGACTGAAGGGTAGTTACCCGCAGAAACTTGGTGTTCATCTCTTCGGGTAACACCGGGAGCCCATCCTTTTTCAAGTCCCCATCCTTGCCTGCTGGCGGTCGGAACTTGTTTCCTGATTGAAGCCAGTAATAACCATTCCTATCCTTAATCTGAGCAATCAAAGCATCCCCGTTTTGGCCTTGATATCTTTTCACCTTCGCCAGCCAGAAAAGAAACTTGTCACGGTTGCTGGAGTTAGACGATACGAGGCCCGTAAGAATTTTATCCGCATCACGGAAACGTTTTTGCCGGATGTTCAGCCAGGCCTGTGACCAGACAATTTCCTCTTTCTTTTCGGGGTAAAGATCCAGCATGGATTGCAGCATCACGCCGGCGCTCGTATAATCTCCCTCTCTTCTCTTCATCTCTGCGGCCAGTATGTGCAGGCTGAACAGATCTTTCTTGCCATCCCTGGCAAGATTGTCGATGAGTGCATAAAATGCCTCTTTTTCTTTGGCTCTGACAAAACTTTGGGCCAGGAGATATCTCCCCTCTTTCAAGGATATGCTGGAGAGGGTTTTGATTGCGTCACGATAGCGGCGTAATCGATAATATGCCCGAGCCAGGAGATACCTGCCTTCATCGTCTTTAACATTGGTCCCCTCCATCAAGCTGACGACCTGTGTGTAATTATTTTTTTCCAAGAGGCGGACCAGTACTTTCTTGATATCTTCGGAGGAAGGCTGGGCATGAGCCGCTTTGAGAGCTTCGTAAGCGTT
>Ga0334722_10006155_pt1 | contig 11936 bp, 13 predicted proteins | sample C3_bottom_MG_FD_207210 | JGI IMG/M metagenome (GOLD analysis project Ga0334722, IMG submission 207210) | Sediment microbial communities from Yellowstone Lake, YNP, Wyoming, USA - C3_bottom | ecosystem: Environmental > Aquatic > Freshwater > Lake > Sediment | place: USA: Wyoming | collected...
GTCGCCGAAATTCTGGCGGAGCATCTGCCCGCGAAGGTAGTTCTTGCGGAGGAAGGCGCGATACCGATATCCCCCGCCCCGGAGGACCTGGTCGAGCATCCCCGGAGCTGCGGCCCCGAAGCGCTCAAGTGGCTGGGTAAGCCCGTCAGTGACCTTGACCTGCGCGACGATCATGCCCTCACCTCGCGAAAGGGGTCGACCATCGCCTTGACGTTCGAGGGGATGTCAATTTCAAAGCCGATGTTGAGGCCATCCGCATTGGTCTCGGTGCGCTTGCCGATGAAGCCCGCATAGCGAGACTGCATCCACTTCACGAGCTCGAGGCAAGCTGTCTCGAGGACCGGGAAAGCTTCATGAGTTGTGGCGAATCCTGCGACGCATTCGATCTTGATCGCGTCCAGAGCATCGGGAAAGCTCCCCGAGTACAGGCGGATCATTCCCGCTTCTGAATCAACCGAAAATGAGGCTGCAAGAATTTCCGAATCTGAAGCAAAGATCCTGCTGGAGTCGACATAGAGATGTGTGATGGAAACGATGGGGCGATGAGGGAGAATAAGAACCCCCGTCCCCGTCCCATCTAGGACGAGGGCGGAGGCTCCAGCGTAGGTTCGAGACTTGAGGCGCCTCCCCGTATAGCTTTCTATTCGCGCGCTTGCCTGATTGATGAGCATGTGGATGCGGTCCTGCTCATCGTTTCCCGTTGCGGGGAAGGCGAGCTGGAAAGTAGCGAAGTCGATAAGCGCGGCGGCAGAAAGCGTTACGGGCACGAGGGGTTCTCTTACTGTCCGACGTGCGGGCGGCCCTTGACGACGGTTGCCGCCAGGGGAGTCCCCGTCCCGTGGGTACCCGAGAAATCCGCGAGGAGCTTCAGGTAGCGCTTCCCGCCGACATACCCGAGCTTGATGACCTCGGCGGCCGCGTGGGCGGCGGTGAGAGCCTTGACGATTCCGTTCGCGATGCCTGTCACGCCCTTCATGTCCGCGTCGGCGACGTTCGCATAGGACGAATTGTCGTCCGAGTGGGTGAGGACGAACTCGATCTTGTTGGTCCCGCTGAACGTAATTCCGCCGACACCGATGGCAAGGGCGATCTCCGCGGCCTCGAAGCCGAGGAGGTCCACCGCGGCAGGGGTGTTGTCGGCGGCGTAGGTCGCGACGGGGAGCAGGTCCGCCAGCGCGGTCTCGCTGAATATGTCCTTCATTCCTTTCTCCTTGTCTCAGGATGGGGCGGGCATAGAGCCCGCCCCGGGTTTGCTTGATCGATCAGCTGGCGGCGAACTTCAGGAGCTTGATGGCTTCGAAGTTCTGGACACCGCCGCCGACGCGCTTGGTCGTGTAGAACTCGACCGAGCCCTTCGTGGTGAAGGGATCCTTGAGGATCTGGATCCCGGCGCGATCGTAGATGAGGTATCCCCGCTTGTAATCGCCGAAGGCGATCGAGTAGGAATTGGCCGCGATGTCGGGCATCGCATCAGCCGACTCGACGGGGTAGCCGAGAAGCAGGGAGGGGACGCCGGGCTTGAAGGAGGGCTCCCAGAGGTAGGAGTTCATGGATCCCGTCCCCGTGGTGCTCTTGAGCTTCCTCACCGAGGCGAGGGTGAGGTCGTTCATGAGGAAAGCGCCGTTCGAGCGGTACTTCGCCTTGAGGGCGTGGATGAGATTGATGAGCGCATCCGCGGGATCAGCGGTCGCCCAGGCGCCGGCAGCGCCCGAGGCGATATAGCCGAGCTTGCCCCAGGCGTAGGAAGCGTTGGCGACGATGTCGTAGGAGAGGATCCCGCGGGGCGTGCCCATGCCCGAACCGGAGATGAATCCGGCTTCCTCAAGCTCCTCGAAGGTGATGCCGACCTCGTCCGCGAGCCAGCCCGCGATGTCCGCGAAGCTGTCATCGAGCATGGCCTGAGAGGCCTTGGGATCGGCGTAGAGCTCGCGGGCGAAGATTTCGATCTTGTCGAGTGCGGGAGGAGTGGTTTCGGAGCGGGAGGCCTTCTCGTCCACCCACCCTCCAGTGGCCCCGCCCTTCGACATGAACTTGACGAAGGATCCGGCGCTGCCCTTCCTTACCGTCGCCAGGCGCCGCATGGCGACCATGTTGGAGACGACGCGCTCGATCATCGTCTCGACTTCGGGGAGCACCGTATAACCGGCACCCGGCTCATAGTCGGTCGTGAGGCCGGCGCTGAACTCGCGGTCCTTGCCCTTTCTCGCCCAGACATCGAAGGCGGTGAGCGCCTCGGACTTGGGCTTTTCGCCGAACCCCGCCGTTCCGAGGTTCATGCGGTTGACCTGGGCCTGGAGCTTCCCGAGGTCCTCCACGATCTTCTGGTTCTTCGCGACCTCGCCTTCGATCCTGGCGAGCTTCGCTTCGAACTCGGCCACGCCCTTGCCCTGCTCGAGGGCGGCGAGGCGTTCGTCGTTGGTCCTCTTGTAGTCGGCCCAGGCCTTGCCCAGGTCCTCGATCGCTTTCTTCAGTTCGGGGTCCATCTGGCCCTCCTCAAATCAGGATTCTGGCGGCAGCACTCAGCGCCGCGATGGTGGCCTTCATATCGGTTCCAGTCGCCGCGGGATCCCCCCGACGGAGCGCACGGAATCCGCCGGAAGCGAGGGCCTCGGCTTCCGCTTTGGAGAACCCCGCATCCCGCAGGTGATTCTCAAAGTCGCGAATGGTGGTGATGTCCTCGGCCCGCCTGGGCGCCACGAGGGCGCGGGGCGCGTGCTGGAACCCAATGCGGCCGAGATCGAAGGTGAGGGCGGCAGCCCGAGTATCGCGCTTGACTACGCTGGCAAAGCCCTTGGCCTTCGCCTCGTCGGCGGTCAGCCAGGTTTCATCGTCCATCATCTGGCCGACTTCCTTGGCCGATAACCCTGAGCGAGCGGTGTAGATGTTGACGAGCTCGCCCCGCATCTTGTCGAGGACCTCCGCGTCCTTCCGAAGCTGGTCGGCGTCGCCCCAGGTGATCGTCCAGGGGTTGTGGATCATGAAGTAGGAGCCCTCGCCCATGACAAGCTCGCGACCTGCAAGGGCGACGACAGAAGCGATGGAGGCAGCCAGGCCGAGGATCTCGACGGTCAGCTTCGCTCGCACGCTGGCGAGCAGGTTATAGAGGGCCATGCCCTCGGTCACGGATCCACCGGGGGAATTGAGGAGGAGCCTGATATCCTTCTGGTCACGGACGAGGTCGAAGGCATTCTTGAACTCCGAGACCGACACGCCGAAGCCGCCAATCTCGTCGAAGATGGAGATCTCCGCGACGTCCGGCTTCGCATCGACGGCAAACCATTTACTTCTGATTCCCATTGGTATCTCCTGTCATCAGGCGGGTGTTCTGGATCTCGGCCAATGAGCTGTAGTCGTCTCCCCCGTCGATCGGGTTCATGTCCTCACGCGAGCGCACATCGTTCTTTGAAAGCCACCCGCCATCGCGGCCCATCTTGTAGGCCTCGTACCTCGTTTTGAGATCCGCGCGCTGGATAGCGTCGAGGTTGAGCCTGGGGAAGTAGATGCGGGGTGCGGTAAACAGGCTGCGGGAAAGGGCCTGTTCGATTCTGACGAGCCAAGGGCGAATCGTGTGCATCGTATAGGACAGCATGAACTGCTCGGCGCTTGCGAAGGTCGTGGTGTTGTCGTTGGCCTGAAGAAGCATGAGCGGGACACCGAAGAGAGCGGCGATTTCAGAGCGCTGCATCTTGCGGGTCTCGATAAACTGCGAGTCCTCGGCCGAGAGGCTCATTCGTTCGATGGTCGCCCCGTTTTCGAGGATGCGAGTCTTGTGGGAGTTCGCCACGCCGGAGGAATCTACATCCCAGGATTCCTTTAGCCGTTTAATAGCAGCGTCGTTCTCGAGCCTTCCAGGTAGCTTGATGACTACGCCCGGGGTTGCGTCGTTTTTGAAAAGCCGACCGGAATACTCCTGTGTCGCAAGGGCCGCGCCGAACATCTCGCGGGCATCGGTGATGACGCCTCGCCCCGTGATCCCATTCGACGAGAGCCCTCGGATGTGGAGGACATCCTCTTGGGCCAGGATGATAGCGGGCCCATCGGCCAGAGCCACTTTATAGGTCAGGGAATAATCGGGGAGCTGCGTGACTTCGACTCGGTCCGGGTTGAGGGGGATAATGTCGTCAACGATCGAATCCCCATGTCTGAGGACCGCCCCATAATAGTTGCCGCGGAAGAGAAGATGGTTCACCGCTTGCGATAGCCAATCCATCGTGGTCTGCCATGGATTTGGCCGCGTGTTGAGAAGTTCATATAGAGGATGAGTTGGCCAAATGGCCTTTCCTCCCGAGTCGAGGCGCTTATAGACCTGGAGTGGAAGGGATGCGACCGTGTCCGAGATGATCCGCACGCAGGCGTTGACGGTGCTTATCCGCATAGCTGTCTCGGAATTGACTCGCATTCCCGACGACGATTCCCCACCCATCGTGAGGGCGTCGATAAAATCCTCTCGCCATGAGGTTGCGGCCGCGTTGAAGATCCTGGCGAGGAGTCCCGGACGTTTGCTCATATGCTGATGATCCCTCGATCTTCGTAGATCGATTCAGCGCCGCTGCTATAGACGATGCTGCGGCCCTGGGCCATCACCCCGGCCACAATTCCATCGATACGTTTTCCGCTGGTGTCCCTTCGAGGCTTCATCGGCATAATGTTCCCCTGTCGGTCTGCCTTGACCTCCGTGCAGCTCATCATCCATCGGAGGACGGGGTTTCCCCCGTGGGCGATCTCGCGCGAGAGAACCATCTTCTCGAAGGTGTCCGAGTAGAGCGCCATGGGGTTGTAGCGCTGGGCGCACTGGATCATCGTGAATTCGGGGGACAGATGATTGACGATCTCCTGGGCCTTCCAGGGATCATAGACAATTTCGTCGATCAGGAATCGGCCGCCAAGAAGCCGGATCTCCTGCTCGACGTAGTCATAATCAACCACGTTCCCAGGAGTCGGGATGACAAGGCCCTCCTCTGCCCATTGGGTGTAGGGGACCTTGTCGCGCTGCTCCGCCTCGAGGAGGTTCTCCTCGGGCATGAAGAAGCGAGGGACCCAGGGCCAGGGCTGGCCGGCGAGCCCCGGCCTGAAGGTGAGGAGAAGCGCGGTGATGTCGGTGGTGGAGGAAAGATCCATACCGAGGTGGCAGTGCCTTCCCTCGAGGGCGGCCTCGTCGACTTCATGAGCGCACGCCATCCACTTCTCATCCGTGATCCAGCGGGTTGCAGCTTGGGTCCAGATGTTGAAGTTCTTCGTCTTGACTTCGTTCTGTTTCGCCGGCACGGCTTGGGCGATTTTCACCCTGTTCGCAAGGAATTCCGGATTGACAGAAATTCCGAGGTTTGGATTTGCCTTTATCCAGACTGAGGGATCCGTGTAGCTGTCGCCTTCGTCGAGAGTGTAGATGATCGCAAAGACGTTTTCGGGTTTCGGAGTGAGCGATCCTTCAAGGATCCGCTCGGCGAGGGCGTGCTCCTGGTTGAAGCAGGGCCCGTTCTTGTCGAGGCCTGCGGTCGTGATGATGAAGGTGAGGGGCTGTTCTCGGGCGCCCATGCCCGACTCGAGGACATCGAGCAGCGAGCTATCGGGATGGGCATGATATTCGTCGATGAGGGCGAAGGACGGGGAAAGGCCGTCCTCTGTATCGGAATCCCTCCCGAGCGGGCGCATGCGCGCGGAATCGTCACCAGGCTTGACGATGATCTGTTTCGACTCATAGGGCTTCGCCCGTTTGGCCAGGGCCGGGGCCTTGCGGATTTGGGCCTTGGCTTCGCGCCAGGCGATGGCAGCCTGCTCCTGCTTCGTCGCGCCGAAGTAGACCTCGGGTCCGATCTCCCGGGGAAGATCAGCGAAGAAAGCAAGATTCCCAAGGCCGGCGCCTAAGGTAGTCTTCCCGTTCTTGCGAGCAACTTCGACATAGGCCCGAGTGAAGCGTCGGAGTCCGTCTTCCTTGCGCCAGCCCTGGACCACAGCGACGATGAACTGCTCCCACCCCTCGAGCTCGATATGGGCATCCCGGCCGCCGTAAGTAGAAGCCCAGGTCCCCTTCGTGTGGGAAAGCTGCTGGATAAAGTTGATCGCGTGTTCCGCTGCGCCTTCATCGAAATGATAGGGGAAGTCCTCGGTCCCTTGCCGAGTCAAGTCGGAGAGGTGCCGCTGGACCGCGAGCTTGACCCACTTGCAGGCGACGATGGAGCCCTCGGAGACGCCGAGAGCATAGGCCTTGTAGGAAAGGCTACTCATGGCGAGCACCAGGAGCAACGCAGCAAGGCCGCGGCCCCATCCCTTAGCCCTCACCGAGGAGCCTCTCCATCGGATCGACAGGACCGGCTTTCTTCTTCTTGACCGACACGCGGGAGCGGGAAGCTGGGGTCATCCCGAATTGGACGAGGAACTCGCGGCACTCTTTTCGAGCGCCGGAGATGATGGAGATCTCGGGCCGTTGCTGTTCGAAACCGTTGGGGGTCAGGCAGGTGAGCCCCTGTCCTCCTACGATTGCCTGAGCCAGCGATTCCTCGGCCAGGTTCATCCGCTCATAGGCCAAGCAGTAGCACTCGAGCGCGACCAGGTCGAGGGAGGAGAGGAGGCCGAGGTCGACGAGCTGCTGAGCCACCCGTTTCCATTCCGCGGCGGCTCGCTTGTGGGCCGGTCCTTTGATCGCCTTGGGGGGCTTGGGCGCATGTTCGAAGAGATCCGGCTCGGGCTCGGCAGTACCTCGGCAGGGGCGGAAGGTCCCCTGGAGGATCTTCAGATTGGTGGGCTTGGGGGGCCGGCCTGCCATCAGTACCCCCCCCCGCCGATTATGGATGCGTGAGAATTTGGCCAACCGCTGCGGTCTATGTCTTGAGACCCCAAAGATTTAGACCGCCCCCACCCCCCATCCTCACGCACGGTCTTGCGGGAGTGATCCGCGTGCAGCCTGGGGATCAGAGTGTACTTTCGGTGGTCGGGCTCTCGGGCAGGATCATAGGGAGGGTTGTGGTCGATGTCGTACTTGCCCCATTCGGATCGATGGATTCTATGAGCTACCAGGACCTCAGCTCGGATCTTGCGCCACTCCGCGTCATATCCTCGTTGGCATGCAGAGGGGCGGGAGTCGATGAAGCGCCGAGGGACAGCCAAGGCAGCATGATCCCCGCAATACCCGGAAGGCGAGTCCGCCATTCTCGGGCAGGTCGGGACGCGGCAAGCGCGTCGGGGTTTGTGAGGCATCACCCCGACTGTTGCACATCTTTTCTTTCTTGTGTTGTGTTTGTCCTAATTTGTCCTAGTTTGTCGCCGCTTGTCCTAATTGTTTCCGATTGACCATAGCCGAAAGAGAGGACCGAGGAACGCGGATCCTGTATCCAACATGCTCCACTCGCAGTATTCCCCTCTTGATCCACCGGCGCACGGTTCTTTCCGTCACCTTGCAGAGGGCTGCCGTTTCCTTCGGAGTGAGGCTATCTTCGTCGAGACTACTCATGCTTCCGCTCCTGGCAATTGAGAATAGTGCGAGGCCGGTTATTGTTTCGCCAGCGATTGCAGGTCTTGTGAGAATTCCGGGCGCATCGCAGACAGTGGCAGACGCGCGGGCTCATGGCTCCCCCTGCTCGGGCTTGCGGGAGAGGAGGGCGTCGTCTATGGCCTGACGCACCGCGCATCGATACTCGGGGAGCCACGTCCCTCCGCACTTTTCGACCGCCTCTTGGGTGACGATCAATTGGATCGGTAGCCCCTCGCGATCATCTAGGGCAGAGTTTTCGATCAGCCAGTCGAGACGCCGCCGCTCCTTCAGGACCTCTGTCCTCAGCGCCTCCACCTCCCCGATTGCTTCGGGACGAGGGGCGCGGGAGCCCGGTTGCCAGCCCTTACACAGCATCACCGGATCAACCTCGCACCCACATCCGTCAAGTCCGCAGTCCTCGCAAGGATCTTCCTCGTCATACGGCCTCGAAGTCTCCCCGCTCTCGGGTGCCGGGGGCTGGCTTGAACTATCCGTAATCCCCGAAGAGTTGTCATATTTGAGTTTGTATCCGTGCGCTGTGGCATTCGCTTCGTGCGAATATTTGGCGAGGTTGGCACCGAAAGCAGTATCTAAGCCTGCTGCGTAAGCGGTTTCGAGCATGGCTATCGGTATAGCCTCCCCCTGCCGCTCGGCGATGAGGGCGGCGGCTTGCGCTTGGGTGAGTCTAAACTGTACACCCCCATTAACGAAGTTCTCAATTGCGTATTCTTCGTTCTGGCCCTCCTCCCCAATGTCCATGCAAGGAGCAAGCTCACGAATCTTTGCTATCAGCTCCCTTGCGTCCGATGCGGGGGCGGGCTGAGCGCCTTTTTCGCTATTGTCCAAGCATCGCCGCGATCCATTTCTAACTGCGATAGATTAAAAATGCGCTCCAGCGCCTCGAGTGTCAGGGGCTTGCTCATCTTCCACTCCTCGATATCTCGCGAGATTTTGTCAGGGCTGCGCCAAAGACTGCCGCCCAGTCGATTTCGATGAGTTCGCCGACCTCTCCTTCGGGGGGAGGAGGAAGGGCAGTTAGGCGAGCTCGGACAATCGCATCCTGGCCATCGAGGGCCTCGCTCCTGCATGACTCGAAGACCGCGATGTCAGGCGTCTTGCCGTACTGGCTCGAAAAGCGGCGCGCCACAGCGCCCTTGAGGGCCTCGAGATAGGAGGGGGCCAGGGGACGGAGGTACTCGGCAAGATCCTCCCTCTGCCCTGAGGGGATCGGCCCGTAGTAGCCCTGTAGCCAGATGACAAAATCCTTGGGGCTCAAGCGTCCCTCCTCTCAAGCTCGTCGAGCCATTTGGTATCCGTTGCGGTGGCGCCGCGTTGATGCTCGGTCAGGAGACGGTCGAAGATCGCCGCGGAGGCAAGAACGGAAGGCGTGAAAGGCTGTCCCGCCCAGAACTTTCCTCCGGTCTCGCGGAGGCGCCGGAAAAGCTCGAGGAGCTCCTTGGCCGTGCGCTCGGGATTCGTAGGCGCTCGAGCCCTGACCAGGCCGCAAAAACGCTTGCAGCCCTCGCCCTCGCGCTTGTAGTTAGAAAATTTGTCCCCGGACATTGCCAGGCAGGACTCCCAGACGGCCCGATAGAGGCTATCCGGTGCCGACGGACTTCGAGGGGGCGGCTCGGGAGTCCCTTCGAAAAGGGGAGCACTGCCGGCCGCGGCCGGTAATTCTTCTTCATCTGGATCTTCTTCAAGATGGATCTTCTTCGTAGTCGCCTGGCGACCCCTCCCCCCGTCGCCTGGCGACTGGGGGCCCCCCTCTGTGGCGACCCCTCCCCCGTCGCCTGGCGACTGGGCCCCCTCCGAGGAGGCAGTGCCGCGCTGAGCGATGAGGGTGTAAAGAGAGGAGGTCTGCGCCCCATCCTCTTTGACCCGGGATGTCTTTCGGAGATATCCGAGACGCTCGAGCTCGGCGATGCCTTCCTTCGTCGCAGTGGGACCAAGGCGGGCCGCGGCAGCGATGGACGCGATCGAGGGATACGATTCCCCTCCCTGGTCGGCGCGACGCGCCAGGGCCGTGTAGACGAGGATTCCCTTGAGGCTGACCCGCTCATCATCGATGAGCGCGGCCGGCGTGATGAAAAAAGAGAATTCCCTCCGGACTGTCACTCCCATCATGCCCCTCTCTTCTCGGACCCGAGTTCCGCCAACATGGACCGGACATCAGCGAGATCCACGATCCTGATCTTGAGGCCTCGAGCAAATTCGTATTCAACACGGCTGCCCGGGCTTGAGTCGGCTCCAGGAAGACGGACCAGAACATCGGCCTGCCTCAAGAGGGCGAGGTCGTGCATGATAAAATCCGCCCACTCCCAATCGGGCGGTTGTGCTTCGGCCGCGGGATTGAGGACCGATACTTGACCGAGATGCATTACGTAAAGAGATGCCTGGATAAACTTCTCTGCATGGTTTGGGTCCGAGGAAATGGGCCCTGAAAGATAGACGATCACAGGACAGCCCCCGGGGCCCCATGCAATCGACCATCGGCGCCCCGGAAGAGGGAAACGTCGGGCTTGGACTGCGCCGAGATCCAATCAAGGATCGCCTGTCTCTTGATCGTCCCTCCCTCGTCGGGCATGGGCACAAGGAACGCCCGCTTGAACTCTTGGTGGAGCAGGTCTGCCGCCCCGGAGGGGAGGAAGCGCAGAAGGATGTTGAGTGCCAGGTCGGCGGGCCCCGATCCGCCATAGCCCCATTCGAAGCCGGTCGGGCTGTGGTTGACCACGGTCTGCGCCAAGTTGACGATGGGCCTGTCGTCGTCACTTCGGCGAAGGATGATGTCCCCTGAGAATTCGCCCTCGACGATGTGTCCCACCTGGGCATCGAAGAGCCCGGGTTGGTCTGCGTGAGTCTGAGCGCAGATCGGCCCGAGGCCGCGCGCCAGGCTCTCGGGGTCGGAGAGGGGCTTGTGGCAGATCGCGCATGTCATTCGGCTGCCTCCTCTTCGCCTTCCGTGTCCGGCTCTTCTTCCTCCGCGTCGGGATCAGCGAGGGGCGCTCCTGCCTCGGCATAGACCTGGGCGCGGATCTCCTCGGTAGGGATCGCGAAAAGCTCGAGCCAGGGCAACAGGGTAAGCGCAATATCGGGGCCCCAGCGCGCATGAGGAGCGTCGTCGATCTTGTCCTCGACCAGGAGCGCGAGCAGGTCGGGAGCTGCAAGCCCCTTGATCTGCTCGAGGAGGATCTCCTCGCTGTCCTGGTCATCGCTCCCGGTCCACCCGTGGCGGGTTACCATACCGTCGGTATCGGCGTATTCGATCATGGCGACAGTGAGCTGCCGCAGGATGCCCGCGATGTCCTCGGCGGTCTTGACTCGCTCGAGGATGAGATCGAAAAGGCGTCGGTTGGTCACTCGCTTGGCTTCCAGGCGCTTCTGCCTCACGAGCTCAGCCGCCTCCTCTTGCAGCTCCTCCTCGGACTTGACTTCGGAGCCTTCCTCCGCCTGCTCCAGGTAGGGGCCCTCGGGCTCATCGCTGGTCAGGATCCGGGCAGGAGCCGCCTTTTCGGTCTTGCGCCCCCACACGAGCCGCCCCGGAGACGGGCCGTCAATGATCAGGCAGCGCACGGCGCCTTCGTCCTTATTCTTGCACTCCTCCCACTTCTGGCGCGAGAGCACGTCCTTCTCGCGGCCGTAATAGGAGTAGGACGCGGTCACGAGGAGCCCTGTCCCGCCGAGCTCGCCCTTGTTCTTCTTGACGATCGCCGCCTGCTTTTGGGCGAAGCAGTCTTTGTCCAGGCAGTGGTTGCCCTTGATGTCGTCGAAGAGCGCGGGAGCGGAGCCGGTCCGGTTCTCGCAGGCCGTGCAGGATCCGGCGACCTTGACGAGCTTCTCGTCATCGAGTTTCCAAGCGGTGTCCTTGAGCTCCATGAGGATGTTCTGCCTGATCCACTCGTCGAGATCCGCGGCCCTGACGCCCCGGATGAACTCGTATTTCTTCGCCTGGATGACCTCGCGCTGCTGATCGGGCCCGAGCCGAGCCAGGAGCAGGGCATGGGCCGTCGTGATCGTCCCTTCGATGAGGAGCTCCCTGGCCGAGTCGATGCAGGTCAGGAGCCGGAGGCGCTTGTAGATGTAGGAGACCGGCCTACCTACCTCCGCGGCGATCTGCTCGGGATCGTGGCCGCACTCGGTCCGGAGGCGGTCAAAGCCCTCCGCCTCGTCGAGGGGATGGACCTCCTCCCGCTGCAGGTTCTCGATCGTCCGGAGGGCCAGGGTCTCAGTGTCGTCGCTGTCCCGGATGATGCAGGGTAGGTCGGGGATCCCCGCGATGCGCGAGGCGAGCCAGCGCCGGTGTCCCGCCACGATCTGGTAGCCCTCTCCCTCGGGGGCCCGGCGCACGATCGCCGGCTGGATGACCCCATGCTTGACGATGGACTGGGCGAGCTGCTCGAGGGCCTCCTGGTTGTACTTCCCGATCGTCCGGTTCCGAGGGTCGGGGGAGATCTCGTCGAGGGGTATC
>Ga0334722_10006156_pt1 | contig 11934 bp, 9 predicted proteins | sample C3_bottom_MG_FD_207210 | JGI IMG/M metagenome (GOLD analysis project Ga0334722, IMG submission 207210) | Sediment microbial communities from Yellowstone Lake, YNP, Wyoming, USA - C3_bottom | ecosystem: Environmental > Aquatic > Freshwater > Lake > Sediment | place: USA: Wyoming | collected...
GCGGTATTTCCCTTCGCTCTTGCGCAGCAGGGTCTCGGTGGCGTGCAACTGCTCCGAAAGCCGGGCGAAGGGGTACCAGTGCAGCGGGACCAGGAAGAGGGGGATGGTTCCCGAGATCATGATACCTATCCAGGAGAGGCGGTGGAACGCCGACATGAAGACGCAGGCGAAGGCGAGCGATACCAGGTCGACGATCAGCGTGGCGACGATCGTGCCCCTGAGCGCGCCTAGTCCGACGAGGCCGCGAAAGAGTCGAGACTGGTTCCAATTCACGAGTGATGAATTGAGCACGATCGAGAGTATGCACACTCCGCAGCGCTTCACAACCCGTTGTTTCGCGCGCAACCGCCGGGGCATTTGACACGGCGGCTCGCGGGCCGGAGAATGCGCCCCTTTCACGGTTACAGACGAAGACGGGCGACCGGGTTTTCGGGAAGAGGAGCTGGCAGCATGGACGCGAACGCGACGATACATCCCCCGGCCGCCGGCCGCCACCTGGCGCAGCTCGCCGCCGCGCTGAGCCTGCGGCTCGGCCAAGTCCAGGCCGCGGCCGCGCTGCTCGACGAGGGGGCGACGGTGCCGTTCATCGCCCGCTACCGCAAGGAGGCCACCGGCACGCTCGACGAGGTCGCCGTCGAGGCGATCCGCGAGGGGCTGGAGCGGCTGCGCGAACTGGACAAGCGGCGTGAGGCGATCCGGGCGTCGCTCGAGGAACGGGCGCTGCTCACCGAGGAGCTGCGCGCGAAGATCGACGGCGCGGAGACCATCGGTGTCCTCGAGGACGTCTACCTCCCCTACCGCCCCAAGCGGCGCACCCGGGCGACGATCGCGCACGAGAAGGGGCTCGAACCTCTGGCGGAGCTGCTCTTTGCGCAGGGCGCGATCGATCCCGCGGCGGAGGCGGCGACGTTCGTCGACGCCGAAAAGGGCGTGGCCACCGCAGCGGAGGCGCTCGCCGGCGCCCGCGACATCATCGCCGAGCGCATCAGCGAGGACGCCGCGGCGCGTGCCCGGATGCGCGACTTCTACGCGCGCAGTGGCGTTCTGCGCTCGCGAGTGAGCCCCGGCAAGGAAGAGGCGGGCGCCAAGTTCCGCGACTATTTCGAGTGGCAGGAGCCGGCCGCCGGCGCGCCGTCGCACCGCATTCTCGCGATCCGGCGCGGCGAGAAGGAGGGCTTCCTGACGCTGCGGGTCATCGTTCCCGAGGAGGAGGCGCTCGGGCTGCTGGGCGCGCTTTTCGTGAAAGGGGAGGGCGCCGCGGCGCAGCAGGTGCGGCTGGCAGCCGAGGACGGCTTCAAGCGGCTGCTCTCGCTGGCGATGGAGACCGAGAGTCGGATGGCGCTCAAGGAGCGCGCCGACCGCGAGGCGATCCGCGTCTTCGCCGCGAACCTGCGCGAACTGCTGCTGGCAGCGCCGCTCGGCGGCCGCAACGTGTTGGCGATCGACCCTGGCTTTCGCACCGGCTGCAAGGTGGTCTGCCTCGACCGCCAGGGGAAGCTGCTGCACACCGGCACGATCTTTCCGCACTTCGAGACGAACAAGGCGCTGGAGGAGGCCGCGGCGAAGCTGCGCGACTGGTGCGCGCGCTTCGCGGTCGAGGCGATCGCGATCGGCAACGGCACGGCCGGGCGCGAGACCGAGGCGTTCGTGCGCGGGCTCGGCCTGCCGGCCGCCATCCCGGTCGTGATGGTCAACGAGAGCGGCGCGTCGATCTACTCGGCCTCGGAGATCGCCCGCGAGGAGTTTCCCGATCAGGACCTCACGGTGCGCGGCGCCGTCTCGATCGGCCGGCGCCTGATGGACCCGCTCGCCGAGCTGGTGAAGATCGACCCCAAGTCCATCGGCGTCGGGCAGTACCAGCACGACGTCGAGCAAGGGGCGCTCAAGGGGTCGCTCGACACCGTGGTGACCAGCTGCGTCAACCAGGTCGGCGTCGAGCTGAACACGGCGAGCGCGCGGCTGCTCTCCTTCGTCTCCGGCCTCGGCCCCTCGCTGGCCAGGAGCATCGTGGCGCACCGCGACACGAACGGACCGTTTGCTGCGCGCGCCGACCTGCTGCGCGTGCCGCGCCTCGGTCCCAAGGCGTTCGAGCAGGCTGCGGGGTTCCTGCGCGTGCGCGGCGGCGCCAACCCGCTGGACGCAAGCGCCGTGCACCCCGAGAGCTACCCGGTCGTCGAGCGGATGGCGGCGGACGTGGGGTGCGCGGTCGCCGACCTGCTGCGCGAGGAGGGGCCGCGCAAGCGCATCGTCCCGACGCGCTATGTCGACGAGCGCATCGGGCTGCCGACGCTCACCGACATCCTCGCCGAGCTGGAGCGCCCCGGCCGCGACCCGCGCGAGCGCTTCGAGGCGTTCTCGTTCGCGGAGGGGGTCGACAAGATCGCCGATCTCGTCGTCGGCATGAAGCTCCCCGGGATCGTCACCAACGTCACGGCCTTCGGCGCGTTCGTCGACATCGGCGTGCACCAGGACGGTCTGGTCCACGTCAGCCAGCTCGCCAACCGCTTCGTGAAGGACCCGGCGCAGGTGGTGAAGGTGCAGCAGCGGGTGCAGGTGACGGTGCTGGCGGTCGACTTGCCGCGCAAGCGCATCTCCCTGTCGATGCGTTGAATTGACAAGCTGCGGGGGGGCGGGTAAAAAGAACCGTTTTGCTGAACCCGTCGAAAATACTCATCCTCCGACTCGGCTCCATCGGGGACGTGATTCTCACCACGCCTCTGGTCAGGGCCGTCCGGGCGCGTTTCCCCCAGGCCGAGATCACCTTCCTCGTCAAGCAGGAGTTCGCCGACCTGCTCCGGCACAATGCGCGGATCGACCGGCTGATCACCTTCGACAAGGCGACGGGTTTTCGCGGCTGGCGGCAGATCGCGCGGTCGCTGAGCCGGGAGCGGTTCGACTGGGTGATCGACCTGCATCGCAACGCGCGCACCCGCTACCTGAAGGCCGGCTTGCGCGCGGGCGAGATCACGACTTACCGCAAGCAGCTGCTCCGCAGGACCCTGCTCGTCCGCACGGGCATCAACCTCCTCGCGGGGGCGCCCCCGATCATGAACCGCTACTTCGAGGCGGTCGCGCGGGCCGGCGTGCGGTACGACGGCCGGGGGACGGAAGTCTTTCCCGGCCCGGAAGCCGGCCGGAAGGTTCTGGAACTGCTGGCGGGTGAGGGGTACGAGCCGGGCTCGGTGCTCGCGGCGGTCTGTCCCGGCGCGTCGTTCGCGAACAAGCAGTGGCTGCCGGAGCGCTTCGCCGCAGTGGCAGACGACCTCGCGGCCCGCGGTCACTTCGTCGTCCTGCTCGGGGGCGCCCGGGACGAGACCCTCTGCCGCACGATTGCCGCGACGATGCGGGGACGCGCCGCCGTCGTCGCCGGGCGCCTCGGCCTCGCGGAGGCGGCGGCCTTGCTCGGGTCGTGTGCACTCGCCGTCACGAACGACAGCGGGCTGCTGCACCTGGCGCAGTCGCAGCGGACGCCGGTCGTGGCGATCTACGGGCCGACGACGGCGGAGTTGGGGTATTTTCCCCTTCCGGAGCGGTCGGTCGTCGTGCAGGCGCATATCGCCTGCCGCCCCTGCACGCACAACGGCAGGCGCCGCTGCCCGAAGGGGCACTTCCGCTGCATGCGGGAGATTGGCGCGGACGCGGTGATCGCAGCCGCCCGCTCGCTGCTGGAGGGGTGAGATGCGGACCCTGCTGTTCGTCGTCTACAACGTCCTCGTCGTGCCGCTGCTCACCAGCGGCTACTGGGTCGCCTCCTTCTTCAACCCCAAGGCCAAAGCGGGGTGGGATGGTCGCAGGGGGCAGTTCCCGAAACTTGCGGCGGTGCTCGCGGGGCTGCCCCCGGGCGACAAGCGGATCCTCTTTCACTGCACCTCGGTCGGCGAGTGCGAGCAGGCGCTGCCGATCGCGCAGGCGATCAAGGACACCCGCCCGCAGATCGCCACCTTCTTCTCCTTCTTCTCGCCATCCGGGTACGCGTTCCTGAAGCAGCACCCGGCCGTCGACCACAAGCTTTACCTGCCGTTCGATTCCTGGCGCTCCATGAACCGGTTCCTGGCGCTGCTCGCCCCGGACCTCGTCGTGATCTCCAAGTTCGACGTCTGGCCGAACCTGGTCTGGGCGGCGAAGAAGCGCGGCATCCCCACGGTGATCACCTCCGCCACGCTCTCCTCGAACAGCCGCCGCGACAAAGGTCTCGCCGGCTGGCTCAACGCCCGCGTCTACGACTGCCTGGACGCGGTCTGCGCGATCACCGAGGTGGACGCCGCGCGCTTTTGCGGACTGGGGCTCCCCCGGGAGCGTGTCTTCGTCACCGGCGATACGCGCTTCGACCAGGTCCGGTTGCGCGGGGAGCGGGCGCGCGCAGCCGGGGATGTCCGGCTCTTCAAGGAGCAGCCCGCGCTGACGATCATCGGCGGCAGCCTCTGGCCGACGGACGAGCGCCATTTCCTCCCGGCGGCGATCGCCGTCCTGAAGAAGCATCCCGCGGTGCACCTGATCCTGGTCCCCCACGAGCCGCGGGAGGCGCACCTCGCGGCGCTGGAGAGCGCGCTCACCGCCGCCGGAATCGCCTCCGAGCGTTACAGCGCCTGCGCGCCGGAGGGGGGAACCGCCGCCCGGGTGGCGCTGATCGACACGATCGGGATGCTCGCGCGGCTTTACAAGCAGACCGATATCGCGTATATCGGCGGCAGTTTCGGCTCCGGGGTGCACAACGTGATGGAGCCGGCGGTATTCGGGCAGCCGGTCCTCTTCGGCCCGCGCCACGAAAACTCCGCCGAAGCCCTGGAACTGGCGAGCATTGGGTGCGCGTTCGCGGCCGGGGACTCCCGCGGGATCCTCGAGGTGCTTGCGCGGCTGGCAGAAGGCGCGGCGGAGCGCCGGGCGATCGGGGAGAAGGCACGGGACTATATTGCGAGCCGGGTCGGGGCGACCGCGGCGACACTCACCATCCTCAAGGGGCGCTATGATTTCCTTTCCGACCCACATCCAGATTGAGACGAGCCTCGCCTGCAACTCCCGGTGCGTCTTCTGCCCGCACAAGGAGATGCGGCGCGGCCCGCGGAACATGGCGGACGCGGTCTGGAAGAAGATCGTCGACGAGAGCCGCGGGCGCGGAATCGTCTACCGCCCCTTCATGATCAACGAGCCGTTCGTCGACCTGCGGATGCCCGGGATCGTCCGCTACATCAAGCAGGACGCGACCGCCCGGGTCGAGTTCAACTCCAACGGCAACGTCCCGGCCGCGTGCGACCTGCCGGCGCTGATCGGCGCGGGGATCGACCTGATCCGCTTCAGCCTCGACGGCGCCTCCCCCGAGTCGTTCAGCAAGAGCGGGCGCGGCGGGGATTACCACGCGATCGTGGCGAACATCCTGCGGTTCGTCGCGGAGCGCGACCGGCAGCAGAGCTCCTGCGCGATCGAGGTGCGGATGATCGACCTGCCGGAAAACCGGGAGGAGCAGCCGCGGTTTCTGGAGTTCTGGCAGACGCGGGCCGACAAGGCCACCATTACCGAGCTGTACGACTGGCCGTGGTCGGGGCAGACCGGGCCGTTTCGCGCGCCCTGCCCCAAGATCCGCAGCGAGATGTTTTTCATGACCGACGGGCGCGCCGTGCTCTGCTGCTGGGACGCCTTCGCCCGCGGCGTGGTCGGGGACGTCAACGAGCGCACGGTCGAACAGATCTGGCTCGGCGAGGAGAACCAGCGCTGCCGCGACCTGCTCAGCCGCGGCGAGCGCGACGCCATCACGCTCTGCTCCCGCTGCGACGCCTACCAGAAATTCGACTTCACCCGCTGGCCCGGGTACTGAGCCGGGGCGTCAGTCCAGTATCTTCAGCGAATAGCAGCACATGTGGTTGTCGAGGATCTTGTCGATGACCGCCCGCTCGACGCCGGCCTCGGCGATCCACTTGTCCGCGAAACCCTTCTTGCCGCCGCCGGACTTGCAGCCGAGCTGGTAGATGGCGATCTTCTTCCCGCCGATGGTGATCTTCTCGGCGATCGCGCTGCGCATCGGCTGGTGGACCGAGCAGAACGGGCTGACGCCGGCGCCCTCGCCGACGCGGTACTGGTCGGTGACATTGCTCGTCTTGTTGAACTCCGCCGTGAAGTCCGCGTACCCTTCCGGGAGCTTCTCGAAGACCTGGGTGTAGTTCTTGATCGAGGGGCCGAAGGGACAGAGCTGCAGGCCGAACACGAAGTTGCCCGCGTGCGTCGACTTCCCCTCGACCATCGTAATCGGGTTGGTCGCGTTCTCGATCGCCGCCAGGTAGTCCTCGAAGGTCGGGTAATCGACCTCGTGCAGCCGCTCGGCGGTCTTCAGCGCGTTGCGGATGAGCGTGCCCTTGGCGCTGGCGGCGCCGCTCATCGTGATCATGATCTTGATCATGTCGAGAAAGCTGACGTGCGCGATGTCGAGGATGTTCCCTTCGCTCATGGCCGTCCCCCCCTTACGCCGTCGCCGCGACGGCGAGTTCCGGGGTGTGCTTCTTGAGTTTCATGCGCACCATGCCGAGGTTGGCGTCCTTGTCGGCGATGATGACGAAGATTGCGTCCGCGCCCACCGGCGAGAAGAGCACCGGCCCGTCCTCGAACTCGATCATGCTCATGCTCATCGCGCCCTTGCCCAGCTGCCGGCCCATCGACTCGGAGGTGCCGAAGCCGCTCGAGGCGATGGCGCCGATCATCTCGGCGTCGAAACCGGTCTTGGCGATGCTCTCGAGCAGGAAGCCGTCGCGCCCTACCAGGCAGACGGCGTTGACACCCTGCAGCTTGGTGAATTCGGTCAAAAGATCCTTCAGGGTAGACATTGTTTCCTCCTTCGACTGCGTTGTCGGTGCCGCCGCTTGCGGATGCTCGTCGGCGGACACAGGTGCGGGTCCGGGTTCGGGTGCTGTTTCAAGGGCCGGGTTCGTCGACGGGTCGCGATCGGTGTTCAGGTCGGCGAAGGACTCGGGCCCCGCCGCAGGGGCCGCTCCCGGGGCTTCCGCGGCTTCCGCCAGTGCCTGGCTGCGCGCCTGCTCGTCCTTGAGGCGGAACCCCTCCATCAGCAGGTAGCTGAGCGACGCCTTGACCTTCGGCTCCTTGATCTTGCAGACGCTGCTGATCTCGATCTCGGCATCGTCCCAGGAGACGATGTCCAGCGCCGCCGCGTCCCCGCGGCCGTTGCCGTTGTCGGCCTCCATCAGCTGGCCGTCGCGCAGACAGAGAAAGCCGACCCGGCCCTGCGAGCGAATGCGCAGCGTGCAAGTCTTGCGCTCCATCTCCAACAGCTGGAGAAACGCCGGGAGGGTGATGCCGCGCAGATAGCTCCCGGTGTTCCTGGCCAGCTCGGCCTGGATGCTCTCCACGAGGTCGGTGAACTCCAGCGGCTTCTCGAGGATCTTCAAGGAGCCGAACTCCGCGAGCTTGCGCTTGATTTCGGGCGTGCAGTACGCGGTCATCACGATCACCGGCACCCCGGGCTGGTGCTTGCTCATGTGCGCGAGCAGGCCGAAGCCGTCGAGTTCGGGCATGTTCAGGTCGGTGACCACCAGATCCACGCTGCTCGACGCGAGCACGTCGATCGCGACCATCCCGTTCTCCGCCGTGAGCGTCGTGAACGTGTCCTGGTATTGCAGGAGTCCTTCGAGAAGGCTCAGCAGGAAATACTTCTCGTCGTCGACGATCAGGACATTCTTCAATCCGCTGTCCAAGTTCATGCCCTGAATGAGTAGCAATAGCCGTGCCACATCGAGTGGTCGCCGCCGAAACGGGACGAATGACGGAGAATGCCCGGGGAAATCCTCGTTTTGTACGGGGCGTGCGTGGCCGTGGTGCCGCTGGCGCTCCGGTGGACGGTCGCCGATCAGGCAGAACGGTTCATTCTGAACGGTTCGTTCCGCCCCTCAGGTCGTATCGCTTCTTCTTGCGCTTGAGCGTCGAGAGCGAGATGCCCAGGGCCCGCGCGGTGCGCGCGAGGTTCCCCTGGTGCTGGTGAAGCGACTCGGCGAGGTGCGCCCGCTCGACGGACTCGAGCGAGTGATCGCCCGCGGTATGCTCGGGCGGCGCTCCGGCGGGGCGGCCGTGCGGGCTCGGGCGCCCCGGACCAGCAGCCGGCCGGGACGCGGCTCCGAGCAGTGCTGCCGGCCGGATCCGCGGCCCGCTCTCGAGGATCAGCGCCCGCTCCAGCACGTTGCGCAGCTCACGGACATTGCCGGGCCAGTCGTAGGCCTGCAGTCGCGCGAGCTCGCCCGCGGGGAGTTCGACCCGCCGCTCGCTCGCCAGGTGCGCGAGCAGGTGACGGCAGAGCGCGGGGATGTCGTCGGGGCGCTCGCGCAGCGGCGGCAGGTGGATCGCGATCACGCTCAGCCGGTAGAAGAGGTCGCTGCGGAACTGCTTCTCGGCGATCGCCCGGGCGCAGTCGACGCCGGTCGCGGCCACCACCCGCGCGTTGACGCTGCGGATCGACTCGCCGCCGAGGCGCTTGACCCGCCCGTCGTCCAGGACGCCGAGCAGCTTCGACTGCAGGTGCAGCGGCATCTCGCCGATCTCGTCGAGGAAGAGCGTGCCCCCCTCGGCCATCTCGAAGATCCCCTTGCGCGCCGTCGCCGCCCCGGTGAACGACCCCTTCTCGTAGCCGAAAAGCTCCGCCTCGATCAGCTGCTCCGGCAGCGCGGCGCAGTTGATGCCGATGAACGCGGCGGCGCGCCGCGGGCCGCCGAAGTGAATGCAGCGGGCGACGACGTTCTTCCCCGAGCCGGTCTCGCCGGTGATCAGCACCGCGGCTTCGGCCTGCGCCGCGACGCCGATGAGGCGGCGCACCTCCGCGGCCGCCGCGCTCTCCCCGACGAACACCGCGTCGCGGATCTCCTTGTCGGTCCGGTAGTTCTGGACCTGCTCGACCCGCTCGAGCGCGAGCGTGCGCAGCGCCCGATCGATGGCCAGCCGCAGCTCCTGCAGCTCGTACGGCTTGGTCAGATAGTCGTAGGCGCCGGCCCGGACCGCCGTGACGGCGTTGTCGAAGCTCGGGTAGGCGGTGCTGAAGATGATCTTCGTCTGGTCGTTGTGCCCGAGGATCGCCGGGCACAGGTCGTGCCCCTGGGCGTCGGGGAGTTTCTGGTCGAGCAGGACGACATCGATGAGCCGGCGCGAGCAGAGAGAGAGGCACTCGGCCCCGGTGTGCGCGAGCAGAACCTCCAGGTCGGTCCCCTCGCAGAACTCCCGCACCGCGGCGCTGAAGTTGCGGTCGTCCTCGACGACGAGCAGCGTCCGGCGCGCGTCAGGCACCCGCGGGGGCCCCTCCGGGGAGGTTGATGGTCACGGAGGTCTCCACCCCCTCGACGCTCTCGATCTCGACCGTGCCGCCCATCTTCGCGAGCATCTTCTGGATGATCACCAGGCCGAGGCCGGTGCCCTTGGTCTTGGTCGTCGAGAAGGGGATGAAGAGCAGCTTGCGCTGGGATTCAGGGAAGCCGCAGCCGTTGTCCCAGACCCTGATGACGACACGGCCGTCGAGGCGCTGGGTGCTGATCATGATCTCCGGCTCCGGGCGGCCGCGCAGCGCATCGGCGGCGTTGGTCAGCACGTTGAGCAGCACCTGCTGGAGCGCCCGCGGATCGGCGAGAATCCGCCCGGCATTCGGCCGCAGCAGCGTCTTGATCTGGATGCCCTCCCGCGCGAAGTCGAACTGGCTCATCGCGACGAGGTTCTCGATGAACGCCGGGAGGTCGAGGTCGCTGACCTCCGGGTTCTCGTACATGCTGAAGTTCTTCAGGTCGCGCAGCAGGACCTCGACGCGGGTCAGATCCGAGAGCATCCGGTCGACGTACTGGACGACGGTATCCTTGGAGTATCCCTCGATGTTCTGCTTGAGCACCGTGGCGGTGGTCTTGATCGAGTTGATCGGGTTGCCCAGTTCGTGGCGGATGCCGGAGAAGATGTAGCCGAGGTTGTTCATGGTGTTGACGGCCTCGGCGATTGCGCCCAGCCGCATCTTTTCGGTGATGTCCGTGACGTAGATCCAGAGCAGGGTCGCGGAGATCCGGTAGACGGTGAACCCGAGGAAGCGGTTGCCGTAGCGCAGCTTGCGCGAGACCATGGCGTCGACGCCGTCGAGGGATTCGCCGGCGTCGGCCAGCAGCAGCCCGGTGATCGCCCGGTAGTCCTTCGGCTGGATCGAACCTTTGAACAGCTCGATCGCGAGCTTGTTCTGGTAGAAGACCTCCTTGCGGGCGGTGTCCAGCCCGATGATCCCGAGGCTGATGTTGGCGAGAATGTCGGCGTAGATGCACTCGCCCATGCAGGGGGTCCTGCTGATCGGGCAGAGTTTTCCCGGGCCGCGGTGGGAGCACGGCGCGAGCTGCGTGACGGACGACCCCCCCTCGGGCATGGCAACTCCCCCCCGCTCGCGGCTACCTCATGGTGCAATTTGAGGAGTTTCGGGTGCTGCGCCGCTCTTGTCAAGGAAATCCATGAACTTTGAGAGGACACGAGTTTATTCTTTGTCCGACGCTCCCCAACCTGGCGTATACTTGCGACATTCTCAGGCAGATCCGGCCGTGCGGCGCTCATGGGTGCTCGCCCGGGGCGCGAACCTCCGGTCGGTCTGGAAGTTCCTCGGGGCGGGTGCGAGGCGAGCGTCACGGAGACAGTGCTGCCGAATGATTGCTGATTCACCGGTGCCCGTGATCATGGTCGTCGACGATGTCCCGGACAATGTGCGTTTGCTGGGGGGCATCCTGCGCGCCCAGGGCTTCGTGGTCCGCGAGTGCTTCAGCGGCGCAGAGGCGCTCGCAGCCGCCGCGGCAGCGCCGCCGGACCTGATCCTGCTCGACATCATGATGCCGGAGATGAACGGCTACACCGTCTGCGAGCGGCTCAAGGCGGACACCGCGCTCGCCCCGATCCCGGTCATCTTCCTCAGCTCCCTGACCGAGGCCCCGGACAAGGTCACGGCGTTTGGCGCCGGGGGCGTCGACTACATCACCAAGCCCTTCCAGATCGACGAGGTGCGGGCGCGGGTCGAGACCCACCTCCAGCTCCGGCGGCTGCAGGTCGCGCTGGAGACGAAGAACTGCGCGCTCGAGGCGAGCAACGCGCTGCTGCGCGAACTCGAAGCCCTGCGCGACAGCCTCGTCCACATGCTTGTCCACGATCTGCGCAACCCGCTGACGGCCATCTCCACGTTCGGGTACCTGCTCGAGAAGGCCGAACGGTGCAACCTCTCCGAGAAGGGACGCGGCTACGTCGGGATGATCATGAAGTCGGCCGACTTTCTGGTCGAGTTGATCAGCGCGGTGCTCGACGTCAGCAGGCTCGAGTCCGGCCAGATGCAGCTGCAGCGGTCCGACTGCGACCTGGGCGCCATCGTCGCGGAGGTCGTCGCCCGGCAGGAGAGCCTCAGGGGAGCGCGCCAGATCGCGTTCGCCGCGCCGGCGGACCCGGTCGTCGTCGAGGGGGACGCGCAGCTGCTCTCGCGTCTGGTTCAGAACCTCGTCGGGAACGCACTGAAATTCGTGCCGGCCGCCACCGGGAAGATCGAGATCGTTCTCGCGCCGGAGGCAGGAGCAGGGGCAGGGGCGGTCCGCTGCAGCGTCCGGGACAACGGCCCCGGCATCCCGCCCGAACACCGGGAGAAGGTGTTCGACAAGTTTTGGCAGGGGGCAGCCAGGGAGCAGGGCTTCAAGTACTCCAGCGGGCTGGGGCTGACGTTCTGCAAGATGGTCGCCGAGGCCCACGGCGGAACCATCGGCGTCGAGAGCGAAGTCGGATCGGGGAGCACGTTCTGGTTCGCGTTGCCGCAGGGAACTCGATCCGCGCCCGCCGGGCGGGAGGAGTAGGGCGGTGAACGCGAAGGGAGCAGGCGCCGGGAGCGCGAAACTCCCGCCGCGGCAGACCGTCCTGATTGTCGACGACGATATCGGGTACGCCGGCCTGGTTGCCGAAATCCTGGAG
>Ga0334722_10006157_pt1 | contig 11929 bp, 8 predicted proteins | sample C3_bottom_MG_FD_207210 | JGI IMG/M metagenome (GOLD analysis project Ga0334722, IMG submission 207210) | Sediment microbial communities from Yellowstone Lake, YNP, Wyoming, USA - C3_bottom | ecosystem: Environmental > Aquatic > Freshwater > Lake > Sediment | place: USA: Wyoming | collected...
CTTAGGATGGGCGCAGGCCCCAAGGGGAAGTGATTGGCAAACACTTGCATTGTTGAATCGGTAACGTCGAACGCTTTCCCGAAATATCGTGGCTAAAACGATTTTCGGCTAAGAGTCCTAACGTAGCCCAGTTTATGAAAAAAAACTAAAAAACCCCTTTTTCTCCGAACGTTCGATTTCCTTGAGCTTGCACTGGTAGTATCGAAGGCATTTCCGCACGAACCATTTGTGTCCCCACTTGGATTCAAGATTGTCATTTTTTACCGGCACATCTTGGCACATCATCCTCAGCAGATGCGGTGTCATGGCGTGGTCGGAAAGGGATGCAATCTTACTTTCGTAAAAACTTTTAAGGGTAGTTCTGCTAACTTTAAGGGAAGTCTGTTTTTGTTCCTTGGTCACAAAGCTATTTCCGCTTGTGAGCATAACCGCTTCATTTCTGTGCATCTTCATGGCCTTTCACCTTCATGCGTTAAAAAATTGATGTCTGGCTACCCCGACACTGCCAGTTGCTGTCTTGGTTAACAGCAACTCCTGTGCCATAGCTATTGACATCTGATGCATGCAGGCTTCCGCTCTAAAAAAGTGTGCTGAATTGATTAAACGTTGACTTCCAGTCTTTGATTTTTTGACTATCAATCTTGGCCTGGAGTTCAGTCGCTAGATCTTGTGCCTTACTGCGCTGCTCCGGGGCAAACCTGTTGGCGATAATACCCCTGCTTTTTTCAGCGGCATCTTTCCCTTGGGCCGCGGCAAGGCTGAACCAGGCATAGGCATTGACATCGTCTTGGGGTACGCCTTTACCATTGTAATACATGGCCCCCAGATCATACTGAGCCGGTGCATATCCCTGCTCGGCCGCTTTTCGCCACCAGATAACGGCTTGTCTATCGTCTTGGGGTACGCCTTTACCCAAGTTATACATGAGCCCTAAATACGACTGAGCCTCTGCATGACCCTGTTCGGCGGCTTTTCTCCACCAGGTAAAGGCAATGCCGTCATTCTGCGGGATGCCTTCGCCTTTGTAATACATGCGGCCTAAATTGACCTGCGCCGGGGCAAATCCTTGTTCAGCGGCTTTTCTGTACCATTCCGCCGCCTGCTTGTAGTCTTGGGGGACACCTTCACCCGCTTGGCACATGAAGGCTAAATGAATTTGAGCGGTTATTTCGCCCTGTTCGGCAGCTTTTTTGTACCAGGCAACGGCCTGTTTGTAGTCTTGAGGCACTCCTTTGCCATGGTGATACATGACGCCTAAATTACCCTGAGCACCTGCATGGCCCTGTTCAGCAGCTTTTCGGTACCAGTCAACAGCCTGTTTGTCGTCTTGAGGGATGCCTTTGCCTTCTTCATACATGAAACCGAGTTTACCTTGCGCAGGGGCATCTCCCTGTTCAGCGACTTTCCTGAGCCAGACAACGGCTTGTTTGTCATCTTGTGGGGCGCCTTTACCGTTAGCGTATATCGAAACTAAACTTCTCTGAGCACCTGCATGTCCCTGTTCTGCCGCTTTCTTAAACCATTCAAAGGCTTGCTTGTCATCTTGGGGTGCGCCTTCGCCATTGGCATAGGCGAGCGCTAAACCGTATTGAGCAGCTGCATCACTCTGCTCAGCTGCTTTTTTGAGCCACTCAACGGCTTTTATGCGATCCAAAGGCACGCCTTGACCAGAGGCGGACATGCTTGCTAAACTAACTTGAGCAATTGCATTTCCCTGTCTGGCAGCTTTGAGGTACCAGTCAGCGGCTTGTTTATAGTCTGGCGGCACACCTTTACCTTTTTCATACATGTATCCTAAATAGGACTGAGCCTCGGCAACCCCCTGCTCGGCAGCTTTTTTGTACCATTCAATGGCTTGTTTGTCGTCTTGCGGTACGCCTTTACCATTATAATACATGACTCCCAGATCATACTGCGCCGGCGCAAATTTCTGTTCCGCAGCTTTTTTGTACCAGATTACGGCTTGTGCGTCGTCGCGAGGCGCCCCTTGGCCTTGAGCATAACAAGCCGCCAAATTATATTGAGCAATTGCATCACCTTGATCGGCTGCTTTCCTGATTGTGGTTATATCCAATTCGGAACCAGCTTGAGCCGCCGCGCTAAACAGAACCAGAAACAGTATCGCTAATCTCTTTTTCATTCAGTCTCCATTCAAGTTGTTACGAACAAACAGCTTCTTTTCTGACGATTTTTGTACTCCTTATTGCCGCGCTAACCATCTGGATGAAGATATTATTTTGTGGCAATGGGTTAGTAAGGATAGGTTCACTCAGTTAGTACAAGAAAATCCGTAGCACTGCAAGATCTAAGCCTAAACTGTCAATTAACTTGCGTTATCAACACTGGCTAGGCTTTGTTCATGACAATGCCTGTGCCAGGTATTTCGTTGAAATCGGCTGAAAGAATCAAAATCCATGCGGAAAACACCCGGAAAGGCGAAATATGCCCCACCAGGGAACGATTGACCTCTCCTCTTGCCGTGGGGTGTGGGAGAGGGTTAATTCGCGGTAGATATTTTTGACAAGGCCGCTTTCCTTCGGGGAATATTTCAGGTTGACATCGACATCAATCAGGAGATAATAAACCCGTGGGGATGGATTGACTTTGTCCCAAATTGGCTACACAGTGGCCAAAGGGAATCAACGTCTCAAAAAAGTACCTGTCTGAATTTCACTAACTACTTGATACTACTGGTTGTTCAACGGTGGCTCATGTCCAGAAACTATTGACTGCTGATCATGGAAACTGGCACCACGACTGAATACCTCAAATTTCTAGCCGCCCTGATATCCATTGTTAATCCAATCGGGGCGATTCCAGTATTCATTAAACTCACCGATAGCCAAAGCCTTGTCGAACGGCACCGGACCTGCCTGCGAAGCGCAGTCACCACAGCGCTAGTGCTGTTGATTTCCCTGGCGCTTGGCGAGCCAATCCTCGTTTTTTTTGGTATCACCATCGCCTCGTTTCGAGTCGGAGGCGGAATCCTGATCATGCTGATCGCCTTCTCCATGCTCCACGCCCAAACCAGCCAGACCAGGCACACTGACGAGGAGGTCCAGGACTCCATGGAGCGCGACACCGTTGCGGTCATTCCTCTGGGCATCCCACTTCTGGCCGGACCTGGGGCGATCAGCACCATCATTCTCAATGCCCAGCGTTACTCCTCTGTCTCCCATTACACTATCCTGGGCGCCGAAATCATGATTGTGGCCCTGGCCGTCTGGATCTGCCTGCGAAGCGCGCCCCTTATTGCCGCTTTACTTGGCCGAACTGGCATCAACATCGTCACCCGAATCATGGGCTTGATCATGACCGCAGTCGGTGTCGAGTTTATCGCCAGCGGTCTGAAACAGCTTTTCCCGATCCTGGCCTCTTCAGCACTAATGCCTTGAAGTGGTTGGCGGCGGGGAATCATTAACCTCTCGTAAGTATGACCAATACTAAACGACTTATTCCCGTCCAATACCAGCGGGGTCTGAAGATAGTCCTGTTTTTTGTTTTTTTTCTTTGCCTGGCATCGGCATGGGGGGGGCGAGCGTTTTTTTGTAACGCGATCCTCCGGCAATTTTTCCTGCCTGCGATTCAGAGGCAACTGCCCGGTTTGCAGCTCCAGTTTCAGGGTTTGGAGACCAATCTCTACTCCCGGCTCCAGGTCAAACAGCTCTCCCTCGACTATTGCCAGGATGGCGATTGCCTGCGACTACGCGCCCCGAGCATCACGCTCTCCTACTCCCTGGCAGGGCTCTTGCCCTGGCGCGAGGCAAACTCCTGGCTGCGTCACCTTGCCATCGACATTCAGGGCGCCTCACTCTCAGCCGATTTACTCGCCAGCAATTCACCCTCTGCGCCAACAACGCCTAGACTCCTGCCATTGATAGCAACGCCTGCCATCAACGCCAGGGATTGTTCCGTAGTTCTCAAGGTGCATGGCGCCACGATCAGCGGTCAGGGTCTCGCAATGTTTGCCCCGCCATTTGAGCCGAACGGCTCCAACCCCTATGCGGTCAAACTGACGGCGGAAACACTCTCCGTCAGCGGTGGGGCCTGGCCGCCCCAGCAGGGAACTCTTGCCGTCACGCTTGCCTACCAAAACGGCCGTCTGCAGGTGCCGGCCCTCTTTTTCCAGGATGCCCTGCTTCTCGACGATGGCGTCCTGGAAACCGACAGCCAGGGTTTACGTTTTGCGATGCGGCTCCATCTCCTCCAGAGTCAAGGGCTGGTGCAGGGGAGCATGAATCAGCAGGCAGTCGCCCTCTCCTTCCACCTGGCCGAGGGCGATCTTAACGAGCTGGCCAAGGTGGCCGGGGGCTCCGCTCAGTCCCCGCTGGTTTCGGACGGGAGTGGACCTCGGATCAGCGGCCACATCCAGACCGATGGCGAAATTATGATGGATACAGGCAAACCGGAAAGCCTGGCGGGGAAGGTCACGGCCAAGGTCTCCGATGGCTCGTGGAACGGCATCCCGCTTGATTTACTGGAGGTCTCGGCCCGGGCTGCCGACCAGGTTCTCACCATCGAAAACGCAAAACTCCTGATCGGCCAAAACCAGTTGACCGTGGAAAATGGCGTCATGCCGATCCCCGACCTCAAAAAACAGGCCTGGCTGTCGGTGCTGGCTGCCAGCCGGGCTACGGCGCAGATACGCCTGACCGCGCCCGCGGCCTTGCCGCCAGTCTGGACAACCCCGTTTCTAAGCAATTGGCAGGCCTTAGGGCTGGCCGCTGCCTCGGCGGAATTGACCCTGCGGGATGGTCAACTGCTGGCTCCCCAAGCGGAAATATCCGGACAAGCGGGACGGGTATGGGTCAAGGACGGCAAGCTGGATCTCACCGGCGACTTGAGCGATTGGCTGGAGGTGCCCTGGTCTTTGAGCTGGCAGGCGGAGCTTGCCGATGCCGCCATTGTCCACCATTTTTACGAAGACTGGCCGGCAACTGGCGGCAAGGCGCAAGGGCAAGGCAGCTTTTCCGGGACATTAAACCAGCCGCATTTGCCTTTTTCAGCGACATTTACCGGATCCTCCTTGTATGGTGTCCCTCTCGCCAAGGTTACAGGCCAAGTCGAATGGACCAAGGACCATCTGGCGCTCGATGTCATGGCGAACAACCGTGAAAGAGATCAGTTGACCTACCGGGGGACAATCGATATCGACAAAGGCGAGCTGCTGCCGACTAACGTCTCGACAACCCTTGCCGACATGCAACCCTACCTGCCAAAGTCACTGATCGGTGAAACCACGATGAGCGGGCCGCTGGCAGGGACAGCAAGCCTGGCCGGGATCTTCCCCGACTTGACCGGAACGGTCGCTGCCTCCGGCGACTGGACCATCGAGGGCACGAAGTTGTCAGGAGCAAAACTCGATGCTGGTTTTAACGGACGAAAATGGTCGGCAAACCGGTTGTCCGGCGCCATTGACGATGCCGTCACGGTCAAGGCCACGGGACGCTTTGAGCCTGACCAGGAGTGGCGGCGCACAGCGGTCGATTTTGATGCTCTCGCCCTTTCCTATCAGGATCAGGAATTACAGCTGACTACACCCGGCGGGCTGACGGTTTCTTCAAATTCCGTGACAGTCAGGTCGCCGCTCTCGTTTGCCGGCAAGCCGGGCCGTTTTCGGTTGGAGGGGAATAAGCCCGGCGGGGCGGGGCATCTCACCCTGGTCGGGGAAGAACTGCGAGATACCGGACTGCTCCGACAGTTGAGCGGCAAGGACATTGGTTTTTCCGGGATGGGGTTTACGCTGGATATGGACGGCGCCTTGAGTCATCCTGACTGGCGCTGGCAAGGAAACGTGCGAGGCCTCGCCGTAGGGGGGGAGGCGCTGGCCATGAATGGCGTTTTTGATTTGGCCTATGACGATCAGGGTCTACGGTTTACGCAATGCATCCTGGAGAGTGACGATCAGTCCATCAACCTCTCCGGGCGTCTGCCGCTGTCCGTTAAAAATCGGCAATGGGTCTTTCTCCCCAAGCCAATGGAGTTCAAGGCCAAGGTCGTCTTGCCCGAAGGCGGGATATTACCGCAACTCTTTCCTGAGTGGCTGGCTGCAAGCGGCGATGTCCATGCCGATCTCACCCTTACCGGCGCCTGGGATCAGCCTTTGGGTCAGATTCAGTTCAGCGCCAGCGGCCTTACACCTGGCCCCCGGCTGGCTGCCCTGCCGCCCGGACCCTTTGACGCTCAGGGGGTATTCAAGGTGGAGAAGGAGCAAGTCGCCATTGCCGATTTCGAACTCTCGTCGCCGGGCCTCACCCTGCAAATGGCGGGTGGGATCAGTCAGCTACCCTTCGCGGCCCTTATTGACGCCCCTCCAGGTCCACTCCCCGGCCAACTGGAGGTGAGTGGGCGCTACGCCATGCCGGCGCTTGACTGGCTGCCGACCAAGGTGACGGGCTTACGACGAACGGCAGGCACAGCCAACGGCACCTTTGCCTTGAGTGGCCCGCTCTCCCGCCCCGAGGTGCGGGCCGAGATCTCCTTGAAAAACGGAGCGGCCCGGGGCAGCGACAGTTTGCTGGTGTTTCGGGATATTGCACTGAATGCCACGCTCGATCACGAGCAAGTCACCGTTAAATCCCTCTCGGGCACCATGGGTGGTTCCCCGGTGCAGGGTACGGGCACGATCAAAGCCGTCTTTGCCGAGGCCCCGGAGTTTGGCCTAAAGGTAACCGGCAAGGATCTGCTGCTCTATCGGGCAGACGGTATGAAAATTCGGGCCGACACCAATCTGGAGGTGAGTGGCACCACCAAGGTGCCGGCACTTACCGGTGAAGTCATGCTGACTGACAGCCGGATTACCAAAAGGGTCGATTGGCTCTCCTTCTTGAGGCCGGGGACAAGCCATAACGGTGACGTGGCCTTCCGCCTCTTTTCATTTCAGGACGCCCCCTTGAAAGACACCCGCCTCGATCTGCGGATTAAGACGGCCCAACCCGTGATCATTGCCAACAATGTCTTCAAGGGTGAGGTGCGCCCCGACCTAGTCCTGGCTGGCAGCGGTGAAGTGCCGTACCTGACTGGGGTGATTTACTCCGACAGCGGCCAAGTCACCTTGCCGTCCGGCCGACTGGACCTGGAGAATGGCTTGATCCGCTTTACCGATGATGCGCCGGATCGCCCTCAGCTTGAGTTTCAGGCCACCGGGCGGATGATGGCTTACGACATCACGGCTCAAGTACGCGGGGCCTACGACGAACCGGAAGTCACCCTGTCGTCGGTCCCCGCCCTAGCCAGTGAAGACCTGCTGATGCTGCTGTTGACCGGACGCCGCCCTGTCAATGAGGGGCAGACCAATACCAATGTCTCGACCGTCGCCGTCTACCTCGGTCGTGGCCTCCTTTCCCGCCTGTTCGGCGAAAAGGCGGCCCAATCCCTGCTCCTCGATCGGCTTGAATTGGATGTCGGCAGGGCGGTAACTCAGCAGGGTGAGCCGACGGTGGATGCCCGTGTGAAATTGGCCGATGGCGTATGGAAGTCCGACACCACGTATTATTTGACCGGGGAAAAGGATATCTGGGATTATTATAATGGCGGGGTACGGGCGGTTTTTCGTTTCCGCTGATGTAAAGGTTCAGCAACACCGCATCTGCGGAGTTTATACTCCCTTGCGGGGTATCATAGGCCTGCTTGCATAGCGCTGCTATAGCTCGCAGGCCTATTCCGCGCATCTGCGGCGTTGCTGAACCTTTACATTTCATCAGAGTTGTCCGGTTAAGGAATTGTAAGGCCTGCTTTCCCCCCCAACCCAGGAAGGAGGCTTTTTTATTCCCTCGCCCTCCGGGACTCAGTTCAGTCCCCGCTTGACGGGGGGAGGGTGGCCGAAGGCCGGGTGAGGGCTACCGGTTAGACTTTTGTACGGCAAACGCTCCATGCAAAAGTCTAACCGGACAACGTTTACATTTTATTAGGTTAAGTCACGTTTTTTCGTTCCTGGTGAACGATTACCTGCTGAGTCGTGTGGAGCACGTGATGGAAGAAAGGAGACTCAATCACTCATGATGGCGTTTTGTCGTCTTGTATCGAGCGGACTGTTGGCCGCCATGCTGGCCTTCGGCCTGGTCGCCGCGGCGCTTGGTGCGGAAGCCGGCGGGGTTTCGGCTGACGTATCGCAGGGCACCCCGATGGCTTCCGCTTTGGACTGGAGCATTGTTGTCTCCGGCAACCAGACGATGACGGAGGCCCGGCTGATGACCGCCGCGCACGAAGAGCTGGAGCTCTTCGGCACTCAGGGGCATGCCGCCAGCGCCATTGACGATGCCGCCTTCCAGATGGAGTTGGCCTACCGCCACACAGGCTATCCGGCAGCGGTTGTCGACTATGAGATTAAACCGGAGGCTCGACAGGTCGTTTTCCAGGTCCAGGAGGGTAAACGGCTCCTGGTTAGGGACGTTGTCTTTCAGGGCAATCGCGGGTTGAGCCGCGACCGGCTCCTCGCCCTTGATAGCACAATCAAGGAGGCGGTGGCCAATCGGCAGGGTTTTCCGTATGTTGCAGAGACCATAGACACTTTGCTCGGGAGTATCAAAACGCTGTATCTGGCCGAGGGCTATCTCCATATCAAGGCAGAGGCCTTAGCGCCGGAAGCGGCCCCGGATCGGGCTGATTCCGAACCGATCAGCCTAACGATTGTCATTCAGGAAGGGCTTCGTTTCACGGTCGGCGAAATCACCGTCCATGGCGATATTCCGCCAGATCTTAGCGCCAAGATCGCGGCAATCACAAACGCCATGCGGGGTTCTGTTCAATCCTTGCTTGACAAGGGCTCGGCTCAGTCCTCGCCGGACGGGGGCAAGGCCTATCAGCGTAGGCAAAAGTTGGTCTTGAAAACGCAGCTGCGTGACTGCTACGAAAATGCCGGTTATGCCGATGTCGGGATCACGGTCTACGAGGAACTCGACGACCAGAAAGGAGTGGTGCATTTGTTTGCCAATGTCGATAGCGGGAAGCCGGCGGTGGTGAACGAGATCCAGATCAGCGGAAATGAACGGACTTCAACCGATTTCATCCGCAGCCGTTTGAAGCTTGAGCCTGACGCTAAGTATACCTTGGACGACAAACGGGACAGCTTCAGCCAACTCTATCAGACAGGCCTCTTTTCCTCGGTGGATCTGCACTTGGTCGATGCCGATGATCGAGATTCCGGCAAAAAGATGGTGCAGGTTGAGGTCCAGGAACGGAAGGCGCGGGAGGTCTATCTGGAGCCGGGCTGGGGTTCGTACGAACTCCTGCGTCTGAAATCGGGCTACAAAGACAGCAATATCTTCGGCAGCGGTCGGATACTGCGCTTTGATTCGGCAATTTCGACCATGGGCCGCAGCCTGGAGGTCGGGGTGTCGGATCCTTGGTTTCTGGGCAGCGACATTACCGTGGGCCTGCCCTTCCATTACCGCTACCGCACCGAACCGGCCTTTACCATGGAAAACAGCGGGGCCGATCTCTATCTGTTAAAGACCATTCATAAGAATGTCACGGTGAACATGGGCTACCAGTACAGCAAGAATGTGGTCACGGACATCGGTCCTGACGTCGACCTGCTCGGGCTTGCCACCAATTACAATACCGCCTCCTTGACCGGGCAGTTGACCCGCGACACGCGTGACGATATGTTCTTCCCGACCAGCGGCTATCGGGGCAACGTAGCAATCGCAATCGCCCGGCCAGATTTTGGCGGCACAATCTCTTACAACCGTCTGCTGACCGGAGTGCGCTATTTTTACCCGTTGTCCGGCGGCGCCATTGTTGGGCTGCGCTTCAATACCGGCGTGATCCTGCCAGTGGGGAGTCAACAGTCAATTCCGGTGGGCGAACGATTTTTTAACGGAGGCGAGAACTCGGTGCGCAGCTTCCAGGCCTCCCAACTCGGTCCGGTCGACGCCAATGGCGATCCCCTTGGTGGTACTGCCTTTTCCACGTATTCCGTGGAGTGGCGTAAAAAATTCACGCAGGATCTGGCTTGGTCGCTTTTTTTTGACATGGGCAATGTGGCCCCCAATCGAACCATGGTGGATGGTCAGTCGCCGCTCGGCCTCGACACCGACACCTTGATCCAGGCCACCTGGCGAGATTATCTGTCCGACTTCCGGAGCGGGATTGGCACCGGGATTCAATACATGCTGCCAGTGGGTCCGGCCCGCTTGGATCTGGCCTTTAACCCTGACCGGGATACAGCCCGCAACGAGCCCGACTATGTTGTTCACTTCAGTATCGGCATGGCTTTTTAGCGCGGAACAAAAAAGAAATTGTAAACAACAAGATTCTACCGCTTTATTTTATTTGCCATTTTTTGTTGTTGCCAAGATTGTACTAATTGCATGACTCTCAATAGAGTGTTTACCTGCTGACTTATGTAAATAAAACAGGTGGAATTTGCTCTCCAGTTGTTAAATATGGGCTAAGAAGGTTTGTTATGAACAAGATCATGATCGTGATGTGCGTTGTAGGCCTGCTCGTGACGAGCCTGATGGTTTTCCTGCTGGCGAGGGGGCAGCGTGTCGACGACGAAGAGCCTGTCGCCGCGACGATCTCACCTTCAAGCCGCTTCAGGAGCTCAACCCCGCGATTCGTATAGAGAAGCGCTCGAGGGACCGCTTCGACGGGATTCCGGCCTACTGGGCCATCGACCCGGCAACGGGACGCGCCGCGATGCTGCCCCGAGGCAAGGTCGAGGGGAGCAAAATCGAGTTCATACCGCCGGGCGAGACCGCGGAGATACCGAAGCACTTGCAGTATCCTGGGAGCAGCGAGCCCGTCTGCCTTCGGATCACGAAAGATGGCGACGTGATCGAGGCATTCTCGATCGAAGTGAAGGGGAGGCTTCGTGACGTCGTGACCCACTACCACGGGCCGAACGCTTCAGCGCAGGCACCTTGGGTGGAAGGAACGGTCTACAAAACGCGGCGCGACGGCTCCCAGGCCGTCTCGCACTCCTACGTCGCCTACGAGACTAGTCGCGGCGGTAAGTTCCTGGTCCGGGTCTTCGTGGTCTACGATACGCGATACTGAGCCGTACCACGCCCGCCGCCGTTTCCGGGGTTCCGCTCTTCGGGATCGGTCTGCAAGACAGCTCCTGCTCCAGGGGCGTTTTGAGTTGCCTGTTGCGTACTGGAGTGCGCAGGGCGCGCGAGAGGGGGACCGGCCATTCTGACTCGACAAGGTCAGCACTGGTCATCGACGAGAGCGGCTGGGGCTACGTGAGCGTGGTCATCACCGACGAGGCCCTTCTAGACCGTCTCATCACCTTCCAGGGGCTGACCAACGACTCTTGGGTTCCTCCGGTCCACACTAGGGATAACTGGTATGTGCCAGTCAGCACTGTGTCACCTTCCCGACAGAGCGGAATGCCGCCCCACCGGGAGCAAGGCCTGGGGGACCGGCTTAGACCAAAGGCATAGGTCGCCGTAAGTACTGACAAGGTTCTGGCTAAACGCTCTGTGTTCAATGGAGTCCCCAATATCGCTACTTTCATTTTCAAGATGTTGTATCAGAATCATAAATCCCGTTTTGGGTTGAGATGAGGACTCGTCTCCGTTGGCGGTGAAGGAAGTCCTTGTGGATGGCCGACGCTATATCGTCTGCCGTAACTCCCGGCAGCAGAGAAAGGATGCGGCGACCCGGAAAGCGATTATCAAGGCACTTGAAGAGCGCATCAGAAATAACCCAAAAGGGCTGGTCGGCAACCGTGATTATGCCAAGTTCATCAAAGTGAACAAGGGCGGCATGACCATCAACAGCGAGAAGATCGAAGAGGAGAGCCGCTTCGATGACAAATTGGGTGTTGCGGACCAACATGGAGCTGTCTGCCGAGCAAGTGGCCCGAGGGTGTAAAATAGTTTGTGTAAATGGCCATTCAGGGGTACTTGCGAGACCCCCACTCTAAAAAGGAGCTCATATGGCCATTGAAAAAGAACTGCTGGACCGTCTGCTTGTC
>Ga0334722_10006158_pt1 | contig 11928 bp, 6 predicted proteins | sample C3_bottom_MG_FD_207210 | JGI IMG/M metagenome (GOLD analysis project Ga0334722, IMG submission 207210) | Sediment microbial communities from Yellowstone Lake, YNP, Wyoming, USA - C3_bottom | ecosystem: Environmental > Aquatic > Freshwater > Lake > Sediment | place: USA: Wyoming | collected...
TTAAGATTAGATAGCTGATTTTTTCCGTATCCGACCAGCTGTGGCCTTCCGGCAAAATTACCAAAACATCGCCGGCTTTGAGAGAGCTTTTTGCGTCTTCCACCGGATCGGAATTTTTTTGATCCGTGACCATTACCAGCGCTTCGTAAACTTGTTTCGGCGCGGGCTTCCAAATTTTTCGCGCTAAAAAATATCCCCCAACACCGATCGCGATGACGCCCAGTGCCAGTAATCCTATTTTTACCCAACTTGGTTTGTATGCTTTTCGCATATGTTTTAATTAGTTTATTAGAGTTTAATTTTCTTTATTATACCACATCCTAGAGCTTAGCTCTAGGAATAAAAAACAAAAAAAACCCCGCTCGGCGGGGTTTTTTGAATTAATCATGATTAGTGCTTTTCCGAAATTTCTTCCCGTAATTTTCCCAGAATCTTTGCCGCTTCGTCTTTGCCTCCGAGTCCAAAAGCCAATCCTCCGGCCAGAGAGAGCATCGCGATAAATCCGACGAAGATCGTGCTGACCAAAGAGGTCGCGATTCCGAGCTGGATGAGCGCCGCCAGAATTCCAAAAACAATTATCGCCCATTTGGAAATCGTCGCCAGAAGCGTCGCCGACATCACGCCAGCCGCTCTTGTGCTTCCCTTGACGATATTGTAAACGAAATTTCCGAGGAGAAATACCACGGCCAATATGATGACAGAAACAACGACATTGGGGATGTAAAGAAGAATGCTATTGAGAAAACCGGTAACTTTTTCCAGTTTCAAAATATCAACCGCCGCCATCAGAAATACCAGCACAAAAAACCACTTAACCAGCCCTCCCAAGAATCCCGAGAGAGTTCCTTCAATTCCCGCTTCTTTGAATTTCTTTCCGGCTCCGATTTTTTCAAAAGCTTCGTCAATTTTAGCCGCCTTTATCATCTTGGCAATGAGCTTTCCGAGCGTTGCCGCGATTATCCATCCGAAAATAAGAACTACAACAGCACCAACAAGCGCAGGCAGAAAATCCATAAACTTTTCCCACAAGTTCAAGAGAGATATGGTTATCGCTTCCCCCCAAGTTTGTACACCATTCATATTGTCACCTCCGTTCTTTTATTGATTTATCAGAGCTAAGCTCTAGAATTTTTTATTGCAAATTCTCCGGCGTGTTTTCAATTCCGGCCTGAATGTTTGAAATCATCTTTTCTATCCGGGTTTTGACATCCGCCTGCGTGGCCGGGAGAAGCCCGAGAACTCTGTTGTATTCATCCACCGCTTCTTTTTTCTTGCCGGTTTTTTCATAAAGCAGTCCTAGACTGAAATGAGTATTGATTTCTTTGTCATTGACTCCCAAAATTTGCTTGAAGAGAGATTCGGCATTCTGATTGTCATTGTCTTTGCCGCGCGCCTGATAGAGCCGTCCCAGATTGAACGCGTAGGATATGCTGGTTGAATCCGATCCAAAAGCTTTTTTGGCGGAATCAACAGCGCCATCCAGATCGCCCTGCGCTTCCTGGGCCAGCGACAAGTAGTAATAGCCCGGTCCGAAATTGCTTTTTTCATCTATGGATTTCTGGAACAAGTCCTTGGCATCGGAGATAAGCTGCTTCTTTTTGGTTTCGTCTTTTTCAGACGCCGCTTGCGTGGTTTTGATCTGGCCGAGCTTCACAAAATAGTTCGGGTTATGCGGTTCCAGTTTCTGCGCGTCTTTGTATGAGCTTTCCGCGAGATTGAGAGAATCAGGAATGTAAAGTCCGGCATTTTCGTAAATTTGCGCCAGAGATTCTTGCGCCAAAACATCCTTGCTCATAAGATCGCGTCCTTTGACGGAAGCCGCGATGGAATTGTTGAGATAGCGTCGGACCGCGTCCAAGTCCATGTCTTTTTGGTCTTTCAAAGTTTCGCTGTTGGCCAGAACCATAAACTCCTGCCCGATGCGCGTGAGGTATCTTCCTTCTTTGCCATTGAGATTGGCCGCCCGGGCAAATTTTGTGATAGATCCTTTTTCCGTAACTTGCGCTTCGCGCGAAGCCGAACCCGCGTAAAGGTCAGCCACATAAACTTTGCCGAGAAATACGAAGAGATAAGCCACACCGGCGCTGATTACCATAAACACGAAGGCCAAGGCGAGGGCAAATTTCGGAGAAGCTTTGAGCGACAAATTGAGATATTTTTCTTCCGCTTCAGATTCCTTGAGAATAAGCGCGAGGGAGAGAGCGCAAATCAAAACGGAAAAAATCAGAACGGCGCCTTCCACTCTTCCGGTTACGGCAGAGTAAAGCGCGATGAACGCGGCGGTCAAAAATCCGAGAGAATAAGTCTTGTCCTTTTCTTTTTGGCTGGCCAGAAGATAAACAGCAACGCCGATAAAAGAAAGGAGGAGGAGAACCAGCGCGAGCGTTCCGAGCGCGCCGACCGAAGAAAGCGATTCAAAAATAACTCCCGTTCCCTGATAAAACCGCAGGTTGTAAAAATTATTGAGATTGAAATCTTGCGGACGGTAGAGGGAAAAATCATACCCATAAGTGGCCGGGCCTGTTCCTAAAATAAACTTGTCTTTTAGGCTGCTTTTAGCGATTTCCCAAGATAATTTGTAAGCCGGACTGACTTCGGCCGGCAGATTAACGCGGGCTATATTGACCGATCCGATCATCAAAACAACAAGCACCGCAACGAATGCGAGCATCGGAAGCCAGGTCCAGTTTTGGGAAGGCCGTACGATCTGCGAAAGGATAAATATCAGGAAAAAACCCATCCCGATCAGAACTCCGATCCAGGGAACGAAGGCGTAGATGGAAAGAAGAAGGAATAAATCCAAAGCTACAACAATCATGAGAAAACCGGTCAGCAAGTTTTTTGAAATAGCTTTCATTTCAGCGTTGTCGCGCAATTTGAAAATCGCCACAATTAAAATAGGCAGCATCATCGCGAATAAAATTCCCAGTCCAGAGATTGAACCGGTGAGGCTTAGGGGGGCGAATTTCAGAATTTTTTCCGGAAGGAACTTAACGCCCATGATGCCGAGCGTAGTCCAGATTGAAAGAACCGTTCCGGAAGCGATGATGGCGGTCAGAATCCATTTGAATAAATTCCGGCTGAAATTGCTGAATAAGATATAATAAGCGATGACTAATGCTGTCACGCTCATGAGGCCCCTTGAAGGATCTCCGAAAAATCCCCAGAAGCTGTGCCAGCGGTCGAGAGAAAAAATAGTGGCCAAAAGATAAACGACCCAGAAAGCCAGGATGGGAATGTCGAGCGGCGTTCGCCGGATTTTCATCTCGCCCGCGATCACTCCTTTGGTCGCCCAGACTACGAGAGCCAGAAGAAGCCAAAAATAAAAATAAATTTGTTTTTCAAACGCCAGGCCCTGAAAGGTCAGTCCCGTAAAAAAAAGCGGTACTCCCAGAAACAACATAAAAAGGCTTCCGGTTATGATTTTGTCCAGCGCCCGGAGCATAAGGCTGGGATTTTTTTGATTAGCTCCGCCGGACTGATCGTTTTTTGTTTCGGATGGCTTCGTTTCTCCTTGTCGGGAAAAAATGTGTTTCGGCTTCAAAAAATTGATGCCGGATGGTTGTGGTTCCATGGTGGTTTTGAGTTAGGAAATTAGTTGTTAGTTATGGCTTAATTATAGAGGAATTTTGAGTAGAGCGCAATTCTTAAAAATCTTAAGAAACTTAAAATCCCCGGTATTCTTTTCTTTTCCGGTAAAGTTCTTCGGTCAAGCCGCCCTCGCGAGTATGTTTTTCCTTGAGCGAAACGACTAATTTGTCAATCAGAAAATTCGCTTGATTGATGAGAGTGATCATGAGATTGGCCGCGATTTCCGGACTGTCAGGGAGATGAGGGAAATTGGGATGATCAGGGAGAGTTTTTGAATTTTTCAAAATTTTCCAGATTTCATCCACTTCCCTCATTTCCCCTTTCTCCCTTATTTCCCCAATTGTCTCAACTGAAAAAATTCTCAAATTTTTCTGCCTTAAGAAAGCGTGGAAGTCTTTCAAGAGTTCTTCCAATGAACCCCTCGCGACTCCGCACAATTTGATGTAGCCTTTCATCCCTTCCTGCTGATTGCCTTCCAAAACATTTTGCATTCCGGAACGCGCCGCTTGGACCATTTGTTCGTATGTCCGGGAACGCTTTCCGATCCACTGATCGCAAAACTGAACCGTCAGATCGTAGATTGGCACGGTAATTTTGTAGGCGAGTAGATATTCATACCCGGCTTTCGTTTTTTCCATATAAAAATAAATAAAATTGACCTCCTCTGATTTCCCTGATCTCCCAGATTCCTCCGATGAACATCATCTTCCCATGTTATATAATTGTTGCACCTCGCCCGCAGATAGGGCCCTACTATAAATCCGGACTTCGTCCAGCGTGCCGTCAAATATTTCGCCGCCGGGATTACAAACGGAACCTGACCATTCCGATCCAATGCAAATGCTGTTCGAATAATCATAAATTTGTCCGGTAAGCGCAGGCGGGGTTGAATCAAGGCTGATTCCGTCTCCATACACATATACATTTGATCCATCGTAAACACCAACTACATGATGCCAGTTGTTATCGGAAGGAAAGACGGTATCGGAAGTAGCAGAGACTTCTGTTCCGCTTCCATTTTTAACAGTAAATCCAAGTTCCGCAATCCCATTATTGTTGACCGTGGAGTCGCGACGAAGATACCATTGAACAAACCCGGATCTAAATTTTGAAACGATTAGTTCGCCGGTGCTTCCCGCGTAGTCATCCAACTTCATCCAGGCACTTACCGTAATCGCGGAACCTTCCGCACTGGAAAATTCAGGAATTGTTATAAAATCATCACTCCCATCAAAACTCATCCCCTGTCCCACCTTTCCCGGAGTGACACTCGCGCCGGAGATGGTGCCGTTATTTGATCCCGCGCGGTCATAAGCTGTGTTGCCTGAAATATCCGGACCGTTGAAAGACCAAAGACCGACCAGACCGGAAGTCAATTGAGAATTTTGCGACGAATTCATTCTTGTTATTTTGGGCGATGATTGATAAAGATTGGCTACTTCGGTCGAAGTTAACGCTCGATTGTAAATACGGATTTCGTCGAAAGAACCCGGAAAATTATATCCGCTTGCGCTTCCTCCTATCGGCTGTGCGTTTGTTTTATTATTGGGTGGCGCCTGCGTGCCAAAAGCCGTAACGGAAATAGCCGTTCCGTTTATATACATCGCTGCGGTACTTGGCAACCCCGAACTGCCTCTGACAGCAGTTACTAGCGCCCACTCGTTAAGAGGAAACAAGGAGCTGAATGTAGACACGCTTTCAGCGCCATGCCACCCATTCCAACCGCCGGAACTCGTATACCAGGTAAAGACTAGATGGTTATAAGTAAATCCTGCTCCACTTGAAGGAAGTTCTAGCGTCCAGTCATTGGCTACGCCCAAATAATTCCCAACAATTATGTAATGGGCATCATTAATAGTTCCGGTCCTCTTAACCCACGCGGAAACAGTTATTGCATTTGTGGTATAGGCGGCATTATATGGAATATTCATATAGTCACTCGTGCCATCAAAACTTAACGCCTTGCCCCTTTTGCCGTCCACCCAATTAGGTAAATTCCCGCCTTCCCAGTCATCCATAGTTGTCGTGTCGCCGTAATAAGACATAATTCCGGGACGACCAGAATCTGCGCCGTAGTTATTCGGGTCTCGTATCTCTCCGCCATATTGGACCCCATTTACATAAACACGAATTACTTTATTAGTAGCTCCCTGTCCCGTAACTGATATTTTTAATACATCTCCGCTCTGCCATTGCGGAGCATCAATCCATCCAACCTCTACCCAAAAGGTGGTATATACAGTTATATGAGTGCCAGAATCATAAACTGCCGTATATCCTTTACCAGTCCCGGCTGCCGGAGATAGCCTCACAGCTGGACCAACATATGTCCCATATATCTTTACCTGCGAATATTGATCATCACTGAATGTTCCAGCAGTATAATAATCGTGGGCTAAGTAAGCTCCCGTTGTGCTCAATACCTTACCACTTTCTATTTTTAGAGGTTGCTCTTCTCCGCCGTTAGAAAGAGCCCAGTTCCCACTGATCGGATTGGCATTGGCACGATCAAAATTATCCGTAGCCACCACCGAACTTATCGTCCCATCATTCCCATTCCCGCTGGAATCGCCAACCTTAGTACCGCTTCCTTCTTCCATTGACCAATACCCGACCAGCCCCGTGTTAGTGGAAGTGGAATATTTAATCGCGCCGGAATTGTAAAGCGCAGTGACTTCAGTTCCGGACAGCACGCGGCTATACATCCGCACTTCATCCAGCTTGCCCTGAAAATAAGAATATGTAGCGCTGGGATCATCCTTGACGCAACGAATGGAATAAGCGATGGTTTTGGCGCTGCTATTTCGGCTAAAATTAGTATTGCCGTAGCGCAAATAGCGATAATAACCGTTCGGGGAACTGACTTGGGACGATGACCAAAAGTATCCATAGTCTCCGCGATTATTATAGCTGCCGTTGTAGTTGCCGGCCGGGTAAGCAGTAAAGTTGCTGTCATTGGTCGCTCCAGTATTGGGCGACCACCATTCGGCTGTTCCGGTTTTTTTGAGAGCTCCGCCATCCGAGCCAAGACCGGGAAAGTCATCGCCGGAACAACTGGTATAATCGGATGGGATATGCCAGCCGCTGGGACAGATGCCTTGAATTTTCGCGGTGCAGCCGGAGGCCGCCGAGGCGCCATCCATAGCAGTAGTCCAATCATAAAGACGGCCCCAGGGTGAATCACAGCCGGCTGGATCACAATAACTCGTGATATCGGTCACGCCGTCCGGTTTTTTGGTGGTGCGCAAGTTTTCTCCAAACCAGCACTGACTGCCATAGGAAGAGGACATCAGAACGGTGGTGTAAGCAGCGCTGTTATAGGTCAAGCTGCTCCCGCAGGCCCAGCCCACTCTGCCCAAAGTCGCGGCCGAAGCGTTGATCCCGGTAGCGGTGGTAATAGCAATGTGGTGCCAATTAGTATCTATGATTGAGCTTACCGCGCCGTCTACATATATGGTAGGGCTGGTTATGCCACTGGTTGTAATGGTGCCGCTGATTACTTCAACATTGGCTGTGTTGCTAAAATTAATGATTTTTTTAGTTGTGCTGTCGGCTTTTATCCAAAAGGAAACTGTTTTTACTCCGTTATACACATTACCTAAATCAATGAGATCGCTTGATCCATTGAAGGAAATCGCCTGGCCGCTTTTACCAGTAGTCCAGCTTGTGCCAGTCAGTGTTCCATTTTTCCCGTTTCCGCTGGAATCGCCGGCTTTGGTTCCCGACCCTTCATCCATCGCCCAATAACCGACGAGGCCGAGGTTGAGGGCGGGACGGAGTGTAATAGCGGCACGCGCATTTGGAGCAAAACTAAAAAACGCTAAAAGAGTGGAGAGGAAAATTGTGAGTTTAAAAAAACGCATAAAATCGATAAGTTCAAATGTCAAAGCTCAAATTTAAAATCAAGCTCAAATGATTAAATTTAAAATTTTTTATTATTTGGATTTTGGATTTGATTTGGCATTTGGATTTTGTCATTTGGATTTTATGGGTTACCGACCCATATTATATAATTGTTGCACCTCCCCCACCGTCAACGCGCGATTGTAGACGCGGACTTCGTCAAAATCACAAAACGACCGGCGAAACAAACCCTTTTTTATCAATAAATTCTTTGGTCAGGATGTGCGCCTCGGATATCCCCAGTTTCGATGATATTTTCTGAAGCTTTATATAATCGCGCTCCACACCTTTCAGTTTCACTTCAAAAGCTATTTTATTTTCCCAAATAAAATCAACTTCTTCGGCATTACGCTTGTTAAAAAAACTGATCTTCCCATATTTGTGCAGCTGATTAGCCACGCCATTTTCAAACAATTGGGCGTCATTGACATTGCCGATATTTTTCAAAAGTCCGGTATCGCTGAAATATACTTTTTTTCCTCCGGCCACGGAACGATCAATTCCCTTGGCATAACGCGGCAATAGCTTAATGATAAATGTGCCCTGCAGAAATTCCAGATAGCTATAGACTTTGGGACGATTGACGCCCAGTTCGCTGGCCAGCCTCGTTACATCAAGCAGTGACCCGACTCGCGGCACCAAGAGAAGCAACAAGTCGCGCAATTCCTGGATATCTTTATAATCCGAAAGAATTTTAAGATCTTTTTCAAAAAAAGAAGCAAAAATATTTTTCAATATTTGTTGCTTTGTCTCCTTATCTTTTTCCAGCACCACAGCCGGAAATCCTCCAAATTGCAAAAAGTCTTCGTAATCAGTTTCGAATTTCTTGTGGATAAACACCGTGCTCTTTCCAATCGCGTCAGAAAGCCGCGGGCTCTCTATTTCGCTGATCGCGATCTTGTCCTGAAAATAGAGATACTCTTTAAAATTTAGCGGATCAAGCTGAAAAAGGAATTTCCGTCCAGAGAGGGATTCGGGAAAAAGATTTTTTAAGTAATAATTGGACGAGCCAGTTACGATAAACTTGATTTGATAATGATCAATTAGATATTTGATAATTTTAGTGATTTCCGGAAAAATTTGGATTTCATCGATGAATACAAATATTTTTTTGCTTTCTCCGCCACCAGCCAAAGACTCCAGCCTTTTATATATATTATTATAATCAATGTCTTCAAAAATCTTAACATCCAGGGGATTCTCAAAATCAAACCAGGCTTTCGGTTCGGAACCGATATGATCATATAATTGGCGCATTAAAGTCGTCTTTCCCACCTGGCGCATTCCGGTTATAACCAAGGCTTCCTTTTGATCTAAATATTCTTTTAATTGGGCGAATAAAGCTCTTTTTTTCATATGTGTATAATATTTATTACAAATTGACGCTTATTTGTAATAAGAATACTACGGAATTCCTAATAAGTCAATCTTTAAAATTATCCTATTGTTCATCGCTGAACGCTCAATCCTTGTTTCTACCGTCCCGTATTATACAACTGCCAACTGCTGCACCTCCTCTGGTAACAGCGTGCGGTTGAAGCACGACCCTAAGGCGAGGCCTTAGGGTTGTTAATCTCATCTTCCCATATTATACAACTGCTGCACTTCCCCCGCCGACAGCGCGCGATTGTAGACGCGGACTTCGTCGATTTTACCGTTAAAGTAATCGGCGGTTTCTCCGCCTAAATCAGTGCCGATGGTAAAATTGTTGTTATGCAAACTTGTGCCTGATGCATTATCATTAATCACGGTAGGAGCTTGAACTTCACCGTTAAAATATATTACCACTCCAGATCCTTGAGAATTGCCATTATAAGTTGCCACGACATGCGTCCAGGAATCAATCGGCACGGAATCGGCTGGAGTCTGAACAGAGATCGCGCCAACAGTGCCCGTGATATCAACTTCTAAACAATTGCTGTTGCTTCCGTCACAGTTGCCCGAAGGTGGCAACCATAATGAATAACCTATCCAGTTGACATTATCTTCAATTTTTCCCAAAATAGCGTCTTCCGTGTCGCTTGTTTCTCTGTAAATCCAGGCAGAGAGGGAAAAATTGTCATCTCTGTCAAAATCAAAATTCGATTCATTGGAAACAATAATATCATCATTGCTCCCGTCAAAATTCAGCGCCTGGCCGATTTTGCCGATGGCTTGCGTGGCGCCGGAAATGGTGCCGTTATTAGACCCCGCGCGATCGTAAGCAGTGTTGGTTGTCATATTCACATCCGGGCCGTTGAAAGACCAAAGACCGACGAGGCCTGAAGTGAGGCGGTCGTTTTGCGGAGAATTAATTACCGCCGCGCGAGAATTGTAAAGCGCGGTAATTTCAGTTGGCGAAAGAGCGCGGTTATACATCCGCACTTCGTCCAGACGGCCGGAGAAGTAGGAGTAACTTGGATTGAGATCATCCTTGACACAACGCAACGAAAAGCCGCTAGACTTGGTGCTGTTGACCCGGTTCCAGCCGGCACTGCCGTAGTTCAAGCTGCGGTTCCAGGCGCTGAAACCATTGTTCTCGGCTGACGACCAAAAGTAGCCGTAGCCGCCGCGATTGAAGAAACCGCTGCTCCAGAAGCCGGCAGGGTAGCCGGTCCAGTTGCTGGTGTTGGTCGCGCCAGTGTTGGGTTCGGTCCAGGGAACGCCCGAGCTGGTGTTGACTTTTTTGAGCGCGCCGCCATCCGTGCCGAGAGCCGGGAAATCATCAGTTGCGCAACTAGTGTAGTCCGACGGAATATGCCAACCGGATGGACAAATGCCCTGAATTTTGGCGCCACAGCCGGTGGCGGTGGTTGAGCCGTTCATGGCGGTAGTCCAAGTGTAAAGCCGACCCCAAGGAGAACCACAGCCGGATCCGTGGCAATAATTGGTGATGGCGGTCGTGCAGTCCGGCTTGGTCGTGTTGCGCAAATTTTCTTGCAGCCAGCATTGGGAGCCATACCCGGAAGTCATTTGGACGGTGGCGTAGGAGTCGCCACAATAGGTGATTGGGTCGCCGCACGCCCAAGAATCCCCTTGTCCCAAAGTCATAGCACTGGCGTTTATGCCCGTATCCGTTTTTATTGTAACGAAATGCCAGTTAGCATCCACGGTAGAGCTCTCTGCTCCATCTACATATATAGTAGGGCTGGTTATTCCGCTAGTGGTAATTGTTCCGCTGGACAACTCCACTTTGGCCGTACCGTTAAGATCAATTATTCTATTAGTTGTCGTATCGGCTTTCAGCCAGAATGAAATAGTTTTAACTCCGTTGTATACATTCCCCGCGTCAATATAATTGCTTGTGCCATTAAAGGACAGCGCTTGGCCTCGCTTCCCGGCTACCCAGCTTGCGCCAGAAATAGTTCCGTCTTTCCCCCTCCCGCTCATGTCGCCGGCCTTGGTGCCCGCGCCTTCTTCAAAATTCCAGTAACCGACGAGACCGTTGTTGTTAGGAGCATTTATGGTTGTCTGCGGCGCTTCGTCCGCGCCGATGTCCCACGAGCCGGTGCGGAGAGAGTTGTCTATATCAGTCGTCACAGCCAGATTGGCATCAGCGGAAAGATCGGTTCCCGCTCCCCGGGCGGCAGTGTCAGTCGGAGCAAGATGGAAGTCATCGTGAGTCAAGTCAATAAACGCGAACGATTGATTAATTTTATCATGCGCTCCGCCGGTACTTGTGCTGTCGTCGGTGGCATTATAATCCGAAGCGGAATTATAAGTTCCGTGAAAGCTCTGTCCAGGTACAGCGCCTTGAACCAAAACATTTTTAACGGTTTCAGCTGAAGTGCTGCCGTAAATGCCTGTTGTAGAATTTATTATCGAAACATTATATATATAAGCGCTGTTTAGATTGCCAACATGTATGCCGCCTGCATTATTGACATTCTTGTAATCGTAGATAAGCGTATTATAAATTTTTAAATTAGCGGCATACAAACCGCCAATTCCAAAAGCAGCCTGATACTCGCTAAGTGTTCCTGTATTTTTGATTATGTCGGAATCAATTTCAATTCCCTGGAAATTCCAACCCTCGGGGTAAATGCCATCTTGATAACTGCCTGTTCCGGTTTGGGATATTTGCAATCCTGTAATTTTTACATAAGGATCCGCAATTTTTAAAACCTTAGCATCGCTAGTCGCGCCTAAATTCACTGATAAATGATACTTGCTGTCATCCCACTTCCCATTATGCCTGTTTCCCAAACTGGGATCCGTCCAGACTTTTATGTAATTGGTCGCCGAAGTTGTCCAACCGTCAATTGTAACCGCGGTTGTGTCGGCAGTGCCGGCGGATGCGCGGGCGCTGGCCACAGCAATGGCTGAATCGCCGCCATTGGAAAGGGTAAAATAATTTGAGCTGTTGCACGAATTATTGGTATACCAGATATCTCCGGATTGTTCGGTGGCGGAACCCGAGATAGACTCAACAAGAATTTGCGTCGCCGTAACATG
>Ga0334722_10006160_pt1 | contig 11926 bp, 7 predicted proteins | sample C3_bottom_MG_FD_207210 | JGI IMG/M metagenome (GOLD analysis project Ga0334722, IMG submission 207210) | Sediment microbial communities from Yellowstone Lake, YNP, Wyoming, USA - C3_bottom | ecosystem: Environmental > Aquatic > Freshwater > Lake > Sediment | place: USA: Wyoming | collected...
CGCATCCTGGGTCCGCTCTGGCATTTCAACGACCGCTTTTACGATCTCGAAAAACGCGACGACGATTCGTACAAGGTGATCGGCTACAAAAACCTGGATGAATTGCGCCACACGATTGCGCCGTACGTCGTGCGCCGCACACGCGGCGAGGTGCTGCGCGACCTGCCGCCGCGCGTCGACAATAATTATTTCGTCGAGATGACGCTGCCACAGACGCAAGCGTATAACGAATTCAAGGAGATCGTCGCGCGACTGATCGCTACTTCCAAGCGCCGTCCGCTCACGCCGAAAGAACATGACCTCCTGCTCAAGGCGCTCATCAAGATGCGCCTTATTTGCAACGCGCTCGCGTTGCACGATAAAGAGATCAAGCCCGCCGACCGCGAAAAGACCGCGCCGAAGTTACGCGAACTGCATCACATTCTCGACGAACAGATCGCGAGCAACGGACACAAGGCGATTGTGTTTTCGCAGTGGGAATTGATGCTCGACTTTGTCAAGCCGATTTTGGAACGGCTCGACCTGGGGTACGTCAAATTGGCTGGCTCAGTGCCGACCGCCAAGCGCGGCGAGATCGTCGACCGCTTTCTCAACGAATCGGCGTGCCGCGTGTTCCTCTCGACCGATGCGGGCGGCGTCGGATTGAATCTCCAAGCCGCCGATCTGGTCATCAATCTTGATCTGCCCTGGAACCCCGCGGTGCTGGAACAACGCATCGGGCGCGCGCATCGGCACGGACAACTCAACCCGGTTCACGTCGTCAACCTCATCGCGCAAGGAACCATCGAAGAGCGAATGCTCGACACGCTCGCCGCGAAACGCAATGTGTTTGGTAGTGTGTTCGGCAACGAAGATTCACCGACCGCGATTTCATTCCGCGATTCGGGACAAGGTTTGCTCAAACGCCTCGACGAAATGCTCGGCGCGGAAATCAAACCCATCGTCGAACTCGAGCCAGTGGCGGCTCCTCCCCTGTCGGAGACGGGGAAGGCAGGGGTGGGGGTTACGCCGAAACCCACCTTGCGCGTATTTGCCGATTTGCTCGTCGCGCGCTTCCCCGGTCGCATCCTGCTTGTCCGCAAAGCGCCTGTGGGCGATGGCGTCTTTGTTGTCGTCGATCACGAACCTGGGGAACTCCGCGGCAAACTCGAATCGCTGGCGAGCGAATACTTTATCGATTCTGCGCCCGCGTTACATTTGATGGAACAAGAAGGTTATCGCGCGTTCGTCGCGCTGGCGGGCAAAGCCGTCGAACGCGCCACGCCCGAGGATGAAGCGTACCGCGCCCCCGCATTGCCCGCGCCTGCCGACACGCGCCCCGAGTTGGACAAGCGCCTGCAAAAGGCAAGCCAGGGCTTTGAGTTTGCCGCCAAGCGCGCACAACTCGCCGACGTGGTTTTGGGCGGCGGCTTTCCAGAAGAGACACTCCGCCCATTACGCGATGCATTCGGCTGGGCATTGTCGTCGCATCTCGCACTCGTCAGCGACCGCGATCCGAGCGCGGAATTTCCTGGCGCGCGTTTCATCCAAGCCGAATTGGTCGAATCAGGATTTTTATCGGCGGAACTCGCCGCGCGGTGTTCGCAAGCGCGCGAATTGACTGAGCCGCCGACAACAGAAGACGCGCCGCCGCTTTCGATAAAGAGCGCGGAGCAATTGCTTGCCACCGTGCGCGAACTGATCGAGGCGGGACAAAAGCGCGTGGCGGAAAAGGGGTTGTGATGCCAAAACCTAAATCGCCAGAACGAGAATGGCAACAACAATTGATTGACGATTATTACGACTATCGCTGGAAACAAATTCTCGAACCGCTTTATCAAGAATTCTTGCGTTGGAAGTCAGGTGAGTTGGCGCACGCCGATATGGATCAAGCCATTCACAAGACCCACAAGCAAACGCAAGAACTCTATGGGTTGTTCGGCGAAAAACGCGATTGGTTGGCGAGGGTGATTCAAATGGATGAAGATTGGTTTGAGGTTTGGCTCAAAGACCATCCAGCACCCGAAAGTTTGCCTTTGATACCTCGCGCCGTGCGCGCATAACTATTCACTCGATGCGCGTCACACCTACCCAATGATCGGCAATTTTGTTTCGCTGATAATTGTGGTATGATGAGAGCCATGCGAAAGGAGCAACCTGTGACTCAATCGAATATGATTCAAATACCGCGAACAGAATACCAAGCATTGGTCAAGCGCGTCGAGAATTTGGAAAAAATTGTGCACCGTCAAGAGGCGCAAGCAGAATCATTGCCCGCCGAACATCCAACCGATGTGCGCGCCTTGATCCAGGAGTTGCAGAATAAATATGCCCAGCCGCCATCCCTTACCCAAGCCCTCCTCGCCGAACGCGCCCGCGAGCGCGAGCGCGAAGAACAACGCCTACGTGCTCGACAGTTACGCTCTGCTCGCGCTCCTGCAAAAAGAAAAGGGGCAAGCCCAGGTCGCCGCGCTCATCGCGCAAACCCAGGAAAATGATGCGACCCTCTACCTCAGTTTAATCAACTGGGGCGAAATTCTATACATTGTCCAGCGCGAGCAAGGCGCGCGCGTCGTAGAATCATTGATGCGCGATATCGACCGCTTGCCTATCGCCTTGGTTGATGTAGATCGGGAGCGGGTTGCGTCGGCGGCACGCATCAAAGGCGCGTTCGCCGTGTCCTACGCCGATGCCTTTGCTATTGCGCTTGCCCAGGAATTGAATGCAACGCTTGTATCTGGCGATCCTGAATTCAAATTGATTGAGAAATTGGTTTCCGTGTTGTGGCTCGAACGATAGGATCGAACCTCGAAAATGTCTCTCCATCTCCTCCTCGCCCCCGCCGCAGTTGGCAAAACGCAACACTGCATTCAACGCATCCGCGAAATTAATCGCGAAAATCCCCTCGCACCGATCTGGGTGATTCTGCCGAACAACGCGACCGCGTTCGCGTTTCGCCGCCGTCTCGCCCGCGCAGGCGGCGCAATCGGTGTTCACCTGGGAACTTTTTATTCGCTCTACGAAGAATTGCTTGCCGAAGCGGGGCAGCTTGTCGCGCGCCTCGATGAACCCGTCATCACCTATTTACTGCGCGAGGTCGCCGTTGAATTGCATCACGCGGGCGCGTTGAATTTTTTCGCGAACATTCACACCTTGCCAGGTTTTCGCCGCGCGCTTCACGCAGCGATTCAGGAACTCAAACGCGCGCGCATCGACCCCAACGATTTCACCCACTGGGCGCAAGGTCGCAGTGCGCGATTAAGAGAACTGGCGCGATTGTATACGGCGTATCAAGAACGATTGCTCAAATCCGATTGGGCAGATGGCGAAGGACAGGGCTGGCTTGCCGCACTTGCGCTTGAACACGATGCGAATCTGGCGCGCGGCTGGCGTCTCCTCGTCGTCGACGGCTTTGACGAATTCAATCCGACGCAACTTGCCGTCCTCAAATTACTGTCCGCGCGCGCTGACGAGACGCTCGTCACTTTGACAGGCGACTCGCGTGAACGAGTGGCGCACCGCCGATTTGTCCACGCGCGCGCCGCTATCGAATCCGTTTTATCACCGTGCCTCCCTGTCTCCTTGTCTCCCAGTCCATCCACCACGCCGATAGCGCAAATAGAATCGATCCTCTTTGAATCCGCGTCACAGAAAATCCCAGTTGACAACGCGATTCAATTTATCGAAGCGCCCAATCGCGCCGAGGAAATTCGCGCGGCATTGCGCTGGCTCAAAGCGCGCATCGTCCGCGATGAGTTGAAACCGTCCCAGGTTGCGTTGCTCGCGCGTTCCATCGAGCCGTATCGCGCTTTCATCGACGAGACGGCGACGGAGTTTGGCTTGCCGATTCATTTGAGCGAAGGCGCGAATCTGGCGACCAATCCCGCCATTGCCGCTTTATTGAATTTGCTCGCCGTGTCCGCGCAAGATTTTTCGCGCCGCCGCGTCGTCGATGCGTGGCGCAATCCATACTTTGATTGGTCGCCGCAGGAAATCGAACAGGATGACGCGGAACGATTGGACGCGGCGGCGCGCTGGGGTCAAGTCGTCGACAACATGGCGCATTGGCAAGACACGCTCGCGCGATTGGAAAAAATAAATCTAAACGATGAATCGGTGGAACACGACGACGAAGTGTTGGATGCGCCAACGGGCGCAATCGCCGCCGCGCTCGCGCAAAAATTTTTCGCATTCGCTAAACGCCTCGCGCCGCCCATCCGCGCGACGATGCGCGGCTACGTCGCCTGGCTTGAACAACTCATCGGAGACGACCCAGGATTATTGACCGAATACGAACGCGAGTCGGATACGAGTCTGCATCTCGTTCGTTGTGCGCGCGCATCCGCCGCCACGCGCGACCGCGATGTCGCCGCCCTGCGCGAGTTGAAAAATGTTTTGCGCGCGCTGGTCTTTTCGGAAACCGCATTCGGCGTGGCGCGCGAAATCGCGTTTGTCGAATTTCTGACGGAATTGCGCGGCGCCATCGAAGCGGCGACGTATCGCGTTCCGCCGCCCGATCAAACCGAATCGATTCTTGCGGCGTCGGTCTTGTCCGCGCGCGGTTTGTCGTTCCGCGCCGTCGCGCTCGTCGGTTTAGCCGAAGGCGAGTTTCCGCGCGCGACGACCGAAGACCCATTGCTGATGGAAACCGACCGCGCCGCGCTAAACCTGGCGCCGCGTCTCTCGGGCGACGAGGTCACATTTTTTTACGAAGCGGTGACGCGCGCGACCGAAAAACTTTTGCTCACGCGCCCCTATCTCGCCGACGATGGTCAACCCTGGGAAGCGTCGCCCTACTGGGAGCACATCCTGGGATTGGTCGATGCCCAGCCATCGCGCGCGGACAAATCGATTGCGCCTGAAGATGCCGCCTCGGAAACAGAATTGAATTTGATTTCGAACGCGCACCACGCAAGCGCGCAAAGCCAAGTCCTTGCGGCGCGGATGGCGGAAGAAGCGCGTGGACAATTTGAAGGCGACCTGTCCGCGTTGCGTTCGCGCCTCGCGCAACATTTCTCGCCCACGCATCCGTGGAGCGCGAGCCGCCTCGAAACTTTCGGCACATGTCCGTTCGCATTCTTCACCGCTTACGTGCTTAAACTCGAACCGCGCCCGCCCGCACAAGCGGGATACGACGTGCGCCAACTCGGCACGATGTACCACGCGATTCTCGAAACGCTCTTTCGCGCTGCGCCCGACCCCACGAACCTCGATGCGTTGCTCACAGCGTTGCCTATAGTCGCGCGAAAAATTTTCGACGATGCGCCAGAAACCTATGGCTTTCGTCCGACTGCGTTGTGGCAACAACAGCGCTCGGAATTGGAACGCATTCTCGCCGATACTCTGCGCGCGTTGAGTGAAGCCAGCGTTGGATGGAAGCCCATACATCTCGAACTTGCCTTTGGCAAAGATGACCAACCGCCGCTCGTTTTGCGCGGCGACGATGGGAAAGAAATTCAACTGCGCGGTTATATTGACCGCGTTGATGTAAACACCGCCGGTGAATTGCGCGTGTTGGATTACAAAGCGGGGTCGTCGTCCATCACCAAGCAAGACCTGGACGACGGCAAGCGATTGCAACTCGCGTTGTATGCGCTCGCCTTGCGCGACGCGCTAAAAATCGGTGCGCCCGTTGCTGGATTATATTGGCACATTAACGCAGCCAAGGCGAGTAGTTTGAAATTGGAAAAATATCCCGGCGGAATCGATGCGGCGTTCGAGCGAGCGACCACGCACGCACTCTCGCACGTCGCGCGCGTCCGCGCAGGCGATTTCGCGCCGCACCCGCCCGATGGCGGTTGTCCGCAATGGTGCCCCGCAACCGCATTTTGTTGGCGATATAAACCGAAAGAATAGAAATTAGAAGTTAGATCGCTGTTCATTTTCCAACCTCCAATTTCCAATCATTGCTTTTCAAAATTAGCAGACGGTGCTAGAATGAGCGCGATGAATCAGATCGACGGAGGCAAAAAATGAGCAGTTCAATTGGGATCAAAATTGTATTGCCTGAAAAGATCTATCGTGCGCTCAAGCGCGTCGCGGAACAAAAACAAAAAACCGAAGCCGAACTGGCGGTAGACGCAATTCGCGCCTATTTGAAACCGGTACTCCCCGCGCACTCGCTTGTGGGACTATTTTCAGATGAAGCGGAATTGATCGATGCGATAACCGAAAGAACGATGCAACTTCGAGAAATAACACCATTGCGGGTAACGAGGTCATCGTGAAGCCAGCATTGCTTGACACCGATATTCTCTCCGAAATCCTCAAAGCCAAGAATCCGCTCGTCGTCGAACGTGCTCAACGCTATCAGGCAGAACACAAGCATCTCACAATTTCGGTGATCACGGTGATGGAAATCGTCAAAGGTTTTCATCAGGTTGGTCGCGCGGACGCGCTGGCAAAATTTCTGGCGCACATCACAGCCAGCAATGTATTGGCTTTCGATCAACCCTGCGCTGAAATCGCCGGGCGAATTTATGGCGATTTGGATCGCACGGGTCAAACGGTTGGACGCGCCGATCCCATGATCGCCGCTATCGCGATCCAACATTCGTTGACTTTGGTAACGGGAAACATGGATCACTATCAGCGAATGCAAAAACTAGGTTACCCGCTAAAATTGGACAACTGGCGTCAGGCAGAATGACTAGCGTTGGCGTTAGAAATCGGAAGTTGGAAATTAGATCGCACATCTGCATTCCAATCTCCAATATCAAATCTCCAAATGACTTCAATTCTTTCCCTCATTTCTCTCGACCCCATTCAATTCGACGCGGTGACAAAACGCGGCGCGGATATTGTCGTGACGGCTGGGGCTGGGTCGGGCAAAACACGGACGCTTGTCGCGCGCTTTCTTACGCTAGTTGAAGAAGGCGCGCCGCTGCGTTCGCTCATCGCCATCACGTTCACCGACAAAGCCGCACGCGAGATGCGGACGCGCATTCGCACTTACCTGACCTCACCTCTTACCCCCTTCGCCCCCTCTCCCCTCTCCGAATTGGAAAATCGGAGAGGGGAGAGAGGGGAGAGAGGGTTGGGAGAGTGGGATGAGATCGACAATGCGCGCATCGGCACGATTCACAGTTTGTGCGCGGCGATTCTGCGCGCGCATCCTGCACAAGCCGCCGTCGATCCGGGCTTTGGGGTGCTCGATGAAAATGCCAGCGCAGCATTCCGCGCGCAAGCGATCCAAGCCACCCTCGACTGGACAGCGAACGATGCGAATGCCGTCGCATTGTTCACGTTCCTTAAAGAAAACGCGCTCCGCGAAATGTTGACCACCTTGCTCGAAAAACGCTCCACCGCGCGCGCGGCATTCGCTGCGGCGAAGGAACCCCGCGCGGTGTGGGCAACCGCCTTGACGCACGCCCTCGCGCGCTACACCGAATCGCCGAATGTGCGCGACGCCCTGACAACTTTGCGCGACCTGCACGCGCGCGATGAACTCACGAGCAACGCAGGGGTCAAACTCGCCGCGCAGATAGTCACGCTTTTGGAAAACTGGGGACGATTTAAAAACGCGCAAGACTGGGATGACAAGTTGCGTAAACTATTCGCCATGCGCCGCCAAAACCTGGGAGGTGCAGTCGGTAGCAAAGGTGCGGCAAAAGACGCCGCGAAAATTTTGCGTGAAGCATACGACGAAATAATCGATCCCTGGCTGGGCGGCAAGACCGCCAGCGACGCGATTCCGCGTTGGTCGTTCGACGAGCGCGCGGCGGATGCTCTACCGCAACTGCATCGCGCATTCGACGTGGCGATCCGTGAATACGATGCGTTGAAAGCCGAACGCCGCGCGCTCGACTTTGACGACCTCGAAGCGCAGACCGTGGCGTTGCTCGAAAACAACGCGGACGTGCGCGCGCGCTGGCAATCCGAAACGCGCGCCATCCTGGTGGATGAATTTCAAGACACGAACGATCATCAGCGGCGCATCATTTACGCCCTGCGCGGAATCTCCACGCCAAGCGTCCAACCTCCAATCTCGAATCTCTTCGTGGTCGGCGACGGCAAGCAAAGCATCTATCGTTTTCGCGGCGGCGATGTCACGGTATTGCGCCGTGTCCAAGCCGACCTCGCAGCCAGCGGCGGCGCATCGTTCGATCTCGATCTGACTTATCGCGCGCACGAATCACTCGTCGCGCAACTCAACGCATTGCTCGAACCGATCCTAGGAACGGCGGACGATCCCGCGCGTCCATACGCAATTCCGTTCTCGCCCCTGCGCGCCCATCGCACCACGACCCAGGTACGCGAGCCATTCGTTGAATTCTGTCTTGGGATTGGCGAAGATGCGGAGCAAGGTCGCGCAGCAACTGCGAATGCGCTGTCCGCGCGCTTGGGGCAATTGCACGATGAGGAACAAATCGACTGGGGCGACATGGCGCTCTTGTTCCGCGCGTCGTCGCATTTTTCCGATTACGAAGCCGCCTTTGAGCGCGCGAACATTCCCTTCGTCACCGTCGCGGGCAAGGGTTTTTACGAGCGTCCCGAAGTGCGCGACCTGTTGAACGCGCTTGCTGCCATCGCTGATCCGACAGACGATCTTGCAATGGCTGGAGCATTGCGTTCGCCTGCGTTCGGCTTGAGCGATGGCGCGTTGTATCTCTTGCGCCGCGATGGCGCGACCACACGATCGTTCTGGTCGGCGTTGCACGGCAATTTGTCAATGCTATCGCCTGACGATTTGACGCGCGCGATGCGGGCGCAAAAAATTTTGGACGATGCCATCGGGCTCGGCGGGCGCGTATCGGTTGCGGCAATGCTCAAACATTTTCTTGATGCGACCGACTATCGCGCAATTTTGCATTCGATCCCCGACGCCGAACGACCGCGCCGCAACGTCGACAAATTGCTTGCGGACGCGCATGCCAGCGGCTTGGTCAGCATCCGAGAATTTTTGGATTACGTGCAAACGCTGCGCGATGTCGAGGCACGCGAAGGCGAAGCGCCTGTTGAAGCAGGCGAAGCAGTGCAATTGATGACGGTACACAAGGCGAAGGGGCTCGAATTCAGCATCGTCGTTCTTGCCGATGCCGGGCACACGCCGCGCGGCGCGCGCAGTTTTTATCTCGACCCAGAACTAGGTCCGCTTTTTTCTGTCGCCACCGCCAATGAACATTCGGTAATGGATCGGCTGGGCGCGGTACGCGACGCGGATCAAAGCGATGCGGAAGAAAAGCGTTTGCTCTACGTCGCCGCAACGCGCGCGAAAGACAAGTTGATGGTGTGTGGAACTTGCAAACGCAAAAAAGAGGGAACGTTGACGCTCGGCGGCTGGCTAGGGCAACTCGGCGCAATCGTCGGACTCGACACCGCGACGATTCCTGAATCGTTGGATGCGCCAATCGAAATTGAATTGCAAGCCATCGGCGGAAGAATCGGTTGCACTGTTGCGCCGTTGGCGGAGTCCGTAATTCAAAAATCAAAATTCAAAAATCAAAAATCTATTTCCGAATCGCCAATCTCTAATCTCCCATCTCTCGTCGCCCCGTTAATTCCACAGGCAACCGCGTTCGCTGACGAAAAAATCCGCGAACACGACGCCGATCCGCCATCGCGCATTTGGCGTGTGGTGCCGATTGCGCAACGACCGCGCGGACCCGCCTGGGTCGTCGGCAAGCTCGTGCACGAAGCATTACGCCGCTGGCGTTTTCCTGATCGCGCCGAATTCGAAACCTTCCTGTATCCGCACGCGCTTGCAACAGGCTTGACCGATCCGCGCGAAATTACCGCGGCAATTTCTGAAGCGCGGCGATTAGTCGAACGTTTTCAAGCGCACGAACTTTACGCGGAGATGAACAACGCGGAACGATTCCACGAATTGCCGTATACGCATCAAGGCGATGCTGGTGTTATCGACGTGTTGTATCGTGCGAGCGCGATGTGGCGTGTGGTGGATTTCAAGACGGATGAGATTCGAGACGAAGAAAAGTTGCAAGAAAAGATTGAAGAGTATCGCGAGCAAGTAATGCGTTACGCGGACGCGGTGAGCAATCTGGTTAGCGTCAAGCCGCAAGCAAGTCTGTGTTTTCTCGACGCGTTCGGCACAGTGCGCGTGGTGTTTTACGATGACGCTCAAAAACGATAACGAATCGATCACTTGTCTCAATGACAAGCCCCTGGCTGGGTCGCTCACCGTGACCTCGTTGAGAATTGAGCCAGCCGAATAACTGTGCTTGCACATAGTTGAAACAGGGCAAGCGCCGCGATGGGAACAATATTCCTCGCGGCGTTTGTTTTTTGTGACGCGGGCGCTTATCTCTCCTGTTTCGCAGAATCCTTGATGTTTTCTTGACTTGCACCAGAGTCTTCTTGTCTGCCATTTGACGCACTTTCGCATACACTCCAATTGTAAGTTTTTTGAACGACAACGGAGGTAATAAAAAATGGACATCGTATATGTCGCTCTCACCGTACTCTTCTTCGCATTTGCGTGGACGTTCGTCCTGTTGTGCGACCGAGTGAGCGCCTCCGGAACTGGGAACGTTTCGAAAAGCTAGAAAAGAAGGTCATCATGAACTTGATCTACATTGTGGGCGGGATTGTCTCGCTCGTGCTACTCATCTATCTGGTCATCGCTATGGTGAAACCGGAATTGTTCTCATGACAATCAATGGCTTGCTTCAAATCGCAATATACTTTGTCGTGCTTATTTTGGTAACCAAGCCGCTCGGCTGGTATATGGCGCGCGTTTATGAAGGAGAGCACACCTTCCTCGACCCAGTGTTGCGCCCCGTCAAGCGACTGCTCTATCGATTGTTCGGCATAAATCCGGAACAGGAGATGAGTTGGAAAATCTATGTCGCCGCCGTGCTCGTGTTCAGCGGAGTCGGACTCGTCGTTCTCTACGCCATTGAACGATTGCAAGGCATTCTGCCTTTGAACCCGCAGGGATTTTCCGGGGTGCCGACTGACTTGGCATTCAATACCGCTGCCAGCTTCACGACGAACACGAATTGGCAGAACTATGCGGGCGAAACGACGATGAGCTACCTGACTCAGATGATGGGACTGACGGTCAAGAATTTCGTATCGGCGGCTGTGGGCATGGCTGTCCTCATCGCGTTCATCCGTGGATTTGCGCGTCGCAATTCACAGACGATTGGAAATTTCTGGGTCGATCTGACACGCGGCATACTCTATATCTTATTGCCAATCTCTTTTGTACTCGCCCTGGTTTTCGTCTCGCAAGGTGTCGTGCAAACTCTCGGCGACTATATCACCGTGCCAGTGGTTCAACCGATTACTTACACTCAACCAAAACTCGACGCAAACGGTAACTCGATCAACGACGCAATTGGTAATCCAATTACCGAGACAGTGACATTGCAGAATCAAGTGATTGCAGTGGGTCCCGTCGCGTCGCAACTTGCGATCAAGCACCTGGGCACGAACGGCGGCGGCTTTTTCAACGCCAATTCCGCGCATCCATTTGAAAATCCAACACCGCTGACCGATTTTCTAGAAATCCTGGCTGAAACGTCAATCGCCGCAGGGCTGACGTACACTTTCGGCAAGATGGTCAAAGATACACGCCAGGGTTGGGCGGTCCTAACTGCGATGCTGATCGTCCTGGCGATTGCGATGCCGGGTTTGTACGCGGCTGAAGCGTCGGGCAACCCACGCATCGCCACGCTCGGCGTCGATCAAACGGCAAGTGACACGAGTCCCGGCGGCAATATGGAAGGCAAAGAAGTCCGCTTTGGTATTCCGCGCACGGCAATCTTTGCGACAGCGACAACCGCAACCTCCAGCGGTGCTGTGGACGCGATGCACGATTCGTTCACGCCGCTGGGCGGTCTGGTTCCGCTCGTCATGATGCAATTCAGCGAGGTCATTCTGGGCGGCGTCGGATTAGGGCTGTACGGTATGCTGACCTTTGCCATCATCGCTGTCTTCGTCGCTGGGTTGATGGTTGGGCGCACACCGGAATATCTGGGCA
>Ga0334722_10006161_pt1 | contig 11926 bp, 14 predicted proteins | sample C3_bottom_MG_FD_207210 | JGI IMG/M metagenome (GOLD analysis project Ga0334722, IMG submission 207210) | Sediment microbial communities from Yellowstone Lake, YNP, Wyoming, USA - C3_bottom | ecosystem: Environmental > Aquatic > Freshwater > Lake > Sediment | place: USA: Wyoming | collected...
AATGACTTCACCGATGTAGTCCTCGACCACAAAGTTCGCGATCGTGTGCTTGTTCGTGTTGGCCGTGATGTCCTGGATGGTCGCCACAGGCACCGCGTCCTCGGTAATGTTGTGCTGGACCGAGAGATTGAGCTCGTCTTCATGGTAAATGCAGCTGCAGTTCTCGCACGTCCTTCCGTGCGGGCAGTCGTCGTCAGTCTCGCAGTCTTCCGAGCCCTCAACCTTGCCGTCGCCGCAGCTGGAAGGAACGAATTTGAGCCCCGAATTAACGCAGTCGCACGTCGCCGGGTCGCACTTGAGCGGCTGTCCGATGATTTGCGACAGGTTCTCGCAGATGTCCAGCTGAGGCCCTTTTTTGCCCGTACCCGGGTCGCAAGCCTCCGCGCTCTCGCGGATGCCATTGCCGCAGTTCTTGGCGCGCTCGCCCGGAAGGCAGGCGCAGGTGTTTTCGTTGCACACCATCGCGATCTTGAGAATCTTGCCGATAGCAGGGCAAAGGTCAAACGCCGTGCCGGGCTCGCAAAGCTCGTAGCCCTCGCGCATCCCGTTGCCGCACTTCTGCTCGGTCAGGCTCGCGGGAATGATGCTCGCAGAAACCGTTGCCGCAAACAGGGCAAGCGCGACTGCGACGATGAGTGCGCGTTTCATTTCAGAACCAACTTGCAATCCATGAGAAGAAATGCTTGACGCCGTTCGTGATGGAGCGCGTCACGCCGATGCCCTTCGCAGCGGGAAGCTCGTCCGTCGGCAAAGGCTGGCGTTCAGGCTCTGCCGCAGGAGGCTGCGCTTCAGGAGTAGGAGGAGTTTGTTCGGTCTCTGGCGCGGTTTCCGCAGGCGTGCTCGCGGGATGCGGCGTTACGGGTGCGGCAGTCGTGGTCGTCACTGCCGTCGTTTCCGTGCTGCTTCCGCCTTTGTACAGCTTGCACTGGCAGGTTTCGCGCGCGCAGATGCCGACATCGCTGCCGACATAGCAGATTTTGTCCGGCGGGTCGCATTGCTCGCCCGCATCAACGTGCTTGTTGCCGCACGCAGGCGTGGGCTTGGTCGTGTGCGTCGTCGTTGTCGCGGTGGACGATGAGCCGCCGATGCACTTGCCGCCTGCGCAGCCGGTAAAGCCCATGCTCGTGCAGTCCATATCCTTGTGCTGAATCTGGATCGGGCTGCCGCCGCAGTAGTATTCGCGGATCCACGGGCTCGGGTCCTTGTGATAGCCGTCCTTGTTGCTGATGCATTCGTCCGTGTGCGTCGTGGAAATGCCGTACTTGGTCGTGCCGAGAATGTCGACGAACTTCTCCGGGTGCGCGCCGTCGACCGGGCCGCCGTCGCTGTCCGTGCAGGCCACGGGCTGGGTCTTGTTCTCTTCGATAGCGAGCGCGAACGACGCGCTCAGAATCATCGCCAATAACAGCATCCACACAAGCTTGCGCATATTGTCTCCCGAGAAGAAAGCAGTATAAATAGTTTATGATTATAGCGAGAGCGCGAGGCCGGTGATCGCGATGACCACGACCACGCCGACAATCGCGGCAACAACGTGCCAGTCCGCGGAAGTGCGCTTCTCCAGCATCGTCTCAAGCTCCTTGATGGTGGACTTGCGGACGCGGACGTACTCCATCGTCATCAATGTGGTCAGAATGGTCTTCACTCGTCTCTCAACCTCTTTGTAATCACTCACTCTCTGAAGTCACTCATGAGCACCGAACTCCCTTTTAAAGATTATTGGGCTGGAAAATAGAGTATTAAGAATACAAATCACGCCTTGTCGAAGAAAATCGCGTATTTCTTGTCCTTGACCAGCTCCTCGCTCGCGTGCTCGTGCTTGCGCGCAGGCGGCTGGTCGGTGAGCTTGATCGTCTTCGCGCCGACCTTGTCCTTGATGGCGGTCTCCCACGGCTGAAGCGTCGCGAGGAACGACTTGTCGCCGTGCAGGATGACATGAATCTGGTCGCGCTTGTCCAGGCCGCCGTCTTTCCTGAGCGACTGGATGCGCCGCATGATTTCGCGAGCAAATCCTTCCGCTTCCAGCTCGGGCGTGCGCGTCGTATCAAGATACGCGATGCCGTCCTTGAATTCCATCGCGGCCAAATGCGTCGGAACATCGCGCTCGATGACGACGTGCTCGGGATTCAGGTCAAACTTTTCAGAACCGATCGTGATCGAGAACTTCTTTTCCTTCGCGAGCGCGCCCAGGATGCTTTCCGCGCTCTCTTCCGCAAGCTTGGCGATGATTCCCGGCGCTTTCTTGCCGAAACTCCTGCCCAGCGTTCCCGGATTTGCCTTGACGGCCTGCTTGATGTCCGCGAACGACTTGGTCACCTGCACGTCCTTCGCGTTCACCTGCGTCTTGATGATGTCGGTAAGCTGCTTGACTGCCGCGTGCACGCCGTCGTGCTCGCTGACGATCGTGACGCGCTTGACCGGCCAGCGCAGCGAAAGCTTTGCCTTCTCTCGCGCGGCCAAAACCGCCTCGATGACCTTGCCCGCAACGCTCATGTGCTGCTCGAGCGCGGCATTGACGCTCTTCTTGTCCGCAGACGGCCACGGGCACAAGTGAATGGACTTTTCCGGCAGCTTGAACGCCGTTCGGATATCCTGATACATCTGCTCGCAGATGAACGGCGCGACCGGCGAGAAGAGCTTCAGCGTTTCGAGCAGGACGTGGTATAATGTATAGAGCACGACTTCCTTGTCATTGTCCGAGCCAATCGCGGCCTTGTCGCGCACTAATTGAATATAAGTGCGCGAAAGCTCCAGGAACAGGTCTTCGACCAGCCCGGGCACCTCGTTCAGCAGGTAGCCGTCCATTTTCTCAGTCACCGCAGCAATCGTGCTGTGCAGCTTGGACACCATATAGCGCTCCTCGTCCGAGAACAAGGACTCCATAATCTTCGGGTCAAAGTCCGCAGGGTTCTTGCCGAGCGTGCGCGCGAGGTCAAGCAGGAAATTGTGCAGGTTCCACAAAATGGCCAAGTTCTTGTACTTCTGCTTGGCGTCCTCAGGATTGTAATTCAGGTCCAGGCCGGGATTCGCGCCGCCAATCACGTACGTGCGGAATGCATCGGCACCGACCGCGTCAACGACTTCCTTGGGCTCGATGTAATTGCCCAACGATTTTGACATCTTTCGCCCGCTCGCATCCTGGATGTAGCCGTGCATGTAGACATTCTTGAACGACTGCTTGTCAAACGCGACAATGCCTGCGACCATCAAGAGATTGAACCAGCCGCGGATCTGGTCCTTGCCTTCCACGATGAAGTCCGCAGGGTACAGCTTCTCGAACAAGTCCTTCTGGTGCGGGTAGTTCAGGCAATTCCAGCTTGCCGTTCCTGCGTCGACCCAGACGTCCAGCACATCAGGAACGCGCTGCATCTTTGTTCCGCACGCGCACGGAATCTCGATGCGGTCAATCCACGGCTTGTGCAGCTCGATGACTTTCTGCTTCGACTTCTCTTCCAATTCCTTGACCGTGCTGATGACTTCGTACTTGCCGCACGACGCGCACTTCCAAATCGGCACGGGCGTGCCCCAGAAGTTCTGCTTGGTAATGCTGTTGTCGCGCAAATTCTTGAGCCATGAGTCAAACGCGTTGAATGCCGCCTTCGGCACCCAATGGGTCATGTTGTTGAAGTCAATCATTCTCGGCTTCAAGTCCTCGATCTTGAAGAACCACTGCTTGGTCGTGCGGAAAATGACGGGATTGTGGCAGCGCTGGCAGTGCGGGTATTCGTGCTCGACAGGAGTCTTCGCGATAAGCACGCCGCGCTTGTCCAGCGCATCGATGAATTTCTTGTCGTCCTTCTTCGCGACCCAGCCCGCGAACTCTTTCATCGCGGCCGGGAATCTTCCCTGTTCGTCAACGACGTTCCACGCAGGAATCTTGTTGCGGTGGCCGACTTCGTAGTCTTCCGGACCGCAGCCGGGCGCGCAGTGGACTAATCCCGAGCCGGCGCTCGTGTCGACGAATTCTGAGGAAAGAACGACGGTGTGCACTTTCGGCGACGTCTTTTCCATTTCTTTGTATTCGGGAATGACGTCTTCGAACGGGTGCGTGTACTTCGTTCCCTCGAGCTTGCTGCCGGCGAACGTTTCCAGTATCTTCGGAACCTGATTGGCGATGCCTTGCACGATGACTGTCGCCAATGCCTTGGCGAGAATCCAGACTTCATTGCCCACCTGCACGCGCACGTAGTCCAAATCAGGATTCACCATCACGGCAAGATTGAGAGGAATCGTCCACGGCGTCGTGGTCCAGATGACCAAGTACTCGTTCGGCTTGTCCTTGACGCGGAACTTCACGAAAATCGATTCGTCCTTCACGTTCTGGTATTCCAGTTCGTGCTTGGACATGTTGGTCTGGCAGTGCGCGCACCACGGCATTGTCCTCAGACCTTCGTACAAGCGCTTCTGCTCGTCCGCGCGCTTGATGAGCATCCATTCGCCCTCGATGAATTCTTTGGAGATTGGGATGTACGCATGGTCAAAGTCCATCCAGACGCCCAAGCGCTCGAACGTCTTGTTCATCTGGTGCATCATGTCAACGGCAAATTCCTGGCATTCCTTGTTGTACTTCTCCACGCCGAACGCCTCGATGTCCTTGCGGAAGAAAATCTGGTGCTTCTGGCGGATTTTGTTTTCTGTGGGCAAGCCGTGCATGTCATAGCCTGCGCGGTCCCACACGTCAAAGCCGCGCATGCGCTTGTAGCGCAGCACGATATCTTTCATTGCTTTGTTCCACGCAGTGCCGATGTGCACAACGCCAGAAGTATACGGCGGGCCGTCCAGGAAATAGAACTTCTTACCGCCCTTGCCCTGCGCTTTCGCCTTGTCGTAAATCTGCTCGCGCTCCCAGAACTTCATGATTTCCGGTTCAAGCGTTTTAGGATCGTACGGGCTACCCATAGAAGAACACCTCGAGGAAGAGGTATAAAAAATTACCTAATAGTTTGACCAGTCTGCTGCTTCGGAGCGGCAGGCTGCTTTGCCGCGGGTTGAGGCGCAGGCTTGGGCGCTGCGGGTTTCTTTTCCGCAGGCTTCTCTTCCTTCTTCGCGTCCGCAGTCGCGGTCTTGACGTCGGTCATCTTGGCCTTGGGCAGTTCCTTCTTCGCCTCGACCTTGATGCCGAACAATTCCGCGCGGACCATGCCCTTGTCGTCCTTGGTCACGTTGACCTTGATGCGCGAGGGCGGGTTCCTGATGCCGTGCTTCCACAGCTCGATGTTGAGGTGCGTGCCGAGCTTGATGTTCGCCGCGTCAGTCTTCATGTGCTGCTGCAGGAAATCCTTGATGGCGCGGACTGCCTTTTTGGCGCGCTTGTACTTCACGCTCTTCAGCCATTCGCGGCGCAATGGGATTATGTAGGTTCGTTCTGTTGCCATGTTAAACTCGCTTTATCTTCTGCCTGCGCCACGAGCGCTTGACCATCGTGTGCCTTCCCGGGTGGACCTGTCTGCCCTTGCCGTACTTCTTCGGTACGGTCCAGAACGGCGCCCACTTGGTCTGACGGCCGTGCTTTGCGAGGCGCTTCTTGCGCGCAGGATGCTTATATCGTGCCATGTTCAGTAACCCTCAGTCTGCGGCGCAGCTTCTGCGGCAGGTGCGGCTTCAGGAGATTCCTTTTTCTTCGGCGGAGCGCGCTTGCGCTTCGGCGCCTCGACTGCAGGCGCTGCTTCGGTCGCGCCTTCAACCGCAGGAGCGGCTTCAGTTGCGGCTTCCTCTGCGGAAGCGACACGCTTGCGCGGCGCGCGAGCCTTCTTTTCCTTCGGCATCTCCACCATCTGGAGCTCGCCGCCCGGATTCTTGGGAAGAACGATGTTGTTCTCCTTCATGTACGCGTCGGCGATCTTGCCGAGGAACGAGAGGCCTTGCGGCGTGATGATGCGGCCCTTGTGCAGGCCCTTCTCGATTTTCTTGGCATAGCCTGCCTTGTCGAGCTGCTGGAGAATCTTGCGGAGGATATTTCCCGAGCCGCGGTAGAAGCGTTCGGGCTTGTGACCCTTGTTCTTGCGGCCGCCGTAGAGCGTGCGCAGCTTCTGGACGCCAATAGGACCTTCGGAATCGGACATTCTGCGGAGAATCGCTGCTGCGCGGACAAACCACCAGTCAGTGCGGGTCGGCGGGCGCTCCTTGTGCGCGCCGGTCTTTGCGAACATCGCCCATTCGGGCGGCTGCACGATTGCGTTCTTTTGCAATTCCTTTGCTGCGCGCTCGATGAGTTCGGTCTTTGGAACGTCGTAAATTCCCATTGTTTCCCTCTATGTGTGACCTTGCGGTCTACAGTGGACAGTCGAGCTGTCCAGAATACTGAATGAAGACAGCCACCTCTTTAAAAAGGTTTCGCAGTCAGCCTGGGCGTCGCCTGCAAATCGAGAATGCCGCGCAGGATGAACGTCTTCATCGCGATGTCCAGCAGCGGGTCGCGGTCAAACCGGTCGTAGAACGCGATTCCCTCGCGCAGGTAGCGGTCAATGTCGCACGGGTCGCCCGTGATCGGCTGGATGCGATACTGGTGCGGAACGTTGTTCGCGTACAAGGTGTGCTTGGGAGACGGTTGCGCGTGCCAAAGAATGTTTCCTCGGAGGCCGAGCATGTCGTCCATCGTCACGAGCGCGCCCGCATACTTGTGTTCTGCGGCATTCTCGTGAGTGATGACGATGCCGGAAAGCTCCGTGCCAAAATCCTGCATGTGGACTTTCGGCATGCGCGGGACAAACCCCCTTGCGAGAATTCCGTCAATATAGTAGTGGACCAACGTGTCGCGGAATTCCTTCATCTCGTCCAATGCCATGCGTTCGCAGACCTCGGTGTTCAATATAAATCTGCGGACACATTCATAGTTAGCTGTCAAGAACCTGCAGGTTCTTGAGCACCCTGCGGTTTTCCTGAAAACCGCATGGTTTTTATACACTTCTTCTCCCCTTTGTGGCAATGGTGGTTATTACATTACTTGATGGCAAGAAGCGCACGTACGACCAGCCCATCACAGGAATCGCGCTCGCCAAAGAGCTTCGCCTTGAGAAGAAAGCGCTCGCGATGAAGGTGAACGGCGAGCTCAAAGACCTCGCCACGCCCATCGACAAGGACGTCAGCATCCAGATTCTCACGTTCGACGACCCGGAAGGCAAAGCAGTCTTCTGGCACACGACCGCGCACATCTACGCGCACGCCATCAAGGAAATGTATCCTGCCGCGCTGAACACCATCGGCCCGAGCATCGACGACGGATTCTACTACGACTTTGACAATCTCAAGCTCGATGCCGCTGATTTGGAAAAAATCGAGGCAAAGATGCGCGAAATCGCCGCGAAAAAGCTCGTCTGCGAAAGAAAAGTCATCACGCTCGAAGAAGTTAAGACTATTTTTCCCAACAACCAGTACAAGATTGAATTGGCGAAAGAGTTCGCGGGCGAAGGAAAGACGCTCACCGCGTACACCATGGGTCCCGAGTTCATCGACCTGTGCAAAGGGCCGCACACGCCCGACTCCGGCTACGTCAAGGCAGTCAAGCTCACGAACATCACGTCCGCATTCTGGCGTGGCGACAACAAGAACAAGCAGTTGACCCGCGTCTACGGCACGTCGTTCCCGAGCGAAGAATTACTCAAGAAGCATTTGGAATTCCTCAAGCAGCTCGAACAGCGCGACCACAGAAAAATCGGAAAAGAATTGGAACTCTTCATGTTCCACGAATGGTCGCCTGGCTCGCCGTTTTTGCTTCCGAAAGGCGCAATCATCTTCAACGAACTCCAGAACTTTGTCCGCGCAGAATACGCCAAGCGCGGCTATCAGGAAGTCGTCACGCCGCAACTGTTCAACAAAGCATTGTGGGAAACCTCAGGGCACTGGGAACACTACCGCGAAGACATGTTCCTGATGAAAGTCGACAACGAGGACTTCTCGCTCAAGCCGATGAACTGCCCGTCGCACTGCCTCATTTACCAACTGAAAACGCGCTCGTACCGCGATTTGCCTCTCAGAATCGCTGATTTCTGCTTCCTGCACCGCAACGAGCTCCGCGGCGTGCTCGGCGGAATGACGCGCTGCAGAAAATTCAGCCAGGACGACGCGCACATCTTCTGCATGCCCGACCAGATCCAGGCCGAAATCAAGGACTTGCTCCAATTCGTCAAGTACGTCTACAACGACGTCTTCAACATGGACTACGTCGCCAACCTCAGCACGCGGCCCGAAAAGGCGATGGGCGACCCCAAGCTCTGGGAACAGGCAGAAGCCTCGCTCACCAAATCCTTGACGGACGCAGGACTGAAATTCAACGTCAAAACCGGCGAAGGAGCGTTCTACGGCCCGAAAATCGACTTCCAAGTCAAGGACGCATTGGGCAGGAACTGGCAGCTCGCGACCATCCAGCTCGACTTCCAGATGCCGATACGCTTTGACTTGAAATTCATGGCGCAGGACAATACCTTGCAACACCCGGTCATGATCCACCGCGCAATCCTCGGCTCATTGGAGCGCTTCCTCGGCGTCATGACTGAGCACTACGCAGGACGCTTCCCGCTGTGGCTGAGCCCGGTGCAGGTGCGCATCGTTCCGGTCTCGGATAAGTTCATCGACTACGCGCGCTCGGTCTGGGCGACGTACCACGCCGCAGGCATCCGCATCGAAGTCGACGAAAGCTTTGAAACGCTCAACAAGAAAGTCCGCAACGCCGAGCTCGCGAAAGTCAACTACATCCTCGTCATCGGCGGCAAAGAAATGGAAAACAAGTCCGTCAATATCCGCACGCGCGACAACAAAGTCGAAGGCGAAAAGAAGTCTGACGAATTCCTTGCGAGATTAGTGCAGGAAATCAAGGAGAAAAAGGCATGATTCCTGTCTTTGTCCTCACGCCGATCCGTTTGATCCTCGCAATGCTGCTCACGTTCAGCGGCATCAGCAAGATGTTCTCGCTCAAGAAATTCTCTGTCATCGTCGCGAGCTACGGCATCCTGCCGAGAAAGCAGGTCAAACGGCTCGCGTACGCCCAGCCGTTCATCGAAACGTTTGTCGGGCTGTGGCTGCTCAGCGGCATCGCGACGCAGTATTCGTCCGTCGCGTGCCTCCTGATGACGCTCGTCATGACGTTCTTCGTCGCTTCCGCGCTCATCGCGAAGAAAAAGATGGAGAACTGCGGCTGCTATGGCGCCATGGTGCAGGTTCCGCTGAGCTGGAAAAAGCTCGTTGAAGACCTGTTCTGGGTCGCGCTCTCGGTTGTCCTTGTCGTCGGCGTCTGGTGATGATTCTCCGCACAAAATGTATTTATACTAGTTCGCCCGCGAGAGCAGCGTGGGGGCAGCGCGCGTTTTAGCATTTGTTGTATTGCCATTAGTCTCACTGCTGTTCATTCTCACCGTCGCATTGTTCATCAACGCACTGCCCCGCCAAGAATTCGGGCTCGCAGCAGAATCGCCGACCGGGCTGCTGCCGTATCAGCGCATCTCGCACGATCAGGTGCACGTGTACGGCGACAAAGTCGAAATCGACATCCCGAACACGCGCTGGGCGAGCTTTGCCGCGACCGGATCGATGCTGCCCGTCCTCGGGCCGACGGCGCACGCGCTGCAAATCGTCCCCAAGTCCCCTGACGAAATCCACGTCGGCGACATCATCTCGTTCCGCTATGACAATAAAATCATCAGCCACCGCGTCATCAATATCGGCGACGACAAGGACGGAATCTATTTCATCACGAAAGGCGACAACAATCCCGTCCAGGACCCGATCCTCGTGCGGTTCGACCAGGTCGACCGCATCCTCGTAGGCATCCTGTACTGATTTGTCGTCGGAAATCTTCCGGATTCTGTGCAGTGCTTTGCAGAAACGCATATAAAGAATGACTGCTTTTCACAACGCATGCACTTGCACCGTGTCTTGCGCTGGCTGGAGAACCCAGTGGATTACGGTCTTCTGGTGATTGCGATTATCGCGAACATCCTTCTTTTAATCTGGCTTCTCAAGGGTGGAGGCGCCTCGTGAATTTCTTGCGCGCAGTGCTCATCGGCTCAAAGCTGCTCGCGTATGTGCTTGGCGTGTGGGTGATTTACTGGCTGCTCCTGAAAATCACTGGCCACAGCCCCACCGCAGACCAAATTCTCATGTCGTATCTCGCATTGATGACCACGCTCATCGTGGCGATCGGCGGAGTGCTGTTCAAACTTGTCGGAGATGTCCGCGAACTCAAAGGCGCGTTTCTCCAGCACGTCAAGCACAGCGACGCGACCCTCGCCCGCATCGAGCGGCGCCTGGACAAATAAGCTTTTATACTTCTCCGCGCCAATATTTCGTATGGCAGAATACAAGCAGGTCATCCTCGTGCGCGACGACTTGAAGCTCACGAAAGGAAAAATGGCAGCGCAGGCGAGCCACGCGTCCGTGGAAGCCGTCCTCAAATCGGACAAGGACGACGCCACAACCTGGCGCAACCAAGGAATGAAGAAAGCGATCCTCAAAGTCGCCGACGAGAAAGAGCTCCGCGCGTACAAGCAGCACGCCGAAGACGCGGGACTGGTCGTCGCATTGATCACGGACGCGGGCCACACGCACCTCTCGCCCGGCACGGTCACCTGCCTCGGCATCGGGCCTGACAAAGCCGACAAAATCGACAAAATCACGGGCAATTTGAAGCTCATCAGCTGACTTCCCGTCCAATACTAAGATTTATAAACCCCTTCTTGATTTTGCAAGTCTATGGTTAGTTTCAAAGTGGTCATCGGAACCAAGGAAGGCAAGTGCCTGCAGAAGGAAATCCCCGAAGCAGACTCGAACGCGTTCCTCGGCAAGAAGGTCGGCGACAAGGTCGCCGGCGAAGTCATGGGCTTTACCGGCTACGAATTCGAGATCACCGGCGGCTCCGACTACGCGGGCTTCCCGATGCGCAAGGACATCCCCGGCGTCGGAAGGAAGCGCATCCTCGCCGTCGAAGGAATCGGCCTGAAGAAAATCGCGAACGGCATCCGCGTCAGGAAGACCGTCTGCGGCAACACCATCCACCCGAAGATCGCGCAGATCAACCTCAAAATCCTCAAGGCAGGCAGCGCGCCGTTGCCGATGCCCGCGCCCAAGCCCAAGGAAGAGAAGAAGGACGAGAAGAAATAATTCTCGGTTTTTAGTCAGAAGCTTTTTATGCGTCATTCCCCTCTCTGAGTCCATGCTGGAAGTCCTCGTCGTTGAGCCCACGCAGATCATCCGCTCCATGCTCGAGTCCAGCTTCACCAAGTTCGACGCCATGATGCAGGGCTCGCTGCGCACCAAATTCACGGACACGGGAGATTCCGCGCTCACGCTCATCGACGGCAGCTATTGGCCGACAGACCTGGTCATCGACACCGACCTCGTGCCGTTCTCGGCGTATTCCGGCATCATCTCCGTCGTCAAGAAAGTGCGCACGTTCGCGTTCGGCGAGCGCGACAGCCTGCAATTCCACCAGTACGCCAAAGGGTGCAAACTGCCGTACGAATTCGTGCAGAAAAGCACAAAGGACATCAACGCGCTGCCGTACATGATCGCGCTCAACAAGCAGAGCTGCTGAGCCGAGAACATTTATATAGCGTCCGCGGGTCGGCGTACCCATGGCGTTGCTGCAGTTCTATCCCGTCGATGCGACGTACAAAATCGTGAACGGAAAAGCGCAGGTGCACCTGTTCGGCAGAACTCCCGACGGCAAGCAAGTCTGCGTCATCGATCCGAACGTCGAGCCGTACTGCTACGTCATCCCGAAGCCGGGCGAAGACCCTTCTGCAGCACTGCTCGCGCTCAAAGGCGAACAGCACGGCCAGCAGTACGCCATCGTGCGCATCGAGCCCGTGCAGAAAAAGTTCCTCGAACAGCCCGTGGACGCGCTCAAAGTCTTCGCGAACGTTCCCAAAGCAATTGCCGCGCTCAAAGACGACATGCGCTCCACCGCCGGCGTCAAGACCGTGCACGAGGCAGA
>Ga0334722_10006162_pt1 | contig 11926 bp, 18 predicted proteins | sample C3_bottom_MG_FD_207210 | JGI IMG/M metagenome (GOLD analysis project Ga0334722, IMG submission 207210) | Sediment microbial communities from Yellowstone Lake, YNP, Wyoming, USA - C3_bottom | ecosystem: Environmental > Aquatic > Freshwater > Lake > Sediment | place: USA: Wyoming | collected...
AAAATTACTCCAGTTTCTCTTCTCAAAAGAACTAGTAAATCAGTTAAGCTTCTCTGTACCCATTCAGGGATTTCATCAAGTCTAATTGAACAAGAAGTAGATGAAGCAAGAAATATCTTGACTAATGTCGGGTTTGACTGTGATTATCAAATTAATGAAGAGCCTGCATATGACAAGGGATGTTCATTTTTAGTATACGTCCGTGACGAAAATTGTGTCATAGGTTCAGACATGATAAATGGTAAAGATATGAACGGAATGGGACAGTTTGTTGCTACAAGATTTTTAGAATCAAATCTGGGTGTGGATCAGTTCCTTTCTGATATGTTAGTAATTCCCATGTGTCTTACTGATGGTGAATCTGTTTTTAGAGTAAATCAAATTACAAAACATCTTGAAACCAACTTGTTTGTAACAACTGAGATATTGAATTGTAAGTATGGCATAGGTAAGATTGAGAACGGTTTTGAGGTAAGAATAATAGGTAATTCAAATGCCGGCATCTAGCATTGCTGCCATCAACAATACTGCAATTGATATAAAGACAATAATTCTTCCTAAAGAGATAATTTTTGAGCGAAGTTTTTGGATTGATTCTTGTGACATCTCTTTTGATTCAATTTTTTTCTCTACCTCAAATCTTATCATTCTAACATGAATAGCAAATACTATTATCAATGCTATTACAAGCATTATTTTTATTGTAAGAATTATGCCATAGTTTGTTGAAAAAATTGTTTCCGGTTTATTCAAGATATAGTATGAGTTGTAGAGTCCTGTAGCAATCAGAATTCCTAACGACGGAACAGCAATTTTGTTAAATTTTCTTCCCACCCGAATCATTATCATGAGTCTTTCTTCTACTGACTCTGACATTGTTTTGAGAAGTGGTGCAAGAACAACCCCAATGAATAGTGAACCTCCAACCCAGATAGAGGCAGAAATAAGATGGGCCCACGTAATTAGTGCGTCTATAATTGGCATAGCCCGATCATCATCTATTATGAATATTATCTGTTCGCATCAGAACTACTGTTAAATTAACAGAACTACTTCTGAGAAGGTTTTTTAGTTATATGAAACCCGTTAGTTGTTGATTTGGTCAGTAGAGGAAGAATAGTCATAACTGCAGCATTTATTGGACTTGGTCTTGGAATGTTGGGTTTAGTTTACTATGCTAGTCTAGACAATCCACAACTTGAGAAGGCACAGTTAGACCTAGTTAATGTAAAAGTGTTAGAGAATAACAGTATAGATAAGCGTGCTACTCTTGAGCTTACTTTTCTTATAACAAATCCAGGTGAAAAAACAATTACTATTTCCAACATTAATTATAAATTATTTGTAAATGACAAAGATCTTGGAAATGGACAATATAGTACAGAAGACATTGCAATGCCTGGTAGGGCAGGAATCTATGGTGGTAAATCAGTTGAAATTCCTACCAAGTTTAGTCTAGTATACACAGACAAGATTGCTAATGAATATTCAGTTATTACAAATGGTGAACAAGCAAGTTACAAAATTAAAGGCGTTATGAGCGTCGAATCAGCTTGGAGTATTGTAGAAAAACCATTTGAAGCTACACTTGGTTAATTCAAACCCCAACTTGTCTTTTTTCTAGGCGTAATCTTAACAAAAGGAGCTTCACCTTCTTTCCATGGCATTTCTTTTACCCATGAAAATTTTTTGTAAAAGATATCATACAGTCGTTTAAAATCTAGACCTCTTTCAATAAATTCCGTAGTTCCTTGTATGATCACTGCTTTGTGTTTTCCTGCCAGATAAATATCTACAGCAATTGAGACATTCTTGTTTTTCTTTAGGTTAGAATATTTTTTTGTATCATAGTCAGTTGCGATATAGAAATAACCATTTTTAAAATAATATGTAACAGGAGTTACATGTGGTATGTCTTTATGAGATGTTGCAATTCGACACGCTTCGTTGTTTTCTAGAAAATCTATTTCTTTTTGTGTAAATTCAACCATATTTTATCCACATTTCTATGTGATAAAAACAAGTGGGCCGAGAGAGATTTGAACTCTCGACCACCTCCGTGTCAGGGAGGTATCCTACCAGGCTAGACCATCGGCCCAATAGAATACGACTCTTCTAAGAGACGTTATTAACGTTTAATTTAAAAAATAAGAATAATATGCATTGTTTTTGGTGAATACCCATGGGTGAAGATTTTTCACAGGATGAAAAAAATGGTTTCTACAAAGCAGTTTTTTCTAGACGTGATGTAAGATCTCATTTTACCTCAGAGCCAATAGATAACAAGACTTTGTATAGAATTCTAAACGCAGCTCATCATGCACCTTCTGTAGGCTTTTCACAACCATGGAATTTTATTTTGATAAAAGACCTTGAAATAAGAAAAAAAATAAAAAACTCTTTTGATGCTGAAAGAATACGTTCATCAAATCTTATTGAGGATCCAAAAAGATCAAAATATCTAGCTTTAAGACTTGAAGGAATTTTAGATTCTGCAGTAAACATTTGTGTTACATATGATCCTTCTAAATTTGGTCCTTTCGTGATAGGAAGATCAAGTATTCCAGAGACGGGAATTTACAGTGTATGTTGTGCAATTCAAAATTTATGGCTTGCAGCAAGAACAGAAGGTGTTGGATTGGGATGGGTAAGCATTCTTTCTAATGATGAACTTAAAAAAACTCTAGAAATTCCTGAACATGTTGTTCCAGTTGCATATTTGTGTCTTGGTCATGTTACCGAATTTGCGCAAAAACCAGATCTTGAAGCTGCAGGTTGGTTACCAAGACTTGATTTGAAAGATGTTGTGTTTTATGAAAAATGGGATAGAGTTGATGATCCAAGCTGGCATCAGATTCGTGAGATGATAGTTTCGAATTTAGATTACGCTTAAATTGTTATGAGGTTAATTTTTTGTTGGGCTCGTGGCGCAGAGTCTAATTGACGCGCAACATGGATAGCGCGGTAGCCTCCTAAGTTACAGGTCGAGGGATCGAAGCCCTCCGAGCCCGTTTATTATTTAGTAAATTTTTGTACACAAAATTTAATTGATGATTTTTTTATTATTTGATTTAAATATAATATCAATTGATGTGTCATTATGAAAGTTGTTGTGATTTCTGCTAGTCCAAGAAAAGGTGCTAATACACAGATCATGATGGAATATTTGTACAATTATGCTAAGACAAAAAATGCTGATACAAAATTCATTGACTTGTCAAAAGATAGAATTGATTGTTATCTGGGATCTGGAGAAAATTATAGTCAGATTACAATGCAAACAGCAAAAGATGTTACTGAAGCTGATGTATGGTTCGTTGGCTCACCAATTTATAATTCATTATTTAGCTCAGCTCTGAAAAATCTCTTTGAATATATTAATTACAAAGAAACAGAGGGCAAAACTGCAGGTATAGCAATTTTAGCATCAGGAAGCATTGGTTTCACAAGTGTTCAGAACATGATTACGGGTTTGATGTCATATTTTAGAGTGATAACAAATCCAAAAGCAGTACACATGACGGTAGATCAGATAAGAGACGGTAAGATAGTTGATGAAAACGCTAAGGCTAGACTATGTGAATTAGTTGATGAGACACTAAAACTGGCTTCTTAGACTATTTTTGCAATAGGCGTGACATAAACTGTTTTGAATATTTTGACAGTATAATCACCTTGGAAGATATTAATCACTTGATCACCGTCTACATTCCTAACACGAAATTTGTATTCGTAAGAGCCATCTTCTTTAACATCAGTTTGTGCAAAATGTACTGGTTCACCATTTTTGTATATCTGAATTATTACTGGATATCCTTCTGCAGGATTGACTACCTTACCTTCAACAAAACCCCAAGGAAGGGCATTGTCTTCTGGAATATGCATGGGTACGACTATTTGTTGTAATACAACTGATCTGTCATCTGAAAGTATTGGAATAGAAGGGAAAGTTTCTGATGCAGAGGAAGTAGGACTTGGAAACATTACAAATAATGCAGCAAAAGCCGTGAGTCCTATACCAACAATAGATTTCATGTAACTTTTTTTGATAAAGTTACATATTAAGATGACGTATGATTAATTCATATAAGTTGAAGTTAGAAAAGTTAAACGATGATTGCCGTTGTAATTGCCATTTTGGCGGAGCTGTAAGTTGCCCTACTTGTAAGCAGAACCATGAAACTCATCATTGTGAGCATTGTAAATGAAATTACTTTCTCTTTGTTTTACGTTTTGAATTTTCTTGCGCAGCTAATATTTTTAGATGAGCAAGCTCAGTCTTAAGGGCCTCAATTTCTACCAAAGTTTTAAGATTAGAAATTTCTGTATTTAGTTTCTCTATTTCACTATCCTTGATTTTTACTGTGTATTTCAACTCTTCAAGTTCAGAAGAGAGTTGAATCCTAGTTTGCTCTAGATCTCCTGCGCTTATCTGAACCATTTGAGTATATGATTTTGGGCTATCAGTTAGTTTTTTTTTATTTCATGGTTTGAGTCATGTTTATGCATATAATCTGCACTTTTTTGTGCAAGCCAGCATATTGCAGTTAGAAACCATGCTGCTGTTATAAACACCAACAGAGTAAAGTGTACTGCATCAGGAAGCACAAAATATAGACCTGTAAGAACTGCTGCAAGGGCACCAACTGTAGCCGTAGGAATGTGTCCCATATTTCACCTCACAAATTTGCTTGCTTATAATAGTAATGAAAAATACTAGATTTGAAAGTGATAATAAAAAGAAAAGATTTTGCTAGGCAGTAACGCTTCCAGCATCTTTATTGCCAAAATATCCAGGTCGCGGGACCTCAGATTGCAAAATCTGAATTTTTTGTAAAAGTTCATTTCGTAAATCTCGCGCAACTCGTCTTACGGTAGGTCTTGGGACTCCGAGTTCTTCTACTACTTTAGTATAGATGTCTTGTTTATCTGTAAGGCCCTTGTCAAGTAGCGCGTTGATTGCTTCTTTAATATTGGTGCTTTGAGTAGAGCGATTCACAATTTTTATTTTTCAGATCTTCTATATAAGACTGTTACTGTGTTATGAAATTATTACATATTTAATAATTAAAAAAATATTTGCGATCAAAAATTATATTGTAATAGGCACTTTAAAACATCCTAAAATGTTTACATAAAAAGATATGAAATATGAAGTAGTTTCTAGTAACCTGAATCATGCATATAGATAACTGGCTTTTAGATTGTTTTGCTCAGATTATTGTGATTATTATATAGTTTAATAGAATTTCTATAGATTTAGATAAGTCTAATCGATTTCAGAAAGTAGTTTTTACTCTAGAATAGACATTAGAATAGTAAGACTCTTATGATAATAGTAAGTAGTTTGAGAAAATGCCCAAGGCTATTATAGAGACAAATTTTGGAAAAATAGTCTTTGAGCTTCTACCAAATTTAGCCCCAGAAACTGTACGAAGTTTTGTGAATCTTGCAAAGAGTTCATTTTATGATGGTACATTATTTCATAGAGTAATTCCAGGATTTATGATTCAGGGAGGTGATCCCAATACAAAAAAACCTGATAAGAGCAAGTGGGGTATTGGAGGTCCCGGACATACAATAAAGGCAGAATTTAATTCCAAGTCACATCTTCGTGGAATAGTTTCAATGGCACGTGCAACGGATCCAAATAGTGCAGGTTCACAGTTTTTCATAGTTACTACAGATAGTACTTTTCTTGATAGACAGTACACAGTCTTTGGTCAAGTTATAGAAGGCATTGGTGTAGCAGACAAAATAGTAAACCTGCCAAGAGATAAAAATGACTGCCCAAATCAAGAAGCAAAAATGCTTCGCGTAACAGTATCTGAATAATGTGATTAATTTGAAAAAGTTACTTGTGATTCTGGTGATTGCTGGATTGTTTTTTTCTATGTCAGAAGCTTTTGGCCAAATAACTTTTGGAGAAAAGCCTCAACAAACTACTAAAATCAGAATTGATGAAAATGGAATAGCTCATGTAACACATGAAATAGTAGGAAATTCTACAAACACGCAGCAAATTGAAACAATTTCTGGTAAAATGTCTAATCTTTCGGTGACTGATGTTAATGGTAATGAAGTACAATATTTGACTTTAGAAAAAGATCCTATAGCTATAGTATTACCTCCTTCAAACAAGGCTATGGTTTTCATAAAATATGATCTTAGTGACGTCATAATTTTGAAAGATGGTATATGGACTTGGAAATGGACTGGGACTGAAATAACTAATTTTTACTTTCCTAGCGGCGTTGATATGATTTGGGTTAATGATAGGCCTGTGTATATTGGGGAAAAAGGCATACGACAACATGGTGGGGCAATGACATTAGAATATGTATTAGATGAGCCTGTAATTTCAAAAGAAGTAACGTGGGAAGGTAAAAAATTTGATGTAGGAATTAGAACTTTAACAGATGTTGATAAGTTTGCGTTCAGTCAGCCATCAAAAAGCATTACATTTGATATTCCTGAAAGCAATTCGTTAGTCACAGTAATAATACCATTAGAATTGTTATGGGAACCTTACGATGTAAATATTAATAGTAATAAGACTTTGAATACAGAGTTTTATAATAATGGGACACATGTTTGGCTTGGATTTAGACCAGATACGTCTGGTACAATAAATATCATAGGCACTACAGTAGTACCAGAATTCCCATTATTTGTTCCCCTTGTAATAGGAATTTCATTAGTCATTGCACTACAATTCAGAAATAAATTCAGTTTCCGCTAGGTTATTAGCGGTATTATTTTGATTAGATGTCTATGCAATGCGGTTGTCATTGTATAAAGTGCGGAAGCATTGATCTAATAACAAATAAGACCGGAAAAGTAGAAAGTGATGGATATTTCGATATGCATCATACGTGTAGAAAATGTAATGTGCATTTTGATCACTTAGAAGGTGATGTGTTTGAGTCTTGTAAAATGTGTAATTACAAATCTAACTGAATTGTAGTAATTTATCGCTAGAGTAGTAACTACGTCTTTCTTGCCAATCTTTTTGAAGTTCTCTGTTTAAGGCCATATTTGCAAGTATTTTTGAAACATCTAAAGGTCTTGCAGCCCAACCATATTCATAAAGTTGAGCGACAACCTCAGAAACTGTTCTTGGTTGTTCGAAAAATGAGTCTCTTACAAGTATGTGTATTTTGCTTCTAACTTGACTTGAATCAACGGATACTGGTGTAGTGAATTCTGGTTCATGAATTTCAGCATCTTCAAGAGAGCTTAGATAATTGACAGTAGTTTCTTTACTTGATACATTAGTAGTTTCTTCTGCTACATATCTTGATAGATTGCTAATAACTTCGTCTACACTTTGATTATCTACGTAAAAGTCTTTAGAGTCTACTTCAATCTCGTTTGCGCCTAATTTTAGTCTGATTCTGGCCATTTCATATACTCATTTGTATATTTTCATTTATCCTACTAGCTCTAAGCTACTTAGAAAATAGATCAAAACTTTTACACATAAAAATATGGTTTTTTTCCTATGCATACTAAAAAGCGATTACAAATCAAATATGATATGAAAAGAAAAGCAAAAGTATCAATAATTGTAATATCAGTAATAGCAGTTCTTGCCATATTTGGTTACTTACAATATGCTTCTGCAACACAACTCCATGTATCTATGAAAAGTAGTGAGATTGTAGAAAGAACGAATGAAGGAACGCTTTACCGTATAAATCTGGAATTTGAAAATCCATCATTCATGATTCTGAATGTAGGGAAAACAGACTTTGTCATATCAGTTGAGGAAGAAAATCTTGGTGCAGGAATATTAGAACCAATTATCATACCTGCCAAAGGCAAAAGCATAGTGGAAACACCATTTCTTGCAGACAATTCAGTTCTTGATAAATATGAACAGAATGAAAATCCACCATCATTACGACTTGATGGGGCAACAACATACAGTTTGTTGTTTACTACATTAAAAATTCCATTTACATATTATCCAACACCCGAGGAAGCCAGAGAATTTATACACGGTCAGTAAAACCAGCAAAATATGCTCACTGTTTTTGGATCTGTTGCGTTAGATACTATAAGAACACCTACTAAAGTTTTGAAGAATGTTCTTGGTGGAGCAGCAACTTTTGCAGCTATTTCAGCGAGTTTTTTTGTAAAACCTGGTTTAATAGCAGTAATAGGACAAGATTTTCCAAAAAACTACCATAATATCCTAAACAGATTTCTTGATTTAAGTGGACTTGAACGTGCAAATGGAAAAACGTTCAGATATGATGGTAGTTATGATGAAACGCTTAGTCATAGAACTACAAATAAAACAGAGCTAAATGTTTTAGGTAATTTCAATCCAATAGTTCCGGAAGAATATAAAAAATCTGAGTTTGTGTATCTAGCAAATAATGATCCTGTACAAAATACAAAAATTATAAAGGAATTCGATGAGATCAAATTTTCTATGTGTGATACAATTGATTTCTGGATTTCTACAAAAAGAGATGATGTCATAAAAATGATGAGATCAGTTAATTCCGTAGTGATAAACGATGAAGAAGCAAAACTGTTAACACAGACTCAGAACTTAATAAAATGCGCAAAAAAAATAATGGAATGGGGTGTAGAGTATGTAATTATAAAAAAAGGTGAACACGGTTCACTTCTTTTTTATGAAGATGTTGTTTTCCCTTCGCCAGCCTTTTCTATGGAAAAAATTGTAGATCCCACAGGAGCTGGTGACTCGTTTGCTGGTGGAATGATTGGATATATGGCAAGTAAGAATAGTACAAAGATTTCAACTATTAGAGAAGCTGCTGTATATGGAAACATAATGGGATCATTTGTTGTAGAAAAATACGGTATAGATGGGTTATTTAAATTAAAAAAATCTCAAATCCAAAAAAGGTTTAATCAATACAAGGAAATGGTTCGTTTCTGAGAAAGGTTATAGATATCAGATAAAAAACAAATTCATGGAAGAAGACAAACTTGAGTCAATCTTCAAGATGCAAAAAAATCTTGAGAAAATGATGAGGTTAGATAAGTATCCAAAAGATGTAGAAGGAAAAGTTTCTGCGTTATGTACAGCCATAATTCATGAAGCAGTTGAACTTCAACGAACCACAAATTGGAAGTGGTGGAAGACTCCTGTTGCCTTTGATGAAACCGCAGCTCGTGAGGAGCTTATTGACATATGGCACTTTGTTGTTCAAGCCTCACTTGAATTGAATATGACTCCAGAAGATATTCAAAAAGAATATCAAAAGAAAAACAAGATCAATCAAGAAAGGCAAAAAAATGGCTATTAGGTTTTTAGTGAATTAATTGAATGTATGATTTCAGATATGTTTGTCTCGCCTATTTTGTTTATCAGTGTGATTTGTTTTTGAAAAATTTGAATTTCAGATTTTGTTATGGTTAATACAGGTTCAGGACTAGATGAACCAATTATTCTGCACTTAGAATCTATTCCATTCTCATGCAGCTTAAGAAGCGAGTGACCAGATCTATGACCTATTGTATCTTTACCACAGATTAAAATTGTCTTAATATTTTTTTTCGATATTACATATTTAACAAGTGAATCTATTCCTTTATTTTCCGAAAGTAGTCTACCTACTAAAGCAATTTGTTCCATTAGAGATGAATTTGAAATATTTTTTAGTAATTTTATACTAGATAGTGTACATATTGCAATTGAAGATTTTGAATTGCCAAAAAATACTTCTTCGTTAATTGGAAGTATGATTTTGCATATTTCTCCTGCAATGTTTTCTACTATGTTCATCTTTTTATGACTTGATGCATGATCTTTGCAATTTGGTTCAGATTTTGTTTATTCACAAGTGGATGTACTGGTATACTGAGAACATTTGAGGCTGCCCATTCGGTGATTGGTAGTTTTAATTTGTTTTTATAAAATGGTGTTTTATGTACTGGCGGTGAATAATAAACTGTGGCACCTATTCCCTCAGAGTTTAGCTTTTTCATCAGATTATCTCTATTTTTAGTAGCTATCGTGTAAAGATACCAATTGACTGTTTCACCTTTTCTTTCATGAGGAATAGTGATATTCAGATCTGATAAAAGTCCACTAAGAATTTTTGCGTTATTTCTTCTTTGGTTTAGAAATTTACTTAATTTTTTCATCTGTATTTTTGCTATTGCAGCACTGATTTCGGGAAGTCGCATATTCAGACCAAGAATTTTGGTATCATTTCCATGCAACATTCCATGATTTCTTATCTGCTTAAGCTTTTCAAATAATTTTTTATCATCTGTTACAATTGCCCCACCTTCACCAGATGTCATTACTTTTGCAGCATACATACTAAAACAGCCAAGTTTTGAAAAGGTTCCTGAATGTTTTCCCTTATATTTTGAACCAAGAGATTGTGCTGCATCTTCTATTACTTCTAGATTGTATTTGTTGGCAATTTCCATAATTTCATCAATATAAGCTACATTACCATAAAGGTGAACTGGAATTATTGTCTTGGATTTTTTTGTAATTTTCTTTTTAAGATCATTAGGATCCATGGTATAGTTTTCTTTCATAATGTCAACAAATACCGGTTTTGCTCCGACTGATACTACAGAGTTTGCAGTTGCAACAAAAGTAAACGATGGGAGAAGCACTTCATCTCCTCTTTTAATATCAAGTGCATAAAGTGCAGCTTGCAATGCAGCTGTTCCTGAATTTACTGCAACTGCAAATCTTGATTTAACAAATACTGATAACAACTTTTCAAATTCTTGCACACGTCTACCACCTAAATTTGCGGAAGATGTGAGAGACTTTTCTGTAAGTACAGAGCGTACTTCATTAATTTCTTCTTTACCAATAATAGGAACATTTATTGGAATTTTCAATTACTAGGATTATGTTTATGAATGATGTAATAAACCTCTTCAATTTTGTCAAAACCAATTTTTATATTTTGGAGTAAATGAATCGAAGTTGAATGAAAGTGCACTTACATGAGCATGAGATAGGGTATAGGATATTTTTGTATATTTTCTATGCCTGCGCAGTGATTATGGTATCAATTACCGCATTTGGAATTTATGCAATGTTTGAAGAATGGGCAGAAAAAGGCACTTATGTCATGGGTGAAGTCTTAGTAAAAACTGAATTTCCTTACAAGAACTTTGCCAAGTTAACAACATGGTTATTCTTTTCTACTATAATAGGATGGTATTGTGTATCAAGGATCGGATGGAAAAAAACTGTACGTATACCCTCATGGAGAATGTCACTTTTGCAGTTAATGCTTGTTGGATTTTCGGCTATTAGTCTTTATGAAGTCATGTATAATTTTACAATTCTCAATGCACAGATAGCTGTAGGAATTATAGATGGAAAAGTTCCAGATATTGATTCTTTGACAATTGCATACCCAGATCCAACAAGACCGTGGAATCTAATATTTGCTACAAAGATGTTTCTTGCTGCACTTATCATAAGTTCACATGCTCTTTATCTTAGTACACGACCTAGAAAACAAGAACACGAACTTAATGCGTAACTTTATAGGTTTACAAAAGAAAATCTGATTCGAATTGGATGTTACAGAAAAAATTGCACTTGTAACAAGAGATCCTACTGAAGAAGTCGTTACAAGTGAAGAACTGGTAAATCTTTTTAATACTAACTCGCATCCAAAACACTACATCGGTTTAGAAATTTCTGGTTTTTTACATCTTGGCAGTCTCATATTAACTGGTTTTAAGATCAATGATTTTATCAAGGCCGGAGTAAAGTGTTCTGTTTTTTTGGCAGATTGGCACACATTTATCAATGATAAGCTTGGTGGAAATCTAGAAACAATAAAGAAAGTTTCAGAGTATTATGCTGATGCCTTTAGTCTTTTATGTCCAGGAATAGAGATACTTCAAGGTTCTAAGCTTTATGATTCAAGAAGAGAATATTGGACTGAATTAA
>Ga0334722_10006164_pt1 | contig 11924 bp, 7 predicted proteins | sample C3_bottom_MG_FD_207210 | JGI IMG/M metagenome (GOLD analysis project Ga0334722, IMG submission 207210) | Sediment microbial communities from Yellowstone Lake, YNP, Wyoming, USA - C3_bottom | ecosystem: Environmental > Aquatic > Freshwater > Lake > Sediment | place: USA: Wyoming | collected...
GCTCACGGTGCTGCGCGAGCGCCTCGGCCTCGTCGGCAGCAAGGATGCCTGCGAGCAGGGCGAGTGCGGCTCGTGCTCCGTGCTCGTGGATGGCGAGCTCGTGTGCTCCTGCCTCGTCCTGGCCGGCGCGGCCGCGGGCCGCGACATCCGCACCGTGGAGTCCCTCGGCACCGGCGAGGCGCTCCACCCGGTCCAGCAGGCCTTCGTGGACGCCGGCGCGGTGCAGTGCGGCTTTTGCACGCCGGGCTTCGTGATCTCGACGGTGGCGCTGCTGCGGGCGAACCCGGAGCCGAGCGACGCGGAGATACGGGAGGCCCTCGCGGGGAACATCTGCCGCTGCACGGGTTACGGCAGGATCCTCGAGGCCGTGCATCGCGCGGCCGGGAGCCGGGCGTGAGCGTCACCGCACCGCCACGCCTGCGCGGGCTCGTCGGCGAGTCTTCGCCACGGAGCGACGCGCCGCCGAAGACCCAGGGCGCGTTCCTGTACGCGAGCGATCTCGCGCGCGACGGCATGCTTCATGGCGCGACCGTGCGCAGCCCGCACGCACACGCGCGGGTCAGCCGCGTCGATACGGCCGCCGCGCGCGCGATGCCGGGTGTGCGCGTCGTGCTCACGGCGGCGGACCTGCCGACGCGCGAGAGGTTCGGCCTCATGAAGCCCGACCAGCCGGTGCTCGCCGACGGCGTCGTGCGCTACGTGGGCGAGCCCGTGGCGATCGTCGCGGCGGACGATGCGGAGCAGGCTCGTCTCGCGGCGAAGGCGGTCGTGGTGACGTACGAGCCGCTCCCCGCGATCACCGACCCGGTCGCGGCGCTGCAGCCCGGCGCGCAGAGGCTGCACGACGACGGCAACGTCATCGAGGACGTGCGCGTGGTCCACGGCGATCCCGCGGCGAAGGCGGACGTGGTCGTCGAGGGCGAGTACGAGATCGGCATGCAGGACCAGGCCGCGCTCGGGCCCGAGGCCGGTCTCGCGATCCCCGATCCGGACGGTGGCGTGACGCTTCACATCGCGACACAGTGGCTGCACGAGGACCTGCGCCAGATCAGCGACTGCCTCGGACTTCCACAGGCGAAGGTCCGGCTCGTGCTCGGCGGCGTCGGTGGCGCGTTCGGTGCGCGCGAAGACGTGACCCTGCAGATCCATGTGTGCCTGCTCGCGCTCGCGGCGAAGAAGCCGGTGCGCATGATCTACGGCCGCGAGGAGTCGTTCTACGGACACGTGCACCGCCACCCCGCGCGCCTCTGGTACCGGCACGGCGCGAAGCGGGACGGGACGCTCGTGTTCGTGCGCGCGACCATCGTGCTCGACGGCGGCGGCTACGCGTCGTCGAGCCCGGCCGTCGTCGCGAACGCGGCATGCTTCGGCGCCGGACCATACCGCGTGCCGAACGCGCTCATCCACAGCGTCGGCGCGTACACGAACAATCCGCCGACCGGCGCGATGCGCGGCTTCGGCGCAGTGCAGTCCTGCTTCGCCTACGAGGCGCAGATGGACAAGCTCGCGACGGCGCTCGGCATCGATCCCGTCGCGCTACGGGAGAAGAACGCGCTCCGCGACGGCGACGAGATCATCACCAGCCAGGTGGTGGAGGGGAGCGAGCCGGTATCCGAGATCGTGCGCCGGTGTGCGGCGCTCGCACTGCCGGCGCCGGCGGCGCGTGACGACCCCGTCGCGATGCCGGGTGGTGTCGGGAACATCACCCGTGGTGAGGGCGTGCGCCGCGGCACAGGTTTCGCGGCGGGTCTCAAGAACGTCTGCTACAGCCACTCGTTCGACGACTTCTCGACCGCGCGCGTGCGCCTGGCGCGCGAGCGCGGCGAGGCCGTGGCGTACGTGCTGACCGCGGCGGCGGAGGTGGGACAGGGCATCGTCCTGGTGTGCGAGCAGATCGCGCGCACCGCGCTCGGCGTGCAGAAGGTCGTGGTCGAGACGCCGGACACGAGCATCGATTCCGCAGGCTCGTCATCCGCGTCGCGGCAGACCTGGATGACGGGCGGCGCGGTGCTGGCGGCCTGCGGCGAGGTGAAGGTCGAGCTCGAGCGGCGCGCCGCGGCCCGCGGCCGCCGGCTCTCGGACATGGATGTGGCCGACCTGCTCGACGAGCCGATCGAGCGTCTGGTCAAGCACCGCCACCGTCCGACCGAGCCGCGGAATCCGACCACGCAGAACGACGGGCACGTGGCCTTCCTGTTCGCGGCGCACCGCGCGACCGTCGACGTCGACGTGGAGACCGGCCTCGTGAAGGTCGTGCAGGTCGCGACGACGCAGGACGTGGGCAAGGCGATCAACCCCGTGGCGGTCGTCGGTCAGCTCGAGGGCGGGATCGCCCAGGGCCTGGGCCTTGCGGTCATGGAGGAGCTCCAGCTGAGGGATGGCCAGGTGCGGAACGCCTCGTTCACCGACTACCTGCTCCCCACGATGCTCGACATGCCGCCGGTGGTGTGCGACCTGGTCGAGCACCCGCACCCCGACGGCCCCTACGGCGCGAAGGGCGTGGGGGAGCCCCCGACCATATCGAGCACGCCGGCCATCGTCGCCGCCATCCGCGCGGCGTCCGGCCGGGAGCTGAACCGCGTGCCCGTCCGGCCGGACGACATCGTCTTTGGGACCGTGGCGCGCTCGGGATGGCGCATCATCGCGGGCGACGACCCGCGCCGGGCGGCGCGGACCACGTAGGGAGGGCCCGTGGACGTCACATCGATCGCCGACTACCTGGGCTTCCAGCCCCTCTTCGCGCCGCTCTCGCCGAAGGAGCGCCTCGACCTCGCCACGCGCATGCGGCCGAAGCACTTCGCCCGCAACGAGGTCGTGTTCCATCGCGACGACCCGGCCGGCCACTTGTACCTCGTCGCGTCGGGGACGGTGAAGATCTCGGTCGAAGAGGAGGGCGGTCAGGAGGTCGTCATCGCGCTCGTGCGCGGCGGCGACGTCTTCGGCGAGCTCGCGCTCTTCGACGAGGGCCAGCGCTCGGCAACGGTGACAGCACTCACCGACACGATCGCCTTCACGCTCGCGGGCCGAGACTTCATGGATGTGCTCCAGCACAACACGGCGGCGATGCGTCAGCTCCTTGCGCTGCTCGCGCGGCGCATCCGACACAGCACCGCGCACATCGAAGACCTCGTCTTCCTCGACCTGCCCGGCCGCGTCGCGAAATGTCTGATCGACCAGAACGAGCTGCTCGGGTCGGCGGGGCGCGTCAGCCTGACGCAGGAGGAGATCGCCTCGTTCGTCGGCGCGACGCGCGTCGCGGTGAATCGCGTCCTCGTCGATCTCGAGCGCCGCGGGCTGGTCACGCTCGGCCGCGGCCATGTCGAGATCACCGATGTCGACCTGTTGCAGAAGGAGATCCGGCACTAAAAGCGATGAGCGGCCCCGAAGGGCCGCTCATCCGCACGACAGGGTCGTGGTCAGGTCGCGGAGCTTACGGCTGGATCTCGGGGCCGTCGCCGGCCTCGCCCGGTGTCGACGCGCCGCCGTCGCCGGCGTCGCTGGCCGAGTGGAACCCTGGGGTGTACTGGTCATCTTCGGCCGGGACCGCTGTCCCGCCGTCGCTGCCCGTCATCGACCCGAGAGCCTTGCTCTCGTCACCGCTCGTGAGAACTGAGTGGAACTGCGGGGAGTACTGGTCGGCCTCATCCGGCAGAGCCGTGCCGCCGTCCGAGCCCGTCTCCGCGCCGAGCGCGTGCGCCGGGTCGCCCGGGATGATCGCGCCCTCGCGACCGACCTCGTTACCGCTCGAGATCATCGCGTCGGTGTCAGAGGTGTCGCCGCTCACGAGTGCGTTGTCGCCCATGGCTCCACCACCGTCGATGAGCGCGCCGCTGCCGGTCGCACCGTCGCCGCCGATGAGCGCGCCGCTGCCGGTCGCACCGTCGCCGCTGATGAGCGCGCCGCTGCCGGCCGCGCCATCGCCTGGCGTCAGGACACCGGTGTTGCTCGCACCGAGGTCGGAGCTCACGACGTTCGATCCGGTGTCGCCACCGGCGAGCGTGAACGCCTTGCTCATGCGCAGGTCAACGCCGAACGCGGTCAGGCGTCCGGAGTCGCCGCTGCGGATCGCGGCCGTCTCGGCCGGGCTCAGGTCGAAGCCACGGAGCGCCTTCGTCGGATCGGTGGAAAGCTGGCGGCGGAACGCTCCGTCGCTGATGGCACGCTGCACGACCTTTGCGACTGCTTCCTTGGACATCTGTCCCTCCCTATACGTCTCTGCTGCGTTGAGCAAGAGACTGGCGTCCCCAGAGATGCTCTTCGTCCATTCCCATGGCGCGCGGTGTGTGATCGTGGTGACACTACTCCAGCTCTGGTAGCTCCACGGGCTCCCCGCGCGGCTTGCAGACCCCGCAGTGGAGCGCGTCCTCGACGACGAGGGCGCGCAAGGTCTCGTGTGTCTTGCCGCGGAACACGTCGAGGACGAAGGGCTGCGTGCGCGCGTGCTCGCGGCAGGCCCCCCGTCCACAGAAGCGGCATGCCCCGATCGCCGTGCGCTCGCAGGTCCAGCAGTCCAAAGCCGTCACCCTCCCCCGACTGCCGACCCAAGGCCCGCAGCCCCGACATAGTGCGCCGTCCGCGTCCGGAATTCGCCCATGGTCTCGCCGGAGGTCTTCACCAGCCAGGCGAACTCCTTCCGCCCGAGCGCCGCCAGCTCGAGGTCCGTCGCCGCGGTGACCGTCGCCGACCGCGGCCGGCCGAAGAGCAGCGCGAGCTCGCCGAAGCCCGCGCCGGGGCCGATCCGGTTCACCGGCTGCCCACCGGCCGTGAGCTCCGCCTCGCCTTTGCGGATGACGTAGTAGCGGTCGCCCGGGTCGCCTTCGTTGAAGACCACGTCGCCGGCCGGGACGTGGACGGTGACCATCCGCGGCAGGATCCGATCGAGCTCCTGCGGCTCGAGACCTTTGAAGAACGGCAGCGCGGCGAGCGCCGCCCGGTCGTCGACCGAGGCGCGGATGCGCGCGGCGATCTCGTAGCGGTCGCGGACCCAGCGCTCGAAGTGGCCGCGGTCGAGCGACCAGAGCTCGGAGTCCAAGGCCGCGCGCACCGTCGCGCTGCGCGGCTTTCGATCGAGGAGCGCGAGCTCGCCGAATCCCTCCCCCGGCGCGAACGAGCCGAGCACCGTCCCGTCGGCGGCGAACGCCTGGAGCCCACCCGACCGCACGAGGTAGAAGCGGTCGCCGGGCTCGCCGATGGTGACCACCGCGGTGCCGGCCGCGACGCGTTCGTCGCGCAGGTGCGACGCGATCGCCAAGAGCGCGGGTCCGTTGAGGCCGGCGAGGAACGGCACCCGCGCGAGCACGCGTGCGCGCTCGACGAGGATCGCCCGCTTCGCCCGCTGCGCGCGCATGGCGGACGCTCGACCGGCCGCTCGGGCCCAGCCGAGGATGCGAGCGGCGAGCGTGATGATCAACGGACCGATGAAGACGATCACGAGGACGCCGAGGATGAGGACGCCGATCGGGCCGGCCGCGAGGAGCTCGCCGGCAGCCGACCCGACCCGCGACTCCCACAGGCCGAGGGAGAACGCGATCATGAGGAGCGTCGTCGCGATCGCGAGCGCGCCGTACACCGCGAGGCCGACCTCGCTCGGAGACCAGCGCTCGCGCCGTCGGATCTTGCGCAACACGCTCCCACGCGCGAAGGCCATGGCTCGCGCGCGCAGCATCGGCGCGTCGAGCAGGTCGCTGAGGATGAAGTAGCCGTCGAGCTCGAGGATCGGCATGAGGTTCAGCGCGAACTGGAAGATGAAGAGGGAAGCGGCCTTGAACGCCAGGCCGCCGACGAACCCGCCGTCGGCCGCCGCGACGAAGGCGCAGAGCGCGCCGACGGTGAGGCCGCCGATGGGCCCGGCGAGCGACACCACGACGCGCGCCCTCCGCGTGCTCATCGTCATGTCGGTGCTGTCGACGTACACGCACGGGAAGAGGTAATACATCGCGAGGCCGAGCTTGCGGACCCGTCGACCGTAGTGCGTGATCGCGAGCGCGTGCCCTGCCTCGTGGACCGTCACGGAAAGCACCTGCAAGAGGAGGAGCGCGACGATACCGAATGTGTACGACCCATCGACCGTGAGGAGCTGATGGCGCCCCGGCGCGCGGAGCTCGCCCAGCCAGGCATAGATGCCGGCGACGCAGAGTAGGCCGATGAGGATCGCGCCGAGGCGCGTGAACGCGAGCCATCCGCCCCAGCGATAGATGCGCCGCACCGTCGCGTCGGCGTTCGACCAGCGCGCGATGTCCCACATGATGAGCCGGCGCAGGCCCAGGGACAGGCGGGTGAGCGGGGCGCGCAGCGCCCGCCGCAGCGCGAGATGCTCGTACACGCGTGGGCGCTCCTCACCGAAGAAGCCGTTCGCCGAGAGCGCGGCGGTGAGGCGCGCCAGACGCGCGAGCGCGAAGACCCCGCTCCGCTGAAGACCCTCGATGAGGATGTCCTGGATCGTGCGCGTGCCGTCCATGAGCTCGAAGAGCGCGACATCTTCAGGCTCGAGGCGGACGTACAGGCCCGCGCCACGGTCGCCGCGCGGATTCTTGAGCACGGTATACGGCGTGCCGTCGCGGCGGCGCAGGTCGACGCGCTCGAAGTCGGGGATCGGATGGGGGACGAAGGTGGCGTACTCCACGCGCGCGCGCAGGGTCTCCCAGATTCCGTCCATCAGGCTTTGATGCCGGTGACGGCAAAGGCTGGCACCGGCCGGCTCATGCCCTTGAGCTCGAGCTCACCGATCGGCGCGGTGCCGATGCGGTCCTCCACCGCGGCGTTCAGACGCTGGCTGATGAGGATCTGGCCGGTCTCGGCGCGGGCCGAGAGGCGCTGCGCCAAGATCGTCACGTTGCCGATCGCCGCGTAGTCGTAGCGGCCCTCGTAGCCGATGCGCCCGAGCGTCGCGTAGCCGACGGAGATGCCGACGCCGAACCCGAGGTCGTAACCCTTCTTCTTCCAGGGCTGTGACATCTGTGCGAATCGGTCGCGCATCGCCACGGCCATGCGGACCGCTCGGTCCTCGTGGTCGGTGACCTCGACCGGATCGTTGAAGAAGACCATCATCCCGTCGCCCTCGAAATGCTCGAGCGTCCCGCCGTACTCGGCGATGAGCTCGCCCATCGCCTTGTGGTACGTCCGCAGGACCGAGAGGACCTCCTCGGGTTCCACCGTCTCTGAGAACGGGGTGAAGCCACGAAGATCGCAGAACACCACGGTGACCGCGCGGCGGTGCCCGTCGAGCAGCTTCTTGCCCTCGTCGCTCGTGATGAGCGCACCGATCTGCGGCGAGAGGTAGCGTGAGAGCTCCTCCCGCTGGCGCTCGACGGTCTGGAAGAGGCGGACGTTGTTCACCGCGAGCGCGGCCTGATCGGCGACTGTCTCGACGAGCTGGATCTCACGCTCGCTGACGGGACGGCTGCCATCGCCCCACCAGATCGACAACGCGCCGATCACCTCGCCGTCGAGGATCATCGGCACACCGAGTCCCTGCTTCATCGGGGTGTACTTCCTGAACTCCGCGACCAGCGCGGCCGGGTAGTCCGGATCCGCATCGACGTCGGGGATGTGGACGCTCCGCTTCAGCCGCGCGGCGCGACCGACGACCCCGTTGGCCCGCAGGTCTTGGGGGTGCGCGATCATGAACTCGCGCCAGGCTGCGTTGCCCATCGTGTCGGCGACGTAGCGGAAGAGGTCGCCCTCCCGATCCCAGACGACCACTTCGTCGGCCCGGCACAGCCGGCGCGCGTGGTCGAGGACCGCGCGGAACACCGGCTCGGTGTCACTGGTCGCCCGGCCGACCTCGCGCAGCACGTCGCCCACGGCCGTCTGGCGGTCGAGCGCGTCAGCCAGATCGTCGTGGTAGCTCTTCACGCGGATGAGCGACTTCACGCGCGCGAGCAGCTCGTTCTTGTCGAACGGCTTGGACACGAAGTCGTCGGCTCCGGCCTCGAGCGAGCGGACCAAATCGGCGCCCCCGGTCGCGGTGATCATGATCACCGGAACGTGGCGCCAGTCCGCGTCAGCGCGGATGGCCTTCGTCACCTCGTACCCGTTCATCTCCGGCATGACGATGTCCACCAGCAGGAGGTCGGGTCGCTCCTTTGGCAGGAGGGCGAGCGCCTCGCGCCCGGATGACGCGGTCACGACCTGATAACCCTGCGGCACGAGGAGCGCCTCGATGAGCCTGAGGTTCTCCGGCGTGTCGTCGACCGCGAGGACCGTCGGCCTGCTCATCCGCGCCCACGCGCGATCGCGTCGCGGACCTGCTGGGGGAAGGCGCGCACGTCGATCGGTTTCGTGATGAAGCCGTCGAAACCGGCCTTCTCGAACCGCTCGCGGTCCTCCTTCATCACCGACGCAGTCATCGCGACGACGGGGATCTTCGACGTGCTCGCGTCAGCGCGGAGCTGCGCTAGGGCGGTGACGCCGTCCATGCCTGGGAGCTGGATGTCCATGAGGACGAGCTTTGGCGTCTTCTCGCGCGCGAGGGCCACCCCGTCCTCCGCATTGGTCGCCTCGATCGTCGCGAAGCCGTGGTACTGGAGGAGGTCGCGCGCGAGCTTCATGTTCTTCTCGTTGTCCTCGACGATGAGGATGAGATCGCTCACGCCTTCACCTCCGCGCGCCTGCGGAGGGGGAGTGTGAAGGAGAACGTGCTGCCCTTGCCCGGCGTGCTCTCGACCCAGATGCGGCCGCCATGAAGCTCGACGAAGCGTTTGCTCAGCGTGAGCCCCAGGCCGGTGCCCTCGCGGGAGCGCTCTCGGCCCACCTGCTGGAACTCCTCGAACACGCGTGCGTGGTCCTCCGGCGCGATCCCGATGCCCGTGTCCTGGACGTCGACGCGCACGTCGCCGTTCTCCGCACGGGCACGGACCTCGACCCGGCCACCGTCCGCGGTGAACTTCACGGCATTGGACAGGAGGTTGAAGAGGATCTGCTTCACCTTCCGCTCGTCGGCCTCGATCGGCGGAAGGCCGGCCGGCAGGTTCGCCTTGAGAGCGATGCCGTGCCGAGCCGCGCGCTCGCGCACGATCGTGAGTCCGCTGTCGAGCGCGTTCGCGAGCGAGAACGTCGAGACCTCGAGCTCCATCCGGCCGGCCTCGATCTTCGACAGGTCGAGGATGTCGTTGATCAGCAGGAGGAGGTGTTTGCCTGACGAGAGCACGTCTTCCTGGTACTCGCGCTGCTTGTCGTTCAGGGCACCGAAGATGCCCTGCAGCATGACCTCGGAGAAGCCGATGATCGCGTTCAGCGGCGTGCGGAGCTCGTGGCTCATGTTCGCGAGGAATTCGCTCTTGTGGCGGTTCGCGACCTCCAGCTCGCGGCTCTTCTGCTGGATCTCATTGAAGAGCGTGACGTTCTGGATGGCGATCGCGGCCTGGTCGGCAAAGGTCTCCACGATCTGGATCTCGCGCTCGTTGAACGGACGCACGCTCAGCCGTGCGACGATCACACCGGCGATGACCTCGCCTTCGCTGGTCACCGGGACGGCGAGCGCCGTGCGGGCGCCCGTCCGCCGGATCGTCGGCGATGCTGCTGTGAGTTCGGGCTCGAGCTGCGTGTCAGGCACGTGCGCCGTCCGCGCTTCCTTGTAGACCCTTCCCATGATCGACTGCGCATTGAAAATGGGCACGCTCCCCATGGGGCTCCGACCCCACCCGGTGTCGCCAAAGAGCCCCAGGAGCTCCGGCGTACGGCCATACCTGACGCCGCCTGCCGTGTATGCGTTCTGCCCTGACCGTGCGCTCATCCACGCGATGTCCGCGTCCGCCAGCCGCGCCGCATTCTCTACGACGGTCTGCAGCGTTGGCTCGAGCTCGAACACCGTGCGGCTGATCGTCTTCAGCACATCGCTGACCGCGGTCTGCTGCTCGAGCGCTTCCTTCGTCTCGTCGAACAGACGGACATTCTGGATCGCGATGACGGCCTGGTCGGCGAAGCTCTCGACGAGCGCGATCTGCTCTGCGGTGAATGGGCGGGTCGCCGTGCGCCACAGCGCGATGACGCCGATCGCGCGAGCGTCCTGCAGCAGCGGCACCGAGAGCAACGTGCGGAAGTTGCCGAGCGTCTGCGCTTCGCGGTATGTGTATGTCGGATCCGCGAGCACATCCGGGATGTGGACGGTGCGACGCTCCGTGAAGGCGCGGCCGGTGGACGAGCCGACGTAGTCGACGCGGATCGGGTGCTCCTTCTGCCACTCGCGCATGACCTCGGCGCTCGCGCCGAAGGCCGAGCTCATGCGCAGGAAGTCGCCGTCGACCTGGTAGACGAAGCCAGCCTCGGCATCGGTGAGGCGCGTCGCGTGACTGATGACCGTATCGAGGACGCGGGGCAGATCGAAGGCGGTGCCGCTCATGACCTTTAGGACCTCTGCAGTTGCGGTCTGACGCGCGAGCGACTCCTTTGTCTCGTTGAAGAGGCGGACGTTCTGGATCGCGATCGCCGCCTGGTCGGCGAACGTCTCCAGGATCTGGAGCTGCCGACTGGTGAATGGTCGGACCTCGAGCCGAGAGACGACCATCACACCGACGACCGACCGCTCACGCAGGAGCGGGACTGCCATGAGAGAGCGAGAGGCTGTTTCCCTTGCGAAGCGCGACGTCTCGAGAAGGTTCGGTTCGGCGGTCACGTCCGCGAACTGAAGTGACTGGCGGGACGTCAGCACGCGGCCGACCAGGCTCGTCGCGTTGGGGCGGTCACCCGGTCCGATCGTGGGGAAGCGTCTTCGAAGCTCGTCCGTCCGTGCGTACGACGCCCCCGTGCGGCTGAACGCACCCTCGTCGACACCGCGCAGCCAGGCCATGTCCGCGTCGCAGAGCCTCGCGGCGGTCGCGACGAGCGTGTCGAGTACGGGCTGCAGGTCGAACGCCGAGCGGCTGATCACGCGGAGGACTTCGCTGATCGCGGTCTGCTGCTCGAGCGACTCCTTTGTCTCGTTGAAGAGGCGCACGTTCTCGAGCGCGATAGCCGCTTGGCCGGCGAACGTCTCGGCGAGCTGCACCTGCCGGTCGGTGAACGGTCGCGGCTCCCGGCGGCGGAGGACGATGACGCCGACAGCTCGCCCCTCGCGTACGAGCGGAGCCGCGAGGACCGTTCGCTGACCATCTTGCAGGCCCGCGCGCTTGCTCTGGGGGTACTCGTCCGTCGCCGTGACGTCTGCGGCGTGGATCGTGCGGACCTCGGTGGTCGCGCGGCCCGATACCGAATCGCGATCGACCGGAACGCTCAGCGGCATCGGGATCGGGCCGTGATGCGACACCGGGACCAGCACGCCGTCGCGGATCAGAAGCACGGATGCATCCTCGGCGGCGGCGAACTTCGTCGCGCTCGCCGCGACGGCGTCGAGAACGGGTTGGATGTCGGTCGGCGAGGCAGAGATGACTCGGAGGATGTCCGCGATCGCGGTCTGCTGCTCGAGCGACTCCTTCGTCTCGTTGAATAGACGTACGTTCTCGATCGCGATGACGGCCTGATCCGCGAACGCTTCGACGAGCCTCACCTGCTTCTCGTCAAAAGCGCCGACCGCCGTCTTGCGGAGCACGATGGCGCCGATCGTGTTGCCTTCCCGGACGAGCGGAGTCGCGAGGATGGCCCTCTGCCCGGTCTCGGGTGTGCGTTCCCGCGCCTGCAAGAAGGGCTCGCCCTCTGGACCGAGAACGTCGCCGACGTTCACCGTTCTGCGCTCCAGTACCGCCGTGGCGGCCACGGACGTGCGGTCCAGACGCAGCGGCCCGCGGACGTTCGTCGGGATCGGACCGACATGCGCGGCGCTGGCCATTTCGTCGCCGCGGACCAGCATCACGCTCACGTCTTCCGCGTTCGCGAATCGCGCGGCGTTCTCAGCGATGGCGTCGAGGACAGGGTCGACGTCGCTCGGGGACCCGGCGATCGCCCGCAGCACCGCAGCCTGCGCCGTCTGGCGCTCGAGCGACTCCTTCGTC
>Ga0334722_10006165_pt1 | contig 11923 bp, 15 predicted proteins | sample C3_bottom_MG_FD_207210 | JGI IMG/M metagenome (GOLD analysis project Ga0334722, IMG submission 207210) | Sediment microbial communities from Yellowstone Lake, YNP, Wyoming, USA - C3_bottom | ecosystem: Environmental > Aquatic > Freshwater > Lake > Sediment | place: USA: Wyoming | collected...
CTGAAAATTTATCTTGAAGCAGTACGGATATTTCCTTGCACGCCTCAAAGTAATCCTTGCCGGTTCCCTCTTCCCCGCAAATAACGGTAACGCTTCCAGGAATAATCGGGCACGCCTCTGAAAGGCGCGGAAGATTCGGCCATGCGATGCTCATGCGCTTCTCCTAGTCCACGATAACGCCGCGCTCAACATGTGTCGCGGTCTGGGGGTCGAAATGAAGCCCGATGGAGAACCCGCCTCCACGGCCATTCCGGGCTTTGCGGATTTCGAGTTTTCGGTTTACGGTTTCCCGCGTGCTTGAACCGTCCGCGTTGCGGATTTCAACTTCTTCGTCGTCCCTCATGCCGCGCAAGTAAAGCGCGGTCTGCGCGAACTTTTCAAACGCCGCGCCGCCGCCGATTCCAAACGAGCCGTCCGCCGTGGGGTTGATGCCGGGCCGCATCTTGGGCGGGTGCGTAATGAGAATCAGGCTTGAACCGCTTTTCTTTAGGTGCGCCTTCAGTTTCATCATGGCATTGTGATCGTCAATCCAGATGTTCGCGCGCGGAATCTTCGCGCTGATCGGGTCAACCGCAATCACCCGTATGTTTTTAATGCACATGTCGCGGACCCACTGCGCGATAATCTGGCCGTCCACGGCGTCCTCCACCTCGTAAATATGCCGACCAAATTCATTCATCGTCTCAATGTGGTCTTCGTAAGTCTGGCGCGCCTTGTCGGGATTCTCCGCGCACCAATCCTCGTTAAGCATGTTCACGTTACAGGCGAGTTGCGCCAGCGCGCGGCGCACGTGATACGTCTGGTCTTCTTCAAGCATGAGCGTCGCAAAAGGAATCTGGTTGCGAAGCCAGTAGAACATCGCCTCTAGCAGAAAAAGGCTTTTCGATGTTCCCGGTGGAGCGGAAAGAATCGTAATCGCTCCCGGCAAGAGCGCTTGCGTCAGGCGGTCCAGCGAAGGCCAGGGCCACTTAACGCTATAGCGCTTTCGCGCGATGGACTCTTCGATTTGCTCGCCCACGTTCACGCCGGGGCATACCCCGGACGTTTTGGGGTCTGAAAGCGTGGTCATGGAATCGCCCGCGTCGCCGTCTCTTTCACGGCCTTGGACGCCGCTATAGGGCGTCGTGTTCATGCGAGACGTGTAGGGCAATTGCTTGCCGCGAACTTTCTGGCCGTAACGTCCGTCGCGATTCTTTAAGGCGTCGTCAATTTTATGTTCGAGCGCGTGCTGGGGCCATTTTGGTTCGCATTTATGGTCGTTGTACCATTGTATAATTTTCATGGCGGTGGCCTTCTCTAAGGCAAAATCATTTACAAGCGTACATGCAACCTTGAACGTGGCTATGTGTCCATGCTGGCCCGAAACGGCGGGGTCCATGGTTTCCACGTACTTCCATGCGCGCTCTTCGACGGTCATTGCTCGACACCTCGAATTAGCTTGTACCCGTTAGGTCCGGGGTTCGCGTGCCAGAGCGTGTGCATTTGCCGTCCGAGTGAAGAGGCGTCGCACTTGATGCCGCTCTCCGCCGCCAGCTTCTTCGCAAGTTCTTTGCCCTGGTCAAACGTGTGCGGCGACGGATACGGGAAAAGATGCCGCACGTGCACGCCATGCCCTGATTTTGAAAGCCGGATTTCCGTTCCAGCGCCAAGCGTTTTTGCAAGCGCCTTGGCCGCCTCCGTGGCTAAAAAAACTGTCTGGTACGCCTGTTTTTTCTTGGCTCTTTCGCTTTCGCCAAACTTCCCTTGGGCTACGTCGAAATCCCATCCAATCCAGGCCGCGCGGCCAAGCGCGTCGCGACCAGAACAAGCGAGGGCTATAGCGTCTTGCGGACAGCGTTTTTCACACGGCTTTTTGGTTGAATATACGTATTTTAGCTCGCCCGTGTCGCGGTCTTTGAGCGCGTTCGGACTGCCTTCCGGCAAGTGCACGCAAACCTCGCCAAGCCGGAACCATGTCGCGGTCCATTCCCATCCCGGCGTTTCGCAGATTTGGAAGACGCGCTCTTCGTAAGTCATTGCGCGTCCTCCGTGGGTTCAGGCTCGCTCATAAGCTTGCGCCAATCTTCGTTGCTGTAATCTGCCGCGTGTTTCTTTGTTCTTTCCCATTCCTCGTCGGACGGGTCTTTCGCCGTCCCGTTTCTATGCGTGGGCGAAACAATCCCCGAATAATTATTGGCGATTGAATGCTTTATTGCCGCCTCGACTTCATCGTGCGGCCGCTCGGCTAGGTCATCCAGAAGAATCCGAAGCGCAATTTTTTTGTAGGGCTGGCCTTTTTCTTTTTTATAAGCTACCCATGTAGAAATGCCGTCCCGAATCCGGGATAGCTTGACTTTTTCGGGGTGGCTTTCGATAGCGGAATTAAGCAGCGTATTTACCCTGTCGTTTACGGGATGAATTTTTGCGTTAGAGACAAGCGTTTTTTCTACAGAAACCCTCGGAATACTATTTACTATTCCTATTCCTACGTCCCTTCCCTTCCCTTCCCTTCCCACAGCGAGTACTCCACGAACTATCGTCGAACCCTCCCCGAGGGGTCGTATAGTAGTCTTAGAGGGCTTGTCTATCCTCTGATGCTCTAACCACTTAGGTATCTGCCCATATACCTCTCCATCTCCAAATTCGTATAGTACTATCCTACCACTCTCGGAAAGCTCGTCGAGTACTCTTGTAACCCTCTCGATTGTCATATTATCATCTATCGGATAAACGGCAGATTTTACCAACCTTGGATCGGCAAAAAAGCAGCCGTGGTCTTCGGCAAAATTCCACAATCCTATGTACGTGAGTCTAGCTTCTATGGACAGCGATTGTATCTTTTTATCCATCCAAAAGGAGGGCTTTATAGTTCTTATTCTTGACACAAATATCACCTTCCAAAAGGCAAAAACTACCCTAGCCCGGCACATGGCCTGGAGGGCCGGCAGCACGTTGGATTAGAGAGTCCGGGAAAGGACTTGACGTGGTTGCCGAGCTAGGGTAATCTATTTTTGGTTAAGGTTCCTTTCCCAATTTCTCTAATCCACTGGCTAAACTACCCCGCTCCTGCGAGCTGTCAAGCCTAAAAAGCAGAAAAAATTAAGCGTCTATTAGTAGTGCGTCAGACTGAAAATTAACACAATCCATAGCGACTCAGTTTAACCCTAAGTAAGATTAGAATTTATTCTTGAATTTATTCCGAAAACAATTCGATAACAAAAACTACTCAAGCATCTTTCTAACATCTTTCTCTTCCTTAAGTTGAGAAAAATCCTTCTCAATTACCACGCCCGCTTTTTTAGCCTCTTCGCGGTAAAACTCCTTGAACTTGTCCCCGGTAGTGCCCTTTCCAAGTACAATTCCATGCCGGAACCAGAACGATCTAATTGCTTGCATGGTATAGCCTTGCTGGATCAAGAGCCGGATTACCGCGCCGTCCAAGTCCTCTGCGCGCGGTGCCTGCACCATGAGGCAGTCAGCCGCCATGTCCTTGTGGTATTCGGATAGGTCTTTCCAGCCAAAGGCGCAGTACCGCTCCGCCCATTCCTTCCACTTACGATCCGGCCAGCGTATGTCCGTGATATGTGGAACTGTTTCTAAAACCTGTGGCCGATTACCCTTGTGATTGTAGCGCCGCTCTTTTTTGTAAGCCTCAAGGGCAAGGCGGTTGGTCAAGAGTTGGGCATTCTGCTCCACCATGATTTCGTGGCTCTTGCGTGCGAGCGTGGCGATGTTGTCCATAAGATCGCCAGGCATCCCCGTTGCCGCGCCCATAAACGCTTGAATATCCTTAACTTGCGACGGTGGAAAGCCAACGAGTGTATGTGGTGAATACGTGGAGCACCCCGCTTCAAAATTTTCCGGGTAGAGCAGGCTTAACGTTGCCGCACGTCTATTCTCGCCATGCCAAAGGAAACCAGGAATCGGCAACTCTAAGTTTTCCGTGCGCCGTGACATTTGATCCGCCTTGGAACATAACATGACATGGTGTAGGGTTGGTTCCGCAAGCATGGGGGGTATGGGACGGTCTAGCATCCAAGCCACGTGGAAGGCGGACTGTGATTGGATGATGATGGACGGGTATATGCCGCAATCGTGCCAGAAGCGCAGTTGCGCCAGCCGCGCCGCGTGTCCGTAGTCGCCCGTGAACGGCAAGGCGAACGAAAGAAAGTGAACGGGCAGTCCACGTTCGATTGCCTTGGCGGAAACGTGAAAGCGCGGATTCATTCCAAGATACACGTTGCACGGTTCCGCTTCGTTGTTACGAGCCTCTAGGGCTATCCGTGCCCACGAGTCGAACTCGACTTCCCAAGACAGGCACGGCAGGTTTTGGCGGAACGGATATTCTAGGAAGGCGGAACCGTCGCGCAGAACGCGCCTGCGCGCTTCGACATGCAAGTATGAGTCGGGCGCTTGGGCCGCGACAAGGCCCATGAGCCAGCGCGCGGGCAAAAACTGCTTGACAGTTTGCGAAGACAAGGAATAATCCACGCCAAGAATGTAAATGCTTGACCACGCAAAAGCAAGTACGAGGCTTATACCTTGTCCCAAAAAGACCCGCCTCCCCTTGGCAAGGAATTTGACGCTATCAAAGACGTAGTTGAGATTCTGAAACCATTCTACGACGACCAGCGGATTCGGATTATCGAATACGCGCGCAGTTATTTCGACATGGACTTCGCTTCCGACAAACACACGCGGCTCGTGGAAGAAATCGGTGGAGTGGTTGGCGAGGCCATTGCGCGTATCAAGGGGTTGCCGACAGAAGGGGATGAAGAAGGCGAGGGCGACGGCTGGAAGAAAGGAAAGATACCGGATGGAATCTGACAAGGCGTGCGCAGACATGACGCCAAGCGAACTCAACGAGATTAAAGCGGAAGTCGCCAAACATCCTGACGAAACTGTGTGTGCGCCGCAAATTTTAGTACCGCATACAAAGTGTGAAAAAGAACTCTACCAAGCATGGGTAAAGGCCCGCAACGAAAATATGGAGCTTAATAAACAACTCCTTGAGACGATTGAGATTTTACGAGGAGAGCGCGCAAACACCCAAGACCCCGCTCTTGTGGACGCGGACCTTGAGACCATTCCGCCCACGCAAGAAGACGTGGCGCGCTGGCGCACGCCGTTTTACCCGCCCGCGCAAGCAGTGAAGGCAAACGGCAACGGCGAAATCCATCCCGTGTTGAAATATATCATTGACGGATGCCTTGGCAAGAAGCCCATTGCCCCGGTTGGGAGTTATATGGGCGGCTTGGAATACATGGAACAAGAGGGAGACTTTTGAACATGGCCGACAGCGACGCCTTGAAGCCCATTCCCGAATCTCCGCCCCAAAACCCCACGCCGCCCGGCGCAACGGTAAAGCGCGTGGTCCGGGACGAAATGATTATCCCGGCTTCTCAAGCCACGCAAGGCCACGGCGGCAACGGCAGCCGTTGGGGTCAAGGTCCGTCCGGTATGGCGGGCGGCGCGATTTCCAACGAAGCGGCCAAGCGCCGCATGGATGACTGGTCTAAAGAACCCGCACACGCGGCTTCGCAGTTGGAAATTTACCGTTTAGCTCCGTCCGCCATAGACAACCAGCGCGTCAATCTTAACGCAGTCTTAGACCGCCTGCCTATCCAAGAATACCAAGGCGTGTACGACCACATCCTGAATACCCATGGCGGCGGTCGTTACCGCATTCTGATCCGCGATAGTTCCAACACGCCCCAAGGCGTCGTGATGGAGAGTATTTCCGAGACGCAGTACCCGCCGATTCTACAAGCTCCCATGAGCGGGCCGCAACGCGGCGGGAACCGTCCCATGGGCGGGTATGACGGTATTCCTGGCGCGGCCCGCGACGCCGACGAGCTTGTGAAGGCGCGGACTCAAATGGAAATCAAGAAACTCCAACACCACGAAAACAAGATGGACATGCAAATGACCCTTGAAATGGAACAGTTACAGGACCAGAAGCGCGCGATGGAAGAGAGGAAAGAGAAAATGGCCTTGGCTCCCCTTGAAGAGGCGCGTACACGCGAAGAGCGCGCCCGCGAGCGCGAAGCGGAAGCCCGGCGCGAAGAAGCGCGGCGCTTTGAAGCGTCGCTAAAATCACAGGCGGAAGCCAACAAAGAAATGATGATGTTGCTTCTGGCGAACCAGAAGAAGGACGACGGGAGCGGGACCGCCTTGGCCGCGATGATGCAGACCATGCAAGCGTCGCAACAGGCCGCGTCGGCGGCGATGCAAAGCCAGATGCAGCAGTTTATGACGCTTATGATGGAACAGATGAAGACGATGCGCGAAGGCAAGGCCGAAGAGGCGAAAACCCAGTCTGACAACCTCAAGGAAACCATCAAGCTCATTACCGAAGCGAACAAAGGGAATACCAAGTCCGAAGAGAAGATGAACGAGCTTATGATGAATATGGCGAACTCGGTTATCAATGGCAAAATCAACCAAGGCAACGATTCCGTGAAGTCCTATGTCGAGGCCCTGCAACAAGGCGAAGATAGGGCTTGGCGCATGTTCGATCTTATGGACAAGCGGCGCGACGGGGACGACGACGACATTGGCCCGGATGCGGGGCCGTGGGCTACGATTATCAATAAGGGCCTGAATATCTGGGCTGGTAAACAGAATGCCGAAGGGCGCAGCAATCCACTACTCGACAACTACAACCGCGCCATGGGACGCCCGCAAGGCACGAAGTTGTCCGAGCAGGACTTGCAAGCCCTTGTGAATGAGGCGACGCCCGCGATAGCGAACCGGCTTATGGCAATGGCACAAGCACAAGGAATGCCAGGACCACAAGGTCAGCCGCCACAGCCCCAACTCCCTGGACCTACGCAGGACTTGGAAGGGCTTGGCGAAGACGAACCCGAACATGGTCCGCCGCTTGTCCAACCTATACCGCAACAGCCCGGAATGCCTGCGCAGGCGGGCGGACCTACGCCCGCGATGATGCCGGGTCCGCAAGGGCAGCCGCAACAAATGGCGGGGCTGCCAGCCATACCCGCGCCGACAGTTCCGGCGGGCGTCGCGCCGGACAACGTTCCAAGCGTGGAATCACGCCGCCGACAGACCGTGACGGGAATTTTGCAGCGGGCTACCGAAGAGTTCAGGCAGGGAAAGGCTATCGTGGAATGGCCGAATCTTGGACCCCACCTTGACGGCGAACTCGCCGGTAATCTCGCCAAGATGAACGACGCGGACAAAGTAAAGACCTTGCAACAGTGGTGCGACGTGCGCGTGTGGGGCACGCTGTTTAACTTCCTGGCAAATCCCGTGGTTCCGAACTACGCGGACAACTACCGCCGCTTCCTGGAAGGGTTGCGGTTCTTGACGGCCCATGTCGCGCCAAGCGCGTAAGGAGATAGGCAATGCTGGGTCCATACATTCCACACGAACGCCCTACGCCAGAAGCGCAACGCGCGACCGCGAAAGCCGTGTTTTGTAAGTGCGAAGAAGTGCTCGCTATAATCGAGAGCTTACCCTATCAAAGGCAAGAGGAAATCCTGGACCTGTGTAAGTCTATTTCCAAAAACACGCACAGCGCGTTGTTTGAAATCAATCTCTCAATACGCCAAGCCGAACAAAAAGAGGTTGTGTTTGAAGACTTTGCGAAGACACGCGAGAATGAGACTGAGGCGCTGTTAAAGCAGGCTAAGAAGATGATGGTGGAGGCATACGAGGAAGTTCAGGCTAAAAAAGAAGAACGGTTAAAGAAAGAGATAAGGTAACACAACGCCTCCGTAGCTCAACCGATAGAGCGCGAGGCTTCTAACTCCTTGGGTTGTAGGTTCGATTCCTACCGGAGGCATCAGATAAGAAAAGAGGACGCCATGTTGTAGATGACAAGCGGCCCGTGATTCCGCCGTTGGTCCAATCCCCTAACCGACATAAGGAGATCAACCAATGCAACCGGAATCCAAAGGCAACGTGACGTGGGATGCGCTGCGCGAGAAGTGCGCCGGACTTTCGATGCTGATTCACGAATCCAAGCAGGCCGAGCTTAAAACGGAGAAACGCACGCGCTGGCAGTGGTCCGACAAAGAAGGCAATCCTGCCAAGGAATTTTCCGAAGGCGCGAAGTGGAAAGAAGCGGAGTACGAATCCGTCGTGCAGCACATGAACCCAGCTTGTCTAAGATGGAGTGTGTACGTGAATTTGAGACGCGACGCGGCGCTGTACTTCACGGCCTACGCCATTTACCGCGCGCTGGGTCACGATGATTTTAAGGGTGTCACGAAGTCGCAAGCGGTCAAGGCGTTGGAAGGCGTAACGGGCGTGCGCAAGGACCGCAGGCACGCGATAAGGGGTGGCGTAAACTAAAGCGGCTTTCTGCCAAGTCATACCGGGAGAAGAATGGACAAGCTCTACGTCTTAGTGCGTGAGGACTTATCGAGCGCACAGAAAGCCGTGCAGGCGTGCCATGCCGTAGCGGAGTTCGCGCTCCGCTACGGCGATATGATAAGCGTTATTGAATGGAGCGATAAACATAAAACCATTGTCATAGTGGAAACGGACATGGACGGTATTTACAAGAGCTTCACACAACTAAGCGGCACGTGCTCGATTTTACAGGGCTTCCACGACCCCGACATGGGCGATGCGCTGACCGCCTTTGCGTGCCTGCCTGACAAAAACGGCAAAAAACTACTGTCTAAGTTCAAACTCATTTTAGAGGAGCGCCCATGAGCGGTGAAAAGGCCAACTTAAGAAAGGAGTTAGTATGACCCCGGAACAAATCCAGGAAGTCGCTCGAACCATCGGAGCGGAGATGGTGCGCGGGCTAGAGCCGATGGTGGCTCAAATCGTCGAAAAACTTGTCGGCGCGCAAGCGCAGTCTCAGGGTGCCCCGCGCGGGGCCGCGAAAGTCTCCGTAGTCATGCGCGACGTAAGCGTGAAGGAGATGCCGCGCGTACCCCAAGAGACGACCACGGCGCAGATCCTGGCGGACATACGCGACGCCGTTATCTACGCGAACGTCCGCCGTGACGAGTCCGTGACGCTCCAAGTCAAGCAGCTTGAAATGACCGAAGACCTGCACAAGACCTTCCTTGAACTCCTTAACGATGAAGGCGGAGAGGAAGAAGATGAAGACGACGAGGAAGAGACCGAGGAAGCGCCGCGCCGCCGGAGTCGGCGGCGATAGTGGGTAAAGACGGTTGGGTTACAGCCCGTTGTCCCAAGTGCAATGGGTTTCTGGCGCGCTTCCGCACGGAAAATATCACGGAAGGCGGCGGAGCCGTCATTGAAATAAACTTGCGGTGCCGGGATTGCCGCAAGGACATTACCGATTGCAAGCTGGTGGTGCATGACAAAAACCCGCCGCCCGAATGGAATGTGGAGTGACGCATGGACATTGAAGCGATTGCAGTTGTTTGCCACGAGGTAAATCGCAGCCTTTGCGATTCATTTGGGGACCATTCTCAGTGCCCATGGAATCAGGCTGAAAAATGGCAGCGCGAATCCGCCATAAACGGCGTATTATTTCGATTACAAAATCCTTACGGAAAAGAATCGGACCAGCACGATAATTGGATGGCCGTTAAAATTTCCGAGGGCTGGACGTATGGACCTATAAAGGACGCAACCAAGAAAGAGCATCCGTGCCTAGTTTGCTATAAAGACCTCCCACCAGTGCAACGCGCCAAAGACGCGCTATTCATGGCCGTAGTTGACTCGCTAAAGCAGCACCTAGAAAAAAGCATTTGACTTTCACGCACCTTGCGTTAGTGTTTTCGCCCGAAGTACAAAACTAAATATGGTTGGCGTGTTTTGAGACGCCCGATGCGACCGCGCAATGCGGTTCACCAATGAGCGAAATGGTTTTCGCTCTAGGTTCCTAATCGGGTGTCAATCCTTGAATGTTCTTGTTCGGGCGCGGTCTAACCGACCTACCCTCTCCGCTTCCAACCGGAAATCACCGGGCTTGGATTCCAGCGGGCAACGCGGGCACGGAAGTGACCATACGCGCCATGCAAGCCCAAGTGGAAACGGGGAAACGCGACCCGCGCATACGGGAGCTTGCGGGCAAGCTGATTCAGGGGTGTCCGGGCAAGGACTACTTCTGCTATGCGAAAGCGATAGCCGATTATTGCCGGGAAGAAATCAAGTACGCCTTCGATCCAGTAGGGGTGGAGTACATCGAGCATCCGGCTTGGGTGCTTCAAAACAAAATCGCCGATTGCGACTCGATTTGCGTGCTCTTGGCCTCGCTCTACGAAAACATCGGGCTTGCTTCGAGATTTGTGACCATCAAGGCCGACCCGCGCCAGCCCAACGAGTACAGCCACGTATATCTTCAAGTGGCGGTCCCGAAACACGGCTGGGTGTCGGCAGACTGCACCATGCCGACGAAGCCATTTGGCTGGAGTCCGCCAGAGCGTTTTGCAAAGAAGTATTGGCCCGCGTCGAAAGACAGCCAAGAAGCGTACCCGGAGTTTGACACGATGACCGGCATGGGCGAAGGCCCTATCCCTGGCATTGAGGACTTCCCGCCCGTCCTGCAAGGACGCGGCGCGGACGTGGACTTTTTCTACACGCCTCAAAATCTCAACCTGACTCCACCGCAAAGCAGCCTGCTTGGCCTGGACGACGTGGGTGACCTAGGCGCGACTTCACGAGACAACCAAAACATCCTCGACGTGCTCGACGGCACAACGGCATCTGTTTTAGAGCAGGCGTCGCGTGAGCAGCAAGAGCGCAATGGACAGATTTACGGTGACATGGCGCTGGCGCTCCAAAAGATGCCTGACGGCCCTATGAAGGACGAAGCAGCGAAGCTTTACTACCAAGCCGACACGGCCAACCGCATTGCCCAGCAACAGCTTTCCAACGGCATAGACAACTACAACTATGTCGCGCGTCTCATCATGGAAAACAGCCCCTTCGCGCCGCGTCAAGTCAACGCGCTCCATGGCTTGGGCGAACCTATCACGGCGGGAACGGTCATTACGATAGCCGCGATAGCGGGCGTTATCGTGGCGCTGAACCAACTCGTCAATCTTATCGGCGCGTGGAAGGGAAACGCGAACGCAAGCAAGGGTTACATTGACCAGTTTGCGGACGCCGTGCGCGCGGGTGGTGGCGTGATTGAATCCACGACAAGTTTTGTGAACACGGTTGCGCTGTGGGCCGCTATCGGAGCGGCGGGCTGGCTTGGCTACAAGTTCCTGGCAAAGCGAGGGCACGTCTAATGCCCTACAAATTCTCCTTGTACCGGCACAAGCACTTGCGCTCCCGGCGCGGGTATGACCCACGTTCGATACGCACTATCGAGAGCGGCGGAAGCAAGTTTCGCGTGGGCTGTCCGCGCGGTTCCTGGCATCCGCGCTTGGGCCGGTGCGGCGTAGGTACGCGGGCATTGAGCGAGTTGACGCCGCGTGCGCCAAACCATTACGGCTACCCATACGCCTCTAACCCAGAACTCCTTACCGTGGACGCGCCGCCCTACGCCTACAATCCCGGTGGACGCCTTTCCGTTGCCCATCGCTTGCGAGGAAAAAACATGAGACGCCGCAGCCGCAATTACCCGATTACCGTGAAGTACCGGGGCAAGAAACTTTCCTTCCCGAAGCTCATTGCCGCATTGCGCAAGAAGAAAGGTGCCCGCAAGTCCCTCGGTGCCGCCGCGCGCAAGGCGAGTCGGCTCTGGAAGAGCCTGCCGAAGTTCCACGGCCCGCAAGGTCAAGTTTGCGCGGCGACTGGCGGAAAGAGGAAGCGGCGCAAAGGCACGCTGTGGACAAGGCTCGTCAAGAAATTTGGCGTAATGGGCGCGAAAAAGCGCTATCGCCGCCGCAAATAAAGGAGATTCGACCGATGAAAGGTCGCAAGGGTTCCTACCGCGCGCTGGTGCGCAAGCACGGGGTTAAGCGCGCGGCGCGCATGTGGCGCAAGCGGAACAAAGGTAGTAAGCGCCGCTGCAAGCGCGTGTGCCGATACGTGAGGAATC
>Ga0334722_10006166_pt1 | contig 11921 bp, 12 predicted proteins | sample C3_bottom_MG_FD_207210 | JGI IMG/M metagenome (GOLD analysis project Ga0334722, IMG submission 207210) | Sediment microbial communities from Yellowstone Lake, YNP, Wyoming, USA - C3_bottom | ecosystem: Environmental > Aquatic > Freshwater > Lake > Sediment | place: USA: Wyoming | collected...
CAGACATTTTGCAAATTTAGCAGCTTTTTGATATCTTGTTTCATAGAAGTGGTGGGGATTTATGTTTAGTCGCTTAAATCCTACCACTTCTTTGGTTATCCACCACACTGTTTAGTATAGAGCCTTTTTTAATTGACGGACAAAGTTATTTAGAGTACAATACTTTGATATGAAAAAGGTTGAATTATTAGCTCCGGCTGGGAATCTGGAAAAATTGAAATATGCCATTGCTTATGGCGCGGATGCGGTTTATGCCGGCGTGCCGGATTTTTCGTTGCGCGTCAGGATTAATAATTTTACCAAAGAGACTTTGCAGGAAGCGGTGGAGTATGCGCACAAACACAAAAAGAAAATTTATATCACTCTCAATATTTACGCGCATAATAATCATTTGTCAGGCATCAAAGAACATCTGAAATTTCTGAAAACTTTGCAGATTGACGGTGTGATTGTGGCTGACCCTGGAATTATCATGCTCGTCAAAAAATATTTGCCAAAGGTGGAAATTCATCTGTCGACGCAAGCTAATGCCACCAATATTGAAGCGGTGAAATTTTGGGCCAAGCAGGGCGTGAAAAGAATCGTGCTGGCGCGCGAAGTTACTTTGGAAGAAATCAGAGAAATAAAAAAAGCGGTGCCGAAAATGGAACTGGAATATTTTATCCACGGCGCGATGTGTATGAGTTATTCCGGACGCTGCATTTTGTCTAAATGGATGACCAATCGCAGTGCCAATCAAGGGGACTGTACTCAGCCTTGTCGTTGGAAATATTCTCAAGCCGAAAAAATTTATGAAACCAGCATGGAGGATGATATGAAAAGATTCAAAGTTGATCTAGAAGAGGATCGGCATGGCACATATTTTTTCAATAGCCGGGATATGAATTTATCCGCGCACATCCAAGATTTGATTGAGGCTGGTGTGGATTCACTGAAAATCGAAGGCCGCGCCAAGAGCGTGTATTATTTGGCAGTTGTCGTGCGGGCGTATCGCAAAATTATAGATGCAGGCAAGAAGAAAAATTTGAAACAAATCATCAAAGAACAACAAAAAGAATTAGATGGTTTGGTTAATCGCGGTTATTCCAAAGGATTTTTGTTGGGCAACGAACCGGAACATAATTTTGAGGGAAAATTAAGCGATACAAATTACAAATTCGTAGCCCAGATCGAAGGTAAGCAAAAAATTGGCAAGAACATTTTTAATATTGTATTTATGCACAACGAAATGTTCCTGAAAGATAAGCTGGAAGTAGTCACGCCAAAAGGCAATGAAAAGATCAAAATCAAAAAAATCTTGAATAGTAAGTTGGAAAAAGTGCAGGAGGCCCACGGCGGACATGCGAAGCGCTTTTTTATGCAGTTTGATAAAATCATCGCTCCAAAAGCGCTTATTCGCAGAAAGCTTGAAAATACGGTATAATTAGGCTATAATTACTCGATAAAAATTTATGAAAAATAAGGAAAATTTGGGCATGGAAAAAATAGTCTCACTTTGCAAAAGGCGCGGGTTTGTTTTTCCGTCTTCAGAGATTTATGGTGGCTTAGCCGGAATTTATGATTATGGCCACTATGGAACGCTTTTGAAAAACAATATCCGCGACGCCTGGTGGAAATATATGGTGCAATATCGGGATGACGTGGTCGGATTGGATAGCGCCATTTTTATGCATCCGAAAACTTGGGTGGCTTCGGGGCATGTCGGCGGGTTCAATGATCCGCAAGTGGATTGCAAGAAATGCAAAAACCGGTTCCGTGCCGATCACCTACTGGAGGAATTTGGAATTGATATTGATGATAAAACTCCAGTAGAAGAAATGAACAAGCACCTGGATAAACTACGAGAGGAAAAGAAACTAAAATGTCCTAATTGCGGTTCGACCGACCTGACAGAAGCCAAAAGATTTTCTCTGATGGTGAAATCCAATCTGGGTTCGCCAACGGATGCTTTGAGCGAAGAAAATGTCGTTTATTTGAGGCCGGAAACTTGCGGTGGAATTTATTTGGAATATAAAAACACCGTGGATTCGACGCGCGTGAAATTGCCATTTGGAATTGCTCAAGTCGGCAAAGCTTTTCGCAACGAAATTGTGGCGCGTCAATTTGTTTTCAGAACGCGCGAATTTGAGCAGATGGAAATGCAATACTTTCTGCATCCTTCTATGATGAAGGATAAATATGAAATGTGGAAAGAAGCGCGCTGGAAATGGTACCTTGAATATGGAATTGCTAGCGAAGATATTAGATGGTATAAGCATGATAAGCTGGCGCATTACGCTTCGGAAGCCTATGACGTGGAATATAATTTCAAATCATTGGGCGGTTTCAAGGAAATTGAAGGCGTGCATGCGCGAGGCGATTGGGATTTGTCACAACATTCTAAATTTTCCGGAGTGGATTTGAGCTACTTGGATGAAAAGACTGGCGAAAGATTTATTCCGCATATTATGGAAACTTCTGTTGGGTTAGGTCGGTTGTTTTTGATGTTTTTAGACAAAGCTTATAAGGAAGAGGAGATAAAGGAGGGAGAGGTTAGGACGGTGCTAAAATTGGACAAAAGATTGGCGCCGGTCAAGGTAGCGATTTTTCCGCTGATGAAAAACAAGCCGGAACTGGTGGAAAAAGCGCGGGGAATTTATGATAATCTTAAGCTGAAATTTATGTGCGAATTTGATGATAACGGCAATGTCGGCAAGAGATATCGTCGGCAGGATGAAATCGGCACGCCGTATTGTGTGACGGTTGACTTCGAAAGCTTGGAAGATGGTGCTGTGACAGTGCGTGATCGCGACACGATGCAGCAGGAAAGAATAAAAATAACTGAGTTGGAAAATTATATCAGTAATAAATTAAGTGAATAAAATATGAAAATTTCAGTAACTGATAAAGGAAAAGTAAAAAACTCTGATTTTGTCGAGTTATCTTTCAACGAAAAAATAATTGAAGGCCGGTTAATCTTGCAAGGAAAAAATAAAACCTTGGAAATTATGCTTCTTCCCAAGGAAAAACTTAATTGGCGACAAGCTACGCTAATCCCAAGGCAAATAATTTTCTTTGCGAAAAAAAACGGCATAAAAAAAATAACTCTCGATTGGGATAAAATCAAAGCGCTGAAATTAGGAATCGATAAGGATGTAGCTGAAGCTTTTGCTACTAATTTTGAAATGGCGAATTATGAATTTGTCAAGTATAAAGCGATTCCAAAGGAGGGTTGGAATTTTGTTACGGAAATTCAGATAGCCGCAAATAGCGCAAAAGACATTAAAGGTGCGGTTGTAAAAGGGCAGTTGATCGGACAGGAAACCAATGCCTGTCGTGACCTCTCAAATATAACTGGGGGTGATATGACGCCGACATACCTAGTTGCCGCTATTAAGAAGGCCATTCAAGGAACTAAGATAAAGCTGAAAGTATTAGAGGAAGCGGAAATGAAAAAACTGGGGATGAATTTGGTTCTTGGTGTGGGCAGAGGATCCAAGGAGAAATCAAAATTTATTATTTTGGAATATGTAGGGAAGCAGGATAAAAATCCGATTGTGCTTGTTGGGAAGGGTGTTACATATGACAGTGGAGGATTGGATTTGAAACCCGGAAGCAGTATGACAGAAATGAGCATGGATATGTCTGGCGGATCGGCAGTGGCGCATGCTGTCATAGCTGCCGCAAAACTGAAAATTAAAAAAAGAATTATCGGGTTGATTCCGGCGGTGGAAAATATGCCTTCCGGAGAAAGTTTCCGTCCAGGGGATATAATAAAATCAATGTCAGGGAAAACTGTGGAAATCCAAAGCACTGACGCGGAAGGCCGTCTTGTTTTGGCGGATGCTAATACCTATGCCGAACGCTATGATCCCAGTCTAGTTTTGAATGTGGCGACTCTGACCGGCGCGGCTTCGGTTGCGCTGGGAGAAAGAGCCTCGGCAATTTTTACCAGAGATGAAAAGTTCCAGAATTTTCTGCGCCAACTGGGAGAAGAAAGTGGAGATTATGTCTGGCCGTTGCCGATGTGGGATGAATACGAAGCTGAGCTCAAGGGAACGATGGGCGATATATGTAACATCAGAAATCAGGGCAATACTAGGGATGGCGGGACGATTTTGGGCGCTATGTTCATATATCAATTCGGCAAGAAATTTCCAATGTGGGCTCACATCGATATCGTGCCGAAAATGACACCGGTCTTTGATGAATTTTTGGCGAAAGGCGCAGCCGGCGCGCCAGTCAGATTGTTGGTTAAATTATTAGAAAATTATAAATAATATGCAATATAAAAAAACAACTCTCGAAAACGGACTTCGCATAATCACTGCGCCGATGAAGGGCACGGAGACAGCTACGGTTATGGTTATGGTGGGTGTTGGTTCAAGATATGAAACGGAAAAAGAAGCTGGATTGTCACATTTCATTGAGCATATGATGTTTAAGGGAACCGAAAAGCGGCCAACTTATTTGCAAATCGCTGAAGAATTGGATGCGATCGGCGGAGAAACTAATGCTTTTACCGGAAAAGACAGAACAGCGTATTATGCCAAAGCAGATGCCAAGCATCTGAAAACCGCATTGGATGTAATTTCTGATGTATATTTAAACGCTAAAATTAATGAGGCAGAAATAAAAAAAGAAAGCGGGACAATCATGCAAGAAATTAGCATGTATGAGGACTTGCCGATGAGGTTAGTTGCAGAAGTATTCGAAGGTTTATTGTATAAAAATAATCCTTTGGGCAGAGATATTGCTGGAAGTAAAAAGACCGTAGCTTCTTTTAAGAGAAATGACTTTATAAGCTATATAAAAAGATTTTATCTTGCGAATGATACCGTGGTTTGTGTGGCTGGTAAGTTTGATGAACAAAAAACTATTAAAAAAATTGAGAGATATTTTTTGAATTTTAAAAAAGGCAAAAAACCAACAATGAAAATGGTTGCAGAAAATCAAAAAAAACCAGAGCTTAAAATTAAATTTAAAAAAACAGATCAGACCCACTTGGTTATAGGCAACAGAGCTTATGATGAAAATCATAAGGACCGATTTGTGGTTAGTGTTATGTCTGTAATTTTGGGTGGAAATATGAGCAGCCGTATGTTTTCAGAAGTTAGAGAAAAGAGAGGGCTGGCGTATTATGTCAGAACAGGCGTTGAAACATATCACGATTGCGGTTATATAGAAACTTCAGCCGGAGTTGAACATAAAAACTTAGAGCTGGCCGTTCAAACTATTTTGAATGAGTATAAAAAAATCTCAAAAGAATTAGTTGGGTTGGCGGAATTGAATAAAGCAAAAGACTATATTAAGGGTAGGAGCATTATGAGTCTCGAGTCATCAGATGAAGTGGCGATGTTTTTTATTGATCAAGAAATAAAAAGAAGAAAAATCATGACTCCGGAAGAAATATTCGCCAAAATTGACAAAGTGACTGCCGGTGACATACTAAGGTTAGCCAAGGATATTTTCAAGGAAAAAAGCCTTAATTTGGCCATAATCGGACCGCATAAGAACGAAAAGAAAATAAAGAGCCTGTTAAAATTGTAGTATTGCGAATGTGTCATTCCCGTGAAAACGGGAATCCAGTCACACATCATAAATTTTTACACTAGATTCCCGCCTTCGCGGGAATGACAGCAGGTGTATAAGCCATAAAAATAATAGTATGGAAAAAAGACAAATTGAAATTTCGATGGGCGTGGTGTTTAGAACGACATTGCTTATATTAGCAATCTGGTTTTTATATATGATTCGCGAAATTCTGGCCTTGTTGTTCGTGGCGATTCTGATTGTGACTGCGATCGATCCGATGGTAGATTTTTTGCAGAGAAAAAAAATTCCCCGCGCCGTCGGAGTTTTGTTGGTATATCTCTTGCTTTTTTCAATTATTGGCTTATCAGTCTCTTTACTTATCCCACCGCTCGTCAGCCAGTTCGGGGATTTTTCCCAAAAATTGCCGCTCTTTTCACAGGAGATCAGTAAAACCTTCAGTTCGGTAAATAATTTTTTTCAAATGCATGATATTGCGCTCAATACTTCGCAAACAGTGGAGAATATTAATAATAGCTTAACAAATGTTCCGAAAGCGATATTTTCCGAGACCGTCAATTTAGTAACCAATATAATTTCTATAATCATAGTTTTAGTGATGGCATTCTATATGACTGTCAAAGAAGATGGCATTAAAAAATTCATTGTTTCCATTACTCCGGAAAAACACAGGGAATATTCAGCCTCGTTGACTGAGCGAATGGAACAAAAAATCGGAAAGTGGGTGCAAGGCCAGTTTTTTCTAATGATCATAGTATTCATTTTGGACTTCATTGGGCTGTCAATCATTGGCATTCCATATGCGCTGGTATTGGCGCTTTTTGCCGGCGTAATGGAAATCATTCCTTATGCAGGACCAATTGTTTCCGCTATTCCTGGAATCATTTTAGGGCTTCTCATTTCTCCGCTGACCGGCTTGGCAACTTTTTTGTTGTATTTTTTTGTCCAGCAGTTTGAAAGCCATATTATTGTTCCACAGGTAATGAAAAAAGCTGTCGGGCTCAATCCGATTGCTGTCATCGTGGCTCTGCTGGTCGGCTTGAAATTAGGCGGAGTCTTGGGCGCTATCCTGGCCATACCATTAGCGACAGTTATTAGTGTTTTTGTGGGGGATTTGATGAAAAAAGAGTAATACTTCAAAATAATAAAAAAATCCCGAGTCCGCCGGCTGGCGGATCGGGATTTTTTTATTTCTTCCGAATATTTAAAAGATTATAAAAGCAATTATTGCGAGCGCCGAGACAGCCAGGTCATTTGTGCCATTTCTAAAATTCCAAACTCTTTCCTTTGCGCCTTGCGGATATTTATGGCACCACGTATGAAATTTATAAACCGGCGCCAGAAACTTAAGCCGGAATTTCCAATAAATCACCGTGGTCAAATCGGGAAAGGCCGAGAAGAAGCTTCCAATTAGCACGTTTCTAATTTGAAGCGGATTAAGCTTATCAAAATGGATGAATGATAATAGCATGATGGCTGAAACTGATATATCCAAACAGACTTTCCACCAAGTATTGCCGAAAGCTGTCTTGCTATCAAAGGCTTCGACATATTCTCCGTGGCGAAGATGATCCATCAGGAAATGTAATACTATCGAGACGGGAATCAATATCCAAAGATTGTTGATGTTTTTTCCGAGAACTGCTCCGGTCAAGGCATGAGTGGTCAGAATCATATATTTGAGCTAAAATTAGATTATGAATACAGGAATATTATACATTGTTGCAACACCTATTGGCAACTTGGAGGACATCACCTTCCGAGCTATTCGCGTGTTGCAGGAGGTGGATTTGGTGGTTTGCGAGGATACGCGAGTGACCAAAAGGCTTTTGGATAACTATAATATCAAAACGCCGACAGCGTCTTTCTATAATTTGCAAAGAAAGGCCGGCGCGACCAAGCCGGTGCCAAAAGTTGAATATCTGGTGCATAATCTGGTGCAAGGCAAAAATATCGCTTTGGTGACGGATGCCGGCACGCCGGGGATTTCGGATCCGGGCAATCAGCTGGTGGAGGCGGCAGTGGCAGAGCAAATTTCCGTGATTCCGGTTTCGGGCGTTTCGGCTCTCACAACTTTGGCGAGTGTTTCCGGCATAGATTTATCCGAATTTGTTTTTTTGGGATTTCCGCCGCACAAAAAAGGCCGCGAAACATTTTTCAAAAAAGTCATTGAATTTTCCATGCCAGTCATTTTCTATGAATCTCCGCATCGCGTTCTGAAAAATTTGGAACTTTTGCAAAAACTGGGCACTGAAAAGAAAATTATCCTTGGCCGCGAACTGACCAAAATGTTCGAAGAAATTGTCCGCGGTTCGGTTTCTGAAGTTCTGGATTATTTCCAAAAAAATCCGGGGAAAGTAAAAGGGGAATTTGTAATTATTGTTTATTAGCATGAAAGAAAAATTTTATATCACAACGCCGATATATTATGTCAATGCCAAGCCGCATATCGGGCATGCGTACACGACCATTGCGGCGGATGTTTTGGCGCGCTTTCAGAAGCTTCAAAGGAAGGAGGTTTTCTTTTTGACTGGAACAGATGAGCATGGATTGAAAATTCAAAAAGAAGCAGAGAAAGCCGGTAAAGAACCGCAGCAATTTGTAGATGAAATTTCAGATGAATTTAAAAATCTTTGGGATAAATTGGATATAAAATATGATAATTTTATCCGTACGACTGATCCGAAACACAAGGAGGTTGTACAGAAGGTTTTACAGATATTGAAAGATAAGGGCGCCATTTATAAAGGATCATACGAAGGTCTGTATTGCGTCGGATGCGAACAATTCAAAAGTGAAAATGAGCTGGTTGACGGCAAGTGTCCGGATCATGACATTGTGCCGGAAAAGATGGAAGAAGAATGCTATCTTTTGAAAATGACCGAAATTCAGGCCGAATTGATTAGAAAAATTGAAAGTGATGAGTTTAAAATCACACCGGAAAGATATAAAAACGAAATACTATCATTCTTAAAAAGCCAAACCCTAAAAGACATTTCTATTTCTAGAAAAAATGTGCAGTGGGGCATACCGCTCCCATTCGATTCGGAGCAAACGACCTATGTGTGGATAGATGCTTTCTTGAATTATCTGACTGGCATTGGTTGGGACGGCGATGAGAAAAATGTTCCCAAGGAGTGGCCGGTTGATGTTCAGCTGATTGGCAAAGATATTCTGCGCGTACACGCCACGATTTGGCCGGCAATTTTGTTGCATCTCGGGATTGAATTACCGAAAATGATTTTTACGCACGGACATATTCTTTCTGGCGGGAAAAAAATGAGCAAGACTCTGGGCAATGCCATTAGTATTGACGAAATGATTGAAAAATTTGGCGTTGACGCTACGAGATATTTATTGCTAAGCGCTGGACCTTTTGGAGAAGATGTTGATGTAACTATGGAAAGAATGATTGAGAAATATAACGCCGATTTAGCTAATGGACTCGGCAATTTAGTTTCCAGAATTATAAAATTAAGCGAAGGTTTTGAGCAAGAAAAATCAAGCGATGTAACAACCCCTGAATTCTATAAAGTTGACATGGAAGACAGTGACTTATCGGGCGCATTAAAAACAATCTGGGGCGCGCTCATTGATGATTGCAATAAATATATCGCTGATACTAAGCCATGGGAATTAAAGAAAAATGATCCCAATAAATTTGAAGAAGTTATTAAAAAATTATTAGGAGATTTGAATTTAATTTCAGATTTACTAGTTCCTTTCATGCCCGATACTGCTAAAAAAATAAAAACAGCCTTGGAAACAAAGCAAACTGATATTTTATTTCCAAGAATAAAATAACCCCAGTTAAATATTCCACCTACGGCGGAATTTAACGGGGTAAAAACAAAGTGCAAAAAATAAAATCAATACTAATAACCACAATAGTGATAATGGCATTCAGCTGGTCTTTTTCTTCGGCCGAAACACTTAATCCAAATTATGGAACAACTACATTTTTTTCAACCAAGGATGCTAAGCCATCTGCGAATCCGCCTATGTATGACGTTGGGGCAAGCGCGACTGGGCATGATTCTAGCGACGAAAATAAGAATGGAGGCTCATCAAGCTCTAGTGGCAGTTTATTCGGACAGATAATTGGCGGCATAGGCTCTCTTTTTGGCAATCCGACTGTTCCGAATGATTCAGCGAAAACATCATTATTTGATCTGCAAAAAAATTCTGATCAAAACTCGCAAGGAGATTCTTCGGGTAATTCTTCCGGAGAAGTGATTATGGGAGCAAGGGGGGAAAGCCTTGAGAATATGAGCGCGGATCAAATCGCAGCTTATAATAATAAATTCTCTAAAATGAATTTCAATATTGATTCAGGCGCGGTTGCTCCGAAAAAAAGTAAATTAATTTTTACCAACGTAATAATTCCGGTAGATTTGACTACGCAATATGTTTTAATTGTTTTTGTTTTCGTAATCGCGGTTGGAGGGGCCATCGGATATTATTTCTGGAAGAAAAATGCCGAAGCAGAAAAGCCGAGTAACGAAGAAAAAAGTTATTATGATTGATACGCACGCCCACATTGATTTTGAACAATTTGACCAAGATCGCGAGGAAGTGATTCGTCGCGCTTTTGATAGCGGGATAGGAAAGATTGTGAATATCGGAGCGGATATGGCAGGAAGTCGGAATTCAGTTGAATTAGTTGAAAAATATGATGAAATTTTTGCAGCTGTCGGTGTTCATCCGCATGAATTCAATGCAGGTAAAATTTTAGATATAGATGCACTGAGGGAATTGGCGCAAAACAAAAAGATTGCGGCGATAGGCGAAATAGGGCTCGATAATTATACGCATGGTGAAAATCCGACAACGGAGGAACAGAAAGAAAAACAAAGAGACGGGTTCATAAAGCAGATTATATTAGCGAAAGAATTGAAATTGCCGGTTGTCATTCATTGTCGAGACGCGTACGAAGATTGTTTTGAAATAATTAAAAAATATCCGGATCAGAAATTTGTATTTCACTGCTATGGGGCAGATTTAAAATTTACAAAGAAACTTCTTGCGAATAAAAATATCCTTTTTTCTTTTACCGGCAATATCACTTACGCCAAGGCTGGCGCGGAAATCATCGAAGTTATTAAAACGGTTCCGCTGGAAAAAATTATGCTGGAAACTGATTGTCCGTTTCTGGCGCCAGTGCCGAACCGCGGCAAGCGCAATGAACCGGCTTACGTTGTGTACGTAAATGAAAAAATCGCCGAAATAAAGCAAATTTCAGCTAAAGAGGTGGATCGAATAACCACGGAAAATGCCATAAAATTCTTCAAATTAACCTAAAATTTTTTAACTGATTGACTTTTTTGGAATTTTAAGAGACAATTGATAGCGATGTTATCTATTCGATTTAGCCGTGTTAAAAGCAAAATAATGGATAAAAAATCAGAAAAAGATAACAGCTTTTCCGCCTTATCACTGGCTTGGGAGCTCGGCTACTCGATCGCTGTGCCATTAGTGGCATTCGCTCTGGGTGGAAGATTTTTGGACAAGAAATTGGGCACCTCACCGTTTCTGTTGCTCGTCGGCATACTTATTTCGATTCTTGTTTCATCATATATAGTCTATAAGAAAACAACTGACATAATGAACAAAAGCTAATGGAAATTTCACTCGCGCCAGAAACAATATTTCATATCGGATCTTTTCCAGTTACAAATTCATTTCTGATGACGCTTATTATAAGCGCGATTGTAATTGTTTCTTCCTTGATTATTAAAAGCAGATTGAAGCTTGTGCCAAAAGGCTTTCAAAATATTATTGAGTATGTGATGGAGGCCTTTTTAAATTTGATTGACAGTGTCACGCAAGACAGGAGGCAGACAAAAAAGTTTTTCCCGATCGTGGTGACAATTTTTCTTTTTGTAATTCTTTCCAATTGGATAGAACTGGTGCCAGGGCTTGGAACGGTGGGGGTGAAGGAGGTAAGGGAGGGAAAGGAAATCTTGGTGCCGTTTATCCGCAGCGCCTCGGCGGATTTGAATGTAACTTTAGCCATTGCGCTCATTTCCGTTTTCACCGCCCAGTTTATGGGCATAGCTGCCATCGGAGTCGTTAGATACGGCGGCAAGTTTTTTGTCAGTCCGTTTCGCAAGCCATATTTCATCGGTACTTTTGTGGGAATTCTGGAACTCATCAGTGAAGTAGCTAAAATTATTTCTTTTTCCTTTCGTCTCTTTGGAAATATTTTTGCCGGCGAGGTGCTTTTGATTGTTATGCTAAACTTGGTTCCATATTTCATACCGCTGCCATTCTTGTTTTTGGAATTGTTTGTGGGATTTGTGCAGGCTTTGGTTTTTGCGATGTTGACTCTGGTATTTCTGAAAATGGCAGTCACGGCGCACGATCATTAAATTTAGCGAGTAGCGGGG
>Ga0334722_10006167_pt1 | contig 11921 bp, 12 predicted proteins | sample C3_bottom_MG_FD_207210 | JGI IMG/M metagenome (GOLD analysis project Ga0334722, IMG submission 207210) | Sediment microbial communities from Yellowstone Lake, YNP, Wyoming, USA - C3_bottom | ecosystem: Environmental > Aquatic > Freshwater > Lake > Sediment | place: USA: Wyoming | collected...
GAGCAGTCTTCGCCAAACTTTCACGTCTTATTACCTTAGCGGTTACCGAAGGGGGAGGTATGCCTGATCCGGAACACAACTTCAAGCTGAGGCTTATTGTTGATAAGGCAAAATCCCTTAATATGCCCAAGGACAATATTGAAAGGGCAATAGAAAAAGCCAGCGGGGGAGACAAAACTCTTTTCAAAGAGACTATGTATGAGGGTTTTGGGCCGCATGGGGTAGCTATTCTTGTTTATGCAACGACAGATAATCCGAATAGAACAGTGAATGAGATAAAAAACTGTTTTGAACAGCATGGGGGAAAATTGGGGACTCAGGGCTCAGTATCATACCTTTTTACCAAGTGCGGGTTGATTGAATTTGATTTACAAACTAACACAGAAGAACTCATATTTGAGTTTGCTCAAGCCATGGACGCCATAGATATGGATAAGTATGAATCTTCCTATTACATTTATATTCCCTTTGACCATTTCGGTAAAATCAAAGAGCATTTAAATACGATGAAACCAATTTTATCTGAGGTTGATTATAAACCCACAACCTTTATTGCCCTGAAAGACGATGGGCAAAACGCTCAGGTGATAAAGCTTATTGAAGCCTTGGAAGAATTGGACGATGTCCATAAAGTTTACTCAAACCTTGAGTTATGAAAATATCCATTTCCCCCTTTATAAATCGTATCGAAAAAAGAACACGTTTCATAATGAGTACGGTTTTTTTAACCGCACTTTTGCTTATTTCAACTTTTTTTTTCTTCGATAAAGCGTGGCTATTTATTCCGATCTTTATTATTGCTGCATATTGTGCAACCTATTTTGCCGTGGCTGAAGGGATTGAGAAGAATGAATGGGTTACTCTTTTTTTCATGCCGGTTATGGTGACGGTTTCTTTTTATCTTTTTTATTTTTTGTTTCCTGTTCGATGGCTAACCCGCATACCTTTTATCATGTTTTATGCAATATCAATTTACGCAATGTTTCTTGTGTCCAATATTTTTAATGTTGGAGTAGAGAAGAGTCTGCAGCTTTACCGTGCGGCATTTTCTGTTAATTATTTTTATCAGTCACTGGTTGTTTTTCTTTTCTCCAACCTTATTCTTTCGCTTAAACTCAATTTCATTACATCAGGCTTGTTGTTTTTCATACTGGGGAGCAGTGTGGCAACTCATTTATTTTGGAGCATAAAACTTGAACCGTTTTGGGACAAGCAGGTGATCTCTTTTGGCTTACTTGTTGGGCTTATTATGTGGCAAATCGGGCTTATTACTTCATTTATCCCTTTGCAAAGCTCAGTTATGGCGCTGCTTTTATCGGCAATTTTTTATAGCATCGGGGGATTGATTTATCTTCATCTGGATAGTAGATTGTTTAAAGAAACAGTACGCGAATATGTTTTCGTTCTGATCTTCGTCATAATAATTGTTATATTTACCATAAGCTGGTAGCCTCGTTTTTTAAAGGTGTACCCATGAAAGAGGGGAGAGGGAAGTAATACGAACGTGAACAATATATCCTATAGTATTTACCACTAATAATATTATAGGATAAATTACTATAGGACTATTTTACACGTTCGTGCAAGATTTAAACCGCCGGTACAAAGAGTTAAAAACATTTCTAGCTATACATTCAGCCGGAAGCAGAGGTAATTAGCCTCAATAAGAACAGTATAGGTTGCTACTACACTCTAAATAGTGTATTTGCCTATGTGGATAACTATTAGATATTGAGCCCGGAATTTTAATTTGGATTGTTCATACGCTCTAAACATAAGACATTTACCGCATATGAATATGCATCAAATTCAGCCTCAAAAATGTTAATATGGATTGATTTGACAATCTAAACTTACACATTTTCATCAGTCTCTGTACAGCCGAGAATAGAACAATCAGCCTCAAAAAATAGAGTTTGGAGCCATTTAATAAGCTAAATTTAATATACTCCAGCCAGTATGGAAGAGAAGACCCAAAGAGAAGCCATTGATGGTGAATTACTGGGTAATTAAGTAGAAGTGCCTGTTTTTTTATGTTCTTGTATAAGAGAGGTATTGCTAAGATAGTGGAGGTCTTACTTCTCTTATTTGATATGGTGGAGGTTTTACCTCCCATGGCTCGAATAGGTAAAAATAGGACATATCTGTATCAGGGAAGAAAGACATATAACGTCGTAAATTGTATCTTTTACGACGTCTTCCAGCCTTGACGAGGGAGGAGTGTATTAGTTGATTAAAATGAATTAATTTAAAATTAATCATTAATTAATTCTTTTTCCGCTTTGTTCTTTTTAATTAATCCCTCATTATGTTCACCAGTCTTCTCTCTAAAACCAGGTATTCAAAATTAGCCTCAATTTGAGGTTTGGGCCGTTATGATAGGTTTTTGTGAAATTGTGCTGCCCTATTCTCTATTAGATGGTGGAGAATATGCGGCAATTAGATTGTTGAAATAATCCAATAATAATTATTTTGAAGATTTTATCCGTTTATGTGTGAAATTAACTTCTTAAGGTTATCGGGGTGGCAAACAAGTACCTGGTATGACCGGGAAGGCGTGTCCAAATCAAGCAGCGTAGGTTTACCTTTCCAATCAGTCATGACTCCGCCTGATTCTTCAATAATAAGTTTTGCAGCTGCTATATCCCAAATACGCGGGTTGGCATGAATCATAACATTTATATTGTTAGCGTTATCTGAAAAATGCATCAAATCAAGACAGCATGAACCAAGAATGCGTATACCTCTGGATACAATATTAAGCTTGAGAATTGCAGAAACGATTTTGTTAAGTAAGGAGGGATTTGAAGTTATATATGTGGCAATAAGACTGTCTTTGAGATCTGTATATTTAATCCGCATATTTATTCTTTCTTTACCAGTAACTCTATAAGCTCCTTTATTCTTTTCAGCAAAAAAATAGGTATTGGTGTATGGTTGATAAATAAGACCTGCGGTTAATATACCATCGTATAGATATGCAATGGAAACACAGAAATAATTAAATCCCGAGGCAAAATTATTGGTTCCATCAAGGGGATCAATTATAAACAAGTGTTTGCCTTTGGTGTTTAAGCTTTCCTCGCCGATAAACCCGATCTCATGCTTATTAAATCCCTTTTCAACCATAAGCGCATTTATACATTCTTCAATTATTTTTTGAGCCTCTAAATCGGCTTTAGTTACCAAATCCTGGTGCGAAGTCTTCTCAGTGGTTTTAAGTTCTTTTTGGAAGTAAAAGAGTAATTTTTCCCCTGCTTCACTTGCGGCTTTCCGGAGTATGTCAATCATAAAAGTAATTATATCAAGTAAACCCCTCTTATGTTGGTTTACAACCCAAAGGGTTGTTAAAGCAACTTAGAGGGAGTTACACTCGAGCAAATTCATTTGCGAGTGGTGTATACTTTTTGTATGGATATATTAGAGGTTGTTGGGCTTACCAAGCAATTTGGAGAATTCACCGCAGTTAATGCAATTTCTTTTTCGGTTAAAGAGGGAGAGATCGTGGGTTTTTTAGGACCAAACGGAGCAGGCAAAACCACAACCATTCAAATGTTATTGGGTATCACTACGCCATCAAGCGGAACAATTCATTATTTTGAAAAGGATTTTTTCAAACATTCCGCATACTGTTTGAGCCGTTTGAATTTTACCTCTGCTTTTAATAACTTACAAGGCAGGGTTTCTGTATGGGAAAACTTAGTGGTTTTTGCCTACCTGTATGAGGTACAAAATCCCATTCCCAAACTCAAAAAGCTTGTTGATCATTTTCAAATGAATGACTTGGTTCATAAAAGATACTGGGATTTATCCACCGGTCAACGGACCCGGGCAAACTTTATTAAAGCTCTGGTAAATGAACCCAAAATTATTCTTATGGATGAACCCACGGCGTCTCTTGACCCGGACATAGCAGATAAGACTTTAACATTCATAGAACAGCTTCGGAAAGAACGGTCATTGACCATTCTATATACCAGCCATAACATGGCTGAGGTAACACGTATTTGTGACAGGGTGATATTTCTTGATAAGGGCAACATAGTAGCTCAAGATACTCCGTTGGGGTTAACAAAGCGCATCCAAGTAGCACAGCTGAGACTTACATTCAATGAGAATAAACCGCTGGTTGAACAATATGTGAAAGAGCAGCAGCTTGTTCATAGATTTGAAGGAGACAATGTAGTATATATTACTACAGAAGAAACAGCACTTCCTAAAATAATTTTTGGTCTCAGTAAAATCGGCATATGGATGACAGATATTGAAGTTAAAAAGCCGACTCTTGAACATGTTTTTTTACAAATTGCCAGAGGTGAACCCTATGTCTTTGAATAGAATAAAAGCAATCCTATTGCATGAGATCCACATAACAATACATTCTTATGAGGTTTTTAATGATCTTTTGCTTTATCCCTTGTTTTCAATTGTGGTTTTTGGATTCATGACTTTGTACCTTGTGGGATCAACCGGTAAGATAGTTGCAAATGAAGTACTGTCCGGGATGATACTTTGGCAGGTGGTTAATATAACCCAATATTCTATTGCAGTTGGATGTTTGTGGGATGTGTGGTCACGTAATCTGACAAACATATTCATAACTCCCATCACGGTTACGGAATATCTTTTTTCATATGCGGTTACGGGTACAATTAAGGCGTTGATCGTGATAGTATTGGCAAGTATTTTGTCATCTGTGGTTTTTCATCTCAACATTCTTTCCATGGGAATTGTTAATCTATTTTTTATTTGCCTCAACCTTATATTGTTTGGTTTTTCATTCGGCGTTGTTATGCTGGGTCTTATTTTCCGGTTCGGAACAAAAATTCAGGCTTTTGCATGGGGGCTTTTAAACGTATTTCAACCTCTTATGGCGGTTATATACCCTGTTGCTATTTTGCCCGGGCCACTTAAGATGATATCTTATCTGTTGGCACCTACCTATGCATTTGAGGCGATGAGAAAAAGTTTAAATCATCAGAATGGTGTTTTTACGGATCTCGCCTATTCTTTAGCATTTAATTTTATTTTTCTTTTCGGGGCGGTTATGTTTTTTAAATATATGTTCAGGAAATCTAAAGAAACCGGCCAGTTTTCCCGGCTTGAGGGGTAGTCTCAAATACCCCGTCTCCATTTCAGATAATGTTCAAAAAGAAAGCTTAGGTAGTATTTCGGAGAAATAATATAGTCTTGAGTGGGAACGTAATCTACCTGATATCCGCCAAATCCTTGTTTAAAAAGAGACAATCCTCCCCAGTTTTTCGGAGTCCGCCCTGATTGAAGGGTCCCCCAAAAATTATACAATGTGCATCCCCGTTTTTTCGCCTCCTTTATTGCCTCCCACTGCAAAAGATAAGAAACCGGGATTTTACTGTGAGTGGTTGCACCCTGGTGATAAAAGGCGGTTGATTGGGTAAAGACGATGAGGGCCGAAGCTTCTACTTTATTATTTACTTTGCCGAATAAAAAAAGTGCGTTCCCTGTTTCGTTAAATACGTCGAATTCATTTTGGATAAATGATTTTGAAAAAGGGATGAAGCCTTCACGGTCTGCGGTTTCTTCATAAATTTCCCAGAAACTGTTAACGGCCTTTTCACCTGTCTGCTTTTCAATAACCACTCCTTCTTTTTCCGCTTTCCGTATGGAATAACGGGTTGTTTTTCTCATCTCTTTGATAAGTGTTTCTTCATCTTTGGTTATGTCAAGCATCCACAGCCGCTCAGCATGCATGTAGATAGGGGCAATTCTGAAATTTAGATTCTTAAACATTTGGCGCAGATTATTGTTGTCTTCAAATATTGGAGCAATGCGGATGAATGAGTATTTTTCTTTTTTTGCAATCTCTCTTAAATAAAGGAGTAAGACCGGCAGAATATCTGATTGACCTGAGGTCAGAGGTCCGTGCGGTATAAATAACATATTGCCGCGCTTGGCTCTTATTTTAATTACTTGAGCTATGCCGATAAGTTCCTCTTTTTCATAAATACCCAGTCTCAATGTTGTATATCCCATTTTTTCCTGAAGTTGTCCCCATTCCCAGGATTGCAAAAAAGAAGGCGAACCAAGTTTACTGAAAAATTCCCTCCATTGTTCTCTGTTTGTTATTTCTTTAATATTCATAAATATTCAAGTATTTTTACTGCTTCATCTTTTGAAACAAGCGTTGGTAAATTAACAATATTTTTACAAATAAATTCAGCTGTGGGACAAGATCCCATTGTATACTCAACTGCATCAAGTTTCAATCCGACAGGCGCAACCGGTTGAGTATACCAATTACCCAGAAAAATGTTTTTCTTAGAAACGTCGTTTAATGTTGTATTCTTGTTTTCCAAAAGAACAGGATATCTTGCCATGGGTGTTTTATATGCAAGTTTAAACTTAACATTGTATATATTAATTGTTTCATGCCTATTCCCTATTACCGCAGGGTATTTTTTAAGCTGATGAAGCAGTAACTTTGCCAAGGCATTAGGATACTTTTTTTCAAGATATGAGTCATATACTCCCCTCTTCTCAACGGGCGATATTTCGGCTATTAAAAGCCCCAAAGATTTAACTATTTTGTGAATTAATTTTCCAAAATATAATAAATTATAGGTTTTTTTTATTAAAACCGATAATGGTTTATAGCATAATAATTGAAAAAGTATGCCATTGGATGGATATGGGAGTTTGGCCTCAATTTGGGAAATGGCATTATTCAGCTTTATCTCGTTGGTGACAATTGCCCCTCCAAATACAGAAGATAACGCTTTGGATCGTCCAAATGATAATAACAACGATTGTTTATCACTCAAAATTTCTTTCTGCCAAAAGGATGGGGTAAAACCATGCGCAAGATCCTCTATTACGAACAACCCCTTTTCTTTAGCAAGTTGCAGAACCCTATCTCTATTTTTTGGTATTAACCCGAAGGTGTGCTGCAAAATAATAACCTTGGTTTGAGCGGTAATTTTCTTTACAAGATCCTCATATTCCATCGAGTACGTTTCTTTCTCTATATCAATATACAGAGGGTGGAGGCTATTGGCCTGGACTGGTAGGACAACTGCCTCACAGGTAAATCCGGTTACTGCCACCTGCGAATCTTGAGAAATATGAAGGGATTTGAGGAGAAAAAACAAACCTGAACGGGCTGACAGGAAAAAAGCGATTTTCCCATAAGGAAAGATGGAATTCAACTCTTTTATACATAAATTAGTCTCTTTACCGCTTTTCCACCGGTGAGGCAAAAACAGAGTTATAAGGCTTATCAAAGCGTCATCTCCACTCTCATTCGGGGCAAAGTCTGTTGAGATCATATAAGTAAGACGGAAGTTATAACTTTTTTGTCATACTTTCCTTCGAATAAAACTACTGAATTTTCACCTACCATTTTAAGTATAGTTGAAGAAAGAATACTTTCATTTTTAAAGTAATGGACGTTTGAAATAGAAGGCTTTATAAAGTCTTCGTCTGTTGTGAAAAGGGAAACATCGGACTTTGCCAGGACGTGAAGTATTCTTTCATAAGATTTCTGTTTTTCGTAGCCCAGTTCAATGATTCCCCGGGAGATAATATATTTTTTCTTCTTATTAATTTTCTGAAGGAGTTCAATGGAATGGATGAAAGATTCAACACTCGTATTATATGAATTGTTAATAACAGTACTCTTATTTATTCCCGGCTTTAACGCTAGTCTGTTATTGAGTGTTTTAAGAGATGCAATGGCCTGTATTATTTCCTGTTTATTCATACCAAGGTCAATTGCCAAAGTAAAGCAGGAAATAAGATTCGGTTTAATAATCTCATCATCTAAATCAAGCTTAAACGGAAGAACATTGTCATTGGAGAAGAAATACTTTTGCGCGTTTATATCTTCCGAAACTGATGCTTTATCGACGGTATCAAGGTTGATGTATGCTTTTCCCGTGGACGGTAACGACAGTAACAATTCTTTTTTTGCCGCTATAAGATTATTTTTGGATCCGAATAAATCAACATGCTGGTTGCCGAATGCAGTAAGGATTGCATACGTAGGGTGAATAAGGTTGCATATTTTTTTTATTTCGCCTTTCCGGTAAGCGCCCATTTCTGCAATAAAATATTGCGTATCTTCCTTCAGATTTTTTATAACCGATAAGGCAACGCCTACATCGGTATTCATATTCTCATCGGTTTTAGCAACGCGGTATTTTTGAGAAAGTATATGAAAGAGATATTCCTTGGTGGTTGTTTTTCCATATGATCCGGTTATTCCGATTACCGTTGTTTTTGATCGGGATAAAAGCTTTTGCGCCTTGTTTATAATAAGTGCTCTTTTAATGCCCGCCATGATACCGGATATAAGGACACTAATATATACAATAGCAAAGGCAATGAAAGGAAAAAGTAAAACACTCAAAAAAAGAAGTATTTTAAAGGGTGTAACAACTACACAATAAAAAAGTAGTAAACCGATTGAAAAAAGCAGCGTTAAAGCATTACGGAGTGTCTTAGCCGGCATTTTTTTGAATGTTATAAATGTTTGTACAAATCCTACATCATGAATTGACGCAGCAATACGATCACTTCTGTATTCTTTGATCTGAAACAAATAAATATCACCCATTATCTTAAAAATAACAAGAATAAGAAAAATTATAAGCAGAAGTGTTTCTATCATAGAAATTCAATAATGTTTCGGTAAACCTGCACCGGCAATTTTAACGGTACTCCATGAGTTGCCTCAGGTATGATCGCAAGTTTTGACCCCTTTATTTTATTATGCAATTCATAAGCGAGGGATACCGGTGTGTCCAGATCTTTTTCTCCCCAGACAATGAGCGTTGGAATTCGGATAGAGGTAAGAAACGGGGTGAGGTCATGAGTGATGATTTTTCTGAAGTTTGATTCGATGGCCGGGTATTTAAAACTATCTGAGGTGGGAAAGAAAATCTTATATATAATTTTTTTAACTGTTGTCGGAAATAACTTTGAAATACTCTTCGTTAAAGAGATTTCTCCACTTTGGTCGGTACGACGAGCGGTGCGCTTGAATGAAGCACTGCACAATATGAGCTTACTGATAAGGGTTGGTTTATGTACGGCAAGATAAATACCTAGTGCTCCGCCAAAGGAATGTCCGAAATAAACAATTTCTTCAAAATGCAGTTTTTCGCATAATTTGACAATAACTTCAGCATACTTCTCTACTCCCCAAGAAGGGTCTGGGAGATCACTATTTCCGAATCCGGGGAGGTCTAGGGTAACAGAGGTATAACTGGTAAATTGTTGGGACAAAGCTTCCAGACTTTCAATAGAACCGCCCCATCCGTGAACAAAAAGGATTGCCGGACCGGTTCCTTTTACACGGTAGTGAATCTTTTTTTCCAATATAGAAATAAACATGAGATGTTGCCTTAATTATATCACGCAAAGGGGGTGTAGGGCCTAAAGCTTCTTGAGGATGTTGACAAATTCAGCCGGTGTTTGAAAGTCAAGTTTTGTGCCATCCAGAAAGAAGGTGGGTGTTCCATCTATCCCCGCACGTTCTCCCTGAGACAAATCTGCGTTTACCTTATCTTTTACTTGTTTTGAATCCATGTCCTGGGTCAATTGCTCTACGTTGAGTCCCACACTTTTGGCCTTATCCAGCACGAATGCCTTAGCGTCCTTAGTAGTTTCAAGAGTTGCCTGATCAGCAAAGACGGCACTGACTAATTCAAAAAACTTGCCTTGTTTTGATGCAGCCTCAGCCGCATATGCCATCTCAAATGCATTTTCATGGACTTGGAATAAAGGAAAGTGACGGAAGACAAGAGTAACTTTTTTTGGGATAGATGCGTTAGCACTGCCGGTTGCCTCAAATGAAGTCATGATATCATGGAAGGCCTTGCATGCAGGGCACTGCAAATCACTGAACTCAACCAGTATGTGTTTTCTGTCAGGTGACCATTTAACATGGTCTCCGGGCTGAATAACCGTAATATCTTTGAAGTCGGGGGGGCTGGTATTTGTGAGTTTGTATACTGCAAACAGAAGTGCGAACGTAAGAACAAGGGAAGCAATAATCATAAGAATTTTATTACTTTTCATAGTGATGTAATTTTAGTCTGTCTTTTCCAAAAAAGCAACGTAAAATTAAAAAGGTTATTTTAGACCTTGGTTTAGATTGTTATAACGCTCTATATATGAATTAAACCCTAATTAGCAGAGCAAACAACAATATGCTAATAAAATTATAGGATAAAATACACAAAAAATATGTATGAATGAACTCATCGATTTTTTACCGTATTAATATCATCCTACACCTAAAAAAACAAATGTAAAGAGGTATTTATTTTTCCAGAAGAAGAAGAGGAAGCATTACGCACACACCTGCAATAAAAGTAAGAATTTGGATGACATCTTTTCGTTTTTCGGTATTTTTGTGGAGTTCAGGAATAAGATTACTTCCAGCTATATATATAAAGTTAGCTGCAGCAAAGGAAAGGAGAAATATCTGAGCCCCCTGAATGTATTGGTTAAGAAGCAGTGACACGATGGTACCGACAATTGCAGTAAGCCCTGACAGAAAATTATAAAAGAGTGCTTTCTGTCGGGTAAACCCTCCATGGATCAGAACTCCGAAATCCCCTATCTCATGAGGAATCTCGTGCAGTATGACGGCAAGGATGGTAGCAATACCTACGGGGACTCCTGCCAGAAATCCCGCTCCGATAACCAAGCCGTCAATAAAATTATGAAAACCGTCTGCAAATAAAATAAGATACGCAAAAGATTGTACATGGGGAGTCTTTTCTTTCTCATGACAATCTTCCTGGTGGTGGTTATGATTCCAACAGATAGCCTTTTCGATAATAAAGGAAGTCAGGATGCCGAATAAAAAATAAAAAGAAATAAGAAGAGTGAAAGGGGCTTTTTTCGTAATCTCAGGAAGAATGTGAATAAATACGTCGCCGAACAGTGCTCCTGTTGAAAAGCTGACAAAATAGATTAATATTTTTTTCAGCGTTTGCTCATTGATCGCTAAAGAAAAAGCACCCAATAAAGAAAGTAGACTGACAAAAACTACTCCGATAAGCGCATAAATCCAGATGAATATCATGTTGCTATTGTATCAAAAAAATCGCTCAATAACGCCCTAAATCTTAAATAAAAGTGATTCTTTATGTTTTTCAATATCTATAAAATCATCAGCAATTTCGATAAGTTCATGATTGGCAGTTTTACGGAATGCTACTACTTCAACCAAACAACCAAGCGATTGTTGAAGGTAATTAACTACCGGTTTAAAATCCCCGTCCCCTGAAACAAGAATAATGGAGTCAACTTTATGGCCCAACCGGATAGCATCCATTGCAATTCCCAGATCCCAATCTCCCTTTTTTGCGCCTCCGTAAAATGTCTGGAGAAGTTTTTCCTTTACCTCAAAACCTGCCTCATTAACCGCATCGAAAAATTCATTTTCCTTATCGTTTGTATCGGCCTTGATAACATAGGCGATAGCTCGTACAAGGAGTCTTTTATGAAGGACCAGCTGGAGAAGATTTTTATAATTTACCCGCGCATGGTAAAGGTTTTTTGCGGAATAGTACAAGTTTTGGACATCGACCAATACTACAACGCGTTGGTCTTTATTTCGAACAATCATATGATTATATTAATTATTTAATTAAACCGCCCCATTCTAACAGCGTAAATCCCCTTCGCGACACCTTCTGTAATGTTTGAGGTTGCGGCGTTATGACGGGCTTTGAAATAAGCGGTTCATACTGGAGAAATATTCTGAATATCGTATCCGGTTGAGGATTAACTGTCATGGGAATAAAGTCATTCATCTGATCGGTTTGGACAAAACTGATCCGATAATAAGGCATATCTTTTTTCATCATTTCCGGTACCCAGTAATCGGTCATATCTTTTGATTCAGACGGGGTTAATCCGGCCTTTTC
>Ga0334722_10006168_pt1 | contig 11921 bp, 10 predicted proteins | sample C3_bottom_MG_FD_207210 | JGI IMG/M metagenome (GOLD analysis project Ga0334722, IMG submission 207210) | Sediment microbial communities from Yellowstone Lake, YNP, Wyoming, USA - C3_bottom | ecosystem: Environmental > Aquatic > Freshwater > Lake > Sediment | place: USA: Wyoming | collected...
AATGGCCCACAGAAATAGCCTATGCCGACTGGAGAAGATCATCGAATTTGATGATACTGTTGTCGGCGGGAAACGAACTGGCAAGCGAGGCCGCGGTGCCGCTGGCAAGAAGCCGGTATTGGTGGCAGTTGAAACCCGAGGCGAAAAGGCTGGCATTGTCGCTATGGAGGCGGTGGGCAGCGTTTCCAAGGAAACCGTTCGCGAATTTATCCGCTATCACGTCAAAGATGGACAGACCGTTCGTACCGATGCTTTGTCGGCTTTGAATTCTGTCAATGAAACCCAGCAACATGAAAAACGGGTTACGCCGCCAGAGGAAGCGTCTAAATGGTTACCAATGGTTCATATTATGATCGGTAACATGAAGGCCTTCATTAACGGCACATTCCATGGGGTTTCATCACAATATTTACAAGAATACCTTGACGAATTTTGCTATCGTTTCAACCGCCGTTTTTGGGAGGATGAACTCCCGTTACGCTTGCTAAATGCCTGTCTTGCTCATTCGCCAGTCAGATTAGCTGAGAATTGTTAAGAGCCACGATTCATTATGAAACCAAAATCCAAGTTAGTCCTGATCACAGGCGCTTCAGGATAAGGTGGCTCCATTAGTGTGATCAGGAAAACCTATCAGTTCTGATAGGTTTTCCTGTTGTGTCGAGAAACTCATCACGCTGTGATACTCTTCTGCCGATATTCAGGTATAAACAAAATTGTGTCATTTCTGAAATGTTGTCTTGGTCACCTCCAGCCTTCGAGTTAAAAAAACGAACCATATCTCTCAATGAATTCTGAATTGCTAAGCCATGGTGAACTTTCTGAGTTGCTGGATATGATTCAGTCCTTGGTCTTCTGCCAAGACATGGATCATTTTATTCCAGTTGCCCGCCGTCTTGAAGGTTTGACAGGCTGTGAGCATGTTATTTTCGGCATGCCAGAGCTGCTTGCCAATGGAGAAACGGCCGTTGCTGATCTGAATATCAGTTACCCCCAGGAATGGGTAGATCTGTACCAAGCCAATGAGTTTTGGAGAATTGACCCGGTAGTGCTCAGTTCTTTAGAGAAAACCGGCCCCAGATGTTGGGCCGATGTATACAGCCGTTATCCGACAGATAAAGAGTTCATGAAATTGGCCCACGATTTTTTGGGCTATAAAGATGGATACACCTGCCTTACCCGCCCTATAGTCGGAGGCGATTGGACAATTGTTTCCCTTGCCGGTGACTTTAAAAAACAAAATTCAAAATTAGATTATATTCTTGACCGAATGGCCCCTCATTTTCATTTAGCGCTTATGTCCATTAGAATGAAAGATGGTGCCAGTAAACTTATGAAGCCTACCCGCCGGGAAAAAGAAGTCCTCAAGTGGCTTCAACAAGGTAAAAGCTCGTGGGAGATATCCATCATTTTGAACGTTTCAGAGGCAACCATCAATTTCCATATACAGAATATTAAGAAAAAAATGAATGCTGTCAGCCGCAGTCAAGCGGTGGCAGCGGCAATTCATGGCGGATTAATCAGTTTGTGACTTTCTAATCATTACAGAAAGAGGAGCTCATGCCATGTATATAGAAAGTCAAAATTTTATTCCTGTTCATATCCCATCCGCTCTTAACCAGCCCTCCAAGCCACCTCAAACTGTACCGTCTTCCGGTTTTCATCTTGCCAACTTTACGGACAAAGTAACTATTGCCTCCCAGAATATTGATGTGACGGCGACAAAGATGACGTCGGAAAATCTCGGAGTCAGTTGGTATGATCCTTACAACGTGGTAGCTCCTGAGGGCGTTGGCAAGATATTTGATGCGTTCCAGTTCTCAGGCTCTGTGATTGGAATGGCATCAATTCTTGTTGGCAAAGAGCAAGCAGATTTTTTAACAGCAGCTGTCCAAGCTGGTGACCATCTCGATGAACTGATTAAAATCGCACATGAATTGACCGTGCCAACCCCCATTGATCTTTCAAGGGACGAACTCAATTCCCATAAGCTTCTTGAGCCACGCCGGAATTTCCTGGCTGTGGCGGCCAAGGCCGGGGATCAAATAGGGACTTTGGTGGAAATTACCAGACAACTTGGCGTGAAAGAGCGAGAGGATTTCTTGACTTTTTCTGCCAAACTTTCGGGACAAGACTTACAGAATTTCCTGATCACTATTGGCAATTCACCCGAAGATATGGCGTTAATCATGGACACCGCAGCCAATTTCACAGATGGTGATCTTAGCAATTATTTGCAAGCAGCAAGCATGGCTGGGGATAAAGTCAAAGCGTTGACCGGTGAAGTCAATAAATTCCTTGATGAATCCACGGAACAACCCGGCGCAAACCTCTCTGCCTTTCTGTCAGCTTCATCAAAGGCCGGGCAGCTAGTCAATGAGCTTGTCGCAGCATTTCAAAATGGTACAGAGAAGACCAAAAACAATATAGTGGCCTACATCAACACCCAAGCCCAAGGCCAAGATCTGGACAACTTCATATCTTCTATTCGTGGGGCCGGAGATGGAACAATAACTAACATTATTGATATCTCGTCATCCTTGCGTGAAGATGAAAAGAGTAATTTCCTGACGGCTCTATCCGGGAGCAATGAATTGCGGGACAAATTCATTCAACATATCCTGTCAGTTAATCCATCTCCTTCCGGCGCATCGGCCAAGGACTTTTCAGATTTTCTTGCCACGGCAAGCAAGGCAGGGAGTGGGCTGGATACATTATTGGAGCTATCCAGCAAACTTGACCTGTCCTTCGCTAGCGACCTTTCTGCCGTTGATACGATCAATTTTTTGGATGCCGCAAGTGTTGCCGGGGCGCAACTTGATAGGCTGACAGCGCTTGCGGGTAAATTATCAGGCAGCGACAGGAGTAATCTGCTCTACGCTGCTGGTCACTCAAGCAATGATCTTGGAAATTTTTTAGGACAGGTGGAAGGAGTTGAAGAGGAAGAGAGATCTGTTCTTTTGTCTACGGCTGCCAACAAAGGCCAAGATAGTGTTGACCGGGCAGTATATATGAAGGGCCTTTTGAGCACAAAAGAGTATGATAACTTTGCGAAAGCTGCTAAGGCGGCAGACGATGAGCATCTTAAGACTCTAATGGCCGCAACCGAAGAGTTGCCCAAAAATCAGCGGGCAGTGTTTTTGGAAATTGCCGCCGGTGCAGAAGAAACCCTCGGCGAATTTACCAATACCTTCAAAAAACTTTCACCGGATGAACGGAAGGATTTTCTCGACCTTGGCGAAAAACTAACCGGGGAAAATTTGAAAAACTTCGTAAAAGCCGCTGATATGAGTGATGAAAATTTCTCAGAGCTAATCGATCTCACCCAAAAACTAACAGGAACGGATCGAGGGCATTTCTTGTCGGCAGCAGGAAGCGCGGACCATAAAACGCTAGGGAAACTGATTGCCCTCGTTGACAAATTGGCAGAGAAGCCGCAGCAGAGCTTTTTGAGGGCGGCAGCAGATGCTGGTGTTAATTTGCAAGGACTTGTTGGTTTGGCAGAAAACATCATTAGCCGACAACGGAATGGTTTTCTTGAAGCGGCAAGGAAAGGAGGGTATGAATTTGGCAATCTTACGGACTACAGGCTTGTGCCGAATGAGAAATATCCCGGTCACCTCAAAAAGGAATATTTTTTAGCAGGAACAGACCCTGACTTGAATTTTGAATCAATATTTAATTCTGCTGCTACAACAGGTAAATCCCTGGGCAAATTTATTAAGGCTTTTGTCTAAATGGCTTAATAAGCCGTTGCCTTCTAAGTGCTGGGCAGTATTGAATTTTTTCTCTCTGTAATTTTTCAATTTCTTAATTGATGCGTTGGACGTTTTCCGCGAATATAATCTCTCGCTATGCAAAAAGGTGTCTATTGTTAAGAAGGTCCGACAGGAGAGAAGAATCAAGTTCTGAATGGAGTGTGTTGCCTTGTTTGCCCCCAGACTGTTCATTCATTAAATTAGCCAAGTATTCTTGGTTCAAAGTTGGCACCTTAGTTTTACTGGCAATTGCCATTGTTTTATCCATAGCAAGAGAGACAGCAAGCTTACCAATTTCATCATCTTTCTTGCCACCGTAATAGTCGCTCATCTTTTGAAATTTTTCTTTCTCGGCATCTGTCAATAAATTTGCTGTTTTCACGACATAACCTGGGTTTGTGGCACCTTTGTAGTACTCTGAAAGTACCGAAGCTTCATTACTTATGGTTACCTTGTCGCTATTTAACGATTGACCTGTGATGGTAGCGCCATTTTGCGAAGCAAGATACTGGGCTGGATTTTTACGCCACAATACTGAAGGAGCAAGAATTGGTTGTAAAATTGCGGAAGTCTGCATCGCATTCTCCTTTTTTGCTATCTAAAATTAATACAAAGCGGCGTAGCTCGACTGGACATCCAAAAGATGCACAATTAAAAAATAGAGATGATGCTTTTTAAGATTGTTGCACCGATGCACCACCTTTATATGTCAAGGCAAAGGGCTTCACCTCGCTGCTACTAAGATTGATCAAGCTGGCTAAAGAATTTTTTGAAGTTTTTAAGGAATCGTATTGTTTCAGGAGGTTGGTGAGATTGGTGTCGGCGGTATCGGAGTCCAGATAGTCGGTAAGCGTGGCTCCTTTTGCCCCTGCCACCGTTTGGTCGGCATAGCTTAATAGTCCAGAATTGCGTGACAATCTCGTAAACATCTTGGCCAACTCTGGATCAGCATTGAGATTTTTCGCCAATTCCTCCTTGCCTGGCCAATCCCCTGCCACCTGAATCTGACCTTTAGCGTCCTGACTCAGGGTAATCGTTCCAATTGTGTCGCTTATCCCAGTCGCCAATTTATCGAGGTTGGCCTGGAGAGCCTTACGCACCCCATCTTGATCGCTCTGAATCATCGCTTCGAAATTATGTCGTGTGAGCTTTCCCGTCGGGTTAAGTCCCAATGATTCCCGCAAACGGGCCACCTCCACCTCCGGCGAAAGTGAAACCTTGTCGCCAGTCTTGCTCGGCGTGCTATCAATGGCCGATGGTTGAGCTGTGCTACTGGTCGTGGATGTGGAGGCCGCTTGTCGAATCAAACGACTATCATTGGTTTGCGAACTTGCGGCGTTTTGGTAGGCGGTGGTTCCGATACTCAGCATATTTTTCTCCTGTGCAATTATTTCCCTTGTTGGTCATGATTTGGCCACTGCGTTGTAGGTAGTCATTTTGTGGCGCGGTCGGCTGATGTTGGTCGTTGTGTTGTGCGCACTTAGGAAGGATTCTCACTATGCAAGAAGCTGTCTAATCCCAAAGATGCACAACTAGAAAATCGAAACTATGCCAGCAAACTTTCTCGCAGACTATCAAGGTTATTCAGAATGGATACAACTTCCTTTGTATTGCGGATTTCTTCGTTGGAGGCACCGCCTTTTTGCTCCTGTTTAAGCCTCTCTTTCCATTCATTAAGAAAATTTCGAGGGTTATCTGGTTGCGCGGTCGTATCGGTTAATTTCCCTATCGTGTCATTATACGACGGGTTTAATTCCGGTTGAAAAGATATAAAAGCATGATTTTTTAGAGAGATGGAACCGTTGTCGTATAACGCTTGGCTCATCTGTGCCATTTCTCGCGGCGTGATGTCTTTCACGTCATATTTTTGCGCAATACTAGAAACAGTATTGATGCTTTCGCGCAAGTTGCCATTTTGTAACATGCCGACAGTATTGCTCGAAACGTTAGTTGGTCTCTTATAATTTTGGGAATCATATAACTGGCCGGTAGTACCCAATGAATTTATCGGTGAAATACTCATGGAATATTTTCCCTCCCAAATTAAGATGATTTTTCGTTATTTTTACTGACAAGCAAAAAACAGGCCAGCGTACTGATTGGCACTGAATCTGTAGTTCAAGCATGTAAAATTGATTGTTTTCAATATGTTATATTCCATGAAAAAATAGAATTGTAACTTTGCTTTCTCGTTGGCAAAATCAACAACGAATTTAAACAGGAAAAAAATGCAGCCCAACCTTGGCATTTATCGGTCCGAACAGCAATTCCGCAAGCGTCTTGTCATCCTTACCCTTGCCGTGGTTGGCAAAATACGGGCGACCATCGACTTCGTTATTCATCCTTGAGGTCGTGGAACTGACATAATCTTCCGGGTACTGAACCTGCTCGATCCGTGGCAAGCCCTTGAAGTGTTCGATACATTCCTTGAATAAATTAGTATGCCTTCCCGTGTTTTCGTATTCGGCCAAAGATTGCACACCACAGACTTTCTGTCGCCAGGCCTCTTCTCGAGCATAGGATTCTAAATAGGCTGCGTAACGCTCATTGATTGTGTAGGGGCCGCTGTCGTCATAGGCAATCAGCGATAGTTGCTCGTTGGAAAGGCCAGCAAAGGGGTTCTTTACATCATGGCGTTGATGTATACTGCTATCGACAAATGCTGTTGCCTGTTTTGCCCTAGCCAACAGCTCGGGGTCGTCGGTATTTGGTATTTCACTGTCGTGTTGGGCCTTATTGCGGAAGTAACTGTCTCCCACTATTTGATCTATTATGCTTGTTGCCTTAGCTGCCAACTCCTTGTAGCTGAGTGTCCGGTCTCTCTCCTCTGCCCTGGTGGCGCTGTCGGCTAACTGGCGTGCTAAAGTGGAAATCGATAGGGTGCTGCTCCCGCTGCCGGAGACCTTGATGTCCTCGGGAGGTACAGCCTTCCGGCCGACCCCCAAAACGGTAATGGTGGCGGTGCTTGTTGTTTTGGCACCCCCTGTTTCGGTTGTTGCCCATTTGCTGACTTCACCGATCATGTTCTCCTCCCTATCCTTTTTTCATAAGGCATTATTGACGATGGTACTCACCTCGTTTTTTAGAGCCCAACAGCGCCAGCAGGCGACCGGAATTTTTCTCCACCAGCGCCAGATCTGTCCCCGGACAAGTAGGTTTCGGTTTTCCCAAAGAGCATGACCTTTACCTTCCCCACGGGAATGCCGTTGCCCCGGAAAGAAAGGTTGTTCGCGCGCTACAGCGTGTCCCGCCTCCCTGATATGGGGGTATCTATTGGTTCACATAAGGGAGCGTTATCTGTCTTTATGTGAAGACTCTTCATCAACTCTATAGCACGTGGATCGGCAGCCAAGTGCTCCTTTACTGCCTGATAGATTTCGCCAATTAATTTATCATTATTTTTTGTTAAATTTTGATAATCTTTGTTTGAATGTACCCCCTTATTTTGCCGCTCTTCATTAAAAACATTACGCAGCATATCAACATACTCATTTTGATCCTTTACTTCTTCTGGACTGAGCATTGGTCCCGAATAAGTTGGGGCTCCGAGCTTACACACTATCATGGTGTCTGGTAATAAATTATTATATGATTCGGGAAGATACTGAAGCACATCCTGCAAATTTTCATTGGAAGAGTCTGTTGGGGATGTCCCATTTTTTACTTGGCCTCCTTCTTCCTCCTTGACCTTTTCTGCCATAGCCCTAGCTGCCTCCGAGATACTAACCCTGTCCGCCCCCACAGATCGCCCGGATGCCGATTCATCAACAGGCTTTGAATTTTTCTGGGTAAAAGTTGTCCCATATACACTCTGCGTGGATGTAATTACTGAAATATTCATATCTGGCACCTCCTGTTTAATTTACTTAATAAATTCCACGGCTTTCCCGGGGGCAACAAAAGCTTGACGGCTTAGGCCTGTCTTTATTCTTATTGAAAATATCGACATGCTCCCCCCTAAACTTGATCTGAATCCGAAGCTTTGCTACACCTTGCCTCCGCCATCATTTGTTGGCGTAAATTCGCGCCAATTTATGCATAGATACCCAGGATGTTCGAGCGACTCGGTCGCGATACCAGGGATGTATTTGGGAAATTCCTGGCCTAATGGTAATGGACTGGGGTTAATCGGCCTCAATTTAGCTGCTGTCCTAGCCGGTTTCCCTTCTTTTTCCCAGGAAGTTACTCTTGCACAAAGTTTAATCTCCGACCACTCGCCGCTCTCCACAACATTATGAAGAACTTGCGCCCGTTCTTCCCCCTTAAGATTTGTAGCCACGTCAACCAGGTAATGTAGGTAGTTTGACGCCATGCCTGCAAGTTTTAAAAAATCCTTACGAGGGGTATAGGTCATAGTCTCACTCTTTCGGGGAAGCACTTGAGTGCCGGGAGGTGTTTCGCCCCATCCGACACCATTTTCTTGGTGCCAATTGAAATCCCTCTCTGGGGTTGGCTGTTGCTTGTCGCCCACAAGATCCGGTTCTAGTTCAAGTACTAACTTGGTAATCTCTGGAGTGAGATCGTACTCATTTCCCTCCGCTGCCGCTATAAGGGACAAGTCATACTCTTCGGGGCTGAGAATTTTTTCAAATTTTTCTCCTGCCTCTTCCCCCGCGGGGTGCATTGGATACCAGATGTTTTTGTTCTCACCCTCGCCGGCTTTTAATTTAAAATAGGTGCGGTCTTCTTGTATTTCGTAGTAATTTTCAGGCCGTGCCCTACGCCATGCCCCATAGTTTGTATAAGGTTCGAATATCGCAAAATTCTCATTTGTTTTACTGCCATCCCCCACTGTAATTTTTTGGGGCTGTACGTCAGGTAGGGTCTGGCGCGAAAATTGCGATGGGGATTGTGTTGATTTTGGGGTGCGTAAGGGAAGATATCTTACGCCAACGGATGGGAGTGAGGTGATCTTCATGATTCAAGTCCTTGTTTTGATTTTAAAGCGTCATGCCCGGCGGTGTTTGTGCTATAAGAATGCTATCGGCACGAAGATCATCCCACTTTAGCATCCACGGGCGTGACTATCGAGGTTGCCCCGCTTTTCACCTCTCCTCCGTCGCCAACCCCGCCTTTTCCGCCATAGCCCTAGCTGCATCAGAGAGACTACTGTCCGCCCCCACCGATCGCCTGGATGCCGATTCAGCAAAAGTCTTTGAAGTTTTCTGGGTAAAATTTGACCCATATGCACTCTGCGTTGACGTAACTCCTGAAATATTAATATCTGACACCTCCAGTCTTTTTTCTTATTGAGAAATATCGGCATACTCCCCTCAAACTTGATCTGAATTTGATTAACCTATCAGTTGTGATAGGTTAATCATCACTTTGGGGGAATTGTATTACACAGGCGGTGCGCACACCAGACTCCGACTGCGTTCCTCATCAGCACTGCTATTGTTTTGTGTGCCACTAGCATTTCGAGAAATTTCGCAAATCGCCCTTGATTTTATCAAGGCTAGCAGGGTGTTCAACCCCCGCAACTATAGAAGAAAAGCGAAAATCTTCTTTCTCCGATCTGCATGAAGTTGTGATGAAGAGGGATGAGACAAGCCCTTCCAGAGCTTTCAGATATGTCACGTCCATGACTCAATCATTTTACCTTTCCCTGAAACGCATTAACCGCGTTCTTGACATTGCCCTGCACCTTGGCCGTCGACTGCGGCGCAATGTCGCCGAACATCTCAGACAGATCGATCTGCGAGAAGTCGAGCATTTGAAACTCTTCCGGCGAAAAGCCCCCGCAGTTTGGAGACTTCGCCGAGCCCCATTTCCCGCCTGGCGCAAACCGCTGAAGCTGAAGCCGACCCTGCTCCTGAATGATCCGGCCCATCTTGGAGTTGAAAACGCAATAGACATCCGCCTCCTGGACGCAACCGATAAGCGGGAAGTCCCGTTTGCAGTAGCTGCCGATAAAATGCGTCCGTCCGGCTTGCTTGGCCTGCACGGTTTCGATACTGGCATCGGGACAATGCTCCTTGAAGATCAGGAAATCCCCCACTGAGTCGTTGCAGCAGTTAAAAAACGTCGTGTCCCAGCCATTTTGCAGACATTCCTTGCCTTGGCCATTGAAGATCTTGATCTCACCCACACAGTCACCGGTATCGGTGCTGCCGCCGCCGGTGCAAACCAGATCACGGCTTGCCTCATCCAACACCGACATAGCGGATGCCGCCTCAGCGAATTCATTGAGACACCGGCAATCTTCGGCAATCACCTCCCCAGGGCCTACCGGGCAGGTGTTGTCACTGGTGCAGACATGGTAGAAGGTGTCATAGCGGGTTGGTGATTTCTGGTAATCACTGCTGACGCCGGTCAGGGACACTTGACTGTCCTGCACCGGCTTTCGGGTCTTACAAACAAATTCGCAGTCAGGCGTCGGCTCTATCTCGTTGATCTCGACCGCCTGGCCATCTGTCGTCCAATTTCCTGTCTTCTGGTTCTGGCGGGCATCCGTAAAATCGAAAGTCGTCTGGTTCAGGCTATTGCTGTCCAACGAACGGGTGATAGTATCAACACGGCGGCCAGCGTCGGCAAAGTCGAACTCGTTATTTCTAGTGCAACGGTAGGTTCGCTTTTTCTGCCACCAGTCGCGGGTAATGTCCTTACTGCAAGTAGCGCTGGCGGTGATCCGCTTGGTGCTGGGTAGCGGATTTTTACCGGTGGGATTAAAGCTCTGCCAAGTCCGCACGCCGTCCACCGTTTCATCCTGAAGCTGGCAGGCACTGTCTGCCTCCAGGGCCAGGCAGTTATCAGTAATGACGTCATCGAGAGTCTGGCAGAGGTTGTTGACCCGCACCTCGACATAGGCGTAACCTTCGCCACCGCCAGCGACTGACACCCTGATTTTGCTATCCACCAACCCGGCCTTCTTGAAGTTTGCAGTGACATCCTTGTTGATCGCGACGTCCCAGGAGGTCGACAGCTCACAGTCGCCAGCGGTCTCAGGCGGAAAGTTGCCGTTCGGCCCGTTATAGACCTTGACACCGTCGATCCAGACCTGGATATAGTCGTCCCAGAGGGCGCGCACCAGGGTGGCCGTCTTGATCATCTCCGGCTTCTTGACCAACACCTGATAGTTCTTCTCAAAGATTGTGCACCACCCGGACCAGTAGTTATCGCCCACCTGCCCCAAGATCACCCGGATGCAGTCGTCGCCGCAGATCTGCACCGCGCCGGTGCCTCCCTGCGGCTCAATGATATCGGCCAGGCTCACCTCGTCGAGCGACACCGAACGGGACACGATGCAGGCCTGTAAGCCGGTGGATGAACCCTTGTCGGCAAAACTCCCGGTAACCATGGAGTAGTAGCTGTCGGGATCAGCGGCCTGGGCGGTGACCTCAGTCGCCGCATCCGTCGATATGGTAGCCGGTTGGTCGTGATAGGCGCTCTGTGCTACCGTACCGGTCGGCGAACCGCTGTTGTTCTGGCCGTAGTAGCTGATCATTGCGTCGGTCAACTCCACCCGGGAGATGATAGCCCCGCTCTTCTTGCCCTGCACCACTCCGGCAACCGCCCCGCCCAGATCCTTGAGCATCCCTTGGAGATTGCCCGGCCCACCCCCGCAACTCTGATTGACGCAATAGCAGCCCGCCAATGTGTCCATGGTGCTATTATGCAGGCTGGCACGGCCGCTGTTGTCGGCCTGCCACTGGTAGGCCTGGCAGTGATTCCATGTCCCGGCATCACAGGAGATTACCCCGTTAGCGCAGATGCCGGAGATGGCAAAAGGCGGCTGATAGCTGTACTCCATGACGCCGTCGAAATTGAGATCCTGCGAGACCTGCACCGGCTTGAGATCGCCAGTAGCCAAGGCGCCAATGGAGACCGAGAGAAAGGCGGAAGACGAGGGGTTGCTGATCTGGACCGCAGCCGTTTTCGAGCCGTCGACTGTTGAGAGCTGGGAGTTAGCGTCAGTGAGAGGCAACGAGGCGTTCTGGCGGATACCATCAGCTGAGCCGAATTGCTGGAGCACGGCGTTTGCCGCTGCTTTAGCTGCCGTGGCCGGATCGTCAGCCGACCAGACCAAGGTAGCGGGCAACAGCAGGTTAAGGCCGATGAGCACGCACCATCTCGCGGATGGCTTGATCATAGTCCTTGCCCTCCTTGACCATCTTTTCGATAGCGGCAATTTCACGGGGATTCGAGGTGTAGATATAATAGGTG
>Ga0334722_10006169_pt1 | contig 11920 bp, 12 predicted proteins | sample C3_bottom_MG_FD_207210 | JGI IMG/M metagenome (GOLD analysis project Ga0334722, IMG submission 207210) | Sediment microbial communities from Yellowstone Lake, YNP, Wyoming, USA - C3_bottom | ecosystem: Environmental > Aquatic > Freshwater > Lake > Sediment | place: USA: Wyoming | collected...
CAGGCCGTGGTGGCCGAGCTGCTTGCGGCGGAGGAGCGCCTGCGCTCCCGCTTACGGGAGCAAGGTCTGTCCGGCTCCATTGCCGATGCTGTGATCGCCGCCATCGGGCCCGGCGTCATGCGCCACTTGGCCGGGGGCCGCACCAGCGCGTGGCTGGAGGCGGTCATCGCAAGCGAGCGGTCCGGCCGTGCCCCCCTTCCGGCAGGAGAGCCGTTATTTCCAACGTAGGAGGAACGCTTGTGCTAAAGCGCAAACGCATAGTGAAGCCCATGGCTGTGGCCGCCGTCATCCTCATGGTCGCATCAGTTCTCTTCGGGTTCTTCAGCACCATCGCCAATGCGGCGCCGCCGCCTCTCACGCTGGATGCTGACTCCTATATCCTCATCGACTATGCCACGGGGAAGGTCCTGGCCGAGAAAAACGCCGATGCGGCCATCTCCCCTGCCTCTCTGACCAAGCTGATGACCCTGCACATCGCCTGGAAGAAGCTGGCCGAAGGGGCGATCAAGCCCACTGATAAGGTGCAGATCCGCACCGATGCCTGGTCCGCCAACATGCCCGGTTCCTCGGTCATGTTCCTGGCCCCCGGACAGAACGTCACCGTCGCTGAGGTGATGAAGGGCCTGGCCATCCCCTCCGGTAATGACGCCGCCATCGCCCTTGCTGACCACATCTCGGGCAGCGTTGACGCCTTCGTCGCCCTCATGAACCAGGAAGCCCAGGCCATGGGTTACAAGACCCTGCACTTTGTCGACCCCTCGGGCCTCAGCCCCGGCAACAAGATCACCGCCCGCGAGTTCGCCGACTTCTGCCGCCGCTACATTCAGATGCACCCGCAGGCGCTGACCGAGCTGCACTCGGTCAAGACCTTCAGCTACCCGCTCTGGGAGAACCTCTCCCCGGACGAGCAGCGGGGCAAGACCAAGGAGACTTACCAGCCGATCACCCAGAACAACCGCAACGGCCTGCTCTGGAGCTACGAGGGTGTGGACGGCCTCAAGACCGGCTTTATCGACGAATCCGGCTACAACCTCGCCGTCACCGCGCAGAGGGGCGACATGCGCCTTGTGGGCGTGATTCTGGGGGTCCACGGCCGTGATGAGGCCGAAGGCTCCCGCAAGCGTGAGGCGGACGGTGCGGCCATGCTCACCTGGGGCTTTAACAACTTCGTCACCGTCAAGCCGCCGGTGGGCGACATTGCGCCGGTCAAGGTCTACAAGGGCACTGCGGGCCAGGTGACTCTGGAGCCCGCCCAGCCCGTCGCCCTCACGGTGGAGAAGGGCCTGGAGAACAAGATCACCCGCACGCTCCACGAAGAGGCGACCACCATCGCTCCGGTCAAGAAGGGGGACAAGCTGGGAGAACTGATCTACGCCGCTGACGGCAAGGAGATCGCCCGGGTCAACCTGGTGGCGGCGAATGATGTGCCGCAGGGCGGCTTCTTCAAGCGGCTCTGGGATACGATCATCATGAAGATCACGAGCCTTCTGCATCGCAAGAAGTAAGCAAAGAGCCGGGGCCATGCGCCCCGGCTCTTATCTTGCATCCGGCGTGATTCCGCTCGCTCAACCCTACCGGGCGGTCGCCATCACAATCTCCTTGGTGTCCCGGGCGATCACCAGCTCTTCGTTGGTGGGGATCACCCAGACCTCCACCTTGGAATCCGGACCGGAGATCCGGCGCTCGCCCTTGCCCTTGTTGGCCGCCGGGTCGAAGGTGATGCCAAGGTAGGTCAGGTTGTTCATGAGCACCTCGCGCAGGAGCCGGTCATTCTCGCCGATACCGCCGGTAAAGACGATGGCATCCACGCCGTTCATGGCGGCCACGTAGCTGCCGATGTACTTGCGTAACCGGTACTCGAACATCTGGAAGGTCTCCTTGGCCCGCTCGTCGCCCTTCTCCATCTCCTCTTCAATCTGGCGCATGTCGCCGGAGATGCCGGAGATGCCCCGCATGCCGGAGTGCTTGTTCAGCATGGAGTCGACTTCCTGGATCGAGATCTCTTCCCGGCTCATGATGTACTTGATCACGCCGGGGTCCAGGTCACCGCTGCGGGTGCCCATGATCAGGCCCTCCAGCGGGGTGAAGCCCATGGAGGTATCCAGCGACTTGCCGTACATGACGGCGCAGCAGGAGGAGCCGTTGCCCAGGTGGCAGGTGACGATCTTCAGCTCGCTCAAGGGCCGGCCCAGGTTGGCGGCAAGCCGCTCGGAGACGTACCGGTGGCTGGTGCCGTGGAAGCCGTACCGGCGGACCTTGTGCCGCTTGTACATGGCATAGGGGAGCGCGTAGAGGAACGAGGTGCGAGGCATCGTCGCATGGAAGGCGGTATCGAAGACCGCCACCTGCGGCACGCCCGGCAGGGCGTTCTCCGCCGCCAGGATGCCGGTCAGGTTGGCCGGGTTGTGCAGCGGCGCCAGGTCAAAGAGGTTGCGCAGGGTCTGCTTCACCTCATCATCGATCAGCACGGACTTCGAGAAGCTCTCGCCGCCATGCACCACCCGGTGGCCCACCGCCGCGATCTCGGAAGCGGCCTTGATCACGCCGTGCTCCTTGTGGGTCAGGGCGCCCAGCACCCGCCGGATCGCGGTGGTGTGATCCAGAATGGTGCCGATCTCCTTGATCGAATCGCCCGCGGCGTTCTTGTACTCGAAGATGGCGTCATCCATGCCGATGCGCTCCACCTTGCCGATGGCGAGGACCTTCTCGGTGGTCATGTCGAGGAACTGGTACTTGACCGAAGAGGAGCCGCAGTTGAGAACCAGGATCTTCATCGCGTGACACCCCCGGCCTTGATTCGGTCGCCATCAGGATCGTACTTGAAGAAGCCCTCGCCGGTCTCCACCCCGAGGTTGCCGGCCCGCACCAGCTTCTTGAGGATCGGGGCCGGGCGGTACCGGGCGTCGCCGTACTCCCGCCACAGGCGCTCGCACATGACCAGCACGGTGTCCAGTCCGATGCGGTCTGCGATCTCCAGCGGGCCGCGGGCCATCTCAAAGCCCAGGCGCATCGCCGTGTCGATATCCTCGGCGGTGGCGACACCTTCCATCAGAAGGCTGCAGGCCTCGTTGATCAGCGGCACGATCAGGCGGGTGGTGACAAAGCCGGTGGACTCGTACACCTCGACACCCTTGCGGTCGAGCTGGTTCATCAACTCCTTGACCTTGGCCACGGTCTCGTCTGAGGTCTTGAGGCCCCGCACCACCTCAACGACGCGGGTCCGGGTCATGGGGCTCAAGAAGTGGCAGCCAATCACCCGGTCCGGCCGGTAGGTGGCTGCGGCCATCTCCGTGATCGAGAGGGTGGAGGTGTTCGAAGCGAGGATGACATCCTTCGCACAGATCTGATCCAGCGTCCGGAAGACCTGCTTGTCCTCCTCGATCTCGGTGACCATCGCCACGATCACGAAGTCAGCCCGGGCGAGTTCCGTCAGTTCGGTGGTAAAGCGGATTCGGGACAAGATAACCCGCTTTTCCGATTCGGTGATCGCCCAGCGGTCGATCTCCTTCTGGAGCGCCTGGTCCAGCCCGCGGCGGGCACTCTCCAGGTCGGCCGGAGTCCGACCGACCATGATCACGTCAAACCCTTTTGTGGCAACCAGTTCGGCAATGCCTCGACCCATTTGGCCCGTGCCGACGATGCCCCATGTATGAACTGACATAACCACACTCCTATCACAGGAATTGATACTCCCGCCGTAACTGGACCGCCGTAACCGGACCGGAACTCGACCCCTTTACGAGACGTGGCTCACCGGGCGTTGAGCCTGGCGAGCCGCTTCTGTTCCTCATCATAACGGCAATCCCGCCACTTTTAAAAGGGGGAGCATAAATAATAGTGATATGGTGCTATCCATGCCGCGCATCTCCTCCATTCGTCCAAGATGCCCAACGGACGGGGGAAATGGACCCATCGGAGCGCTATCTCACGCATACCTGTGGGATCCTTGGCATACCGAAAATGATGCGCACTGAACTCGACTGGTCGTGGCGCATGCGATTTGCGCCCTTGCAGCCTCTTCGGTAAACTGTTCTGCGTCCGGGGGGATTCGGTTCGCAGCTCGACGTCGGTCTGCCAGCCGGTGATCGAGACTTTTCGAACACCTGAAGAAGGGAGGATCCTCCTTGTACAGCATCACTGCTAAACTCCTGGCCAGCTTCCTGTCCCTGACCTCGCTTTTCGGTTTTGGCTCCGCGGCCCCTTCCGCCCAGGTGAAGACCACCTCGCCGGTGGCGGTGACTGCCGCTCCCGTCGCCCAGACTCCGACCGTGACCAGCAACTGCCCGGCCGCGAAGGCGCAGTCGCCGGTGATTCGCTGGATTCAGATCACCCCGAAGACTCAGACTCCGGCGACTCCGGCTCCCAAGACTCCAACCCCGGCCACTCCGGCTCCGACCACTCCGGCTCCGACCGCCGACGCCGGCATGACCGCTGAGGAGGCTCAGATGCTTCAGCTCGTCAATGCGGAGCGCACCAAGGCCGGTCTGCCGGCGCTCCAGGCCGACCCGCAGCTGGCGAAGACCGCCCGGGCCAAGAGCCAGGACATGATCACTTACAACTACTTTGATCACCAGTCGCCCGATCTCGGCTCTCCCTTTGATCAGATGCGGGCGGCCGGCATTCGGTACACGACCGCAGGCGAGAACATCGCTGGCAACCATAGTGTCGAGGCTGCTCACCAGGCCCTCATGAACAGCCCTGGCCATCGTGCCAACATCCTGAACCCCGCCTTCAAGAAGATTGGCATTGGTATTGTGCACGGCGGGCCGTACGGCATGATGTTCACGCAGCAGTTTATCGGCTAGCCTCGATCGGTCGATCTTGGGAAGAGGCGCCGGGCATCGAGCCCGGGCCTCTTTCGTCATAGTTCGACTCCGCTTTGCAGATGTCGTTGAATAACTCGACTGCTTTCGCTATACTGATTCCAAAGCTGTCGATGGGTGCTCGCCGGGGGGAGAGGGCTGTGGTCAAGACGTTGTACGTGGGAAACCTGCCGTGGTCGACGACGGAGGCCGACCTCATCGCATGGGCGAAGCCCTATGCGCGGGTGAAGGGAGCTCGGATTATCCTGGATCGCGAGACCGGCCGGTCACGGGGATTTGGGTTCCTCGAAGTCGAAGCGGAGGATGCCGAGCAAGCCATCAGCGCTCTGAATGGTTCCATTCTGGGTGGCCGCACGGTGACGGTGAACGAGGCGCAGGCCCGTCAACGGTAGGGGCAGCGTCTTCGTCAGAGGCAGCGGGAGATCCCCCGCTGCCTTTCGCATTGGCCTTGACCCGGTGCACATGCGAGGACCGGTACACATATCATGACCAGCAGGAGGCGGGTGTTTCCCGTCCCCCAGGTCCCCGAGTCCGGTCCGCCACATATCCCACCTTTTGCGGACCCGCCGAGGACCCCAAAGCAAGGAAGGGGGAGCAGTAGCGTGGCCACCCAAGCCAACACCCAGCTCTTAAAGCTTGAGTGCTTGGTATGCGAGAGCACCGGCGAGGCCTGTGTCGAGTCTCGCTTTGTGCTGCCGCGCAAGGCAAAGAAGATCGCTGAAATCCAGGCCCGCTTGGTGGACCTGATGGCCGAGGTCGTAGACGGCCAGGTCATGATCAGCGGCGTCCTTCACAAACAGATCTTCTTCGTCGGCGAGGATCATCACGTACATCATGTGGCGGAAGATGTACCGTTCACCATCTTCGTGGACTGCCCCGGCGCCGTCAACGGGCAGAACGCAGAGGCCATCGGGCGGATTGTGAAGCTGACCCACACCCTGGAGTACGGGCAGGAGCTGGTTCAGCGGGCGATACTGCAGTTCACTGTCCAGGTGACCGAAGATTGTCAGGTCAATGCCGTGCTCAATCCCGCAGGCCCGCTGGTCAAGGCCGAGTGTGTGGTCGGCGAAACCACCCGCGCCCTCACCATCGAGAACAGCGTGGAACTGGATCGCCCGGCCAAGAAGGTCCGCGACATCCAGGTCGCCCTGGAGGACGTGGTCGCCGAGGCCGGCGCAGACCAGGTCATGTTCCATGGCACCATCGTCAAATCGATCTTTTACGTCTCGGATGAGGACGTGGAGCTCTTCCAGGAAGAGCGGGTCCATTTCTCCAGCATCGCCGAGGTGCCCGGCACCGAGTTTGGCGACAACGTCACCCTAAAGGCGCAGATCCTCCGGGTCGACCGGTTCCTGGTCAGCGGCCGCCATGTCCGGCAGCGCCTGGTGATCTCGGTCTTTGTCAAGGTGACCCGCACCTGTGAGTTGAACGTGGCCGAGGACCCCAACGGGCCGCAGGTCATGGCCTCCCGGGTGATCGCTTCGAACGACCGGCAGGTGCTGGTCGAGAACGTGGCGGATCTCAACCGCCCGGCCAGGAAGATCCAGGAGATCCAGGCCCGCGTCGACAACGTCAACGTCGAGGTGATCACAGGCAAGGTGATCATCAACGGCCTGCTTCACAAGCAGATCTTCTACGTCGCCGACGATGACATCGTCCGCCACCAGGGTGAGGATATCCCCTTCACCACCTTTGTCGACCTGCCCGGCATCCAGCCTGGCAACTCGGTCACCATCTCGCCGATCGTCGAGCACGTTGGCTTCGAGTTGATCGACAAGATCGGCTGCCACGACGGCGAGGATAACTACGACGGCGCCGATCCGTACGTGGAGGAGCCGGACTACCCACTCTTCCGCCGGCTGATTCAGCGGACCGTGATCCTGCTGATCGTCCGCGGCAGCCACGCAGAGCCGATCCGGATCGCCACGGCGCCCGTGCCCGCCATCGTCCAGCCGGCGGCCTGCTGAACGCAAGAGAGACCCCGGCCGTGGGTCTCTCTTGTCGCAGCCGTATGCAGCAACTCCCGTCTGGACAACGATTGATGGAGCATGATACAATTCTTCATGCTCCATCTACGGTCGCTTAGCTCAGTTGGTAGAGCACGTGCTTTACACGCATGTGGTCGGGGGTTCGAGTCCCTCAGCGACCACCAAGTGTCAGAAGGGATTGAGGTGTTCGCCCGAACACCGAAAAGGGGCTCGGTCGGTAACCGGTCGGTAACCGGTTTCCGATCGGCCCCGCAATGTAACCGATCGAGAATACCCTGCAGGGTAGCTGGTCGGTAACGGATGGACACCAACGGCCGCAGGGACTTGTTCCGCGGCCTGAGGCTGTCTCTCTTTGGGGTTTGCGGGCTCTAATGAGCCTGTGACTGAGCCGCTTTCAGGAAGTCGTTGACTTTCTGGGCGGCTTCTTTCTTTTGCTCTCGGAGCACGTGCGCATAGATGTTAAGGGTTACCTGAATCTGGCTGTGTCCCAGGACCTCCTGGAGTACCTTCGGGCTGACCCCCTGGGCGAGCATAAGCGTTGCCGCACTGTGCCGCAGGTCGTGGAACCGGATCCGGGGCAGGCCGGCGGCCTCGAGCACCCGTTTGAAGTTTCGGTCCAGCATGTTCTTCGGGTGAACCGGCGTTCCGATGGCCGTGGTGAACACCAACTCAGGGTGCACCCAGGCTTCGCCGATGGCCAGCCGCTCCTGCGCTTGTTCGAGCCGCCAGCGGCTCAGGGCTTCAACAGCGATGTCAGGCAGGTCCACCAGGCGCTGCGAAGCCTTGGTCTTGGTAGGGCCAAAGGTAATGGTCTCGCCGATCTTCTTCTGCGTCTGAGTGACGGTAATGGTGCCGGCCTTTAGGTCGACATCCTGCCAGCGAAGCCCCAGGAGCTCCCCACGGCGCAGGCCGGTGGTGGCCGCCAGAATGAAGAGAGCGTGCAGACGGTCCGACTTGGCAGCCTCGATGAAGCGGATGATTTCTGCCGGTCCCAGAGCCCTGATCTCGGGCGCCTTTGCCTTCGGCGGCCTGACCTGCTCCACCGGGTTCTTGGCCAGCAGGTCCCAGTCAGTGGCCTGCGCCAGGCCCCGCCGGAGAACCGCATGGACGAGTTGCACGGTGCGGGGGCTCTTACCGGCCTCGATTAGCCGGTGATACATGGCCTGAATCAACTGGGGCCGCAGCTTGCGCAGTTCGACCTTGCCGAGCTGCGGTTCGATGTACCAGTTAAGCATGTTGCGATAGAGCTGCAGCGTACTGGGGCTGACCTCGTGGATGGCCGTCGTCTCGATCCACTCCCGCATGAAGGCACTCAGAGTCTGCCGTGTGGGCTCGGGCAGGTTGCCGTCGTTGCGGTCCTGCCTCTTCTTGGTCAACCAAGCTTCGGCCTCGCGCTTCGTGGTGAAGCCGGCGGACCGGTGGCGAATCGGCTTGCCGTCAGCGCCATACCCGGTCGTCAGTTCGGCGTAGTAAAGCGTCTTGCCGTTCCTTGTGCGCTTGTAGACGGTTCCCTGGCCGTTAGCGTTCTTCAGCGCGCTACGCTTGGCCACCTTCGAAGCCTCCTTCCTGCTCTCGCCGCTGTCTCCACTCCCTTTGCCGGTAGCGCAGCGCGCACCGGCTTTCCTTTTCCTTGAAACGGGGTGGGCAGAAGTGTTGCCTAGCGTCCGTCTGGATGAAGAGCGCGTGACACTCGTCGCACTCTGCAATCCTGCCGCCCTCGGCGGTCTCCAGCAGTTGCTGGTACACAGCCTGGATCATGCCGTCATAGACGAAGGTTGACCGGATTGAACTGGTCTCTGTGTCATAGTAGACCTCACGACGGTTTAGGGCCAAGTTGGGTGTCAGGATGTCGCACACCATGTCCCCGACCGTCGCAAGTGGCCTCACACGGGGAGCGTGCAGCATCCACCGCTGAGGCAATACTACCTCCCGGTATCCGATGGGTGCTTCATACACTGCCGTATCTTTGCCTTGCGGTAGTGCTCGGCGCACTTCTGCGAATGCTAGAGTTGACTCTGGTGGATTCAGATATGGGTGTAACAGGTTGGCAAGGTACCTCACAGCCTTGCCTTCATCGCGTTCATGGAGAATCCTTATTCCCTCCAGCACCAAGCGGACCCCGTTGGCGTGTGCCCATATCCAGTCGAGTGGTTCTGACTGATCGAACAGCATCTCTGAATCGAGGTGGTAGTCCTGAACCGCATTTACCACCGCGGTATACCCGAACTTGCCGTAGCGGAGGACGAACTCACGCAGAGCCTTTGTGTCACCGGGCTTCAGTTTGGCGATCTCGCCAGGTAACTCTTTACGATCAAAGGGGTCATACCACCGCACATCAGGACGGATAACTACCAACCTGCCGTTTTCAACCCGACAGTCACTGGGCACTGGCCACTCCAGCCGATGTGTCTCTTTCCCTGGGATGGACTCCATGCTAACATCCTCCTGTCACGATAATTATAACGACAATGCCGTATTGATTGTAACGCCTACATCGTGTACTCTGTCGTTAGACAGAATTATACCGCAAGCAATCCGACGTGACAAGGAGGGACACAATGATTCGCCTCAGGATGGTTCGGCAGCGTCAGGGCCTCACCCAAGTCCAACTCTGCCGGTTGACTGGGATCAGCCCTGCCGACATCTCTGCCATCGAGCTCGGAGTACGGCCAGCGTTCCCGGGCTGGCGCCGGCGGATCGCCGAGGCTCTGGACGTCAAGGACGTGGACTGGCTGTTCGAGGAGGTGGGCGATGATGCAGAAGCTGTTGCTGAGCGTGCCCGAGGCAGCTGAAGCTCTAGGCATTCCCCGCAACCGAGGGTATGAGTGGGTCCGAGCAGGCATCCTGCCGGCCGTGCGTGATCGGGGCCGGCTGTACGTGGCGAGGCGCGCGGTGGAGCGGCTGGCCGAGGAGATCGAGAACGGGAAGTGGCCTGATCGGGAAGTAACTGCATAAAGACGGGGCTGCGGGCAGAGGTGCCCGCAGCCATGTCTCACGGTCTCACAAGGGGGGCTATGAAACGATCGTGAATGGACCTCGCAAACGCACGTTAACCACAGCCACGAGAAACCAAGTCTCAGCCGGATCGGGGGGGCGGCTCCTGAGTGTCGACAAGCTGCTTGCACTGCCCCCGCTTACATGGCTGATCGACCAGTATCTGCCGGCAGGGGGCCTAGCGGTTCTCTATGGGCCCAGCGGGTCCGGAAAAAGCTTTGTGGCCCTAGACATGGGTTTGAGCATAGCAACCGGTATCCGGTGGGCGGGGTTTGCAACTAAGTCCGGACCGGTGGTATATGTGTCGGCCGAAGGATCTGCAGGGCTGCCGCAGCGAGTGGATGCCTGGTTGCAAGCCCGAGGAGTGGAGAGCGTGGACAAGGATAAGCTGCAGTTCTGTATAGAGCCGATACACGTCATGGATGGGAGGGAGATCAGGAGGTTCATCCAAGACCTCGAACTAGAGTTACCGTGCCGCCCTAGTCTGGTGATCTTTGACACCATGGCCCGATGCATGGTGGGTGGTGACGAGAACAGTTCCCGAGACATGGGGCAGTTTGTGGAAGGTCTTGAGCAGGTGCGCAAGAGCACAGGCGCCGCAGTACTGATCGTTCACCACACCGGAAAGAACGGCACTACTGAGCGGGGATCTACCGCGCTGCGGGCAGCCGCGGACGTCATGCTTTCACTTCAGGTAAGACACGGTACAATTCGGCTGGAGGTGGACAAGGTAAAGGACGCCCCTGCTACTGCCCCTGCCCTATACCTGCGGCTGAAGCAGCACGGTAACTCTTGCGTTGTGACTTTGACTGATGGACATACGGGCAGACTGGGAGACCTCACCAAGCAACAGCGGAGGGCCTTGGAAACTCTCGCCCGGCTGTCTGATGCGTGCACCGCAAGCGAGTGGCAAGCGCAGAGCAGCATCCCCGAAAGCAGCTTCTACCGGGTAATCCGGCAGCTGCAGGATATGGGGTACGTGGCTCCGAACGGAGAGGGTAAGGGTTATGTGCTTACCAACGACGGTCGGTCAGCTCTCACTCTCACCTAACTCTAACAGTGCTCTCATGGGAGTCACCCCACTGTTACTCTCACTCTCACTCACCCCCCTCTTGGGGGGTGAGAGTGAGAGTGAGGGGTGAGAGTGAGACCTGAGCGAACGGAAAACAAGTTTCTACCGGCGGAAAAACATGGGTGAGATTCCGATCACCGAACCCAAACTGTTGTTCACCGAACATGTGTGTATGGCTGTCGATCAGGCGGTTGAACCGGGGCATCATTCCCATTTCGGCGGCGGGTGAGGGTCGCCGTTTCCGAGTCACTGGGCCGATCTGCGGACTAGGCTAGCCTGAACTCCAACCCCTCCGACTTCGGGCCGATCACCCCATCGCAGTCCGATGCGGTGGCTGAATGGCTGTGAAGCGCCCTGGCTCGGGCCGCGGACCGAATGCTCGTTGCGGCATCACCTGCAGTCACCGCGAGCGGGGAGCGGCCCACCTCTACCGTCTCCAGGTCACCTATGACGGAAATGTCCAGAACGTGCTTTGGGTGCTGTTTCGGCCTTACGGGTGTTGGGAGGTGGGGGCCGAGGCGGTCTTCCAGCGGTTCATCCTCAGGTGGCTGTCGACAACAGCCTTGCGCTTGTACAACCTCGGCCGGTAGTCAGACCAACCGCACGGCCGGATCAAAGCTCCCCGTCCCACTGAACTGAGACAGCGAATCCCTGCATCGGAGTGGGGGAAATTTCGACCGGCTATGCGATCGCCTGTTCAGCCGGCCTTAACAAGAAGCACGAATCGCCTCCTTCGTTAGCTGACCACTCCGTAGCGAGGCCGTTACAGAGACCCGGCTGGCGAGAGGCATCGCTGTCCCAGTGACGCGGTGGCACCGGTATGGTAGCACCGCGGTGAGGTGACCACTGCCGTGAGTCGCTGGATCAACCAACCGATAGGTGACGACCGTGTCTAACTCTGATGGCCTGGTGCCCTCCTCCTTCATCTGGTGCGGTTCCCAGTACCGCTTGGAGGCCATCCCGCGACAGTTGGGAGGAGACCGGCGGCTGGTTGGAGCAGGAGGCACCGGTCATGGCCTAGCGGGAGCAGGTTCAGGGCGGCG